>ERZ827496.506-NODE-506-length-54541-cov-18.817439_pt1 | contig 54541 bp, 39 predicted proteins | sample MGYA00519769_ERZ827496 | MGnify/ENA primary metagenome ERZ827496 (study PRJEB31778, sample SAMEA3449327) | human gut metagenome | biome: human gut; feature: human-associated habitat; material: faeces | place: United Kingdom | collected 2010/2012 ...
ATCTGATATGAAACGACAGAGGCCATCTCAATTCATTTTGAGACGGCCTCTTTTTCTATTAAAATAGGGAACAAGTGTCTTGTCACACATCTTCTTACTCTCTTATTTTTCCTTTGCAGTTTTGAAGAATCATCAGAAAAAAGGTACAGACTCTTTTAGATGGAAAGAATTTTTTAAGTTTCATTGATGATTAGATGGATTTTTCCTACTTTTACAGAAAGATTATGGAATCGGCCTCTGAGTCGGTCACATGTTAGATTTAGAGACAAAGAATCATAATCCAAAGACATAGGAAGGCATAGGCCTGGACACGTATGTCAGTAGCCATAAAATCATTATGGTATAAAAATGGATGCATTGTCTAATGCATATTCCCAGCGAGGCAGGATGAAGCCTCTATGCTATGGATTTATCTCTATAGCCCTCTCCGAAGTTAATTATTTGAATGCAGGGGTGTCCCCAAGATGTGTGCTCATCAGAGGGTCTCAAATGGAAAATACCTGTGGCTTGTTCTTTGAACCTGTATCATCCAAGTGATTGGACACTTGGCTTGTACCGATGTGCATAGGATAAGACGTGTGAAAAACATGCTGAGATTCTAGTTGTAGTCATCAGAAAATTAGAATATATAATCTCAAAAATACAGTTTATGTGGAGAATCATTTTTATTTTATTATGGGCGTCTTTAAGTTTTGCGTCTTGTGACAATAAAAGGACCTGTCCTCTCTGCCAAGGAGAAGGAGAAATCCTTGTAGAAGGAATTATGCGGGAATGCATTGTCTGTAAGGGAGAAAAGAAAGTCGATGAGGATACATACGAGAATTTCTTCAAGGCGCTGGAGCGTATGCATTCCGGCGGTAGCATGTCAGAGCCTGCATACGGGAATGGGGCCCAGGACATGGTGGATTGTCCCATGTGTTCGGGGACCGGGATTTTCTCATTTTATGGTGAGTCGCACCCCTGTAACGAATGTCGGCAGACTGGCAAGGTGACTCCACAGCGAGCTGCTCAATTGCGTCAGACTTTGCGGCAGGTGGACCAAATGACGGGTGGAGGCGGATATGATGACACAAGTATTCAGTACGGCAGTTCGTCGGGTAATGGTTCCGGTCGCGGATCTTACGATAGTGGAAGCGGGAATGAGTGCCGCTCTTGTGGTGGAACCGGCGACTGTACGTATTGTAACGGGGTGAAGGTTGTACCGTATGATGGAGAGTACGGTGAAGAAGGAGGATTCATGAAGTGTCCGGTGTGTAAGGGGAGCGGAAAGTGTGGCGTTTGCCATGGATACGGAAAAATCCGATAGTTACTTTAGTTGTATAATCATAAGGGAATGAGATATGGAACAGAATGAAATAAAGTTTACCCTGGTCGATACTAAAAAAGTGTGTGTATCAGGATTTCCCGAGTTGGAAGGAAGGGAAGGCTGCTATTTAGGGGAAGGTATGGCCATGTTCTGGGGAAAAGAATGGCGAAATTATGAGTCGTTTGTAGCCAACATGAACACTTGCGAGATTCGGAAATTGTCTACGGAAGGGGGAACCATGCTGGTGGACGACAGGGAGATTGACCTGGACCTGATAGCGAAGAAATGCCCTCATGGGTATCGCAACGCCAAAGATAAGGTCCTGAAGTATGGGGGAGTGAACCGATACGGTGGCTTTGAAAAGGGGGTATGTGCCATTTCATGGATGTTGTATCCGGAGGGAAGATACTTTGCGGATTCAGACGGATTTGGGGGAGAAGACAATGAGGAGGAGTGTGTGTATGCCATAATGGATACCCATCTCGATTTCATCGTACCTTTTCGTCCAGTAGACAATATAGAGAAGCTCTTGGAAGAGGTGAGAACCCACACCTGTGGATCAGAACTGTAGCGCGCTGTTGCATCCTGAACCATACTTCAGGGAGGAGAGGGAGGCTGCTGTGGGGAGATGGTTCTGATAAAGGGATTGGGAGGACCTGCCCGGTTATTAGGATGGAAAGGAGATGACCATGTGACAAAAAGAAGGCCTGATTTTGATAGATTTTGTGACATTTATTTATACATTTGTAAAAAATGTTTTATTCTCGTATTTAAAAGCTTGAGAGGACAGACAGAAGCTGTACTATGGAAAGGAGCTTTTACAAGGTAGGGAGAATGAAAGGGTGTAAATGATGAGAAACACAATCTATGGCAATCTGGGATATATTCACGAAAAACAAGACCTCGCGTTATGCCATTGTGGACGTAGAGGTAGGATTGAAAGACCATAAAATTCATGATATAGGGGCTCTTCGGCAGGACGGTGCCACTTTTCATAAGGCATCGAAGGAAGAGCTGCTTGATTTCCTGCGCGACACGGACTACCTCTGCGGACACAACATCATCCATCACGATGCGAAATACCTGTTTCCCGACAGGGCTTGCCGCTGGACACTGGTGGATACGTTGTATGTTTCGCCGCTGCTGTTTCCGGAGCGTCCTTACCACCGGCTGGTGAAGGACGACAAGCTGGTGTGCGACCAGATGAACAACCCGGTGAACGATTGCGAGAAGGCGCGCGACCTGCTCTTGGATGAGATGGCCCGGTGGAGTTCGTTGCCCGAAGAGAAACGGAAGGTGTTTGCCTCGTTGCTGAAGGGCAAGGAAGAGTTCGACGGGTTTCTCAGCCTGGTGAAAGCCGAACGGGTGAGCTGGGGATTGCCCGGTCTGATACGCCGCCTTTATGACGGGAAAATCTGTGCGCATGCCGATGTGGACATGCTGGTCCGGCAGCATCCTTGTGAGTTGGCTTATGCGCTGGCATTGATTGATACCACCGACCATCGTTCCGTGACGCCCGGATGGGTGCTTCGCAATTATCCGGAAGTGGAATATGTGATGAAGCTCCTGCGGCATACCCGTTGTGTGGAGGGATGTGCGTATTGCCGCAGCCAGCTGGATGTGCTGCGTGGCCTGAAACTGTTTTTCGGATATGACCAGTTCCGTACGTACGGGGGCGAACCGTTGCAGGAACGGGCGGCCCGGGCGGCGATAGAAGGGAAGTCCTTGCTGGCCATCTTTCCGACAGGGGGTGGAAAATCGCTGACTTTCCAGTTGCCGGCGCTGATGGAGGCGCGGGCGGTACACGGACTGACGGTGGTGATTTCGCCCTTGCAGTCGCTCATGAAAGACCAGGTGGACAACCTGGCCGACAGGGGGATTACGGATGCGGTGACCATCAACGGACTGCTGGACCCCATCACGAGGGCGCTTTCCATCCAGCGGGTGCAGGAAGGGGATGCTTCGCTGCTGTATATCGCTCCCGAGATGCTGCGCTCAAAGACCATCGAACGGATTCTGATGGTGCGGAATGTGGTGCGGTTTGTCATCGATGAGGCGCATTGTTTCTCTTCCTGGGGACAGGATTTCCGGGTGGATTACCTGTATATCGGCAAGTTCATTCAGGAGTACCAGCAAAAGAAGGGTTGCCGGACGCCGATACCGGTTTCCTGCTTCACGGCGACGGCCAAGCAGAAGGTGGTGCAGGATATCTGTGATTATTTCAAGCGGACGTTGAACCTGGACCTGGAGCTGTTTGCTTCTACGGCTTCGCGCACGAACCTGCGCTATTCGGTGATTCATGCCGAGACGGACGACGATAAGTATGCCAAACTGAGGGAGCTGGTGGCGGAATCCACGTGTCCGACCATTGTGTATGTGTCGCGTACCCGGCGCACCAAGGAGCTGGCTTCGAAGCTGACGCGCGACGGGTACAAGGCATTGCCTTTCAACGGGAAGATGGATTCGGACGAGAAGATTGCCAACCAGGATGCGTTCATGAGCGACCAGGTGCGCATCATCGTGGCGACGTCGGCCTTCGGAATGGGGGTGGACAAGAAGGACGTGGGACTGGTGGTGCATTATGATATTTCCGATTCGCTGGAGAATTATGTGCAGGAGGCAGGTCGGGCGGGACGTGACCCGCATCTCAATGCGCGGTGTTATGTGCTTTACAGTGACAACGACCTGGACAAGCATTTCATTCTGCTGAACCAGACGAAACTGAGCATCAGCGAAATCCAGCAGGTGTGGAAGGCGGTGAAGGACATGACGAGAAAACGCATGCGGGTGTGCTGTTCGGCGCTGGAGATTGCCCGGAACGCCGGATGGGATGATTCGGTGTCGGACATCGAAACGCGGGTGCGGACGGCTTTGTCGGCACTGGAGCAGAGTGGTTACCTGGAGCGGGGGAACAATGTGCCGCATGTGTATGCCACCGGCATTACGGTGAAGAACATGGACGAGGCCCGGCAGCGCATCACGGCATCGGTCTTGTTTGGGCAGGATGAGATAGAGAAGGCGGTGAGAATCATTACTTCCCTGATTTCGCAGAAGTACATCGCCAAGGCGCAGGATTCGGGGGCGGAATCGCGGATTGATTACCTGGCCGACATTCTGGGGCTGACCAAGAAAGAGGTGGTGTCGGTGGTGGAACGGATGCGGCAGGAAGGCATCCTGGCCGACAGCAAGGATATATCGGCTTATCTGATGGATGCCGGTGATTCGGAACGGAGGGCCCGGATGTTTCTGGAGCGTTTTGCCAGGTTGGAACGGTATATCCTCAGCCACATTCCGGATGAGGCTCTGCGTATCTCGTGCAAGCAGCTGAATGACAATGCGGTGCATGAGGGCATCGACACATCGAAGGAGAAGGACATTCGGACGTTGCTTTATTTCCTGACCATCAAGGGGTATATCCGCAAGAAGGAAGATGCGGAACACCACATGGAGCTTAGCCGGCGGGCGGATATGGAATCGATTCTTCGGCGTGTGGAAAAGCGAATTGAGATTAGCCGGTTTGCCGTGGGATGTCTGTACAAGTTGGCAAAGGAGGGGGAAGTGCAGGATGCTGGGACCGAGAAGGCGGCCGTACAGTTCTCGGTGGTGGAGTTGCTGAACCAGTTGAAGGCGGGTTCCCAGTCTCTTTTTCATCCGGGGGAAGAGTTGCAGCTGGAGGATGTGGAAGAGGCGCTTCTGTATCTGTCGAAAATCGGGGCACTCAAGTTGGAAGGGGGCTTCCTGGTGCTTTACAATGCCATGGACATCCGGCGTATCAAGGACAATAAGTCGCGCTACAAGCAGGATGACTACCGGATGCTGAACGAATTCTACAAGCAGAAAATCCAGCAGGTACACATCGTGGGGGAATATGCCAACCTGATGGTGAGGGATTATCAGGCGGCGTTGCAGTATGTGCAGGATTATTTCCAGATGGATTACAAGAAATTCATTGCCAAGTATTTCAAGGGGGAGCGGGTGAACGAGATTCAGCGCAACCTGACGCCGGAGAAATACAAGCAGTTGTTCGGCCAGCTGTCCAAGCGGCAGATGGAGATTATTTCGGACAAGGAGTCGCGCTGCATCGTGGTGGCGGCAGGGCCGGGAAGCGGGAAGACCCGGGTACTGGTGCACAAGCTGGCTTCGCTGTTGCTGCTGGAGGATGTGAAGCACGAGCAGTTGCTGATGCTGACTTTCTCCCGGGCGGCTGCCACGGAATTCAAGCAGCGGCTGATGGAACTGATTGGCAACGCGGCGCACTACGTGGAAATCAAGACTTTCCATGCCTATTGCTTTGACTTGCTGGGACTGATCGGCAACCTGGAGGAAGTGAAGAACGTGGTCGGAAAGGCGGCGGAAATGATTGAGCAGGGAGAGGTGGAGCCCAACCGCATCGGCAAGACGGTGCTGGTGATTGACGAGGCGCAGGACATGGGAGCCGAAGAACATGCGCTGGTGAGGGCGTTGATGCATCACAACGAGGAGATGCGGGTGATTGCAGTGGGCGACGACGACCAGAATATTTATGACTTCCGCGGGTCGGACGCCGGATACATGTTCCGGTTGACGCAGGAGCCGGGAAGCCGCTTTGTGGAGATGACCGAGAACTACCGGAGCAGCCGGCATGTGGTGGCTTTTGCCAATGAGTTTGTGAAGGGGATTGGCCGGAGGATGAAGACTTCGCCCATTGTTTCCATGCGGAAGGAGGACGGGTGGGTGACAGTGACCCGCCATCAGTCGGCTTGTATGTATCAGCCGCTGGTCGAGGAACTGTGTCGGAACCGGGGGGAAGGAACCACGTGTGTGTTGACCCAGACCAACGAGGAGGCGGTGATTGTGGTGGCGCTGTTGCGGAAACGGGGGGTGCGTAGCAAGTTGATTCAGTCGATGGAGGGTTTGCTGTTCTGGAACCTGACCGAGATGCGGTATTTCCTGAAGTACATCAGTAAGCGGGTCAGCACGCCGCTGATTCCGGATGACTTGTGGGAGGAGGCGAAGCGTACCACTTTTGAGGCTTACGACGGAAGTTCGAGCCTGGCCTACGTGAAGCGTTGTGTGGAAGTGTTTGAGCAAATCAACCGGACGAAGTATGTGACGGATTTCAAGGAGTTCGTGTTTGAATCGTCGGTGGAGGACTTTTGCGACGTGTCGGGGGCGGATGTGGTGGTGTCGACCATTCACAAGGCCAAGGGCCGGGAGTTTGACGACGTGTACATGCTGGTTGCGGATGGCTACCTGAAGAATGACCATTTGCTGCGCCGCTATTATGTGGGCATCACCCGGGCCAAGAACCGGCTGTTCGTGCATACGAACGGGGATTTCTTTGCGGGTTTGAAAGCGGACGAGTATCGGGTGGACCCGCGGGAGTACGCGATGCCGGAAGAGATTGTGTTGCAGCTCTCGCACAAGGATGTGTTCCTGGACTTCTTCAAGTTCAAGGACCTCAAGCGGGTAGTGCTGTCGCTGAAAGGAGGAGACGCATTGAGTTACAAGGACGCTACCTTGTATGACGGGAAGCAGCGATCCGTGGCCCGTTTGTCGCAGAGCATGCAGAAGAAACTGGCGGAATGGAAGGAGCGTGGGTATGAGGTGAAGGCGGCTTCGGTGCGGTTTGTGGTGGCCTGGAAACCGAAGGATGCACCGAAAGAGGAGGCGGAGACGGCTGTGCTGCTGCCCGACCTGGTGTTGTGCTTGTGATTTATTTTCGTTACCTTTGCTTTTATAACCCACAAAACCCCAAGAATTATGGACATACAAACAATACTATCCAACCTGAAGATTGACCAGTTGAACGCCATGCAGGAGGCCGCCATCGACGCCTGGAAAGACGGCAGCGACCTGATTCTGCTTTCGCCCACCGGCTCCGGAAAGACGCTGGCCTACCTGTTGCCGCTGGTGAGCTCGCTGAAGCAGGGAGTGGAAGGCGTGCAGGCCGTGGTGCTGGTGCCTTCGCGTGAACTGGCTTTGCAGATTGAGCAGGTGTTCAAGGCCATGGGAACCGGCTTCCCGGTGATGAGCTGTTACGGCGGTCGCCCGGCCATGGAGGAACACCGCACCATGAAGGGCATCTCGCCGGCCGTGATTATCGGTACGCCGGGACGTATGAACGACCACCTGAACAAGGAGAATTTCGAGGCCGGCACGGTGCGTACGCTGGTCATCGATGAGTTTGACAAGTGCCTGGAGTTCGGCTTCCAGGACGAGATGGCCGAGGTCATCGGCAAGCTGCCGTCGTTGCGCCGCCGCTTCCTGTTGTCGGCCACCGATGCGGAGGAGATTCCGCGCTTCACGGGGATGAACCGCACGCAGAAGCTGGACTTCCTGAATCCGGAGGAGACGGTATCGCAGCGGTTGAGGCTCTACCGGGTCACCTCGCCGGAGAAGGACAAGCTGGAGACGCTCTACAAGCTGCTGTGTACGCTGGGCAACGAATCGACGCTGGTGTTCTGCAACCACCGGGAGAGTGTGGACCGGGTAGGGAAGTACCTGCACTCCATGAAGGTGTATTGTGAGACGTTCCACGGCGGCATGGAGCAGGACGACCGCGAACGGGCGTTGTATAAGTTCCGCAACGGGAGCTGCCATATCTTCGTGTCGACCGACCTGGCGGCCCGGGGACTGGATATTCCGGACATCCGCAATGTGGTGCATTATCACTTGCCGGTGGCCGAGGACGGGTTCATCCATCGCAACGGACGTACGGCGCGCTGGGAGGCGGACGGAAATGCCTTCCTCATTCTGCATGCCGAAGAACGTATCCCCGACTATGTGCCGCAGCCGCTCGAGGAGTTCGCCTTGCCGGAAAAGACACCGCAGCCTGCCTTGCCGGAATTTGTCACCTTGTATATAGGGAAAGGCAAGAAAGACAAGATCAACAAGATTGACATCGTGGGTTTCCTCTCCAAAAAAGGCGGACTGGGCCGGGAGGACGTGGGCCGTGTAGACGTGAAAGATCACTATGCGTTTGCGGCTATTTCGCGGAAAAAGGCTAAACAAACGTTAAAACTCATACAAAATGAAAAGATTAAGGGGGTAAAAACTTTGATAGAACTGGCAAAATAATAACTTTGTGTCACATCAGCCCTCCGGTGGTGAGGGCTGCTTCACATTTTGCTATGTCGCGCGAGTGTCCTCCCTGCCATGGCTTTCCATTCTCGTGTCAATATGTTATCAAAATGACCTTTACTTGCATAATTTGAAAGTTAAAATCCGATAAGCGTGTAAAATTATCACGAATTCTTTTGGAAGTCTAAAAATAATCACTAAATTCGCAAGTGTTAGCTAAAATGATTGTTTAACCAAAACAAACTTCCAATGAAGAAACATAATTTTAATGCGGGACCGTCTATTTTGCCTCGCGAAGTGATAGAAAAGACAGCTCAGGCTATTCTTGATTTTAATGGTTCAGGACTTTCGTTGATGGAAATCAGTCACCGCGCGAAAGACTTCCAGCCGGTGGTGGACGAAGCGGTTGCGCTGTTCAAGGAACTGCTGCATATTCCGGAAGGATACTCGGTATTGTTCCTGGGTGGAGGTGCAAGCTTGGAGTTCTGTATGGTTCCCTATAATTTCCTGGAAAAGAAAGCGGCTTACCTGAACACGGGTACATGGGCTAAGAAGGCCATGAAGGAAGCCAAGGCTTTCGGCGAGACGATTGAGGTGGCTTCTTCCGAAAAGGATGGCTACACGTATATCCCGAAGAATTACGAAGTGCCGGCCGATGCGGATTATTTCCATATCACGACGAACAATACAATCTATGGTACGGAATTGCATGCCGACCTGGATGTGAACGTGCCGATGGTGGCTGATATGTCGTCGGATATCTTCTCCCGTCCGGTGGATGTGTCCAAGTATATCTGTATCTACGGAGGTGCGCAGAAGAACCTGGCGCCTGCGGGTGTGACTTTCGTCATCGTGAAGAACGATGCGCTGGGCAAGGTGTGCCGTCATATTCCGACCATGCTGAACTATCAGACGCATGTGGACAAGGGTTCTATGTTCAACACGCCGCCGGTAGTGCCTATTTATGCCGCACTCCAGACATTGCGCTGGCTGAAGGAACAGGGCGGTGTGGAAGAAATGCAGCGCCGTGCCAAACAGCGTGCCGACATGTTGTATGCGGAAATCGACCGCAACAAGTTGTTCCGTGGTACCGTGACGGTGAAGGAAGACCGCTCGTACATGAACATCTGCTTCGTCATGGCGGATGAATACAAGGACCTGGAGGCCGACTTCCTGAAGTTCGCTACCGAAAAAGGTATGGTGGGCATCAAGGGTCACCGTTCGGTAGGTGGTTTCCGTGCTTCTTGCTACAATGCCATGCCGGTGGAAAGTGTGCAGGCGCTCATCGACTGCATGCAGGAATTTGAGAAAATGCATTAATTGTTGTTATATCTGAGAATAAGGGCGTGGGAGATACAAAAACACGTCCTTGTTTTCTTTAAAATCGAATATTATGAAAGTATTGGTTGCGACAGAGAAACCGTTTGCCAAAGTGGCAGTAGACGGTATCCGGAAAGAGATAGAAGGTGCAGGCTATGAACTGGCTTTGCTGGAGAAATATACCGACAAACAGCAGTTGCTCGATGCGGTGAAGGATGCGAATGCGGTGATTATCCGCAGTGACATCATCGACAAGGAGGTGCTGGATGCGGCGAAGGAACTGAAAATCGTGGTGCGTGCCGGCGCGGGATACGACAATGTGGATCTGGAGGCGGCTACGGCGCACGGGGTTTGCGTGATGAATACCCCGGGTCAGAACTCGAATGCGGTGGCCGAACTGGCTTTCGGCATGATGGTGATGGCGGTGCGTAACTTCTACGACGGCAAGTCGGGCACGGAGCTGAAGGGCAAGAAGTTGGGTATTCATGCGTATGGCAACGTGGGACGCAATGTGGCACGTATCGCCAAGGGATTTGGCATGGACATCTATGCGTACGATGCCTACTGCCCGAAGGAAGCGATGGAGGCCGACGGCGTGAAACCGGTGGATTCAGCCGAAGAACTGTATGCCACTTGCAACGTGGTGTCTCTGCACATTCCGGCCACTGCCGAAACCAAGAACTCGATTAATTATGCGCTGGTGAACCGGATGCCGAAAAATGGGCTGCTGGTGAATACGGCCCGCAAGGAGGTCATCAACGAGGCGGAACTGATTAAGCTGATGGAAGACCGTCCGGACCTGAAGTATGTGACGGACATCATGCCGGTGGCCAATGAAGAATTTGCGGCCAAATTCCCGGGACGTTATTTCTCTACGCCGAAGAAGATGGGTGCACAGACGGCGGAGGCGAACATCAATGCCGGCATCGCGGCGGCCCGTCAGATTGTGGGCTTCCTGAAAGATGGTTGTGAGAAATTCCGTGTAAATAAAAAATAACTCCTGTTTTACGCATAAATGAAACTGACGAGTGACGAACGGCATTCGCTGATTCCATTGGGGCTCGGATCTTCCTTGCTGTTGGTGAACTCTTTGTGCAGGTCGTTTCTGGATGACTTCTGGCAAGGTTTTCTGTGCGGTATGGCACTGGTATGTTTCCTTTATGCGTTACGGACGTTGGTATTGTTTTTCAAACGAAATTTCAAGCATTATGGCAACAGTAAAACCATTTAAAGGGCTTCGTCCGCCGAAGGAGCTGGTGGAGCAGGTGGCTTCCCGTCCTTACGACGTGTTGAACTCGGCAGAAGCGCGCGCCGAGGCGAAAGGCAACGAGAAATCATTGTATCACATCATCAAGCCGGAGATTGACTTCCCGGAAGGTACCGACGAGCACGACCCGCGTGTGTACGACAGGGCGGTGGAGAACTTCCGGATGTTCCAGGAAAAGGGCTGGCTGGTGCAGGACGACAAACCGTGTTATTATATTTATGCCCAGACCATGAACGGCAAGACGCAGTATGGCCTGGTGGTGGGGGCTTACGTGCCCGACTACATGAACGGAGTAATCAAGAAGCATGAGCTGACGCGACGCGACAAGGAAGAAGACCGCATGAAGCATGTGCGGGTGAACAATGCGAACATCGAACCGGTGTTCTTCGCTTACCCGGAAAGCAAGGTGCTCGATGCGGTGGTGGCGAAATATACGGCGCAGAAGCCGGTGTATGATTTCGTGGCACCCGACGACGGCTTCGGCCATCAGTTCTGGGTGATTGACGACGACAAGGACATCGCCACAATCACGGAGGCGTTCAAGGAGATGCCTTCGCTCTACATCGCCGACGGACATCACCGGAGTGCGGCAGCGGCACTGGTGGGGGCTGAAAAGGCGGCCCAGAATCCGAACCACCGGGGCGACGAGGAATACAATTACTTCATGGCGGTGTGTTTCCCGGCCGAGCAGCTCACCATCATCGACTACAACCGGGTGGTGAAGGACTTGAACGGACTGACGCCGCAGGAGTTCCTGGAGGCGCTGAAGAAGAACTTCGTGGTGGAGGAAAAGGGAACGGACATCTACAAGCCGGCGGCCCTGCACAACTTCTCATTATATCTGGATGGCAAGTGGTACAGTCTGACGGCCAAACCGGGCACGTACGACGACCACGACCCAATTGGGGTGCTCGACGTGACGATTTCCTCGAACCTGATTCTGGACGAGATTCTCGGCATCAAGGACTTGCGTTCGGACAAACGCATCGATTTCGTGGGTGGTATCCGCGGACTGGGTGAACTGAAGAAACGGGTGGACAGCGGCGAGATGAAGATGGCGCTGGCTCTCTATCCGGTGTCCATGAAGCAGCTGATGGACATTGCCGATACGGGCAACATCATGCCGCCGAAAACCACGTGGTTTGAACCGAAACTGCGTTCGGGACTGGTGATTCACAAGCTGGAGTGAGATGCTCCCACAGAAAGGTATCAAGGGCTGTGGCCTCGTGAAAGAGGAACAGCCCTGATGATATACGTTATCATTTTTATAAATCCTCTTGTTTTAGTCGTGTATTTCTTGGGGACGGCTGGAAACAAGAGGATTTTTTTGCGGATATACGGGAGAGAATCCGTCTGAAAGGAGATGAAAAAAACGCACTTGCGTTCGGGTTGAAACGTAAGTGCGTTTTGTTTGAAACTCTTTGGCGTTTGGATTGAAATGCAAGTGCATTTGAGGGAACGTCAAGGCGTTTTTTAGGGTCGGGAAAGTGAGCCTCACGTGGTTTCGGGGAGGCTCTTCTTTTTCAAAATTATCTTATTTCGGCAAGGTCACGGGGAACAGGTCGTTCGGACGGTGTTCGCGCAGGATGACCTGCTTCATCTGGTCTACGAGCTCCGGATGCTGGGCAGCCACGTCGTGGTCTTCGTGGATGTCGTCGGCCAGGTTATAGAGATGAGGCACGCCCTTCTTGACCACCATCTTCCAGTCGCCCATGCGGAGACCAATCTGGTCGGTTTCGTGGAACTCCCAGTAGAGGAAGTCGTGCGACTTCTGGGTGGCGTCATTACCCAGCAGGGTGGGGGCGAAGGAGATGCCGTCGAAGCAGTCGCCTTCCAGTTTCTTGTTCAGGTATTTTTTCGGGAAACGCTTGTCGCCCACCAGTTCGCAGAACGTCGGCATAATGTCGTAGAAGGCCAGTTGATGGTCGTTCACTGTGCCGGCTTTCACCTTGCCCGGCCAACGGACGATGAACGGGATGCGGATGCCGCCTTCGTAGCACTGGCGCTTCAGGCCGCGCAGCTTGCCGTCGCGTCCGAAGAATGTCGGGTCGGCCCCGCCTTCTTCGTGAGGACCGTTGTCACTGCTGAAAATCACAATCGTATTCTCGTCGAGACCTTTTTCCTTCAGCTTGGCCAGGATTTCGCCCACGTAGGTATCCAGTCGGTTAATCATGCCGGCAAACTGGGCGTGAGTATGGTTGCTGGCATTGTAGCGGGAACCGGCCTGTCCGCCCCAGGTCTTGTCTTCAAAGAATTTCTGCTTGTATTTCTTCAGGAGGGAGTCGTTGGGCTGGGCCAGTTCGGCGTGCGGAAGGGTATAGGTGAAGAAACCGTAAAAAGGCTGGGAAGCGTCCTGCTTGTCGAGCCATTCCAAGGCCTTGCGGTGGATGATGTCGGCCGAGTATTGTGTACGCTTGAAGTAGTCATCGCCACTCATCGGATAGCGGATGTTGTCTTCCAGGATGATGCGGGTCACGGCCGTGTCGCCTGCAGCCCGGCTGTAACTGTTCAGGAAGTTCGGGTAGTAGAGGTGAGCCTGAAACTGGCACATGTAGCCGAAGTATTCGTCCACGCCTCGCTTGTCGGGAGTGGAGGTCGAGCCTTCGTAGCCGCCCGCCCATTTGCCGAACATGCCGGTGGTATAGCCGTTCTTCTTCATGATTTCCGGCAGGATGATGTGCTGCGGGTCGTAGGGTTCCTGTCCCGTCACGGCATATTCCTTGTTCTGCCCGTACCACACCTCGCCGATCCAGTATTCCTTGTTGCCTCTCACGTGGCCGTGTCCGCTGTGCTGGCCGGTCATCAGGCTGGCGCGCGACGGAGCACTCACGGGACTTCCGGCGTAGGCCTGGGTGAAGCGCATGCCTTCGCGGGCCATCTGGTCGATGCAGGGAGTCTGGATGAAAGGTTGTCCGTAGCAGCCTAAATCGCCGTAGCCCATGTCGTCGCAAAGAATAAAGATAATGTTGGGTTTCTCGGAAGCGGGAGTGGCAGCTTGTGCATGAGGAGCAGCCAGGGCCGCCAGCCCCATGCAGTAAGTCAGTTTCTGTAATTTTTTCATGCCATTAGTTTCTTAAAGGGGTTAATGTTGTGGACAAAGATAGTGCTTTCGGGGCAAAGATGAGCGAAAAATCACTAAATTTGCGTCCTGAAAAAAGACAAAAGCCATGCAAGACGATACCTATAAGACCATTGGAGCGCGTGCCGAGGCCATTTATACCGAGAAGCGCAGCAAGTTTATCGCCATCGCGTTGCCGGTGCGCACCCTGACCGAAGTCAAGTCGCTCCTGGAGGAGTACCAGAAGAAATACTACGATGCGCGCCACGTGTGTTATGCCTACATGCTGGGGCCGGAACGGAAGGATTTCCGGGCGAACGACAACGGGGAGCCTTCGGGAACGGCGGGCAAGCCGATTCTGGGACAAATCAACTCGCACGAGCTGACCGACGTGCTGGTCATCGTGGTGCGCTATTTCGGAGGTATCAAGCTGGGCACGAGCGGACTGATTGTGGCGTACCGCACGGCGGCGGCCCTGGCGCTGGAGGAGGCTCCGGTGCTTGAGAAGACCGTCGACGAGGAGGTGGCCGTGGCGTTCGAATATCCCTTCATGAACGACATCATGCGCATCGTCAAGGAGGAATCGCCCGAGATTCTGGAACAGTCGTACGACATGGACTGCCTGATGCGGCTGCGCATCCGCAAGTCGATGATGGGCAAGCTCCGTGCACGGTTGGAGAAGGTGGAGACGGCCCGTTTCGTAGACGAGTAACAGCCTGCTGCGGTTGCGCATCCGCCAATCGATGAGGAGGAAGCTCCGCGCGCGGTGGAAGAAAGTAGAGACGGCCCGTTTCGTGGACGAGTAACAGCCTGCTGCGGTTGCGCATCCGCCAGTCGATGAGGAGGAAGCTCCGTGCGCGGTGGAAGAAGGTAGAGACGGCCCGTTTCGTAGACGAGTGACTGCCTGATGCGGCTGCGCATCCGCAAGTCGATGAGGAGGAAACTCCGCGCGCGGCTGGAGAAGGTAGAGACGGCCCGTTTCGTGGACGAGTGACAGCCTGCTGCGCTTGCACATCCGCCAATCGATGAGGAGGAAGCTCCGTGCACGGTTGGAGAAGGTAGAAACCGCCCGTTTCGTGGATAAATAACGGGTAGATGGAATTGGAATCGGGATTTTTCTTCACTGAAAGTGCTGATTTTTTGCTATTTCCTGCTGTTTTTTAATAAATTTTATTACCTTTGTTCAAACCTTTTAATCTTTCCTTATGAAACATCTGGCTGGCCTTATTTTCTTTGTTTGTCTTCTTTTCGGATGCAGGGAGGAAGCAGACCGTGGCTTGGTACAGCCTGTGGAACAGTCGGTGGTGTCGGAAGAGGCAGCACCGGACAGTGTGGAAGCGGTGCTCCCGTTTGAGCGCAAACCGTTGACGGGCGCCGACATCATTTTAGTCAAAGAACTGCTTTTCGACAAATACACCTTGAAGGATGAATATCCGTATCAGGACACGGTGCGCTCGTTCAAGTGGGACGTGATTCGCAAGTGTCTGGCCTTCATCGAGAACCTGCAATACGAGGCCGCCCGCTGGGCCGTTTTCCAGAACTACAAGAACCTGAACCAGGAAGCGCCGCTGGTGAAGAGCTATGTGCGCAACGTGTACCGCCGCATTGCCGATACGCTGGGCGTGGAGCGCTATCAGTCGGTGCCGCTTTACCTGCCGACCGATACGCTGGTGCCGGAACGCTACGGACGCGACGGGGCCTTGGTTTCCATGCGGGGCGAGAACGGAGGATTCTACCGGGTGTCGCCGGTGAGCATCGAGGGAGAATGGCTGGTGCCTCGCCGCTATGTCAAGTTGCTGGCCGACAGCACGGCGTTTCATCATGTGGTGGTGGTAGACCGGGGCGACCAGAACATCGCCACGCTGGAACGGCTGGAAGAAGGTACCTGGGCCATCCGCAGCATGAATCCGGCCACTACGGGGATGCACCGTCCGCCGTATGCGCAGGAAACCCCTCTCGGCATGTTCGTGTTGCAGGAGAAGAAGTCGCGCATGGTCTTCCTGAAAGACGGTTCCTCGGCCACCGGAGGCTATGCACCCTATGCAAGCCGTTTCACCAACGGGGCCTATATCCACGGCGTACCGGTCAACGTGCCGCGGACGGCCATGATTGAGTACAGCTGGTCGCTGGGCACCACACCCCGTTCGCACATGTGTGTGCGGAATGCCACCTCGCATGCCAAGTTCGTTTACGACTGGGCTCCGACGGAACGGGCACTGGTCATCGTAATTGAGTGATTTCTATAAAATTAACTCTCTTTCGGAGTCGGAATGCCCGAAAAATCCGTACCTTTGCCGCCGAATATTCTTAGGTGGTCTATAATCATGCGAAATTCGATATTGAAACTTATTTTCTCTGCACTTTTTCTGTCTTTCCCCTGCGCGTATTTCACGGCGGAAGGGGAGTGTGTTTCTCCTGAAAACCCGGCGGCTTCGGTAAAGGCAACCGACGAGGTGACGTCGCTCTACCACGCCATGCAGCTGGAAGGAGTGGTCAACTGGAAGGCGTTCAAGCTGGCAGTGACGGGCTACAACCGCATCAAGGGACGGAAACGCGAGGTGCTGACCTTGATTGATTTCTCGAAACCTTCCACGGAAAAACGGCTCTACGTGTTCGACATGAAGCATCGCCGGATGCTCTATTCGTCGGTCGTTTCGCACGGGAAGAACAGCGGAGGGAATTACGCCACTTCGTTCTCCAATGAATACGGTTCCTATAAAAGTTCGCTGGGTTTCTACCTGACGGCCTCTACCTATCAGGGGAAGAACGGCTATTCGCTGGTGCTCGACGGACTGGAGAAAGGCATCAACGACCGGGCTCGTGAGCGGGCCATCGTGGTGCACGGAGCAGCCTATGCCGACCCGTCTGTCGCCAAGCGCGGCGGACGCCTGGGACGCAGTTTCGGCTGTCCGGCCCTTCCTACCTCCGTGGCACGTCCCATTATTGATACGATAAAAGGGGGCAGCGTCATGTATATCTATGCCGAAACCCCCTCTTACCTGGCTCAGAGTTCGATTCTGAGCGACTCGGATGTCAATGTTATCGTAAATCAATGATTTCCGCTTTCGGATACTTCTGTTTGTTGAAGCGGAACGTCGCATCGGGCAGGTTCACTCCCGTGCGGTAGGAAGAAATCTGAAATTCCTGTTTCTCGCCATTCTGCAGCTGTATGGCAATGTAGACGGGCGAACCGTTTTCTTTTACATTCAGCGTGATGCTTTTCACATCCTGTGAAGCCTTGGGCGTGAGGATGATTTCCTGTCCCCGTTTGCCTTGGCGGGTCTTTTCACCCACATAGCGGTAGTTGAAGCTTTTCTTGTAGGTCGTCACCAGGGCATACGGATTGACGCTCTGCAATTCTTCCGGGGTAGGGGTGGACACGTTCACCTCTTCGTTCTGCTCCACGTAGCTCCATTGCGTCTTGCCGTCGAACCACGTCTGGATGCCCCCGCTCTCCAGGTAAAACTTGTTGCCTTTCAGCAGCAGGTTGCCGCTTTGCGTACCTCCGAAGCTCAGGCTGATACCGCCCGCCTTCTGGTAACTCTCTGCCATCTTGTTCAAGATGCTTTCCGCTTTTGCGTCCTGCTGTGCTGCGGCCCGGCACAGGGCGATACCCATCAGCAGGATGACCAGAAAAATCTTTTTCATATCCAATCAGTTTACTAAGTTGTACGGATAAGGGCAGCCCGTCAGTCTTTCAGGCTGCTCATTCTCATTTGTAAGTCGTTTTCGTCCATGCAGAGCACGTCGCGCGCCTTGCTGCCGTTGGCCGGTCCCACGATACCCGCTTTCTCCAGCTGGTCCATGATGCGTCCGGCGCGGTTGTAACCGATGGAGAACTTACGCTGAATCAGCGAGGTGGAACCCTGCTGGTGGTAGATGACCAGGCGGGCTGCTTCTTCGAAGAGCGGGTCGAGACGGTTCATGTCCACATCGGCCGCACTGCCACTCGCTTCGGCATTCTCGTCCACGTATTCCGGCAGCATGAAGGCCGTCGGATACCCCTGCTGCTTGCCGATGAAGGCCGCGATGCGTTCCACTTCCGGCGTGTCGACAAAGGCACACTGCACACGCACCGGATCGTTGCCTTGCAGGTAGAGCATATCTCCCTTACCAATCAGCTGCTGGGCACCCGGACGGTCGAGGATCGTACGTGAGTCCATCATGGAAGCCACACGGAAGGCCACACGTGCCGGGAAGTTCGCCTTGATGGTACCCGTGATGATGTTCGTGGTCGGACGCTGGGTGGCGATGATGGCGTGGATACCCACCGCACGGGCCAGCTGGGCGATACGGCAGATAGGCAGTTCCACTTCCTTGCCGGCGGTCATAATCAGGTCACCGAACTCATCGATGATGATGACGATGTAGGGCAGGAAGCGATGTCCGTTCTCCGGATTCAGTTGGCGGTTGATGAATTTCGCATTGTATTCCTTGATGTTACGGCAACCCGCACTCTGCAGGAGCTTGTAACGGTTGTCCATTTCCACACACAGCGAGTTCAGCGTCTGCACCACCTTCGTCACGTCGGTGATGATGGCGTCGCCGCCGTCGGGCAGCTTGGCCAGGAAGTGACGCTCAATCGGCGCATAGATGGCAAATTCCACCTTCTTCGGGTCGATGATGACGAACTTCAGTTCGCTCGGGTGCTTCTTGTAGAGCAGGGAAGTCACGATGGCATTCAGACCGACCGACTTACCTTGACCCGTGGCACCGGCCACCAGCATGTGGGGCGCTTTGGCCAAATCCACCATGAACACCTCGTTGGTGATGGTCTTACCCAGAGCCACCGGCAGGTCGTAGGTGGTTTCCTGGAACTTCTTGCTGGCCAGGATGGAACTCATCGGCACGATGTGCGGGTTGGCGTTCGGCACCTCGATACCGATGGTACCCTTGCCCGGAATCGGGGCGATGATACGGATACCCAGTGCCGAAAGGCTCAGGGCGATGTCGTCTTCCAGGTTGCGGATTTTCGAGATGCGCACCCCTTCGGCCGGCGTAATTTCATATAAGGTGATGGTCGGGCCCACACTCGCCTTGATGGAACTGATTTCGATGCCGAAGCTGCGCAGCACCTTGATGATGCGGTTCTTGTTGGCATTCTGTTCCTCCATGTCGATGTCCGGCTCCTCGTTCTGGTACGTGTTCAGCAAGTCGAGGGTAGGGAAGTGGTAGAACTCCAAGTCCAGCCGCGGGTTGTACGGTTGGGTAAGGTCGCCCTTGTAGGCCTGATCTTCTTCCTTGGTGTCGTTGCTCACCTCAAACGCCGGTTCCTCTTCAGGCTGTGCTTCCTTCCGGACCGGCTCCACCTCAAAAGGGTGGTCTTCGTCTTTTTCTTCCGGTTCAATGGGCAGGTCGATGGTCTTCGGCTGTTCGTCGGCCTCCTTCGGCATTTCCGGCTGAGTTTCCGGCTGGCTTTCCGGAGCCTTCACCGCATCCTCCGCTTTCTTGTCCGCTTCTTGTGCCTTGTCCTTCCGTTTGCGGTGCGTCCAGCTCTTCCAGAAACTTTCTTTCTTTTCTTCCTTCTCTTCTTCCGGCTCGGTCACAGGCACACTGACGATTTCCTCTTTCACGGGCTCCTGGCGAACCTTCGTTTCCACCTGCGGAGTGTCGGCAGCCGCGCCGTCCTCACGCTTCATCGTGGGATGCAGGGCCTTTCTCACCACTCCCATGGTCCGGCTGGTCAGTGCCACGGCGAAGCATACGGCCACCACCAGCAGCAACAGTATCAGTCCCGGTGCCCCGATTTGCGAACAAATCCAGCGGCTGATGTTGTATCCGTGCAGTCCCCCCGGATAAATAAAGGAGTCTTCAAACATGCCTTCAAAGGCGAATCCCAGCGTGACGGAAAGCCAGATTATCACCGTGGCACACCCCACGAACCAGTAACGGATGCGGAACTGGTAGGCTTTCATCAGCTTCATGCCGGCCACCACCAGGAAAACGATGATGCAGTAAGCCGGTATGCCGAAACAATCGTTGATAAGGAACTGTGCCAGCTGGGCTCCCCGCGCTCCTGCGTAGTTCTGAATCCGGTTGCCGGTCTCCAGCAGTTCCGACGGGTTGGGATGCGTCAGGATGCTCTGGTCGTTTCCTCCGGTGAAAAAGAAGGAACTGAAGGCCAGCAGCATGTACACTCCGAAGATGACACACAGCAGTCCGATAACGAATGAAGTAGTCTCACTTTTCAACAGGGTCCATGTTTTTCCGGCCATGGATGCCGCCTTTGCGCTCTTGCTTGTATCTGTTTTTTTTGTTTGCATGACGATTGAAATTAGCTAAACATTCATGCAAATGTACGAATAAAACTAGAACTGAGAAATTTTTTTTATACCTTTGCGCTTCAATTAGCGTGATTATGGAAGAAAACAATTCACAAGTGATATTCGATAAAAATGCGGTCGAGTTTGTGACCGTGGCCGCCGAATTTTGCGGTTTTATGGAACGGGTTTCCGACATGAAGCGCCGTGATTTTGTCGACAAATCCCTGAAACTCTTACCTCTTTTATACCTGAAGGCCTCGCTGCTTCCCGCCTGTGAGCGGATGGAAGAATCCGACCCCGAGACCTTTGTCACCGAGACCGACTATGAGGTGGTGCGGGGTTCGGTCGCCTCTCTTCTGGGCGAATACGACGATTTCCTCGAAGTCTTCCTCGACGACATGGCCTACAGCGATACGCCCATCCATCAGAATATTTCCGAATGCCTGGCCGACATCTACCAGCCCCTCAAGGATTTCATCTGCGTGTTCCAGCTCGGACTGGAGCAGACCATGAACGATTCGCTGGCCATCTGCCGCGAACTGTTCGCCGAGTTCTGGGGACAGCGCCTGGTGAACGTGATGCGGGCTCTCCACGACGTGAAATACCGTCAGCTGGCACACGGCGAGGAAACGGAAGAAGAATCATCTCCCCTTTATGAAGACAACTGCACCGAAGAAGAATTATACGAAGGCCTGGACATGGGCGACGACGATGAATAACCCTCAAATGCGAATCGAATGGTAGAAATACAGAGCAAGATAGACAAGAAAATGGTTGCCGAACTGCCCAAAGTTTCTTTTCCCGGCCGCATTTTTATAATTTATACCGAGGCGGATGCCCGCAAGGCCATCGACTACCTCAACACGCATGTACTGGTGGGCATCGATACCGAAACCCGTCCGTCGTTCCGGAAGGGGACCGTCAACAAGGTGGCCCTGCTGCAGGTCTCCACTTACGACACCTGCTTCCTCTTTCGCCTGAACCACCTGGGCCTGCCCGACTTCCTCGAAGACTTTCTGCAGAACGACGTGCTGAAAATCGGCCTCTCGCTGAAGGACGATTTCGCCATGCTGCGCCGCCGCAACCGCAAGGACCCGCGCACCGGCAACTGGGTGGAACTGCAGGACTATGTCACGGCTTTCGGACTCGAGGAAAAGAGTTTGCAGAAGATTTACGCCCTCCTTTTCCACGAAAAGATTTCCAAGAGCCAGCGCCTGTCCAACTGGGAGGCCGACACCCTGACCGAGGCACAGCAGCTCTATGCCGCCACCGACGCCTGGGCCTGCGTCCGTATCTATGAATACCTGGAAGAGCTTCGCAGCACCGGCAAATACCGCGTGATACGTCCCGAAGCCCCCGAAAACATTCTCGACGATTAACAACTTAAACCATACAAATGAGCTACAAGAAAGTATTTCTCAAACCCGGGAAGGAAGAATCGCTCAAGCGTTTTCATCCCTGGGTCTTTTCCGGTGCCATTGCCCGCGTGGAAGGAGAGCCGGAAGAAGGTGAGGTGGTCGATGTCTATACCTCCAAGAAAGAGTTCATTGCCTGCGGACATTTCCAGATAGGCAGCATCGCCGTGCGTGTGCTGTCGTTCCGCCAGGAACCCATCGACCATGACTACTGGGTGCGCCGTCTGCAGGTGGCCAAGGACCTCCGCTGTGCCCTGGGCCTGATTGGCAATCCCCGCAACAACACGTACCGTCTGGTGCATGGGGAAGGCGATAACCTCCCCGGACTCATCATCGACGTGTACGACCATACCGCCGTCATGCAGGCACACTCTGCCGGCATGCACCTCGACCGCATGGCCGTGGCCGATGCCCTCGAAGAGGTGATGGGCGATGTCATCCAGCACATTTATTACAAGTCGGAAACCACCCTGCCTTTCAAGGCCGATTTGCTGGCTACCGAAAACGGCTTCCTCAAGGGAGGCAGTCCGGAGAACGTGGCCATGGAAAACGGGCTGAAGTTCCATGTCGACTGGCTCAAGGGGCAGAAGACCGGCTTCTTCGTCGACCAGCGTGAGAACCGTGCCCTGCTCGAACGCTATGCCAAGGGCCGCAACGTGCTCAACATGTTCTGCTACACCGGCGGCTTCTCGTTCTATGCCATGCGCGGTGGGGCCAATCTGGTGCACTCCGTGGACAGCTCTGCCAAGGCCATCGACCTGACCAACGAGAACGTGGCCCTCAACTTCCCCGGCGACACCCGTCACCAGGCCTTTGCCGAAGATGCCTTCAAGTTCCTCGACCGCATGGGCGACCAGTACGACCTGATTATCCTCGACCCGCCGGCCTTTGCCAAGCACCGCGACGCCCTCCGCAATGCCTTGCGCGGCTACACCAAGCTCAACGCCAAGGCCTTCGAGAAAATCCGTCCGGGAGGCATCCTCTTCACTTTCTCCTGCTCACAGGTAGTCAGCAAGCAGGACTTCCGCAATGCCGTGTTCACCGCCGCCGCCCAGAGCGGACGCAGCGTGCGCATCCTTCACCAGCTCACGCAGCCCGGCGACCATCCGGTCAACATCTACCATCCCGAAGGCGAATACCTCAAGGGACTGGTGCTCTACGTGGAATAACCCTCGTCTGGAACCGACATAAAAAAAGCTGTTTCCCGTGCGGACCCTCCGCCAGTGAAACAGCTTTTTCTGTATCCGGACCCCTGTCAGCCGAACAGCTTGCCCAGCAGTCCCTGTTTTTTCTTTTTCTTCTCCATGCGTCTTTCTTCCACTTCGCCCAGCTTCTCGTTCAAGGCTTCCTCCACCAGGTCGGCCAGCTTGATGCGGTTGTGGATAATCCGGTAGATACTTCCCCAGTCGAAAAGTCCGCCCAGGTTACGGTCGTCGATGAACACATCCGCCTTCAGCTTCCGCGAAAAGTGCTCGTGTCCCGACTTCTCCTCCGGATAATTCGTATTTACGGCATAAAACTCCAGTCCCCGCTGGCGGCAGAACTCCACCGCCTCTTCCAGTAGTTTGTCTTCTCTCACCGACCACAGAATCAGGCGGTGTCCCTCCCTTTGCAGCATCTTCAGCGTCTCGATGGCAAATGGAATTTCCTTGCCGATTTCCGGGTAGCGGTGTTCCACAATCGTCCCGTCAAAGTCCACAGCTATGATCATATTTGTTTCAGTTTAAGAAATGTACCTAAATATTCCGCTGCAAAAGTAGAAAAAGAAATGCAGAAATCCGTTGTGGATTCCTGCATTTTTCTTTCTCATATTCTGTTATGATACTTCTTCTGTTACTTTACCATCCGGATAATGGCCGCACGGCTCAGTCGCGGATTTTCGTGGAACATCGTGTCCACGCCGCCCTTGTGCTCCAGAATCAGCTGGTCCTTGTTCACTCCGTATTTGTCCACCAGCGTGTTGTACACGGCTTCCGCTCTCAGCTGGCTCAGGCGCTCGTTGAAGGACTGGCTGCCTGTCTGCTTGTCGGCATAGCCCGTAATCACGAAGCGGTTTTCCGGATATTTCTTGATTAGGTTGGCATACGCCTCCAGGTTCACGGCCTCTTTCTGGCTCAGGTACGCCTTGTTGATGTCAAAGAAAGCCGTATATTCCATGGCATCCTGCAGCTTGTGGTCGGGGGTCATCACCGGTGTAGCCGGCTGCGACTGCCGTTTCTCTTCCTCCAGCGTGTTCACGCGGTCTCTCAGGCTCGCATTCTCTTCGTGCATCTGGCGCAGCTGGCTCTGTACGGCCTGCATTTCGGCTGCCGAGATGCCCGTGCCCTTGTTCCATCCTCTGGCCTTGAAGCGGTAGGTGGCACCCACCATCAGGGCTACCGAGCCTTCCATGTTCTTTCCTCTGCGGATGCCGTCCAGCACGTCGTTGTTCACCGTGCCTCGTGCTTCCAGGTTCAGGTCCCATGCGGAGTTCAGGCGGAAGCGGTTGATGAAGCCCACGGTACCGCTCAGCTCGTTGTCCTTGTGTTGGATGCCGCGCAGGTAACCGATTCCCACGTACGGGATGGCGTTGTACACCCGGTCCTCACGGTATCCGCAAATCAGGTTGGTCAGGTTCAGCATCACGTCGGTATGCAGGTGAAGCATGCCCCATTTCGTGCGATACAGGTCTCTGTCCACGTGCTTGTAGGCAAAACCGCCGTCCTTGAGCGAGTAGCCCTTGGCCTGGTAGCCGCCGAATCCCACACGCAGACCGATGCCCGGTGTGAACCATTTGCCTACGTTCACCTCAAAGGTCGGGGTAATCAGCTTGCCTGCCTTTCCCTTGCTGAAGTAGTCGCCCATGTACAGTTGCGCGCCTGCGTTGACCCCTGCAAACCAGTTGTCTCCGAACAGGTTGGTCTGTACCGTGTATTTTTCTGTTTTTTCTGCTTTTCCCTTGTTCACTGTCGTGTCTTGCGCGAACAAATGCATTCCTGTCATCAGTGCGATGCCCAGCATGCAAATTGATTTCATATTCATATCCTCAATAGTTTAGTAAAATTCGTTTCTGTTTTATCTATTGCGTCCCCTTCGGGAGGGAAGGGGACGCAAGTTTGAGAATATAACAAGTGACCGAATCAAAATGTTCGAGTCACAAGAAAAAATTACTTCCAGAAAATGTAGCTTACGCCGAGGTTGGCATAAGGCATCAGGGAGAATTCTCCGTTGGTCAGGGTTCTGGCCCCCGGGATGATGGCTCCTTTGTATACTCTCATGGCTTCTTCCGCAAAGATCCCCCACCGGTCGTTCACCCGGAAGGTCTCTTTCAGACCGCCCTGCATGCCGAAGTAGTCCTTCTGTGCTGTTCCGTGGTGTGTGTACAGGATACCGGCAAACCCTTCCACCGTGCAGATTCGTTCGCGGTTGTATCCCGCAGCCAGGGCCGTGAAGTCCACCATGTAGTCTGCGCCGAGGGTCAGCGGGTAAGTATGTCCTCCTCTGCGGTATTGCAGATGTCCCACTTCCAGGTTCCCTCTCACGGACGCATACTGGCTGTATCTCCGTCCGTAGCTCAGGCTGAGCTGTTGTCCCAGGTGGTGCATCATCTTCTTCAGAGTTTGGTCACCCGTTCGCATCGGGTAGCTGGCGCCTACGGCCACCGAAGCAAAGTTGTAGGGTTCGAAGAAGATGTCCTTCTTGTTCACGTCTTCTGCCCGTCGTCTGTATTGCACACCCATTTCCACGCTCAGGTTCTGCATTCTGCGGTCCTGGCTCTTTCTGCCGCCCATGAACGTCTGTGTGTAGTTGTTCCGGCTCCAGCGGGCCTGTCCGAACACGCCGATGCGGTCGTTCACGGCATACAGCAGCTGTCCGCCCGCCGTAGGGCCGATGAAGGGGCGTACTTTCTTGGCATACGTGATTCCTCGGTGGGCCACGGCGCCCACTTCCACACCGCCGGTCAGGTTGACCTCCAGTTTGGGGTCGGTCACGCCGCAGTTGAACAAGCGGTTCAGGTTCAGCATCCCTTCCAGGCGCAGGCCGGCATACACTTCCTTGCGGGTATCCATCTTGCCGTCGTCGGGCAACGTCCGGTGAACACCTCCGAAAATCGTACCGCGTACTCCCAGTGGCAAGAACCATTTACCGATGCCTATACCCATCGCCGGTCCTACGGGGGCCAGCAGACCGTTCATCTGCGGAGCGTGTCGAATTCCAGCCGAGTAGTCTCCTTGGATGCCCACATAGAATTCGTAGAACAGGTTGTCCAGCACGTCCGCGTTGGGGCGGGGCAGGTTGTCCATCGGGATGCCCGTAAAGCGGTAGGTCAGTCCCACCACAGCCTGTGCCCCGAGGTCGTATTTCTTTTGGGAATCTCTTCCGTCAATGCCGTCGGTAAAGAGGTTGAGACGCGGTTCGGCAAACATCTCCAGGTGGCTGCCCAGCAGGTAGCTCACGTGCAGACCCCCGAAGAGGGCCCCTGCATAATGCCGGCTGTCGTCCTTTGTCAGCTGGGTCGTGTATCCCCCCAGTCCGATTACCGTTTCCACGTTCCAGGCCGTCCGGTCGTTGTAGCCCCACACGTAATCCATGATGCGGAAGAGGTGGGCAATTTCCACGCCGCCCCGTTTCATCTGTTTGTTCTGTGCGCCCTCCAGGGTCAGGCGGTAACTGTTGAACGAGGTGACATCCTTGGTCAGAGACACCCCGAATTCCTTGCTCATCGGCATCCAGGCCCCTTCGCCAGCCAGTTTGCTGGCCCCGCCGAAAGCCGATACCGACACGTTCCGTCCTTTGGCCTGCGGGTCCACCTTTCGGCCCTCGGGGATGTATCGTTTCTGGCGGATGTAGTCCATTGCATTGAAGAAATTCGCCTTCGTACTGTCGTTCGCTTCTTGTGCAGTCATGTGGCCGGGCAGGACGGCACATGCGCAGCAGGCCGCCGCGATATAATAATTCTTGATCGATTTCATGATGTTATTACTGATTGTTGTAGATATCCAGTGCTGTCTCTATGATATCCTTGTTGAACTCTCCGTCATTTTGTGCCTTGGTAATCATCATGGCATCCTTGTTGAAGCAGCTCACCAGGCAGATGGCTGCATCCGTCAGGCCGGCGTCGCCTTTCCGGGCCGCCACCACCGCCTTCAGGTACCAGGTCACCGCCTTGTCGGCCGGCATTTCCTCTAAGGCCTTCTCCGCCTCGTCGTTGCCTGCCGGTGTTTCCAGGGCCAGGTTCATCACCACCCGGTTCTGTACCGACGAGTTGCAGATGGTTTCAAACGTCCGTTGGGCCCGTGCCCGTTCTTCGGGCGTATCTCCCCCCTGGAAGTAGCCTCCCATGGCCCAGGCATACGCTTTCACCAGGTCATATTCCGTATATTCGTCGGGAATCAGCTTGGCCATCACGCTGGCATTCTCGAAGTCGCCCGCCTTGATGTACATGCACAGCTGGTTCACCACCACTTCCACCGGGTTGATGATTTCCGTTCTTCCCGTGTCGATGTTTCTCCGTTCGTAGTTCACGGTGAAAATCGTGCGGTTGATGAGCGGTTCCAGCACCTTCGTGTCGATGGTGTCCCGTTTCAGGTACTGCACCGCCAGCGTGTTGCCGGCCAGCACCCACGGACGCTTCATTTCCAGCGATTCGTCGTACGCCTTCCGTGCCACGGCCTCAATTTCCCGGTCGTTTTTCAGCAGTTGCAGCAGCTTCCAGTATTCATAGCGGGTGTACGTACCCTTGAGTCCCTTTTCCCGGTAGGCCTGCATCACCTCCTCGTCGTTCGGTTCGCGGTAGATGTCGTAGCGGCACAGGTACTTCACCTGTCGCAGTCTCTCCAGGTAGGGCACAATCACCTCCCGGTATTCCGGGAAGGCTCTGACGCGTTGTCCCTGTTTGTCCATCTGTTCCGGCAGGGCTTCCACCACTTCCCGGATGCGGCGTGACAGGTCGGTCAGGCTGTCCTGTGCCAGCAGGTCGGCCACGTCGTTCCACGAAGCCACCTCTGCCTGCGGGTTCTGGTACGTCCGTTCGGCCACGCTGCGCGGCAGGCTGCCGATTACTTCCTGCTGGATTTTCAGCATACGTCTTCTCGCCAGGGCCAGGTTCTTTTGGTATTGCCCTTCCGGCGAGGAGGTACCCATCACGTGGAATTCCCTCAGCATGGCTCCCGGTTCGTTCAGAATCATTTTCAGTTTCTCGTCAATCAGCTGCAGGTTCTGCCGGTTCTTCGGGTCGTCGGTCAGTTGGTCCGAGTTGATTTCGAAGGTCAGTTCCACCTTGTCTTCCGTGTTGCGCTTTTCCACCTGTGCCTTTTCTGCGTATTTCTGGAAGTCCAGGTCTTTGGCCAGCAGGGCGTATTCCAGGAAGCCCAGCGGCCGCTTGTTTTCGCACGTATTAATCTGGTACGTCTTCCGGAACGGTACCCGGCGGTAAGTCTCTATGCTGAAATCCGCATAGCAGCTGTAGCTCCCGTTGGGGTCGGGCACGGTCAGCGTGTCCTGCCATTCAATGGTCATCCGGTCCGTGGTCAGCGGGGTGTCCTGAATGAACTGTGCCAGCGGGTCCCGTGACAGGTCGTATCCCATCAGTCGGGTTTGCGTGCGGTGGTATTCCTTTCCGTCGTACACCAGCGGCTTCAGAAACCCGATGGTGTCGTTGGTCGCGCAGTTCAGCACATACGGCTGGATTACCAGGCGCGAATACGTGTTTCCTTCCCGCCGCGGCACCACAAACGTGTTGTACGGATAAAACCGGTTGCCCATCAGGCGGCTGGCCTTCGGTTCCGGCTGAATCTGCTTCAGTTCTCCGGTCACGGTCACCTCCTGCAGCTGGATTCCTCCGTCCACCTCGAGGTCAATTTTCATCCGGTTGTTCACTTTCTCCAGCACCGACTTGCTCAGCCCCGGTTTGAACACCAGGGCACCGTTGTCGGGCACCAGAATCTCGTAATACCCGTTGGCATCCGTTTCCACCCGTTGCCCTTCGTCCAGGAAGAGGGACATGTTCAGGTTATCCTTGTCCAGGTTTTCTTGCAGGTCTTCTGCCTCTGCCACTGTCTTGCAGCTGTAGATGTACACTGCGGCATCCGTGAAAGGCACCTTCTTCTTGTTGGCGATGTTGTACACCGTGCCGCTTACCTTAATCATGCGTTGCGCCCATCCGGCCACCGGAGTCGCTGTGAGCGTCGCTACCAGTATGTATTTACCTATACCCGATATCAATTTCTTATCCATAAGTCCAGATTGTTTTTAGAACACGTAGCTGCACGTCACAGCCACCTCTGTCGGTACGTACTTCATTCCCTTTGCGTTGTATTCCGCAGTGGTCATATTCGTTCCTTCGGCGTACTTTTTCTCTCTGTACCACATCACGCCGACTCCGGCCGAGAATTCCAGGTTGAAGTGTTTGCACAGCGGCCATGCATACCCGTAGGTCAGTCCCGGTCCTGCAGCGTCTCCGCGGTGCGTCGTGCCTTCGTGCGCTACGAAGTACCTCATTCCGCTCACCGACAATCCGACGAACGACCGTGCCATCGGCCTTCCCGATATCCAGTATCTGATTTCCGCCTGCGCTCCTTTGAGCTGCACGTCCAGCGGGTTCTTGTTCAGCCCGTAAAACACAGTCCCTTCCAGGCTGAACCGTGGAGCTGTCACCAGTTCCACCGAGAGATTGGGTGTCAGGTTTCCCCAGAGCAATGCGTTGGTTTTCACCGCAGCCAGTTGGGCCTGTGCCGCACCGCTGCCGGCGAGCAGCATCCCTCCCAGGACCCCCCACCTAGTTAACCTTTTCATAAAATAAATTCTTGTTTTGTTTTGATTTATGTAGTTTTCGTTAAGCTCGTTTCGGTGCCGCGTACTGTCTCAGTAGGCATTCTTTTCGCCATGCAGCGCATTGGCTACGGTCTTGTAGATGATGAACAGGTCCAGTCCGAACGTCCAGTGTTCGATGTACCAGATGTCGCCGCGGATACGTCCCTCCATATCCTTCAGCTCTTTCGTCTCGCCGCGGTAGCCCGTCACCTGGCTCCAGCCCGTGATACCCGGCTTCACAAAATGCCGCACCATGTACTTGTTGATCAGTTTCGAATATTCTTCCGTATGCTTCAGCATGTGCGGGCGCGGGCCCACGATGCTCATGTCGCCTTTCAGCACATTGATGAACTGCGGAAGCTCGTCGATGTTCGTCTTGCGCATGATGTTTCCCCAGCGCGTCTTGCGTGGGTCATCCTTGGTGGCCTGCAGCGTATCCGCCTGGGCATTCACCTTCATGCTGCGGAACTTATAGCAGTAGAACTCCTTGTCGTTCAGCCCATTTCGTTTCTGCTTGAAGAACACCGGTCCCGGCATCGTCAGCTTTGTGATAATCGTCACGATAATCAGAATGAAGGGGAAGAACGTACACAGGAAGAGCAGGGAGAACACGATGTCGAACGTCCGTTTCAGCATCTTGTTGCCTGTCCGGCTCAGCGGGTCCGGCCGCAGGCTCAGGAAAGGCACGTTGCCGATCATGTTGAAGTACACCCGGTTGTGCAGGTAGTTGTAGATGTTCGGCACGCTGTAGAAATGCACCAGGTGGTTCTCGCAGTAATTGATAATCGGCCGGATGATGGCGTGTTCCCGCGAAGGCAGACAGCAGAACAGGAAGTGCGTGTTACCCTCTTTCTCCAGCCATGGGATTGTTTCCTGAGGCGTGCCCAGGTACGGGCATTCTTTCGGGAAAGCCGGGTTCGGCTGAAAGTCGAAATAGCCTCTTACTCTGAATCCGGTCCAGTCCTGGCTTGTCAGTTCGTAATACAGCTCCCGGTTGTTTTCCGAACTGCCCACCAGCACCACGTAGCGCACATTGCCTCCTTTGGAGCGGTATTTTTTCAGCACCCACCGGGCCAGGATACGGAAAACGGACAGGCAGACAAACAACAGCAGCAGAAAGCTCAGGTAGAAGAACGACCACGTATCCATGAACTTTCCTACGCCCAGGATGATGCCCGACATGATGCCGAAGAACACCGTGCTTCGGAACACCTTGCCCAGAATCTGGTAGGCAAACACCTTCCGGCGGTAGAGTACGACGCCGATTTGCATGCCCGAAATGAAATAACATAACATTACTGTCAAAATCACCTGCAAGTGGGGTGCCATCAGAGTGTTGTGCCACGGCGTGTTTTCCGTCGCGAGGAACAACAAATCGAACAATCCTCCTGTAATCAGTGTTTCTATGGTTACAATAAACAGATTTACCCAACCGTTGTACGAATCATATTTTGTTCTCATACGCTGTTTGTAATTTTTAGTGTATTAGTCAGATTGGCTGCAAAGTAACAGATTCTTTGGAGGATTTCCAACGAAATGATTAAGAAGTTTTGCCCAAAGGTGCTAAAATGTACCGTTATCCAAAAAAAATGTATTTTTTGTGACAAACGGGCCCTGTTTTTAGGGACATCTTCGGCTACGGCCCGCGGCTTTCTAAAAAAAACAGTTCCCGGTTTTCCGGGAACTGTTTCATATTCAATGCGAATTGCTGTAAAGTCCGCTGAGGAAGTTTTTTTATTCTTTTCCTTTCACCTCGGTTCTACGGGCTTTCACGGAGTACCTCAGTTCCTTTTCAATCACCCGGTCTTTGCCCAGTCCGTAGGTGTGCAGCCGGTCTTCTTCAATGCCCACTTTCACGAGCCATTTTTTCAGGGCCTCCGCACGTTTTTCGGTTACCTTCTTGTTGATGGCTTCTCCTCCCGTGTGGTCCGCATATCCGCAGATGTCGATTTCCACGTCCGGATTTTCCTTCAGTGCCTTTGCGATGGTAAAGAGTTCGCGGGCATACTTGTCGGTATCCAGTTTCCACTTGCCCCGTTCGAAGTAGACGGCCGGCAGTTTCGGCAGTCCTTTGCAGACCACCACTTCCGGCGATTTCTCCGTAATGGCCTTTTCAATGTAGACCGTGTCGCGTATCACCTTCGTCACGGTCCGGGTAGCCCGTTTCCACATCGGCAGGTAGCCCGGAGCATACATCAGGTTGTCCTTCTTCTTTCCGTGGCCGTTGCCGATTTTCCAGATGACTCCGATTTGTGCCGTCAGCACCGTGTTGTGCTTGGTCGTATTGATGGAGTTGATACCGTCGAACTTTCCGTTTCTGATCCAGATCATGCCCCCCTTCACCTGGGCGTCCAGGTGCGGGTTGATGCGGTATCTCACGGCCAGGTCACCTCCCAGTCCCAGGTCCACCTTTTTCCCGACCCCTTCGGCAAAGCGGCTGTCGTCGCTTCTGCGCTTCACGGTCGACGAGAAATGCTGCAGGTAGATGCCCGGTGCCGCAATCAGGGCCCATCTTCTGTCCCCGTCGCTTCTGCGGAACAGGTTCAGCAGGTTGGTTTCCCAGTTCAATCCCACGTTCAGCATCCGTACCTTGCTGTAGAGGTCCCTGTATCGCATGGAATTTTCCGGGATGTCCGTATTATAATAGGTGTTTCCGTTGGGCAGCAACAGGAAATCATCCTCGTAATACTGCGAGCCGGCCCGGTTCACGCCATAATCCAGGCTCAGTCTCACGCCAAACAGCGGGCTGATTTGGTAGCCCCCTTGCAGGCCCACCATTCCTCCCAGGAAATTATAGTTTCCTCTGCTCAGCGAGCGGAAGTCACCGGCAAAATACGGAGAACCGATGTGGAATCCCACTGAAAAGCGGGAGTAGTCCTTATACAGTTCTTCCTTGGTGGGATAATCCTTCCACGGGTCATCCACCTTTACCGTTTCTTGTGCGGCGAGGTTCACGACACCTCCCCACAGGCACATTGCAGCCACAATATATTTTGCGTAATTCATATACATCTCCATTAATTAAGTCCATCGTTTTTCATTTGCAGGCGGAAGCATACGTACGCCCGTTTCCCGTAATTCTGTCCGTTCTGTTTGGCCTGCAGTCCCACCACCATTTTAAAGCCTTCCAGTGAAGTAGGGGTTACTCCCGGAGTCAGGTTGCTCTTCATGCTCACCTGTCCGGCCGTAGATACCTCGATGTAGTTCCACAGTTCCCCTCTGGCCACGCCCTGCGTGTCGTAGATGGCCGCCAGGGAGTACACCACCGGCAAGTCCTTGCGGCTGCTGCCTTCCACTGTGGAAGAAGCCGTTACCGCCGCATTGAACAGAGACTGTATGCCCTCAATCTGGCAGATGGAAGCCCCCGACTGGTTGAGGATGGCTTTCAGCACCGGCAGCTTGTAGATTTCACTCTCTGCGAAGTTGCCCACTCCGATGTCCTCCTTGGTCTGCAGGATTTCCGTGCCTGCCATGAACGTATAGTCCGTATTCGTATCCATCGCTTCGTGGCTTTCCAGTCGCAGCGGTCTGTATTCGGTCAGCTTGTAGTTGTTGCCGTCGTTCAGCACCACAGCCACCTGATACGGAAGCGCCTGTCCACCTTCCAGCGCCTCTTCCAGTGTGAAGCCCACTTTCACGGTCAGCTCTCCGTAGGCACTTTGCGTCACCTCCTCTACCGTCATTGCCGGCAGGCTGTTGCTGCTTCTCACCGGTATCACCTCCCTGCATCTCAGTCCGACGATGCCTTTCAGGTTCGTCAGTTTGCCGGCTGCGTCTTCCGGGGTGATTTCCACTTTCAGTTCCATGGTGTAGTGTCCCGGAGTGGTTTCCTTCACCTTCACCGTGCCGTCGTTGTAATCGGCCAGCAGTTCGAAGCTCTGTATGCGGTTCATCAGCGTTTCCACCTGCTGTTTCAAGGCGTCGTATTGTGAAGTCAGCTGGGCAATCTGCTGTTGCATTTTGTCAAGCTGTTCCTGCAGTTGCTGTGCAGCCTCCTCGATGGCCTGGTTCATGTCGTCCAGAGTAGGGCAGTCGTTGATTTTCTGGAACATTGCTTCCAGCTGGCGGTCGATGGCAGCCTTGTCGTAGTAATTGTCCAGCAGCTTTTCTATTTCTTCCCGGGTCACGTAGTTGCTTTGTCCCTCCTGCAAGTTCTTGATTCGGTTGTACAAATCCGTAATCTGCGATGCCTGCAAGTTCACTTTCGAAGTCAGCTCACCCAGTTGCTGGTTCGTCTTTTTCAGGTTTTCGTTCAGCGTTTCCACGAAACTATTGAGTCCGCTCACCTCCTTGCTCAGGTTGTTGTAGTTTGTCTGCAAGGCCAGGATGGAAGACTGCACGTAGTTGTTCAGCTGCGTCAGGGCCTCCGCCTGTTTCTGCTGGTCCCCCTTCAGGTTCAGAATATCCTGTGTCTGCTTGTCTACCTTCTGTTGCAGGGCGAGCAAGTCTTGTTTCAGCTGGGCCAGTTCGGCCGGGTCGCTTCCGCCTCCCTGCTGTTCCAGTGCACTCAGTCTCTTTTCAATGTCAGTCAGTGTCAGCTGGTAGGCCGTCTGCATGTCCTGTATCAGTCCTTCCAGGGTGCTCACCTTGAGTCCCAGTTGGTCCAGTCTGGTCGACAGTTCGTTCAGTTTTTGCGTATGATTCTCCACCAGCTCCTTTGTCTGCTGCAAGTCATTGCCAAACAGCTTTTGTGTGTTGAGCAGTTTTTCCAGCTGTTGGTTCATGGCCGTCTTCAAGTCGTCCAGGTCCTTCTGCAAGGTCGTTACCAGCTCTTTCAGGTCGTTCAGTTCGGTGTCGCTTCCCGGAGTCAGTGCGTTGATGGCTTCCCAGATTTTGTAGATTTGCAGGTCATATTTTTCCACCAGGTTGTTCAGTTGCTCTCCCAGGTTGTCGTATTTGCTGTTCAGTTGGTTCACCTTGTTTCCGAGCGATTGCACCGTCGACGACAATCCGGCCATTTCATTTTCCACGTTCTGGATTCTTGCGTCCACCTCCGTTTTTACGGCAGTAATTTTTTCGATGGTATTTTGGCGCAGGCTTTCCAGGTTGGCGGCATTTGTAGCCGTTGCCTTCTTCACCTCATCCACGAGCGCCTTCAACTGGTTGATATCCGTGGTCAGCTTGTCTTTCACTTCCTGTAGCTGGGTGAGGGCTTCTTCCATTTTCTGCTTCTGGTCCGCCATGTCGCTGCCCAGTCCGGCCATTTCTGTTTTCAGGCCTTCAATGGCCAGTTCCACCGCCTTCTGCTTTTCCTGCAAGGCCTCCACCTGCGTTTCCAGTTTGGCCACCCGTCCGTCCAGCACGTTCAGGCTGGTGTCGATGGCGTTGATTTGGTTGGAGATTTCCAGTAACCGCGTATTGAATTCCTGGTTGGCAATCTGGATTTTCTCCTTGAGTTGCTGTATTTCTTCCGTATTGCCGTCGATTACCGCCTGGAGTTCCGCAATCCGGTTGTTCAAGTCCGTTTTCACAGTCTCCAGTTCCGTTTTCAGCCGGTCAATATCCTCTTTGTGGCCACTGCCACCTTCCGCAAGCGCTTCTTCAAGCGCTTTGATTTGTTGTTCGATGAGTGTCACCTTTTCCTTCAATCCGTTCAGGTTCACCTCACCATTATTGATTTGATTTCGAAGAATTTCCAGTTGTCCGTCGTAGTCTTTTTGGCAACTGGTAAGGAGCGACGTGCCACTTAAGCAGAGTAGCGCTGCGGCTGCCAGTACATAGCCTTTTCTCTTTGTCATAACGATATAACCTTAATGTTAGTTAGAATAATTCAGTCTCATTACAACAAATACAAAGAAAAATTGTTAGGGAAAAGTGAAGAAATCTTTCTTTTTTCTGCTTAATTCTTCATTTTCCGCCAGCCGTAGTGCCAGATTTTGAAGAATGGAGCCCAGCATACCTCCTGCGGATAATCGTGTACGAATCCCCACATCCTTTTCAGGGAAGTCGAAAACCTTCCGCCGTCTGTCTGCATTCTTTCCCGCGACAACCGGGGGTCGAACTGACCGAAATTGCCGGCCCGCATGATTTCCTCCAGCAGCCGTCTGCCTCTTCGTTCCGAAGGACTCACCGGCATGTATTTTCTTTCCAGTCCGAATATCGTTTCCAGTACCCACATCACCGCCGCCGCAAAATCCGTCATTCGCAGTGCGCGCCACTGCCGGGCCGTCCGTGCCCGTTCCTCCGGGCTTGTTTCTTGTCTGAATACATAGAAGATGTCCATCAGCTGCCGTAATCCTACGCCCTCACTCAGCAGGTGGCGGTAAGCGTGCAACACCAGAAACACCCGGTTCATTTCCCCCTCCGGTACCCGGACGCTTCCGTCGGTTCCTTCCAGGGTCGTTTCCTGTCCGAAGCCGTTTCGCTTCCATTGGCGGCATAAGGCTTGCAGCCTGTAGTTCGTCAGTGGGTTGAACATCCACGACGGCGTGGTGTGTACCTCCACCTCACACACTTTCGACAACTCCATGTCCACATGGTGATACACCACCTCCGCTTTCGGGTCCGTTTCCCGTGCCAGTCGGATAATCTCTTTCCGGCTTCCTTCCAGCCAGATGTCAATGTCACCCGGCATCCGTCTCAACGGGTGCGGATACAGTTGAGCCACTCCTTGTCCTTTCAGGATCATGGAGCGCATGCCTTTCCGGGCAAAGAATTCCGACACCCTGACCGCTTCCTTGTTGATTGCTTGGTTCACCCGTTCAATCTGGTGAGTCCGTCCTATCCATTGCATCAGTAAGGGCCGGGGCGGTTTGCTGGCGGCAGGAAGCACTTCGGCAGCTCCCAGCAGTCCCCCTGTCAGCTTCTGCTTTTCTGCCAGTTCCAGCACTTCAATCCATTCCTGTGCGGAAAGAGGAGTTTCCGGTGCACTTCCCGTTCCTACAGCCAGTTTGAGCAATTGGAAAAATCGGTTTTCCTTGCCCATCACATTTCCCTCATCACGTTGCGGATGAACAGCGTGTTGCCGATGATATAGCGGCGCCACATCCGTTTGGGTTCCTTGATGAGTCGGTACAGCCATTCCAGGCTATGTTCCTGCCACCACATCGGAGCCCGTTCCATGGTGCCTGCAAAGAAATCGAATACCGCTCCGATGGTACCGCAGTGACAATGGATGTGCAGTTCGTTCCAGTGGCGATAAGCCCATTTCTTCTGTTTGGGAGCCGTCATGCCAATCCACAGCAAGTCGGGGTTGGCCCGGTTGATGGCCTCGATGATTTCCCGGTTCTCCGCTTCCGAGAATTCCGGTTTGTAGGGTGGGGAGTACGTTTCAATCCGGATGTTCGGGTACACCGTTTTGCCCTTCTCGCGAATCAGTTTCAACACTTTTTCGCTGCTTCCCATGAAGAAGCACGTTCCTCCCTTGCGGTTCAGGCGTTCCATTTCCATTGTAAACAAGTCCCAGCCTGCAATGCGTTCTTTCGGCTGGCTTTTGGCTTTCAGTTTCCGGCAGGCCATTACGATACTTGCGCCGTCGGGAATCAGCGCATCGCCTTTCATCAGTGCTTCGGCAAAAAAATCATCCTTCAATGCCGTGTTATAGGAATGTGCATTGATGGTGTTGATCAGTAATTTCCCTTCCGGAAGCGCTTCTAGTTCTTTTTTGGATTCAACGATTTTAAGTTCCTTTAATTTCAGCATAGATCTGTGTGTTTTGAGGAAAGTTTATACATATAAATTTTGAATATCTTGTTTTATCCGTTGGAAGACAGGAGAGCATTGTTTGTAATCGTAATTCAGGTTCAACATATCTTCCATATCGCTCACAATATGCAAGTATTGTTGAATGCGATTTTTCTTATCTTGTGGTGAGGCGTTACTTTGCCTGATTTCTTGTAGATGTTTGTTTTTGGTTATTTTATGTACAGGCTCCAATACCGTCTTCAGCAAAAAATGGTGGATGTCATGTCCTCTTACAAAAAGATAGCCATTGTCTTGGTCTAACGTGAAAGAATGGGGAAGGGCACCCATCATTTGTCTTGTGAATTCCTCCTTTTCGTGCTCCTCCTCCGCATAAAGAGTTTGCAATTGCTCTATTTTGAGCGTCACATTCTGTTGCAGCTTTTGCAGGATGTCTGTTTCCGTACATGTGGTGCCGATACCCCGGTCACAAGGAAAAATCTCATTCCATTGCGTGGCAGTAAAATCTTCTCTTCCGTTGGCTTCCAGATACAAGGCCCAAATCAGGAGAGGATAAATGATTCTGGAAGTGTTTTTTACAAAGTTTTCAAAATCAAACTCTACACTCTCTTTGCATGTCTTGCAGCAAAGAGAATGCAGCGTTTCGGCTTGACACATTAAGTTCTCAATAGAATAAGTGTATGTTTGAAGCAGATAAGGGCATTGTGCGATTGTTTTTCCCTCGTCTTTGTAATCCTTCAGCAGGTAATCATAGTCACTGTCTACGCATCCAATGAAAAACGGGTTAAAGTCTCCTGCTTTTGCTTTGTCCAGAATATGTTGTTTCCCTTTTGTGAGATTGTTTATCCCCCCTTCTTCATTGTATGTATAAGGTGAGATTTTAAACTTTTTATTTTGTACTGTGTGCGTAAGCACATCATTCCAGAAAGGAACATCCAGTTCATCCTCTACCAGTACCTTGATGACATTCTGGTTTCCCGTCAGCACGCCCAGCTGCTGATAATATCGTCCATTGATATTTCCCAATAACGAATCGGCCATACTGTTATTTCTTTATCAGTTGTTGTACCTCTTTGACCTGTTCATACCATCCTTCCACCATGCTTGGAGCATGTGTCGATAAGATAATCTGCATATTGGGATTAAGTTTATGGAGTACTTTGACCAGTTGTTCTTTCCATTCCACATGCATACCCAGGTCCGGTTCATCCATGAAGAAGATGCAAGGCTCATTTACGGTATTGTTAACCATCAGCAGCAGCAGGAGCAGCTGTTTTTCGCCCATTGACAAATCTGTATAACTGAGCGGATTTTTAGAATCCTTTCTGATAAACCGCATGTTGTTGTCTATCATTACCGAATACGGTGTCATAAACTCTTGTAGCATCGTATAGAAGCGCATAAAAGCATTGACTTCTGTTCGTTTGATGACCGAACGTATGTCTATGGTTCTGTTTGAGAGTGTATTCAGCAATTCCTCGAATACACCGGCAAATCGGGAGTTCCGGATAAATAATTGCTCATGAATCAGGTAATCCAGATAAGTCCGGTCTTGTCCGGTTTCATCTTTAAACGGGTTGTTGTTCAGAAGGCGTTGTTCAAACGAATTGATTAAGTACACTTTCAAATCTTCCAGGACATCCATGCTGCAGGGATTTCCACTTGCATCAGTCAGCTGACAGCGCTGGAGGATGATAAATCCGTCCTTGTCCACGTCGTTTGTGTTCAGATGATAAAGGAACCCTTCTTCTCGCTGATATTCGGCACTGTTGTATTTTTGTTTATCCCATGTCAATCGGTATCCGTTTGTAAAGGAAATGCAAATCCATTCCGACAGTTTCAGCAACTTAGAATCCTTGATGAATTTATCTTTGATGAGTGAGTAACAACTTTTCAAGATTGTGGATTTACCACTCCCGTTTTTTCCACCCAGGATGTTTACATTCTGAAATAAGTCCCAATAGATATGTTCTTCTCCGAACATACCTTTTATTTCAATGTTTTTTATGTAAAACTCATTCTTCATTTTCTTTACTTTGACAGTTTTTTGTATCTGGCTGCGAACCACAGGATTTCGGCGAAGCACACCAGCGGGACGATGAATCCCACCGCCATCGATACGTGGTCGGCGATGAATCCCATCAGCATGGGCGCGATGGCCCCTCCCACAATCGACATTATCAGGTAGGAAGACGCCTGTTTGGTATGTGTGCCTACGTGGCGCAAAGATAATGAAAAAATAGTAGGGAACATGATGGATTCACACAAGAAACACAGCAACAGGAAATATCCTCCGATGGTTCCCGGCAGCAGGATGACCGCTGCCATGCAAATCAGTGCCCCCGCCGCGCAGGCTGCCAGCACCTTTTCCCCCTTCACGAAGCGCATGATCCAGCTTCCCCCCATGCGTCCTGCCATGAACAGGCCCATGCCGCCGAACGAAAGCCATACCGATGCTTTCTGGGCAGAGATGCCCGCATTCTCCGTGGCATAGTTGATGAAGAAACTGTTGATGCCCGTCTGAGCCGCCACATACAGGAAGAGCGACAGCAGTCCCACGGTAAACGAAGCCGTTTTCCAGAGCGAGGTGTCGTTGCCTTGCGTTCCTTTCTCTTCCGCTTCCTGTCCGATTTCCGGCAGTTTCACCCGCGAGAAAATCACCGCAATGAGCAGCACCAGCGTGCCCAGCACCGCATACGGTGTCGTCACGTCGCCCCCTCCGGCAAAGAGGAAGAAGCCCCCCGCCAGTGGACCGCAAATCCATCCCAGTCCGTTGAACGACTGCGCCAGGTTGATACGCCGTTCGCTGCCTTCCGGTTCCCCAAGCACCGTCACATACGGGTTCGAAGCCGTTTCCAGACACGTCAGTCCGCAGCCGATGACAAACAGCGCCAGCAGGAAGAACTCAAACGACTGAATCCGTCCCCCCGGAATGAAGAGCAAGGCCCCGATGCCATACAGCACCAGTCCCGTCAGCACCCCTGTGCGGTAACCGAAGCGGCGGATAATCCGTCCCGCCGGCAGCGCCATCACGAAATACCCCCCATACACCACCGCCTGAATCAGTGCCGAGCGCGTACGGGTAATCTCCATCGTATCCTGAAAATGCTTGTTCAGTACGTCCAGGATACTGTGTGCCACTCCCCACAGGAAGAAGAGCGACGTAATCAAAATGAAAGGAACCAGGAAACTCCTTCCGTCCCTGGTTCTTACTAATCCTATCTTTTCCATGTCAGCTTCTACTGATTTCCAGTCCTTTGTTCGATAAACGCATGTCCACGAAGCGTGCCCGGTCGTTGGGGCGGCTTTCCGTGAGAATCCGGCGGATACGCAGTGCCGCATCCGGATCTTTGGCCACCATGTACAGGTAGCCCCCTCCGCCGGCTCCCGGCAGCTTGTAGCCCAGGCACAGGTCGTCAATCCGTTCCGTCAGTGCCTGTACGGCCGGCGGGTTCGTACCTTCGTCCAGCAGCTGGTTCTGCTTCCACGTTTTCCGTACCAGTCGTCCCATGCCCTCGAAATCATTCCGCAGGATGGCGTCGTACATGTCCATGGCATGCCCCTTCATCTGCTCCAGTAAGTGCAGGTGACGGTTCGAGTTGAGGAACATTCCCCGCACAATCTCTGCCAGAATGCCCTTGGCCGTGCGCGTGATGCCCGTATAATATAAAAGGTGGCATTTCCGGTACTCGTCGCTTGTGAACAGGTAGTCCGGCAGCCAGCGTACCTTCGGTTCCTGGTGCCAGCCCGGCTGTGTCTGCAGCAGTTTCACCCCTTGCAGTACCCCGCCGTACTGATCCTGCCATCCGCCGCCCGTGGTGAGCAGCTGTTCCAGTATCAGCGTGCGGCTGCCGATGCCCTGCTTGTCCCAGTTCAGGCCGCAGAAATCATTCAGTGCCCCCAGCACCGTCGATGCCAGGATGGAGCTGGTGCCCAGCCCCGAACCTGCCGGAATGGCCGACAGCAGCGTCACCTCAATACCCGTGCCAAACGCCTTCAACTGTGCCTCCAGCGAGTCGAAATGCTCCGTCGAGAAATTTGGATGGAACCCTGCCAGGGTCAGTGCCGCTTTCGGAATGGAGAACGGTGAACCCACCTTGCTATAATCCTGCAACTCCTCGTAGGTAGACACCACCTCCATGGCCCCCAGGTCGATGGAACGCAGGGTGATGCGGTACTCCTTCGACGGTTTGACGTACACCTGCAACGGCGGCTGTCCATTCAGCTCAATGGCCAGGTTCACCACGTTTCCCCCCTCCATCAGGCTATAGGGTGGGGTATCCGTCCATCCCCCCGCAATGTCGATGCGCACCGGGCTGCGGCTCCACACAATCTGGTCCGCATACACCGAAAGCTTCGGCTGCTGGCGATGATCCATCGTGCCCGTCAGTCCCTGCCGCATCAGGCCGAATGCCCGGTCTTCCAGGGCCTTCGCCTCCGGTTTCCCTTCCAGCTCCAGCACCTTCGCGCGGAACATCGCGTCGCTGATTCGTTTCAGCAGGGGAGACCCCTCCGGCAGTTCTCCCGGCAAGGCGATGCCTCCCTTGGCAAATTCCTCGGCTGCCTCCAGCAAGTCCACCTGATAGAACACACTCCGTTCCTGGTTCTGGGCCAGCAGGCTCCAGTTCTCCTTGCGGAACACCTCCCGCTGGGCGAACAGACGTCGCAGGTTGGCATACGCCGAAATCTCGTCTGCCGATACCTTCCGGGCCTTCTGCCAGATGGCCTTTCCGGCTTCTTCCTGTCCGCCGTCCGTCATCCATTGCAGCACCGTACCCAGTTCCTCTATCGAGTCTGTCACCGGGAAAATCGCCGCCGCCTGCAAGTCCTCACAGCCCCGTATCTCGTCCGCCGTCAGTCCTCTTTCCGCCAGCCATTCCGTTACCGGACGTCCCAGGTAGAGGGTGGAAGCCTCTTTCAGGCTCCCCTTGAATTTATCGTTGAAGCCATACGGGCGTGCGGCGAATTCCTTCTCGCCCATCGGCACCACGTCGATGCACACTCCCTCCGGCACCTTCAGTTTCCAGTCGTTGCGCGGCACCCCCGTGATGATGTTCCGGCTGTGCAGCTGCCAGTCCTTTCCCACGTGGCTGTTTTCCACCCAGATTTCCGCGTTGTCCGCCGTCAGGGTAAAGTCCATTTCCGCATTCTGTACGAACACCGCCGGATGCGGTTTCACCTTGTGGTGCATGATGGCCCGCTGGTCCGTCACACAGTTCTGCACCGCCAGTGTCGACGAAATCATCTCCCGGCTCGTGCCGTAGTGGTGGAACTCTCCGCCCGGCAGCGGCAGGATGGCCACCTTCAGGCTGTTCAGTTCCTCGTCCGCGATGCGCGGGTGTGCGCCCAGTGCCAGTCCGAACTCCGAATACATGTCGTAGAACTTCACGTCCCCGTTCAGAGTGGCCGAGCGTTTCACCATCAGTTCCACGGCCCGGTCGCTCAGCAGCCAGATGCCGATGTCCATCAGGAACAGGTAATCCTGCATCAGCTTGCCCATCTCCTCCACGCTCGGTTTTTGCAGCATGAAGTCCAGCTTCTCCGGTTCCTTCCGCGAAGACACGAACACCCCGTGGTTCTTTGCCAGCTCAGGGTCTACCCACAAGCCGTAACACACCACGTCCACGTCCGGAATGTCCTGCAGCGGCTGAGTAGCCCGGATGTATACGTCGCCGCTGGCAATCAGTGTGTGCAACCCTTCCGGAGCCCGTTCCATGATTTCCTCGTACAAGGGCAGTTGCAGTGACAGCAAGTTCTGTGTGAGCCGTTGTCCCCGTGCCCAGCGGAACACCGGAATCGGTGTCAGAATCTTTCCCGAAGGCGCATAGCCCGGCAGTCGCCGGCTCTGACCTCCCGCATGGAGCAGGATACGTTTTTCCTTTGCCAGCCAGTCCCCGAGTCCGGCTGTGTCACCTTCTTCCGTCCGGCAGGCATTCAGCAGCCACGCCGTACCTCCTCCCGAACCCAGTTTCTTGCCCACCGGGTCCGACGTGCAGAACCACTCCTTGTGGTCCGCGTGCATGATATCGTGAAAACATTCCACCAGATTTGGTGGCAATGACAGTAACTTTTTCATCTTAGATAATTAATAATGAATAATTAATAATGAATAGCGATGAGAATTAAAAGTTAATAGTTAAAAAGTAAAAGTGGTAGGTTGTACACTTCGTTTTTAACTTTTAATTTTTAACTATTAATTGACTTACAGCTTGAATATCCGTTCCATCAGTCTCCATTTCTCCTGTGAGGTGGCTCCCGGCGCTGCTTTCTGGTATTTCGCCATGTGTGCTTCCCATTCTGCCTGGCGGGGCAGGGTAGCCAGTCGGGCGTAGTCTCGTTCCATGTCAAAGTCGTCGGTGGTATCCATGATCATGAACAGGCGGTTTCCGTCGATGTAAATCTGCATGTCGGTGATGCCCACTTCGCGGATACCCGCTTTCACTTCTTCCCACACGTGTGCATGTTCTGCCACGTAGGCCTCAATCAGCTCCTTGTCGTTGTAGAGCTCGAGTGTCTGGCAATATCTTTTCATTTGTGTGTTGGTTATTTCGTAATTCCCTGCAAAGTAAGCGAATTCTCTGCAGAAAAGCAAAAAAGTAATTTTCTGATTGTGAGAAAGGTATTTTCATATACTCATGAAAAAATCCCTTCAAGTTAAAAAGTTTTTTACCATTGGATAGACTTGAAGTCTTTTAAGAATTTACCTGACATTGGCTCTTTCCCATCTTCAGTATATGTGAAAATGGGTTCACATACTCTTGCAGCTCCGTCTTCACATGAGAGAGGAGGTGTCATACCCATTTTCTTGTTCATTTGTCTTATCCGGAAAGGATTTTCGTCTGTTATCCATCCTGTATCTACACTGTTTACATAGATGTCTATTTTCTTGTAATCCTCTGCTATGGTTCTGGTCAGCATGTTCAATGCCGCTTTTGCCATGTTGGTATGAGGATGAAATCCATTCTTGTTCGGTTTGGAGAATCGTCCTTCCATGGAAGAAACGTTGACGATGAATTTATGTTGGGATGGTGATTTTTTCATTAACTCTACAAATTTCGAGCAGAACAGGAATGGGGCTGTTACATTGATGAGTTGCACCTCCAGCATTTCCTTGGTAGATACATCCCACGCTCTTGCTACCCAACTGTTGGAGTGTCTCAAATCAATTTGCAGACCTTCTTCGTCGAGTATACCTGCCGGAAAGAATTTGGCCAATGGGCTGGATTCTTTGGTTGGAGTGTGTAAGTAATGAGTAGAATTGACCAGTCTTTTCTTTTCTGTGTCAGGAAGCAGTATTTCTTCAGCTTTCTCCAAGTCTTTCAGATATAAGTAATACTCTTTCGGTCTGGATACTGTCTGGGCTGCATTGTTTATTAAGATGTCCAGGTAGTTGAACCTTTCATACATCCACTTTATCATTTTCTCCACTTCCCGGATGTCTCTGAAATCAATACCGTATATATACAGTCGGTCAGCCCATTCGTTGTAGTCTTCCATATTTCCGTATCGCTGTGTGGCGTCTACGGGGAAGCGGGTAGTAATGATGACTTGTGCCCCTTTCCTGAGCAAGGAAAGAGCGGTCTGGAATCCAATTTTGATTCGTCCGCCTGTCACTAGTGCCACCCTTCCTTTTAAAGAAGAGTCTGAACGTAAGAGCTTTTCCTGATGTGCTCTGTTGAGTTTTGCACATTTTTCACATATAGGAGTTCGCTTGGCAATCTCCTCAGAGGTTAATGGAGAATGGCACATATAGCACCTTCTGAAAAAACCTGTAGTTAAATCTGTTTTTTCTTTCATCGACCAATGTAATGATGCCTTACAAAGATACACAAAACTTCGGAAAACTTTTCGATTATTTTCTTAAGTTATTGTATAAATTGATTGCATGTACGGTATTTATTGTAAGATGTTTCGGCAGTTTGTTGATGTTGAACCATTTCTGTTCTGAATGTTTGTCTGTTTCCATGTTTTGTGCGTCATAATTGTCGCATTGAATCAGGAAAAACATTGACACCCAGTGAGTCGTCTGTTTGTTTAGGATGTAGTCACAGTATCCGATAAACAAGGTGTGACGACAATCCAAGTTCGTTTCCTCCTTGATTTCCCGGATGATGGCTTCTTCAGCAGTCTCCCCATATTCAATGGCACCTCCCGGCAATGACCAACACTCTGCTTCCGGTTCTTTTTTCCTTTTCTGGAGCAGGATTTCTCCCTGTTCATTAACTATGATTCCTCCCGTACCGATACCAATAAAATCTTTGCCTCGTTGCATATACATTGATCAGTTATTCTGTTTGAATCTTTGTGTCCATCCAATTTGTCTTATATTGTCCAGCCATTCATACACGTCCCATGAAGAATGTTTGTGTATCTCGATATCTCCTTCTTCCTTTTCTTTTTCCAGTGCAAGTGCGATGAGCGCATATTCTTCTTCTATGCTGGTACTGAAAATTCCCTTGTCATCCGTATTGATGGAAATGGAAATAGAGTGAGGGTCTGTATCTTCTTCATACAATCCTTTCTTATAAAGTTTGATGATGGGATGCTGCATATACCGTCCGATTCTTCCGATGAACAAGTTGGAAGTGATGTTGGCCTCAATGCAGAGATGCCTGTGGGCGATTTGCTTTCTCATACCCTCTTGGATACTCTCAATGAGGTTGACGAGTGCCGGTGAAATTACCTTCTCATATCGTTGCGCCCCCCTTCTTCTCACATTTGCATCATATTGGTACAAATGATACAAGTAGAAAGCAATCTTGTGTTTCCGTGCCAGGTTGGCATCCTCATTTCGGCGAAGTGCCGAGTGAAACCAGGACGATTGTATTTCCTGCGTATTGATAAGCTTGGTCAGCTCATCGAATTCTTTGGCATAATACTCCGGGTCGTCCCCCCTCAATAGCCACGATTGGCGGTACACGTTGATGTCACGTCCTTTCAGCAGTTCTTCGTTTCCTTCAATGGGAAAATGCTGGTTGTCCAGATAAATTTCATCGTAAAACTGCGAGAAAGTCTTTTCCAGTTCCAATACGATGTCCGTGGGCATGTTTATTCCCAGTTCTCTGGCCTTGTAGTGCATCCACATGGCATTGTCCATCCAGTTTTGCTTGGTCATGACAATGCGGTTGTTTCTGGATTTGTAATATTTCTTCACATCGATGCCCAGTGCCAGTGCGTGTCCCATCCGGTCGTTTCCGTTTAAGTTCAGAAACAGAATGGCTTCATCTATGGCCCTTAGTCCGTCTGTGATATCCCAGAAATCTTCTCCTACATGATACGTGAATCCCAATCCGCATTGGTTTTGCTCTTTCAGGAACCTGAACACCGGCCCGAATACTTCCGGTCGGCAATACAGTTCCGAGTTGGCCGCATCGACTCCCGCAATCCTGTTGGCGATGTCCTGTTGTTTCAGGGCTCCCAGAATGGCCAGTGCCTGCGTTTTTATCTTTTTTCGCAGATAAAAATGCCTGTATTTGATAACCCCCAGAAAGTCATCGGTTACCGTTTTCTCATTTTCATCTTTCAATTTGATGAAGTGTATGATATAGTAGTATTTGTCCTTCAGGGCTTCACACTGCGGACCCGTGATGTCCCTTATCAGGTTGTCATTCTGGTGGATTGTCTGCACCAGCTCTTTGGAAGTTGATTTGGGGGAGATTCTACATTCCAAGTATTTCAGTCCTTTTTCTGCAAAAGCCGAGTGTACGGCCATGGGGATGATCATCTTCTGATACTCCGGATAGTTTTGTATGAACAGCTCTTTCCGGTGTTCATAGTCCGCAAAATTATTGAATCCTTCCAGGTCGTTGAGTTGGATCAGTTCTTTTCGTATTTGCGTTTTCTGCAGCAGGTAGATATAGAAAAGCATGGTTTCCTCGTACGATGCCTCCCCGCTGTAGATCCGGCAAAACATCTTGTACATCAGCTTCCGCTCTCCCGACATGACGAATGCACTGGGGTTGCATATATTTTTACATCCCGGCAGGTCGATGGCATAATCCAGGGCCATCATGTCACTGATGGATTTAGCAACCGACATTCTCCTGATTGCATTTTTCATCTTGATGTCATATTCCATTCCCTCGAAAGGATTATCCAGAAAGTCATGGTCACATTGTAAGACTTTATACAGATATTTCTTTTTTTCCTCCATGTGAGGAGTTTCTGTATCTTTGGTAATTTGGAAAAGATAATACCGTATGGCGCATGCTTTTATTGTTTTCAGGTGGAACGAGTCCCATTTTTCCTGGTCTTTGGTACTGATCCGGTATGAAAGACATTTTTCCAGTTTTTGGAAATCTTTGCGGCGGTTGTTGATGTGATTCATTAGGCACAGCCAGTTCAGTTCATAATTGAGCGAAGACCCTCTCAGGTGAAAGTGCAAGTCTGTCACTCCTTTCTTTATGATAGAATTGATGTACGCATTGTCATGTCCGATGGTAATGTTCCAGTCAAATCTGTTTCTTCTCGTATGCAGCGACACATCTTTTTCAGCCAGAAAAGCCGTGATAAACAAACTTTCACTCAAGAAATGGCTGAGCATTCTCCAGCGCAGCAGTTGGGTGTACCGGCATACCGGAATGTTACTGTTTTCCGTTAACACTTCCTTGGTGAAGTGCAGCAGGATATGAAACAGATTCTTTTGTGGCCGGTTAGTTATTTCCGAAGGAGAATACAGCCATTTGTCTTGCCACAACCTGTAGAGTTCACACACCTGATCTATGGTATAACATTTGTTTTCTATCATGAATTTCTGGCAGAACATCTGTTCGTCTATTGCAAATCCCGATTTGGTCGGACTGGATTGCAACAGCGCATCGATAATCTCGTTCGGATTAATCTGACTGAACAAAGTCTTGATAGTAGCACGAATGTTATCCATTATTCTAATTGCGTTGAACTAAATAGTTTATTAAAGTTTTGAGCGTTTTTAAGGTTTTCCTCCAGAAAATCACTGACAGCATTGAAGAACTCAAATGAAATGTTGTTTTCACTGTGTATAATGATTTTGAAGTTTCCCAGTGCCTTGAAGATTGCTTTCAATACCGGGATGTTGTCGTTGCTTCCGTCCTTACGTTTGAGTTCCAGCAGGAAAGCAATCTGCTGAATCAGTTCCACATTCCGAATATGAATCTTGTATCGTAGTTTCTGTTCATATTCCTGAGCTATTTTTTCATCCCATTCCTTGATGCGGTGGAAACATTCTTTGTATGCATCCTTCACTGTGGTGGTGCATTGCTCTATCTTTAGTGAGATTCCTGGATTTTCACATATATCTTCTAGCGTTTTTCCTTCATTTATGTAATCCAGTATGTCTTTTTGCGAAGGAATTTTTTTTATCTCTGCTATTCTAAGCGTGTCTAGAAATTCTCCGATGCATATATATTTCAAGATATTTGTATATAATCCGTTGGGAGATGTCCCCTTGTGCCATTTCAATTCTGGATTATAGGTTTCATATCTCCGATAGGTTCTTTCCACATTTAAGAGGTTATAGAAGATGGAAAGGACGTCAAAGCAAAGGTATTTTCTGTTTTGCGTTACTTTAAATCTATAGTAAATTGCTTTTTGTGTTCTGAAGTTCTTGGTCTGCTCAAAAAAACTTGTATTATCTTTTGGCTCTTTAATATTTTTTGCATCAGCAACATACGCACCTGTCAGCATGAAAAATTCTGCATTTTTCTGTCCTAAAGCGTAATTGGGTTGAGCGTCTGTTTGCGGAGTTCCGTCTGTTTGAGAAGGGGAAGAATATTCTTTTATTAAGCTACTTATAGGTTGTGCATTGATAATTCTGTTGCTTCGTGAAATGATGTTCTTTTCATCCGGAGCCACATCAATGTACTGAGAGTTCAGGAAGCTTCCATTGAGGATGTCTTCATATTCCGTTTGGTTGAATGGCAGCGGGTCCCGGTTGATGATGGTGAGTTCTTCTTTCTCTTCCTCAGTCTGAAATTCGGTGGAAGAATAGTTTACGTTTCTATAGCTTTCATATAACTTGAACGAGTAGAAAGTCTTGATGGCAAACAATAGTTTCATGTCATAATCATCATAGCAGACCTTTTCCAGCCAGCTTAGATAAGCCATCACGTCCCCTAACGAGATGTTATACATCATGTTGTTGGGATTGAAAATATTCTCTATTTCTTTGTCCGTATTTTCGTCGCTGGTCACTTCGTTGAACTGTTGGTGCAACAATTGTATGGCCGTCTTGTTGAGGTCGATGGTGTCTCTTATTTTCCGCAGTCGTTGGATAATTTGCTGCCCTTGTTCATCCAGATTGTTCTTACACCAGATATTCTCAAAATATTGTTTGAAGAAATCCAGGTTGGCGTTGGCTTCCGTATGCGTTGGTGCATCGTCCAGTTTATACAGCAGTGTAGTCAGGTTCAGCAGCTCTCTCAGGTTTCTAGGGACAATGTAACTTGTTTTCTGGGGGGTATTGTAAAACAAGATTCTGAATTTCAGGTAAATCAGGTTCAGAATTTGGTATTTTAGTATTTCTTTGTCCGAATCCTCTATTTTTATATGCTCTCCCCGTTTGTTTAGTTTATATACCGCCATTTTCTCATTCAGGATTTTCTCTATGTCCGGCAGGTAGATGCGCTGGTTCAGCGGAAACAGTTTCACCATGTAGCGTTCCACAATCTCATTGATGGTTTCTTTGTAATTGTTGTTGATTTCATGGCTGTCACGTTCCTGTTTCAACAACACCTTGAACTCATTGAAATAGTTGATGCGGATTACATTGGCCAGTTGTCCCATTTTCACAGCCATGAGGATGATAAGGTCCGGATGTGAAAGGTACTTTCTTATCTGTTCAATCATGATATACGCATTGCTCATGTTGAGATCGATATCGTCAATTGATAACACCAGTTTGATTTTACTTGCCGATGAAGTACTTTCCTTCATATACGACAGGTAATAGTTGATGAGTGTATCAATGTCGTGTTTGATGTCAATCACCGATGTCAGGTCATGAATATCCTGCAGAGCATCTTCATATTCCGCTTTATGCCTTGCTTCCGTTAGCAAGGTGAGGTGTTCTTTCACATCCTGAAAGGCTTTGACAATTTTGTCGTGGTTACTATTATATAAGAAATATTCTTGTTTTTTGATATCTTCCGATATTTTCTTGTACAGCGTACCGATAAAAAGTTCCAGGATGTTGTGTTTGTTGTCAAAGAGGGTAGGGTCGATGGTTCCACTGTTTAAGAATTTGTATTCAAAAAAGATATCTCTGATGTTTCGATAGTATTCGTTTACTTCGTTTCTGATCTTTTTTCTTTTTCCCTTTAATATTGGAGCTTCTTTGTCATCTTCCTGTTCAGGTATCTCTTCAAAAATACTGTTTATCGCATTGTTGTAGTTATTTTTATGCGTAATGATGTCATTCACCGTCAGCATGCACGACGTTTTTCCCGAACCTCTGTCTCCAATGAATACAAAGATATTATTGTAAGACTGCTGTTTGGTGAAGTTCGCATTGTCCGATTGGTTCTGACTGTCATTGGGTGATTGCATTACGAAATCCGCAATACATTCCAAAGCCTTTTTGTATTGTTCAAAGAAAATGGAGTTCTGGATATCTTCTTTATCGTTGAAAGATTCTATTTTAGGTCTTGTTTCTTCACCTAGAACGAATTTGAAAGTTTTAGTATTTTCCATAGTTATTATTGGTTATAATAATGTTTGTATGCAATGACTACTTCCAGAATTTGAGTTTCGGCATATCTTCTTCCTTCCCTGCATAGAATGAGAAAAGCAAAGAATGCTGCAACTGAAATCAGAAGATAAATGACATCGTTTTCTTTAAATTCCCAAGCTATTATTCCCCCTATAAGAGCTAGTATGGAAGAAAAGATAAGGCCTTCGCAGACTGCCTGCATCACCCAATAACGATTGAGGAAAGCAACCGTTTCTTTTGCTTCCGGTTTGTTTCTCAGGAAAGCCCACATTTCCGTATAATAGCATTTCTTCTCGGCAATAGTAAGAGCATGGCATGTGAGAATTGTACCCGGTCTTTTGTTTGCATACGTGATTGCATTGTCGAAACATTCCGCGAAACTGTTTGGTTGCAACTGGCCTTCGTCCTTTTTTTCTTTCTTCCTAAGTTTCCGAATCAACTGATTACATTTTCTGGCAATCTTAGAATATATTCTGATAATCTGAAAATATTTCAGTCGTATCCATTTTCCATAAGAAAAAGATATCACTCCGCACAAGTAAATGAGAACGATTGATATCAGTACGTTGGCAGTTGTAGACTCGAAAAGTTTCAGTTTGTCAAATTGCTTTAGAAAATAGCAGCTTATACCATAAGTCGCGGCTCCTGAGACAAAATAGGAAAAATCAAAGAAACTGAATGCTTCTGAGATTTTGTCAATGATTTTTTGAAAATTTGCTTCCATAGTTTTTTATAAAATGAGCAGAGTACATCAATCACTCAGTAGTTTTTCAATCCATTCATTGAAGTGTTTACATTTGCTTCTCAGTACTTCTATTCCTACTTGTTTAGTGATATATTTTCCTGTAGAAGGTTTGTTATAATGGTATATAACTTTCTTTTTTTCTCCTTCAATTGCCTTGATAATTCGTTTGCTGGGAGCTGTATTCGGGTTATTGTTTATCAATTCTGGATTGCTGGTTATAGATAGTGCATCCTGTAAAGTCTTTATTCTTTTTTCGCAACCGGGATACAGTTTGGGTAAATATTCTATACCGCAAAACACCAATGCTTCAAATTCATGCAGTTGAAGGTAGGGAATAAATCTTTTGTTCTGTTCATATTCGCTAAATGCATTCTCCAGGAATTCAATTTTCTTGTATTTGTCTTCTATCTTTTGACTTTCATTATATTTGGGGAAGCTGCTGGGAAGCGCATAATAGTCAAACATAGTAGTAAATACATAGTGTTCATATTCACTATCCTGATGCATTTTATTTAATATGTCTAGATGGCTATGTGCTTGCGTAAATGAGAACATTCCTCCACTGGTATTCTTTTTCTTGTCTGTAGAAAGTAGAATACTTTTCACGGAATTTACTCCTTGCTCTGTTAGATAAGGTTTGAGGACATCCTCTACAAATCCTTGTTCTGTTTGTCCTTCGCAAAGCACATAGATTATTTTTAGTTTCATACAGGTCTTCCTCCTATGATGTTTTTATCCCATAATTCACTCACCGAATAGTGTTCCAGCCATGCATCAAACTCTTTGTGAGTAAGTTTTTTCACGGTAGTACAGTTGTTCTTTTCATCCATTTCTACTATGGAGATATTATCTATGTCAAAATAATCCACCAAGTCCTTGCTTTGTGATGCAATGATTATTTGTGCATGAATGGAAGCATCCTTTATCATTTCTGTCAGTTGTGCGATGGCATAGGGGTGAAGTCCTAGTTCCGGTTCATCAATAATAATTACCGAAGGCATTGTCTTATCTGGTTGTAATAGTAGGGTAGCAAGTGCAATGAATCTGATGGAACCGTCAGAGAGTTGGTGTGCGTTGAACACGTAGTCAGAAGCTGAGTTATCAGTCCATCTTAGTGATATGTTGTTGCCCACTGGTTCCAGATAAAAATCCTGAAATTGAGGTATAACCTCTCTTACATAATTTACGATGCGGTTATAGGAATCATTGAAATACTCTTTTAAATATAATAGAAATGAAGGAAGATTATTTCCATGTGATTGTAGATAGTTTGCAGTTTCTATAGGGCAAGCTTGTCTTAATGGACCTTCCGTAGAAGAATCATGGAACTGGTACACTTTACAGAAAGATAACATTTTGTATATTGACTGCGCTACCTTGTCTTTATTCCCTACTAGTGCCGACTCTTTAAAGTTTGGTTCTATTATTACCTGATAAGGCTTTTCTTCTCCCTCTCTATGCCAGAATACATTTTCTTCCGTGATGACCAATCTGTCAGGAGAAGCTTTACTAAGAGTGAACCGGTAAGTATCTATTGACTTGTCATCTGCAAATTTCATTTCGGCAGCTATGACTGGAGTTTTCTTACTTCCATAATAAAGAAGTGAGTTCGCCGTACCTGCTAGTTCCACATACATTTCAAAAGAACGGCTCATCATGTAGCTTATCATTTTGAAGAAACTGATGATATTGCTTTTCCCGGCTCCATTAGCTCCCAATAAAATATTGACATTTCCCAATTTCAATGTTACGGGATGAGCAAATGATATGGATTTATATCCTTTTATCATTACTTCCTGAAGTTTCATTGGATGATTATATCCTTTCGTCATTATCTGGTGTAAATTAAGTTTATTGTTTGAGACAAAGATAAGCAATCTTACCCATTTCACATCCTAAAAATTTAGTTTATATATATCATTTCAATTTTTTCTCTAAATAAGTTTTTGTCTGATATTATTTTGTGGGAGATATTTTGAAAGATACCTATAAAACAATGTCCCTGATAGCACGTAAGCATTCGGTAAACCACGTTGCAATTTTTGTGAATTAGTTCCGAATCGGTACTATTCGTAGTCGATTCGGAACTAATAGTGTTTATTCGGAACAAGTTTGATTGGATTTTGCCCAATTACGTGGTAGAAGTTCCTCCATATTTTTCTCATCCCTTTCATAATATGGGATTTTACTCAGGACATCTTCCATCCAGATTCTGGGGTCTACTTCTGCAGACTTGCAGGTGGCAATCAGTGAGTACACGATGGCAGCCCTGTATGCGGATGCGTCGTTGCCGCAGAACAGATAGTTCTTTCTTCCCAAAGCCAAAGGTCTTATGGCATTTTCTATGCGGTTGTCATCAATTTCTATTCTTCCGTCGTTTACGTATCTGGAAAGCCTGGGAAGAAGCGTGTACGTATATTCAATGGCTTTACCCATGCGGCTTTTAGGAAGCACTCTGAGATAAGCATCCTGCAGCCACTTTTCAAATTCAAGTATCAGCGGATAGGCTTCGCTTATACGTTTTTCCTTACGCTCTTCAGCTGCGAGTCCAGCATCATTGGCTTCAGATTCTATTTTGTACAGCTTGCCGATGGAATGTATTGCCTGTGTGGCCAGGGACCTGTTCTCTTCCAGGGCATCCACGTATTTTCTTCTGACATGTGCCCAACAGCCGACCAGAGTAATTCCTTTCATCTGCTCGAACTGTTCGTAAGCTGCATAGCCGTCACATTGCACAATGCCACGATAGCATCCCAGCAGTTCACGGGCTACCATCCCCGAACGGCTGCCACGGTCATAATGGAACATGACGTCCCCCGTGATGCCGTCGCGTACGCACCACTCATACCCCTTTTTCGCCTTATGTTTCTCATTGTCCAGCACAGGAATGACACTCTCGTCCACTTGTATATACTCACTGGAGAGTATCTTCTGTTTGAGCAGGTTGTACAGAAGCCTGAGTTTCTCCACCGCCATTTCATACCAT
>ERZ827496.508-NODE-508-length-54383-cov-16.917520_pt1 | contig 54383 bp, 55 predicted proteins | sample MGYA00519769_ERZ827496 | MGnify/ENA primary metagenome ERZ827496 (study PRJEB31778, sample SAMEA3449327) | human gut metagenome | biome: human gut; feature: human-associated habitat; material: faeces | place: United Kingdom | collected 2010/2012 ...
TGCTCCAATAGGTTTTCCCACGGTGAAAGGTTCGTGGAATATTATGTTCCTTAGCGATGTGAAATATCCAAGAATCCTTTACGCCATACTTTTCCTTAACTTCAGCTGTGGTGTAGAAATCTGATATTGGAGTTTTCTCTTTGGGTTTATTCTCATTATTGGAAGCAATAATGTAGTCGAACATCTTATCAATATCCGAACGCCGTACAAGAGTTTTCCCATCAAATCTGACCGCTTTGATTTTCGCATTTTTGATATACCGATAAATTGAGGTACGGCCTACACCTAAAAATGAGGCAACTTCAGTAGGGGTTAAGAACTCTTTTTCAGAATTAGGTTTTAATTCTGCATCATGTTTCAAGTGGAATTCTTGAATTCGTTTTTTTCTAACTCGATCTTTGTATGCGAGGTTTGCGCACCTGTGTGAACAGTATGCGGTAGTAATCTTGTGGGCGGTAAAAATGGTGCCACACCACTCGCATTTCTTTTGAATTTCAATGTTACTAGCCATTTTAATTATCTTTTTAGTTCGCCAAATCTGTTTCATTGCGTACCACAGCGTTCCAAGGCGTTCCAGGTTGTCCACCACCTGGCAGACAGTAAACCCGGCTTTTGGCTTGTGAGGTACACAGGAGGTACAAAAAATGGCGTAAAAAGGCTTAGCAACGATTATCAACGATACTTGAACAACAAAAAAGGCGCCCGTAAAGAGCGCCATATTAATCGATTATAATCAATTTAACTATTTGATAATCAAGTATTTACTTGCCGATGCAAAAATGCTTGAATATATTCCCCAGCACCTCATCGGTCGTGATTTCCCCGCCTACAATCTCTGCCAGGTGGAAGAGACACTCACGGAGGTCTTGTGAAACTAAGTCACCGGAGAGATGTAGAGCCAGTCCGTCCTGTACGCGGTGGATTGCTTCCAACGCATGACTCAAAGCCTCGTAGTGACGAATGTTGCTCACCACCACATCGTTCTGTGAGAGGTCGGGCAGGGCAGCGAAGTCCACCAACTGCTTCTGAAGCTGAGAAAGTCCTTCTTTCTGCTTGGCCGAAAGAGAAAGCACACATACGTCCTCCGGCAAATCGGGGAGAATCGCTTTCAGGCGATTAAGCTGTGCATCCGTCGAAATCGTAGTATTATCCGTAGAAGGTTCCGCCGATGAAAGCAAATCTGCCTTGTTGAGCACAATCACCAGGTGTTTGCCTTCGCAGCGGGGCAGAATCTTGCTGGCCAGTTCGCGGTATTGTGCCTCGGCACAAGTGGCGTCAATCACCCAAAGCACGATGTCGGCCTGGTCCAGTTTCTGGAAACTCCGCTCGATACCCAGACTTTCGATGGTGTCGGTCGTTTCACGGATACCTGCCGTATCGATAAAGCGGAAGGTGATGCCGCCCAGGTTCATCGTATCCTCGATGACGTCGCGCGTGGTACCGTGAATGTCGCTCACGATGGCGCGTTCTTCGTTCAGGAGGGCATTCAGCAGGGTAGACTTCCCGGCATTGGTTTCGCCTACGATGGCCACGGGGACGCCGTTTTTGAGGGCATTTCCTACGCTGAACGTATCCACCAGGTGATGGATGACGTGCTCAATCTGGCGGGCGATGTCTTCCAGCTCCGAACGGTCGGCAAATTCCAGTTCCTCGTGGTCACTGAAATCAAGCTCCAGTTCCATGAGGGAGGTGAGGTGGAGCAACTTGTCGCGCAGGGTGGCCAGTTCCCGACTGAATCCGCCGCGCATCTGGTTCATGGCCATGCGATGGGTGGCGGCAGAGGTAGAGGCGATGAGGTCGGCCACCGCTTCGGCCTGGCTCAAATCCATCTTGCCGTTCAGGAAGGCACGCTGGGTATATTCCCCCGGTCCGGCGGCACGGCATCCTTGCCGGATAAGGAGCTGCATCACCTGCTGGAGAATGTAGCTCGAACCGTGGCAGGAGATTTCCGTGGAGTCTTCTCCCGTGTAGGAATGAGGGCCTCGGAAAAGGCTGACCAGCACTTCGTCGATAATCTCTCCTTCGGGACTAAGGATGTGGCCGAAGGTGAGGGTATAGGGTTCGCGTTCGGCCAGCGGCTTACCGGAAACGGGCTTGAAAATGCGGTCGGTGAGGGTGATGGCTTCCGGACCCGACACGCGGATGGTGCCGATGGCTCCACCTTGGGCGGTAGCGATGGCACAGATGGTATCTTGGGTTTGTAGTATGTTCACGTGTGTATTGCTTTTAAAATCCTTGCAAAGATACGGTTTTCGGGTTACATCCGGAAGGGGAGCCGACAGATTTATGCGGGCTGGTAGAGGGTTTTCACCAGCAGGTCGACCACTTTTTCGAGGTATTCGCGGTCGGTTTCATCGAAGGTAGCCAACTGGTCGCTGTCGATGTCGAGCACGCCCCGGACTTCTCCGTTGGCCGTCATCGGTACGACGATTTCGGAACGGGAGAGGGAACTGCAGGCGATATGGCCGGGGAACTGGTCCACGTCGGGCACGACTTGGGTACGGGCTTCGGCCCAGGCAGTACCGCATACGCCGCGGCCTTTCTTGATGCGGTAGCAGGCCACGCTGCCTTGGAACGGGCCGAGGTGAAGCTCGCCTTCGTGTACCAGGTAGAAGCCTACCCAGAAGAATCCAAAGGCTTCTTTCAGGGCGGCACTGGTGTTGGCCAATACACTGATTTCGTTTTTCTCGCCTTCAATCAGGGGGGCTAATTGTTCAAGGAATTGCGCGTAACGCTGGCGCTTGTCGGTAAGGGTGGATTTGAAACTTGCTTCCATGTAGATGATTTTTCAGACAGAAAAACAGGTTCTCTTCTGGAGAAGGGAACCTGTTGATTGATAATTAATTTACTAGATTCGTTCAAGGACGACTTTAATCAGGTCGTCGATTTTGCTCTTGTATCCGGTGTTGGCTTCCTTGGCCACGCGATTGGCAATGACCATGCACACGGTGGTGGCTTTGTGGCCTTGCAGACGGGCCAGTCCGGCCAGGGCAGAGCTTTCCATTTCGAAGTTGGTGATGCGGTGTCCCTGATACTCAAAGCTTTCGATTTTCTCGTTCTGGTGCGGATCGGCCAAGGGGATACGGAGCTGACGTCCTTGCGGACCGAAGAAACCACCACAGGCCACGGTCACGCCGCGTACCATGTCGGTGCCAGCGATGCGGTCCACCAGTTCCTTGTCGGCATGAATCACGTAAGGAGCCGGGGCGCAGAGGTTGCCTGTCCAGCCCAGGTGGTTGAGCAGAGCGCGCTCCATGGGCAGGTCGCACACGGCGTTGCGTCCTTCGTAAAAGTTCAGGAGGCCGTCGAATCCCACAGAGACTTCGGAACAGATGAAGGTGCCTACGGGCGTGTAGGATTGCAGGCCGCCGCAGGTACCGATGCGTACGATTTCCAGCTGTCGGAAGGTGTCGTTTTCTTCTCGGGTCTGGAAGTTGATGTTGGCCAGCGCATCGATTTCATTCATCACGATGTCGATGTTGTCGCACCCGATGCCGGTAGAGGTCACCATGATGCGTTTGCCTTTGTAGGTACCGGTGACGGTATGAAACTCACGGCTTTCCACTTCACATTCGCGGGTGTCGAAGTGGGAAGCGACGAGGGCCACACGTCCGGGGTCACCCACCAGAATAATTTTGTCGGCCAGATGCTCCGGTTTCACGTGGAGATGGAATACAGAACTGTCTTCGTTGATAATCAGTTCTGAAGGGGGAAAATACTTTTTCATACGTTACGTTTTTTAGTCAAGTAAAGTCTATGTCTTCTTATTTGCCGATGGGTTCATGTCCGGCAGGATGAGAATCCGGTCGGGCAATGCTGCTCCGCATGTCGGTATCGGCCTGGATGTTCTTCATCCGGTAGTAGTCCATGATACCTAAATTACCGCTTCGGAAGGCTTCGGCCATGGCTTTGGGCACCTCGGCTTCGGCCTGAATCACGTTGGCACGGGCTTCTTCGGCTTTGGCTTTCATTTCCTGTTCCAGGGCTACGGCCATGGCGCGACGTTCCTCGGCCTTGGCCTGGGCGATGTTCTTGTCGGCATTGGCCTGGTCAATCTGCAGGGAAGCTCCGATGTTACGGCCGATGTCGATGTCGGCAATATCAATGGAAAGGATTTCGAAAGCGGTACCGGCATCCAGTCCCTTGCGCAGCACGAGCTTGGAGATGGAGTCGGGGTTTTCGAGTACCGACTTATGGTTTTCGGAAGAACCGATGGAAGAAACGATGCCTTCGCCTACACGGGCCAGTACGGTGTCTTCACCGGCCCCACCCACCAGTTGGCGGATGTTGGCGCGTACGGTCACACGGGCCTTGGCGATGAGCTGGATACCGTCCTTGGCCACGGCAGTGACGGGAGGGGTATCAATCACTTTCGGGTTGACCGACATCTGTACGGCTTCGAACACGTCGCGTCCGGCCAGGTCGATGCTGGTGGCCATCTTGAAAGAGAGTTCGATGTTAGCTTTTGAAGCTGATACCAAGGCGTGTACCACCTTTTCCACGTGTCCCCCGGCCATATAGTGAGCTTCCAGGTCATCACGGGTAATGTTGCTCAGTCCGGCCTTGTGGGCCTCAATCATGGCAGGTACGATGACGTAGGGCGGCACGTTACGGATGCGCATCAGGAACAGCTGAATAAGCGAAATCTTGACGCCCGACACCTTGGCCGAGAGCCAGAGAAAGAAAGGCACGTAGTGGAAAAAAATGACCAGGAAGATGATGACACCTCCGGCCAGAATAAAGGGGAGATAAGCGGGATTAATCATATACGTTAGATTTAAAAGTGAATACAGGAAGAAAGGTGAACGTGAAGTTTACGCATGTTTCACGTACACCGTGGTCTCATTGATGCGGACAATCTCTACCGGTGTCTTCTCGTCGATGAATCCGTCGGCCGACTGCACCTCGATGATGTGTCCGTTGAAGTCGGCGTTGCCAATCAGCGTCAGGCGGGTGACGCTTATGCCTTTGTCGCCGGGTTTCAGGTTCATTCCCTCAAAGGGAGAGGGACGGTAGTCGAGGGTTTTCTTCAATGACAAGCGGTCGACTGTTTTGGAGCGCATGAACCACCATGTTACGCCAATGATGCCCAGTAAAGAGACACCGATGGTGAGGAATCCGGCCTGTGAACCGAGTGAGGTAAAGGCGGAATAAATGGCATAGAGGATGCACACCGCGGCTCCGATTCCCGCCACACTGATGCCGGGAATCAGAAAGACTTCGATGGCAAAGAGTATCAGGCCTCCGATGATGAGTGCGATGATAATCAGTGTTTCCATGGTATGTGTGTATTAAAGATTCTTCAATGCTTTGATTTCTGTGTTCCGGATGTCAAGGGTAAGAGCTTCGATTTCCTTGTGCAACTCTTTCACTCGTTTTTCGCGGTCGAGAATGCCCGGAGTCAGTTCTTTCTTCATCTCAAGGCTTCCGGAGGCATATTTGCTTCGGCTTTGTACGAGCAATTCACTGATGGCTTCCAGATCTTTCTCCTTTTGCTGAAGTTGTTGGTATTTTTGGCGTGCTTCAGCTGAACGGAAATCGTCCAAATTATGGTAAATGGCATTATCGTTCACGACAAAACGAAAATCGCCTTTTTTCCGGCTTTCATCTTCTCCGTACATCACCTGTGCCAGTTGTTGTTTGGCTAGTCGGACTTTGTCTGCATCGTTCCAAGTATGGCGGATGCCGTTCAGCATGGCAATATTGGTCAGTAATCCCGGATCTGTAGAATCATAATCGTACACTTGTTTGGAGCTGTTGGGAGCAAACACATAGACGCAGACCTTACCCTCGGGCTGGTAACGGTCGGAGGCGAACCATCCTAAATCGTTAAAGTCGTCGATGGCATACATGTAGTCGTTGAACGGAGAATTGAACGGAAATCCCATGTTGTCGGGTTTCAGGTAGTTTCCTTCTTCTGTGTCGTAGCGTGTGATAAAAATGTCGTAGCCTCCCAGACTTTCTTCACCTTTGGCCGCAAAATAAAGGGTGATACCGTCGGAATTGATGAAAGGATAATTTAAATCCGTACCTACATCCTCCAATCCTTTGACTTTCTCAGGAGTACTCCAGTTGTTTCCCAATGTCGCACTGACATAAAGGGCTTTATGTTCTCCTCCTGAGAGATAGCGGGAAAGGATTTTTTTATCTTTTATTCCATTGGTAAATTCCGTACAGTCATTCTCACCGGTAAGGGCTATTTTCCCAGATTCTTCATTGATTTTGTATGCCTGAAGAAAATCATTTTTGTCGACGACGAAACTGTCAATTACGGCTACCTTCTCCACGCCTCGCATCATGCGGGCTCCCATCCGGTACCGGTTCATCAGTTCATCCAGGTTCGATGTATCCTGATTTTTCCGTTCCATCCAGTAGATATGGTCTTCCAGGTTTTCGATGGCTTCGTCAAAACGGTAAAGATTGAAATAGGCCTTACTCAAATAAAGAAACGCATTGATGACCTTGCGTTCAGCACTTTTCTCCAAGTAAGGAACCGATTCTTGCAGTTCACCGGTTTCATAGCAGCATGCGCCATACCAGAAGTTATAGTTTGCATTTGAAGGAGCCTGTTTGACCAACCGTTTGAATACAGGTTTTGCTTTGTCGAACTGCTTGTCGTTGAACCATTTTTGTGCCTGGCTCAGGGTCTGTGCGGAAACTCCTCCGGTGCAACAAAGGGCTAAAAGGGGAAGTATGTATTTTTTTTTCATCGTTTCTGTGTCTAAAAGTTTCTCAAATGTAGGAATATTCTGGGAATTATGCCATTTTCTGTTCCCTATTTTTCTTTTTTACGTGGAACTTTGAGCATTTTAGTTTTGCGAAAATAACAAATAATGCAATAATTCAAAACAATATGCTTCATAAAAAACTGTAACCATTTTCTGTTATTCGGGTGTTTTTCGTAATTTCGCCGCCGTTTAAAAACAAATATATGGGAAAAATGACGGAAGAAGACCGCCTGATGCGCCGTATCAACCAGCGGTTCATGAAAGGGGTGATGAAATACAATCTGATAGAAGAAGGCGACCGAATCCTGGTGGGCCTTTCGGGTGGGAAAGACTCACTGGCCTTGCTGGAGTTGCTGGCTTTGCGTTCACGCATCTACAAGCCCAAATTTTCAGTAGTAGCAGCTCATGTGGTGATGAAGAACATCGCTTACGAGTCCGACCAGACCTATCTGCGCGAGTATGCCGAGAACCTGGGGGTACCGTATGTGTGCTATGAAACGGAGTTCGACCCGTCGACCGACAGCCGGAAATCTCCGTGTTTCCTGTGTTCGTGGAACCGGCGAAAGGCGCTCTTCACCGTGGCCAAGGAGCACGGATGCAACAAAATCGCGTTGGGGCACCACATGGACGACATTCTGGAGACTTTGCTCATGAACATGACCTTCCAGGGGGCTTTCAGCACCATGCCGCCGCGACTCGTGATGCGCAAGTTCGACATGACGATTATCCGTCCCATGTGTCTGGTACACGAAGCCGACTTGAAGGAGATGGCCGCCGTCCGAGGTTTCCGCAAGCAGGTGAAGAATTGCCCGTATGAAAAAGACTCCCATCGTTCGGACATGAAAGAGGTGCTGGCCCGGTTGGAGGCCATGAATCCGGAAGCACGTTACAGCCTGTGGGGGAGCATGAACAACATCCAGCGCGACCTTCTTCCGATGGAGAGTGAAGAGGATTCGCTCGGTTAAGTCTCATTCGGGGGCATTCAGTACCACCTGCTTACCCGTCATGGTGATTTTTCCTTCGGCAATCAGTTCCGACAGGGCGCGGGCCAGTGACGGACGGGCTACTCCCAAAATAAAGGCCACTTCCTGCTGGTTGTGGATGCCTCCGTGCATCTGCAGGTAGTTCAGCAGGCGTGATTTCAGACTCTGCAAGGCGAATTCATTCAGCTTGCGGCTCAGAAACAAGCTCCGGTCGGAAATGATGGCGATGAAGTTCCGCATCACGGCCGGCTGGGCATGCATGAACGCCTCAAAACGGGTACGGTCCATGACAAGCACCTCGCAGAGTTCTGTGGCTTCCACATTCACCGGGAAACGGTTCTCCGAGGCATAGATAAAGGCCGGAGCCAGAATGTCGGGCGCCTTGATCCAGTCGATGGTGAGCTGTTTGCCTTCGGCATTTTCCATTTGTGTCTTCACGTTCCCTTTCATCAGAATAAACAAGGAACGGCATGCGTCTCCCTGGCGGGCGATGTATTCTCCTTCCTTATATATGCGCAAACTGTTCGGGGCCTCACGCAGCAGTTGGTGAAGGGCTTCTGCCTCGCATCCTTCAAAGAGGCTCATTCGTGTCAAAACTTCGGTATGCATCTTTCTTTTAACTTTTCTTTGGGTTCCGTGTCACATAGGTGACAGAAATCCCGCGGGGGATTCCTCATCTTTGTGCAAACTTAATGAAAAATCAACAATAACCCAAGAAAGAATATGGAAGGAAACATGTTTTGCTACCAGTGCCAGGAAGCTGCCAAGGGCACAGGATGTGTGTTGAAAGGTGTATGCGGAAAGAAAGATACCACCGCACGTTACATGGATTTACTGCTGTTTGTAGTACGCGGAGTATCCGTAGCTGCCAATGCCTTGCGTACGAAAGGCCTTGAGGTGGAAGCCGATGTGAATGGTTTTGTCACTGATGCGCTTTTCTCAACGATTACCAATGCCAATTTTGATGACGAAAGTATCCTGGCCCGCGTGCGCAAAGGCTTGGAGCTGCGCGACCGCTTGAAAGCGCGTGCTGCCGATGCCGGCATCGCCTTGCCGGAGGTGGACGAACTGACCTGGAACGGTGGGGAAGCGGACTATCTGACTAAATCGGCTTCCGTAGGGGTGCTGAGAGAGCTGAACGAAGACCTTCGCTCATTGAAGGAACTGCTGATGTACGGACTGAAAGGGATGGCCGCTTACCACGAACATGCCATGCGACTGGGCTTTGCCGATGAAGCCATCCATGCGTTCATGCAATCGGCACTGGCCCGCATCACCGTACAGGCAATGGGAGCCGATGAACTGGTGGCGCTGGTTCTCGAAGCCGGACAGCACGGAGTACAGGTAATGGCGTTGTTGGATCAGGCAAACACTACCCGTTACGGTCATCCGGAGCTGACAAAGGTAAATATCGGGGTAGGCAAGAATCCGGGTATCCTGATCAGCGGACACGACTTGCATGACTTAGAAGACCTGCTGCGCCAGACGGAAGGTACGGGAGTGGATGTGTATACGCATAGCGAAATGCTTCCGGGACACTATTATCCGGCGTTCAAGCAATACAAGCATTTTGTAGGCAACTACGGAAACGCCTGGTGGAAGCAGCGCGAGGAGTTTACGGCCTTCAACGGTCCGATTGTCTTCACCACCAACTGTATTGTGCCACCACTGGAGAATGCAACGTACAAGGACCGGATGTTTACAGCCAACTCGACAGGCTATCCCGGCTGCAAGCACATCGCTACGGATGCCGAAGGCCACAAGGACTTCTCGGAGGTCATCGCACTGGCCAAGCAATGCCAGCCACCGGTGGAACTGGAACAAGGAGAGATTGTCGGTGGATTTGCTCATAATCAGGTGATGCAGCTGGCCGATAAGGTGGTAGAAGCGGTGAAGAGCGGAGCCATCCGCAAGTTTGTGGTCATGGCCGGATGCGACGGACGCATGAAGAGCCGCGATTACTATGCCGACTTTGCACAGGCCCTTCCGAAAGATACGGTCATTCTCACAGCGGGTTGTGCCAAGTACCGTTACAACAAACTGCCGTTGGGTGACATTCAGGGAATCCCTCGGGTACTAGATGCCGGACAATGCAACGACAGTTACTCACTGGCTGTGATTGCCCTGAAGCTGAAGGAAGTCTTCCAGTTGAACGACATCAACGAACTGCCCATCGTGTACAACATTGCCTGGTACGAACAGAAGGCGGTCATCGTCCTGCTGGCCCTGCTGAGCCTGGGCGTGAAACACATTCACCTGGGACCTACGTTGCCAGCCTTCCTCTCACCGAACGTAGCCAAGGTACTGGTCGAACAGTTCGGCATCGGAGGTATTACTACCCCCGAAGCGGACATGCAACTGTTCGGCATCTGATGACGGCTTAATAGGATTTCTCGTTGGCCAGATTCCAGGCATTGAGGAAAGAAGCTTTCGTGATTTCCACCACCTTCTCCCAGTTCAGCTTGTCTGCATGGTCGGAAGGCTGGTGGTAATCCGGATGCCCGTCCGTGTGATACCAGATGATGGGAATGTCATGCACGGCAAACGAGGCATTGTCGCTTCCTCCCACCGGACGGTCCCAAGGACGATAGTCGGGCTTCAGTTTCACCTTGTAACGGACGATGTCGTCCTTTAGCCACTGTCCCAAGGCCGGATGCGCCTCCGTATAGAAATACACCACATGTTCGGATTGTTCCGGGAAATGGTTCCGCCCGATCATGTCAAAATTCAGGTAACCTTTAATCTTCTTCACGAAATTGCAATGTTGCATGAAATACTGGGATCCGAGCAAACCTTTTTCTTCTCCGTCCCAGAAGGCGATGATCACGTTGCGCAGCGGTTTCTTGCCACTGGCCTGAAAGGCACGGGCAATTTGCATCACTGCCGACACTCCTGACGCGTTGTCATCGGCTCCGTTGTAAATCTTATCATCCGCCAATGTCTCGTCAATACCAAGATGATCGAAATGGGCACCGACCACGACATACTCGTCGGTCCGTTCTCCAGGAATCATTCCCAGCACGTTGGCCATCTGAAGAGAACGGTGTGTCAACTGCTTCAATTGGGCGATGGAATCGGGATGTACCTGCCAGCGGCCTTTTTGCTGTCTTTCCTTGGCACACGCCTCGAAGGGTTGATAATAGGAATCTCCGTAAAGAGGAGAGATACCGGCTTCCTGAAGGCAGGAAACCAAGTAGCGGGCAGCCACGCGCGAACCGTTCATACCGGCTTCACGTCCTTGCAGGGCATCGTCTGCCAGAAAGCCTACGATGGCTTCAGCCGAAGGTCGGTTAATACTTTGCAGGCCTTTTTCCACAGCAGTTTGTGCCTGCAGGAGAGAGGTACCGCATGAACCGATGGTCCATGCCAGTAATAGAGAGGTTACAGTCTTTTTCATAATGAGAGCAAAAATAGGGAGAACTTGCGAATTCCCAAACTTATTCTTCCTGTTTCTTCACGTAACAAGCGCTTGATTTTCTAGAAATTGAAGTTTACTCCAGCCATTATTGTGGCGCGTGGCATAGGATATCCGGCATTGATTTCGTATCGCTGGGCCAGTAGGTTCTCGCCACGTGCCCAGATGTTCAGCCAGCGGGTAGCCCGGAAGGAAGCCCGCACGTTCCACAGCACGAAGTCTTCTGTCACTGCGGGGTCGGTCTGGGTATAAAGTCCCGCGATGTATTGCAGCCCCGTCGACACGTTCCAGCGGCCTTGGGAGAAATTGGCCCCGGCGTAAAGTTTGTGTTCCGGAGCGGCGATGACCGGATGCGCCATGTGCAGGTAACTGTAGTTCCCGTCTACCGACCAGTCGCGGTTGATGCGGTAAGCTGCCTGCAATTCGACGCCTGTATTTTCTATTTTTCCAGTGTTCTGGTTCAGCATCCCGCTCCCGTGTGGATTGGGCAACGTCTGTATCAGGTTCTTGGCATTGATGTAAAATAAATTCACTCCATAGTACAGTTGTCCCTCCATCAACCGTTGCGAGAAGGCCAGTTCATAGTTCCACATCGATTCCGGTTGCAAATCGGGGTTCTGCGGCGGAAACATATACATCTCCCGCAGGATAGGGTAGCGGAATCCTTTCGAAACCGAGGCCTTCAGTTCCATAGCCTGCGGCAAATGGAAAGCCAGTCCGGCCTGCGGTACCCATTCCGTACCCACCCGTGAATGATGGTCCACCCGCAACCCCGCATTGAAGGTCAGCCAAGTGCAAAAATCCTGCCGGAAGTCGATGTAGCCGGCCAGTTCGTCTTCCTCCTTGTCTACCAAATCAGAGGTAGTGCCCACCTTTTCTCCGCTCACGTATTCATTCCACGCACGGCCTCCATAGCGGAACCAGTCGAACCCCAACGTGATACGGTTTCCCGTGAAGAACTGTGTACTTTGATAGAGGGATATCCCCGTCATGTAATCATGAGAATTGAAACGGGCATCCTGAGGACTTTCTCCGGCAGAAGGCGTATATCCGTCGTTAATCCAATGGTCTCCCCAGTTGTAAAAGAAACTCAATCCTCCGGAAGTCTTTTCGTAACGATTCTCCAGCGCAAACGAAGTCATGCCTCGCGTAATTCGCTGGTCTCCATCGAGCAACGGCGCACTGACCGGTCCCGGATAGGAAGCATTGAAATGTGTCACGTTCACGTCACCCCGCACGTTCCAATGGTCGGTTATCTCGTATCCCAGCTTGGCATAGCCGCCATACTGTTCAAACCCCATGTCATCCCGATGCCCGTCGGTACGGTTATAGGAACCGGATACCACGCTCGAAAACCGTCCCTTGCGGACACGGTTGGTCAGTTCCGTTTCCAAGGTATTATACGAACCGTAACCCGCATGCAGATGGGTGTTTACCCCGTCTTCCAGCATCTTCCGCGTCACGATGTTGATCACGCCGCCCATAGCGTTCGAGCCGTACAACACCGAAGCGGGGCCCCGCAACACTTCCACCCGTTCGGCCAGGAACGATTGGTAGGCATCGGCTATCGGATGACCGAAAATGCCGGCATATTGCGGATGGCCGTCAATCAAGACCATTAGCCGGGCCGTTCCTCCGCTCAGTCCACGCAGGGAGATGCTTCCCGCCGCCCCGTTGGACACGCCATAACCCATCACCCCGCGCGAGGTGACGAAGAGTCCGGGAACCTGCTCGGTCAGCACCGGCAATAAGGACGATTGCAGGGAGTGTTCAATCTGGGCACGCCCCACCACCGATACGGTCTGCGACAGGTGGCGCACATCCGTCTCTTGACGGGCACCAGTCACCACCACCTCGTCTATCTGGTGAATTTGGCTTGTAAGTGAAAGTGTATCGTGTGATGACGTTTGAGCCATACCCGCTTGGCAGGCCAAACTGATTCCTATAATAGAAAGATATACTGTTTTCATTCGATTCGTTTTTGTTTGTGTTTCTTATGACGCACTACATGACTATGTGTGACAAAAGTAGTAAATATTCTTTCGTTTTGCCTTACCTGAATAACAGATAATCTTCCCTTAATTCTGGAAAAAGATACTTTTGCAGGTCGTTAGAAAAGCCCTCATTGGAGGAGAATCGCGAAAAAGTAACTATTTTCTGAGACTTTTTTACCTCTTTCTATTTTCTTATTCTCCATACTTTTGCATCTAAAATGAAGATTTTTCTTGATATTTGTATAAAATAAAGAATATGACACCTCAAATGAAAGCAGCTCAAATTAAAGATATTCGAAAGCAATTCAAATTCACCTTAACTCACTTCCGATACCGGAAATCGGTCCGTCGGACGTATTGGTAAGGGTTCAGGCAGCCGCAGTCAATCCATTGGACCACCTTATTTTGACAGGGAGTATCCGTGTGATTCAAAACTATTCCATGCCGTTGACCTTGGGCAACGAATGTGCCGGCATCGTGGAACGGACTGGTGCCGATGTGACCCGCTTTAAAGCCGGCGACAAAGTGTATGCCTGTTTGCCCTTGGCCAAAATTGGGGCTTTTGCCGAATATGTGGCCGTAGATCAGCGCGCCTTGGCTTTCATGCCGGAAGATTGTGACTTTCTGACGGCTTCTGCCATTCCGCTGACAGGACTGACGGCTTATCAGGCTTTCACGGAAGAACTGGAGGCGCAACCCGGACAAACGGTTTTGATTACAGGAGGCTCCGGAAGTTTTGGCGAGATGGCCGTACCCATTGCCAAAGCCTTGGGATTGCGGGTGATTGTGACGGGCAACGAACGGGTAAAGGCACACTTACTGAGTATAGGAGCCGACCGTTACATCGATTACCGGAAAGAGAATTATTGGGAAGTGCTGCCGGAAGTGGATCATGTGATTGATGCCATCGGAGCCCAGGAATTTGCTCACGAGCTGTCGGTACTGAAAAAAGGAGGACGTTTGTTGAGTTTGCGGACTGCCCCCAACAAGCAATATGCCGAACGGAACGGCTTTTCTTTCTTCAAGAAATGGTTGTTTGCCGCCGTAGGCGCTCTTTACGACCGCAAAGCTCGGAAGCAAGGGAAAGAATACCGGTTCATGTTCGTGCGTGCCGATGGAGAGCAGTTGGAAAAAGTGACCCGTATGGTGGAAGAAAGGCATATCCGTCCCAGAATCGCTCCACAGGTGTTCCATCTTGAGCAGACGGGTGAAGCCATCCGCTTCCTGTCGCAGGGCCATCCCGACGGAAAGGTCGTGATTCGTTTGTAGTGTAACCGGAAATCATTCCATTTAAAATAGAAGAAAAATGAAATATTACGAAATTTGTTTCAGTCCCACGGGAGGTACACAGAAAGTGGCAGATGCAGTCACGATGGGCTTGACCCAAAGTGCTGTCAAGGTAGATTTGACCGATGCCAAGGGAAACTTTACCGACATCTCATTGACGAAGGAAGATGTGGCTGTGATTGCCGTGCCCTCGTATAGTGGGCGGGTACCCGAAACCGCCGCTGCACGTATTGCCCGTTTGCAAGGCCACGAGGCCAGCGCCATTCTCCTCTGCGTGTATGGAAACCGTGCCTACGAAGATACCTTAGTCGAGTTACAGGACATCGCCCATCAGGCCGGATTTAAAGTGGTGGCAGCCGTAGCGGCCGTAGCCGAACACTCCATTGCCCGCCGTTATGCCGCCGGACGTCCGGACGAAGAAGACCGGACACAGCTTGCGGAATTTGCCCGGCAGATAGCACAGAAAATCGCTTCTGGAGATACTTGCGAACCGAAGATTCCCGGTCACCGTCCTTACCGGAAGGCAGGAGCGACGGGGATTGTACCGAAACCCACAAAAGCTTGCATAAACTGTGGAGTGTGTGCCCGCAAATGTCCCGTAGGAGCCATCAATCCGACGGATTCCCGGAAAGTGGACAAGAAAGCCTGCATCTCCTGCATGCGTTGTGTAGCGGTCTGCCCTCATTCTGCCCGCAAAATCAATCGCTTCCTGTTGTTTCTGGTCAATGCCCTGCTCAAGAAAGCCTGTTCTCAGCGGAAAGGGAACGAACTTTACCTATAGAAGTGAGCGTATTAAGATTATTCGTAGATGCCGTTCTGATAATCCGACTGATATTGCAAACAAGTCTTGCCAGTCTGCTGCTTGAAAAAACGCATCAGATGGCTGGGGTCGGAAAAATGGAAATCATCGGCCAGCTGGCTGATGGTACGGTTGCAAAACAACAGATCGTTTTTCAAGGCCTCTACCAGTCGCTGCTTCAACAAATGGTTGGCAGATACTCCGAACTGAGCCATTACGGCATGGTTCAGGGTAATCCGACTGATATGGAGCATATCGGCATATTCCTGAACACGCTGTACGTCGCGAATATGCTTTTCAAGCAGCTCCTTGAACTGATAGGCATAGTTGTTTTTAGGAACATCCATGGGAAGATGGTAGGTTGCAGCATATTCACGATTGATTACCAGTAACAGGTAATACAATGAGGCTGTCTCAAAATAGAATTGCAAAAGTAAAAATCTTATAGATTAAAACCTAGAAGTAAAAAATCTCCTGCTTTAGCCCTTGTTTATTGCAATTATAGGACTAAAAGCAGGAGATTTTTATGTTGTAGCTTATAGATTGTAAGTAACCCTATCTCTATTTTCTATTTTGAGACAGCCTCCGGCAGTGGGATGTTGCAGTTCCTGCTTGATTTTCTCGAGCAACTGCATACATTCCCTAAACAACGGTTGGGAAACGGGTGACAGGTAAGGAGGAGTATCCGTCTGGTAACAATACAGCAGACGGTAGGCAAAAAATTTGTCGGCAATGAAAGTGCGCATGAAATCCTCTCGGAAGATAAGAAAGGTATAGTCCAAAGCGTCCTCCTCTACGTGCCATTCCTGTTGCTGATGCGGAGAGAGAAGCAGCGCCATGTCATCATGCAGTGCTATCCGTTTGTTGTTCAGCACCAAAAAACCGTTGGCTTTCCGGAAAAAGAAAAATTCGAAGAAATCCGTCTTGAAGGTCGGATTCTCAGTCAGTACTCCACAAATCTCACTACTATGTCCGGTATTGATATAGAAATCCACGCCGCATTGCGTCTTGTTGAACGGGATGTTGACAAGTCTTTCCGGATTGAGATTTTTCTTTTTCATGACTTTTCCAAATTGTTTCACACGCAAAGATAAAGAATGTAATTATCAAAATGGCCTGTTTCCCTTCTTTTTGGGCATGAAGAGTGAAACAAAATATACCGACCTTTGCGATGAACAAAAAACAGAAGGCTATGGATAAGAACAAGACAGCAGTTATTCAATTGGTGCGCAATACGACATTGAAGATTTATTACGCAGGCAAGTGTATATTGGTCGATCCGGTGTTGGCTGAAAAAGAAATATAGCATTATAAGCGATGGATACAGAAATCATTCAAGAAATTAAAGTGCAGAGCGTCATGACCAAGTCCTCTCTGCCCGTCGGAGGTTATTCGGTGAACCCATACGTGGGTTGCCCGCACGCCTGCAAATATTGTTATGCCTCATTCATGAAACGCTTCACCGGACATACTGAACCGTGGGGCACATTTCTGGATGTGAAGCACTGGAAACCGATAGCGAACCCGCATAAATACGATGGTGAACGTATTGTGATAGGTTCCGTGACAGACGGATACAACCCCTACGAAGCCGAGTTCCGAAACACCCGCCGTTTGCTAGAAGAACTTCGCGGTACACAGGCCGAACTGATGATTTGTACGAAGTCCGACCTTGTGCTGCGCGACCTGGACCTGTTGAAGCAATTCCCCAAGGTCACGGTTTCCTGGTCGGTCAACACACTGGATGAGGAGTTTCGTGCGGACATGGACCGGGCAGTCAGCATCGAACGCCGCTTGCGTGCGATGCAGCAGGTCTATGAGGCAGGCATCCGTACCGTATGTTTCGTGTCGCCTATCTTTCCAGGCATCACCGATGTGAAGGCGATTATCGAAGAAGTAAAAGGATATGCCGATTTAATTTGGCTGGAAAACCTGAATCTGCGTGGGCAGTTCAAAGGAGAAATCATGGCGTATATCCGTGAGAAGCATCCCGCACTCTTTCCGCTGTACGAGGAAATATACAACCAGAAAAGACTGGATTACTGGAAAGCCTTGGAAGAGGAGATTTCATCCTATGCCGCACAACAAGGATTTCCTTATCGGGTAAACGATTTGCCCTACGGACGTTCCGAAAAAGGGAAGCCCGTGCTTGTTAACTATTTCTATCACGAAAAAATCAGGCTGAACCGATAAATTAGAAAATCGACTACGGCGTTGCAGGGATTCTCATTCCTTTGCAGCGCCGTATTTCCGTTCAAACACCTCCGTATTCCGGTTGCCCCATTCAATCATGGCATCGATAATCGGCAGCAGACTGCGCCCCAACTCGGTCAAGGCATATTCCGTCCGCAAAGGTACTTCATGGTAGGTGGTTTTGGAAACGAGTCCGTCTTCTGCCAGTTCCTTCAACTGGATGTCGAGCACACGGGGAGTCGCTTCCGGGAAGAGTTTGTGCAGTTCGCTGGGACGCAACGCCCGATGCCGTAGTTCATCCAGCATACACGATTTCCATTTGGAGTCTATCAGGCTCATGGTCAGTCGGAGCGGGCAGTCCAAATCCACAGGTATTTTTCTTTCGTACATGATTTCTGAAGAGTAAACAATTACACTGTCGCAAAGATAAGGATAACTCCCGAAACCCCTGCATACCGAATAATTTTTCGGTGGGTGAATAATTTTTCGGTACTTGTATGAATCGTTCCCACCATCTACATTTGCAACAGTATAAACCCCTTAAACTGTGGAATATGAGAGCAAGTATTGAAGAGTATAAAGCCGTGGAAGAAGTGGCCCTGAAAATTACCGTAATTACCGGAAGCCCTCGCAAGAAGGGCAACAGTTTTGCCATGACCGAGGCGTTTGTGAAAGCCGCCGAACAGCGCGGTCATACCATCCAACGTTTTGATGCCGCTTTTCTGAAGATTGGCGGATGCCATGCCTGCATGACGTGTTACAAGACAGGAAAGGCTTGTTCTTTCGACGACGATTTCAACCTCATTGCCCCAGCCATCCTGGAGTCGGATGCCGTGGTTTTCTCCATGCCGGTCTACTGGTATTCCATCCCGGCACAGATTAAAGGTGTCATCGACCGCCTGTTCTCGCTCGTAGTGGGTGGAAAAGACATTGCCGGAAAGAAATGTGCCTTGATTACCTGTTGTGAGGAGGAAGATCCTACCGTCATGGACGGTGTACGCATTCCCTTGGAACGCTCGGCGGCACTGCTGAAGTGGGACATGATAGGAGAGGTATTGATTCCCGGTGCATTGAACGAAGGAGAGATTGAGAAAACCGACGGCTGCCGGCAGGCTGCCGCATTGGCTGAAAAATTCTAATCCGTTTTTCAGATTTGCATCTCCGTCGCGGAACAAGGGCTTTCATTCTTTGAGAAGAAGAAATCCCGCATTTCACGACGGAGATTTTTTTTGTCCACTCGCATCACCGCAAGTAACGGCCGACAGTGTCATATACTTGAACCGTCCGATTCATTCCGGCGGTCCTGCAGGATGTTGTCCATCTGCTCCTTAGCCCATTGTATCAGCTCGTTTAGATAGGGGAGCAAGGATTTTCCGCGGGAAGTCAACGAATATTCCACCTTGGGCAGCACCTGCGCATACACTTTCCGGCTGACCAGTCCGTCTTCTTCCAGCGTGCGGAGAGTGACCGTCAGCATTTTCTGGGAAATGTCCGGAATCATGCGACGGAGTTCACTGAAACGCATCACCGGAAACTGTTCCAAGGTAAAAATAACCAAAATCGACCATTTGTCGCAGATACGGGACAGCACGTTCCGAATCGGACAGTTCCTGAGGTAAATATCGTCATTCCGTTTGTTCTTATCCATATCAAATAGTTCTATCGGTTACTCCACAAAAGTACAAATAAAAAGTAAAAACACAGCAGGATAGTTTCCCACTTCCCTTTTTGAAAAAGTTTGTCCAATAAAAATTAAATTTCATTTTGCAGTTAAAAAACTTGTTTAAATATCTTTTTATTTATAATTTCGCGAAAACAATATTTATAATGCTACAATTATACAAAATATGAAAATAAAATGATAACACAAACATTAAATTGATAAACCTGGGATGTCTTTCTCCCAGGAACATGGACAAAAAGAATCGCTCGTTTGCAAAGGGGAAATCAAACGTAGCGCAAGTGAAGAAGATTGAGATAAGGTATAATTTAAAAAAAGGTAAGGATATGGATAAAATGATTGAAAACCGAGATGCAGTCAACAAATGGATGGAACGCTTTGGCGTGCGTTTCGGAGTGTACAAAAACGGGGTTTTTAAAGAACAGTTGTTCCCTTTTGATGCCATACCGAGGGTAATATCCAAGGAAGATTGGGATTATCTGGAAAGGGGACTTATACAGCGGGTAGATGCATTAAATTTGTTTCTAAACGACATCTATCACGAAAAAGAAATCATCAAAGACGGTATCATACCGGCCGAATTCATTTATTCGTCCAAGGGATACCTTCCGGAGTGCGAAGGTGTGTCGCCCATCCACGACATTTATTCGCACATATCGGGTATCGACCTGGTGCAGGCAAAAGACAACCGCTGGTTTGTGTTGGAAGACAACCTCCGCATTCCTTCCGGCGCGTCTTATCCGATGATAGCCCGTACCATTACGCGGAAAGTATCGCCACTCACTTTTCAGGAGAATGCGGTGGCCGACAACCGCGACTACAGCAGTCTGCTGAAGGAGATGATGGACTATATGAACGATGGACGGGGCATTTCGGTCATCCTGACTCCCGGACGCTATAATTCGGCCTTCTTTGAGCATTCGTATCTGGCCGAGAAGACAGGAGCTACCTTGGCTTTCCCGGGAGATTTGGTGGTTGAGAACGACATCGTCTACTACATGGGACTGTACAAAGAAAGACAGCAGGTGGGATGCATCTATCGCCGTATCAGCGACGAATACCTCGACCCGCTGACCTTCAATTCGGACTCCCTGATAGGAATTCCTCATCTCATGCAGGCCTACCGGAAAGGCAATGTGGCGGTGGTCAATGCCCTGGGCAATGGAGTGGCCGACGACAAAGGTATCTATTATTTCGTGCCTAAAATGATTACGTATTATTTGAACGAGCAGCCAATTCTACAGAATGCGCCGACTTATCTTCCATATTACAAGGAGGATTACCAGTATATCCTGGACAATATCGCAAAGCTGGTCATCAAGGATGTGAGCGAAGCGGGAGGGTATGGCGTGGTATTTGGACGCGATCTTTCTCCCGAGAAACTGGCGGAACTGAAGCAGCTGATTATCGATGAGCCTCGCCGCTGGATTGCACAGGAAGTAATCGACTTCAAGGACCTGGAAATTCAGGAAGGCGACGAGCGGGTGGAACGGAAAGCCGACCTGCGGGCTTTCGTCATTTCGGGCGAGCAGACCCGGGTATGGAAAAGCGGACTGACCCGTTTTTCACGCAACCCGAACTCCTTTGTGGTCAACTCTTCCCAAGGAGGAGGATTCAAGGATACGTGGGTAATGGAGGAATAAACAGATTCAAAAAACAAATACAACAAATACAATATGATTACATGCAATACAATTTCAGCCATTAAGGCCAACCGCCTGTACTGGCTTGGACGATATACAGAGAGAGTTTATATTAGCCTTCACCTGCTGCGCCGTTACTATGACAAGATGATTGACGGCAAGCCGAAGGAATACGAGGAATATTATCAGAAACTGGATACCAGTAATCCTTATCCGGACAAGGAAAGTTTCCGGATAGGCTATATGTACGATGATAAGAATCCCTGTTCCCTGATTTCGGGACTGACTGCCGCCAATGACAACGCTATCGTCCTGCGCGAGGAGATTATGAGTGAAACGCTTTCGTACATTGAACTTTCGTTGTCGTATATCCGGAAGTCGGCCGAAAAAAAGGATGACAACATCACCGATCTTCAGCCCATTACCGACTACCTGCTTGCCTTCTGGGGCTCGATTGACGAACGGGTGTTCGATGAACGGGTGCGCAACTTCCTGCGGATTGGCAAGCTCGTGGAGAACATGGACATGCACATCCGGTTTGACTATCCTTTCTATCGCATAGAGGAAGCATACGAGTCCTTGAAACTTTGTGCGGAGACCGAGGAAGGCATCTTCGACCCGATGATACTGGAACACCTGGACGAACTGCTAAGGGAAGATGTGTACGACTGTTCCAACCTGGGATACAAATCAATCGTACTTAAATATATCAACCATCTTGTCTTGTTGTAAGAATATAATGTAAGGAAACCATGATTGTAAAGAAATATCTATATAATTATCAGACCATCATCCACTTCAGCTCGCCGGTCACCAACCATTTCTTCAGCCTGAGGTGTATGCCTTGCGTCAATGCGTGTCAGCAGGTGGTGAAACGCGACATGTTTCTCCATCCGTCTGACTACTTGATTTATGGAGCCGATGCCTGGGGAAATCCGCTGCAATATGGTAGCCGGGCCGAGGCACACGATGCGTTTATCTTTGTCAGCAGCGGAGAAGCGAAGCTCAGTGCATATCGTATTCCAGAACTCACACAAGGAGATGTGTTCCGGGTAGAATCGGCCCTGACCGGAGTATCCGACTCCCTGAAAGCCTTCCTGGAAGAAGCAGGACCGAAGAAAGACGATGCACTGGATTATGCCCTGCGCCTTTCGGAAAAGATTCACGGCTACATGTGCTATGCTCCGGGCACTACGCAAATCAATACTACTGCCATGGAGGCCTTCCAGCAACGGAAAGGTGTGTGTCAGGATTTTGCCCACATCCTGATTGCACTGTGCCGCGCCTGTGGCATATCCGCCCGCTATGTGAACGGCTTCATGCAGGGCACGGGAGTGACCCATGCCTGGGTGGAAGTGCTCGTAAACAATGAGTGGAGAGGAATAGACCCGACAAACAACCAATTGATAGAATACGGATACATTAAACTGGCGCATGGGCGCGATGCCCTGGACTGCCGGGTCAACCGTGGCGTGTATACCGGTCACCCCACGGAACAGACCGAAATCCGAGTAATTGTAGAAGAATTATGATAAAAACAGTGGTATCTACCGCCCTTCCTGTGGACGAGCGGCTATTAATAAAGAAAAATGTCATCCGCCATGGAAACTCAAACAAACGTATCTGCATCGTGACGGGTACGCACGGCGACGAACTGGAAGGCCAGTATGTCTGTTTCCGGCTCAATAAAATCGTACAACAAAATCTGGAGAAACTGAACGGTACCGTGGAGATTTATCCCGCATTGAATCCGTTGGGCATCGACTCCATCACCCGGGGCATCCCGGGCTTCGACCTGGACATGAACCGCATTTTCCCCGGCAATCCGGACGGAACCATGACCGAACAGGTGGCTTATACCCTCCTGCGTGATTTGCAGGGAGCGGATATGGTAATCGATATCCATTCCAGCAACATCTTCTTGCGGGAAATTCCGCAGGTACGCATCAACGAACATACGGCGGAGAAGCTGGTGCCTTATGCCAAGCTGCTCGACGTGGATTTCATCTGGGTACATGAGGCCGCTACGGTGCTGGAAGCTACCTTGGCCCATTCACTGAACAGCTTGGATACTCCCACCTTGGTGGTAGAGATGGGAGTGGGCATGCGCATCAACCACGGATATGGCAACCGGTTGGTAAACGGCATCCTGAACCTGATGCATAGCCTGGGCATCTGGGCCGAAGCTCCCGAAACCATATCCGTACCCACTCCGGTCGCCTCCGTAGGCAACCAGGTGAGCTTCCTCAATGCGGATGCTTCCGGTGTCTTCCTCACCGAAATCAAGAACAATATGATTGTAGAAAAAGGAGAGAAGATAGGCGAGATTGTCAGCCCGCTCACTGGAGAGGTTTTCCAGACTGTGGAAGCGCCTATCCGGGGACTGCTTTTTACCCTCCGCGCGTACCCCATCGTCTATCAGGGATCCCTCCTGGCACGTATTCATCAATTTTAAGCAACCGATATGAAAAATGAAATAATCTTCCGCATGGAATCTCCTTTCCGCGACACGTTCCGCATCCAAGGATTCCGTTTCGGAGAAGGAGAGAAGAGTCTTGCGCTGGTAGGCGCCATGCGTGGCAACGAGATACAGCAACAATACATCTGCTCACAGGTCATAAACCGGTTGGCCGCACTGGAGAAAGAAGGCCGGCTGGTGCCCGGGCATGAAATTCTGGTCGTTCCTTCGGCCAACCCTTTCTCCATGAACATCGAGAAGCGTTTCTGGGCCATGGACAATACAGACATCAACCGGATGTTCCCGGGCTATGACCAGGGAGAAACCACCCAGCGTATCGCAGCCGCTCTTTTCGATGCCATACAAGGCTACACCTACGGCATCCAGTTGGCCAGTTTTTACGTTCCGGGCGATTTTGTACCGCATGTGCGGATTACCCAGACCGGTTATGAAGACACGGCCACGGCGGCTCTCTTCGGCCTCCCGTTTGTCTGCCTCTACAAACCGCTGCCGTTCGATACCACCTTGCTCAATTACAACTGGCAAATCTGGAACACCAAAGCATTCTCCCTTTACAGTGGAGGAAACGATACCGTGGAAGGAAAAAACGTGGCCGACTGTGTGCATACGATTTTCCGTTTTATGCACCGCACGGGACTGATAAATTATACCGACTACAGCAGTCCGGACTACAATTCACGCCAACTGAATGAAGAAGAGCTGGTACCGGTCAGAACCCCCGTTTCAGGTATCCTGTACAAGATGAAACACGCTTGCGATGTGGTGAAGAAAGGAGAGGTGATGGCTTCTGTCATCGATCCTTACTACGGCCATGTCCTGATGGAAATTCAGGCTCCAACCAACGGAATTGTCTTTTTTGCCCATAACAAGTCGCTGGTGTTGCAGAATACCGTAGTGTATAAGATTGTTTAACGAAGAGATGTAAAAAGAACAAAGGTAGGAGAGTGAAAGGTCACCGGCATCCCGCCGACGGCAGGCAACCGGTGACACTGGACTGATTATTGCAGTTTGCCATATTCTTCGTCGGAAACCGGCTCCAGCCATTCGTTCGAAGTGTTTTCGCCCGGCACCTCAAAAGCCAGATGTGCGAACCAGCTGTCGGCTGCCGCCCCGTGCCAGTGCTTCACACCAGCCGGAATGTGAATCACCGTGCCCGGCAGAATCTGTACGGCCGGTTTGCCTTCTTCCTGATACCAGCCGCGTCCGGCCACGCCAATCAGCATCTGTCCGCCACCCTTGGTAGCTCGGTGGATGTGCCAATTGTTACGGCATCCCGGCTCGAAGGTCACATTGGCCACAGGCACCTGTTCCTTGGACACCGGAGCCAGGTAACTGTTTCCGATGAAATACTTCGCATACGCCGTGTTGGGTTCTCCGATAGGGAAAATCATCTCGCGCTGGAAGGCTGCTTTGGCATCGTCTCCCGTGGTGTCTTCCGCCCACACTTCCTTGGCCAGACGGAAAGCGGCCCATGCCTTCGGCCATCCGGCATAGAAGGAGATATGCGTAATGATTTCGGCGATTTCCGTACGGGTGATGCCGTTCTGCTTCGCCGTCTGCAAGTGGTAAGTCAGCGAGCTGTCGGTGATGCCCTGGCTGATGAGTGAAGTGAGGGTCACCAGGCTACGGTCGCGCAGCCCGAGTTTGTCGGTCCGGCTCCACACCTCCCCGAAAAGTACGTCGTCGTTCAATTCCGCGAATTTAGGAGCAAATTCTCCCAGCTGGTCGCGTCCAGCCGTCTGTTTGATAGTTTCCTGTGCCATAATCGTTGTACTGTTTATTACCCATGCGGCAAGCGCAAGGAGCATTTGTATTTTCATCATGCAATGAGTTTAACGGTTTGTATTTTTCTGATTTCCTGTGGCAAAATTAACCGTTTTATATTATGGCCCATGTATACGTTTTACGGATATTTATACCCGAATGGCGGAAGATGAAACAAAGATCTTTCTCAAAAATAAGGATTTATCAATCACTTGAACAACAAATTAAGGTCCATCGACAAGAAATCCTCAAAAGGCAATCCTCCGGAACCTACCACTAAAGCCTTGTGCGGATGGTATAACTGCGAGAAAACCGCCAGCCCTTGATTAGTGGTTCTTCTTCCACTTTTCACTTCTATGGCTACCTTTTTGTTCCTCCGAAGCAGTACGAAGTCTACTTCATCTTTCTTATCTCTCCAATAAAACACTTTGTAGTCATAAATCTGCGCCTGACTGACAAGGTGTGCACCAATAGCAGATTCCACATATCGCCCCCATAACTTGGCATCTTCTATCACTTCTGAGAAATCTTCGTCGGCATATACATTCCGAAGCGCACTGTTATGAACCTGAAACTTGGGTACGGAATTATATTTCCGTGCTTCATCTTCTGCGTATTTCTGCAGTCCACAAAGCAAACCACATTCATCCAGAAGATGCAGGTAACCGGCAAGTGTGGTTACATTTCCAGCATCCTGAAGTTGGGCAGCTACTTTGGTAAGCGAAAGTAGTTCTCCGCTGTAACTGCTGCCTATCTCAAACAACTGCCTCAAGAGTTGGGGTTTCATAATACGGGTATCCATCAACACATCTTTTGAAATGGAAGGTTCAATCAATGCGTCTTTCACATAATTTCTCCAACGTGTTTCATTCTGAATATATTGTGCGGCACCCGGATAGCCGCCAAAATAAACATATTGTGGCAAAGACCATCCAAAACAGTCTCTCATTTCAGTGTAAGTCCAGTGGGAGAGACGGATAAGTTCAAACCGTCCGGCAAGAGATTCGGTCAGTCCTTTTTCTATCCACATTCTGGAAGAACCCAGCAAAACCACCATCAGCTGTCTTTTCTCCCGGGTATCACGGTCCCATTCGGCTTTTACCGTTTCACTCCAATTTCTTATTTTTTGGATTTCGTCTATGACTAGCAATCTTTTGGACTCTCCACGTGCAGCCATTTTCATTCTTTGTGACTCCCATACTTGAGTAAGCCAGTCGGCAGACACGCCTGTCACGTCATCTGCAGAATAACTGTCGAACGGGAGTGTACATTCTTCCAACACCTGACCGATAAGTGTGGATTTTCCCACTTGCCGAGGACCTACAATCACCTGTATTTTGCTTCTTTGTTCATTTATGCGATCAAGAATCTCTTGAAACTGCGCTCTTTTGTATTCCATTTTTCAAATGTTCAATCTGGTTCCACAAAATGTTCAATCTGCTGAACAAAAATGTTCAATCACTCCCAAAGATACAAAAATATTCCTTCCGACAAGAAAAAACTCCTCCAAACGGTCGTTTCCCCGCTTTTCACGATAATTGTTGTAACAAGATTTTTTTTTGATTATCTCATTGGAAATGGAAACATTACTTTCTGAAAAGGCCGAATAAAAAGGCTGCACTCTCACCGGACACATACATTTCAAAGGAGTATTGCAGCTTTCCGCCGTAAAGTGGCATAGATACCTGTGGGGTACATACACTTAGAGAATAAAGTTAAATGATTGAAGATCTTCTACCATCTTTCTTTGAATTTCATTTTCATTCCAAGGCACGCCATAAATCAATGCCAACCTTTTAATCGCTTTAATGCCACGTTCCTTTAACTCAGATGAAATGGCACCGGTTATTTTTATTTGCGCAAAGGCAGTAGCATAAGTAACCATATCACTTTGGATCATATCCATTTCCTTATCCATGGCCATTTTCATCACTTCGTTGGCATCAAGTGTATCGACAGGAATATACTCCATACCCCAATCTTGTTCTATCAACTTTCGTGGGAAAGCGGAATAATCAAAATTGGGATTTTTCCTGACGGCTTCAAATATGCAAATCAACGTATCATGTCCTTCATCACTTCCGAACGGAGCATCTTCATCGCCTCCCGAATAATATATTTCGTCGTTAAAATGTTCGGAAAATCTCGGATGTGATGTTTTGGGATTAAGACCATATTCCTCACTGTCAATATACAGCCGATTCAGGAAATTAAAGTTTTCGTCTTCCACATATCCTTTTTTTATCTTTGAACGGATTAACTTCTCGGCTTCCTTCTGGCAGTCTTCTGTGGTGTCAAATTCCTTTAATTCAAATTTTCCTATGCTACCGTATTTCCCATAATTTACAGCAAAACTACAATCACTATAATCTATCCACCAAAATTTGTTGGATTTTTCATCTTTGTATACAAAGGCTCTTTTCATATTGTTTCTGTTTCAATTGTTGCTAATATGACGCTGACAGCGAAATTATGCAGTTATTTTTCAAGTATAGTGCATCTGTTATTATTGATAACGCGGCATATATGCTCGCAAACAAAGATATAAAATTATTGCTAACCAATACAATACGAGTCATCTATTCCATCAAAAAAATCATTTTTTGTAGTTGTTCTACCCACGGATAAGTCGCGTGTATAATATTTACAGGAAGCTATCATTTTGTTCTTCAGTTTTGTAGCTTTCTTCCGAATGCGGAAAATACAAAAACGGACGAGAGGGAAGTCCAACGGGAACATTTACTGATTGCTAACCCCTGGGTATTTTCAGAACCGGCATATATCCGGTTTACATTATTTTTTCTGAATCTATCCGAAATCGGGCGAGTTCCTTTATCTTTGCGCCATGAATTACCTGGAACTGTTTGGAACCCTCGTGGGGTTGGTCTATCTGGCACTGGAGTATCGCGCCAGCATCTACTTGTGGCCGGTGTCCATCATCATGCCGGCCATCTATCTGGTGGTGTATTATCAGGCTGGACTGTATGCCGATTTCGGAATCAATGTCTACTACCTGCTTGCCTCGGTGTACGGCTGGATGGCCTGGAGCCGAAGGAAGAGAAAGACAGACCCGGCGCAGGCAGTAGCGGAACTGCCCATCACTTCCATGCCGCGCAAGGTGTATCTGCCTCTGACAACCGTGTTTGCGATGTGCTGGCTGGCTATCGCGTGGATACTGATTGAGTGGACCGACAGCAATGTGCCTTGGACCGACAGTTTCACCACGGCCCTGAGTGTGGTGGGGATGTGGATGCTGGCCCGCAAGTACGTGGAACAGTGGGGAGTATGGATGGTGGTCGACTGGGTATGCTGCGGACTATACGTATATAAAGGATTGTATTTCACGGCGGTGCTTTACGGTGTGTATGCCGTAGTGGCCATTTTCGGATGGAGAAGATGGCGGGCAGCGATGTAGACCGAACCCCAAACTGAAAACGAATAATGAAGCAAGTCACATGGAACACAACGAATATAAAATGTATTTATCAAAGGAGGAAAGGATGCGGGCTGTCTTGCCTTTCGTTCCCGAAGCGGTAGTGGTGGGTAACGGCGATTTCCCTTCGCATCCGTTCCCACTGGCCGTGCTGGACGCTTCGCCGTGCGTGGTGTGCTGCGACGGAGGGGCAGACGCATTGGTGGACAGCGGACGGATACCCAGTTGGATAGTGGGCGACGGTGATTCGCTCTCGGCAACGAACCGGGTGCGTTTTCAAGACCGGATACACCGCATCTCCGAACAGGAGACGAACGACCAGACGAAAGCTATCACCTTTCTGGCTGCCAAGGGCATCCGGCGGATGGTCCTCGTGGGGGCTACGGGCAAGCGGGAAGACCATACCTTGGGAAACATCAGCCTGCTCATGGAATACCAGCAGATGGGGCTGGAAGTGGCGATGCTGACCGACTACGGGTCGTTTGTGCCTGCCGCAGATACGGAAAAGTTTGCGGGATTCCCTCGCCAGCAGGTATCTGTATTCAATGTGGATGCGGTGCAGTTGCGGAGCGAAGGATTACGGTATCCGCTGTATGACTTCCAAAGTTGGTGGCAGGGAACACTTAATGAAGTGATTGACAGTGAGTTCTGTATTTCAGCGAAGGGCCGTTACCTTGTATATCGCACTTATGAACCAAAGGCGTAAAAAAACGCCGAAGCGTTTGGACTTAAACGTCTAAACGTTTTATCCAAAACGCCTAAACGTTTTACTTAAAACGTCGAAGCGTTTGGTTTCAAACGTCGAAGCGTTTTATCTGAAACGCAAAGGCGTTTTCGGGAACCATTCTTTTCCGTTGAGTTTTAAGTTAATAAATCATTAGCATTCTTGCTTTTCTCCCCGAAAAGTACTAAATTACGACATCGAGAATTTTAAATGTAATGCCTATGAAAAAGTATGTAGCAGAATTAATCGGAACAATGGTTCTTGTACTGCTGGGATGCGGTAGTGCCGTATTTGCCGGGGGAGTGGCCGACACAGTGGGTGCCGGAGTAGGAACCATCGGAGTGGCCATGGCATTCGGACTCTCTGTCATCGCCATGGCTTACACCATCGGAAACATATCCGGTTGCCACATCAATCCGGCTATCACGCTGGGAGTGTGGCTCTCTGGAGGTATGAAAACCAAACGTGCGCTGATGTACATGCTCTTTCAGGTGGTAGGCGCCATCCTCGGTTCACTGATTCTGACCTTGCTGGTATCGACCGGTGCGCACGGGGGACCTACGGCGACGGGCTCCAACAGTTTCGCACCCGATGCCATGGGACAGGCGTTCCTGGCCGAAGCCGTGTTTACTTTTATCTTTGTGCTGGTGGCCTTGGGGGCTACGGACGAGAAGAAGGGGGCCGGCAACCTGGCGGGACTGGCCATCGGACTGACGCTAATACTGATTCACATTGTATGTATTCCGATTACGGGTACTTCCGTAAATCCGGCCCGCAGCATCGGACCGGCCTTGATGGAAGGCGGACAGGCTATCGAACAGCTCTGGCTTTTCATCGTGGCTCCGTTTGTGGGAGCAGCTTTCAGTGCCCTTGTATGGAAGTTCCTGCGCACGGATAAATAAAGAAGAATCCTCGATAGCATGTCTTTTTCATTTAAAAAGCGTATCTTTGCAGCCGGTTTTTAAATAAAGGAAAAAGATATGCTATCGCACGGAATTTATTCTATCGTTTTACTGATTTTTTCGAACATCTTCATGACATTTGCCTGGTACGGGCACTTGAAGATGCGTGAGGAGTTCAGCTGGTTTGCCGCACTGCCACTCATCGGAGTGATTGCGTTCAGCTGGGCCATTGCCTTTTTTGAATATTGTTTGCAGGTACCGGCCAACCGACTGGGTTTCAAGGATAGTGGTGGACCTTTCGACATCATGCAGCTGAAAGTGATTCAGGAAGTGATTACGCTGACGGTCTTCACGATATTCTCCATGATTGCGTTCAAGATGGAATTGAAATGGAATCACCTGGCTGCCTTTTTCTGCCTGATTCTGGCTGTGTATTTCGTATTCAAGAAATAAGCGGCGTAAGCGGCGAGGTCAGTTCTGCTGGTCGCGCAAACGCTGGATTTCGCGCTGTACATCGTACTGGTTGTTTCTGATTCGGTCTTTCCGCAAGAACTCTTTGCGCCGGATGGAGTCTTCGGCTTCTTTCCGACGAATGTACTCATACAAGTTTCCCGCATCCTCCTCCCGGGCTGGTTGCGGGTTTTTCTTTTTCTGTACTTCCAGGGTATCTGGTTTTACTGCCGGCTGGACGGCCTTGACGGAGTCGGGCGTGGCATAGACAGGCAGGAGAGGAGCTCCCGAAAAGGCGGGCTGGAAGGAGAGCATGGTACGGGTCGTGTCGGCCCGCTGAGCGGCGGGGCGGCGGTAGAAATTGGGTACCTTCATGCTGTCGGCAGCAGTAGGTACGTAGTCGGCATACGTCTTCCAAGCGTTGGCATGCTTGCGGTTGTGGGCCAGCATTCGTCCGCGGGGAGACAGATTATCGTAGAGGAAACCGATGAAATCAAGCCCGCCGATGCCGAAAGTGGGCCCTATCGGTGCATTGAGATCCCTGTACACTCTTCCCGTAGAAGGCATCAGGCTGCGCCCATAGTTTTCATCCCTGTAGACTTGGTTGGGATTCAGGGTCCAGGAGATTTCCCATTTCTTGGGACGTCCGGTCACCAGCACATCGTACACGGGATCTTCTCCGAAACGGGTCCAGATGGTGTAGGGTTCCATGCGGACGTAGCCTTCGGGTTTCTTCACCTTGGTGGTATCAATCAGGCTGCGGGGCACTTTCAGGTCGACCTTGAAGTCCATCCATTTCTTGTTGAGCGGAGCCTCCAGGGGCTTGTTTTCCGGTTTGCTGGTCGGATTGAAATCAAATTGAATCATTTTCACGGCATCCATGTTGAGCTGCAGTTCTTTTTCCTGCTGCTGAGCCATGGCCGGAAGAATACCGGCTGCACATAGGAATAAAGTCAGTTTGGAGGATAAATGTGATGCGTAGTTCATGTCGTGTGCGTATTTATAGTCCTTTCACTCGTCCGCCCTGCATCCAGCATTTGCGGTAGTAGGGCTCTTCCAGCCGGCTGACGATGACGCCTGCGCTGCTGCTGGCGTGGATGAATTTCCCGTCTTTCAGGTAGATGCCTACGTGGTTGGCGGTCTTCTTGCGGCGTCCGTCGTGGAAGAACACCAGGTCGCCTTCCTGCAACTTGCGTTTGCTCACCTTGTGGCAGTCTTTCGTCCGTTGGGCTTCCGAGTTACGCTGCAGTTTTTTGTGGTACACTTTCTTGTAGACCGCCGCCGTGAAACCCGAACAGTCTGTTCCCCGGTGGGTACTTCCTCCGTGGCGGTAGGGCACGCCAATCCAGTCGGCTGCTTCTACGTAAAGTCGGTGGTTGTCGTTGGCGTCAATGTCCATTTCCAAGCGTACAGCTGCACGCGCCAGCTCGCGGAAATCGTAACGAGGAGCACGGGTGCCACACGATGAAAACAAAAGTGTGCACACCAAAATTAGCATGCACACCGAAAAGCGAGTGAAGCGGTATTTGTACATATTGGTTATTTTGAACAAATGTACATAATATCTTCGTTACCTGGATAGGTACTTAGCGTATTTTAGAACCTGTTGAAGATTGTTTCATTTTATTCCTTCACCTCGAAATAGTCTTCCAGCTCTTTTCCTGCGGCACCGTCGGCATTGTCAAGGTCGCGAAGCAGGTGCCCCTGTTCCAGCAGCACAATACGGGTACTGAGGTCCACGGTGTGGCTCAGGTTGTGGCTGGACACAAGGATGGTGGCTTTATGTTCCTCGTAATAATGCTGGAGCAAGTGCTTGAGCAGCGACTGTGAAGTAGGGTCGAGGAAGTTGAACGGCTCGTCCAGAATGACAAGTTCCGGATTGTGAAGCAGGGCGGTGACGATACCCATCTTCTGCTTGTTCCCGGCGGAAAGGTTGCGGATGTATTTCTTTTCTTTCAGGATTTCATCGCCTAGAAAACGTTCATAGCGATGGATGCGCTCATGAAGGGTGGCGGCATCGAACCCATATATGTGCCCGCAGAACTGGAAATATTCTTCGGGAGTGAGGTAATCTATCAGAAAACTCTCGTCCATATAGGCTCCCACACGCAATTTCCAGTCTTCACTTTGTGATACGTCGATGCCATCCAGGCATACGCTTCCGCTGTCGGCCTTCAGCAAATCGAGCATCAGGCGGAAAAGCGTGGTCTTTCCGGCACCGTTGTTGCCCATCAGGCCCAGTATCTCGGGCGCTTGCAGGGTGTAGTCGGGAATATCGACGGCCGTCTTGCTGCCGTACGTTTTTTTCAAGTTCTGTATCTTGATTTCCATAAGGATTCATTGTGATTGGTTACAAAATAAAAAGTTACCTCGTTTCGCGCAGATTCTCCAGAAGTGAATGTCGCTTCCGGAACACTCTCCGGTAAAGCGCCCGGCACCAAAGGGGATGAAGCAGGATGCCCGGCAGGCCCAGCAGGGCGCAGACCAGATAGGCCGTAGAGGGGTCCATCCATAAGAACAGGATGCGGCAGAGGGCTATCGGCATAAAAAAGGCAAAGGCTACGCTTAAGGCCTGATAGGGAGAGTTCCACTGGCCTTTTCCCATGAGGGAAGCGTCCAGCGGGGCGGTCTTCCGGTTCACAAGAGCCAGCAGCATGATGACCGGAAGGGTGACACCAGCCGTGTAGACCAGCTGGCTGAAAACCAGCAGGACGGGGGTACCTCCCCAAATAAGCGCAGGCAGCATGCACACCAGCGGAATGACCAGCAGCAGGCAATACACGTAGTATTTGCCCAGGAACAGATAAAGCAGGGAATCACGATGCATCAGCAGTCCGTCGAGGTAGTTACCTTCATAGGCCATGATACGCGACAAGATGCTGATGGCGTATCCCGTAAAGCAATACACCACATACAGATGCAGGCCGAAAAATTCTTTCTCACCGACATGGCTGATACCCAGCAGGCTCAGTGCAAACAATACGATGACCACGGTCATCATCTGGAAATTCTTCTTGGGAGCCTTGTTGCGGAATATCATCTTCAGTTCCAGTTTCATATATTCTCCCGTCAGTCCGAAACGGTCGAGGAAACGGTAGCGCCCGGCATGTTTGCTTTGCGGCACTTTTTCCCGACGATTCAGTTCGCTATAGATACAAGCTACTTGCACCCGGCTGTTCAGGAAGCCCAATAGTGCAATCACGACCAGTACGCCCAGATAAGCCAGTACGCGGCCTTGCATAAAGGCCTCGCCCAATGTGATGAAGAAACTGCTGATACCTCCTTCTGGGGATAGGAATTCTGTCAGTAATTGCAGGCCATAGAACCCGAGAGGGAGAAGTACCCAAGCCGTATGACGGCGTTGCAGTGTACGCACCAGTACGCTCCAATAGGCGTTGGTCACCATCAGCAGCCAGATGCCTGCCGCATAACCCACGACACCGGCTATACCGAAGAAACGGACCACGGTCATGGCCGCAAATGGTACAAATAAAAAGAGCCAGAACAGATTGAACGCCTTCAGTCCCACCTGCACGAGCAGGACATTAATCAGTTGTTGTTTCCTGACCGGCAACAAGAGATAGGGTTTGATTTCCTGCGTAGGAGTCGGGAAAAGGAAACGTACCAGAAAATCAAAAAACAGGATGCCCGGCAAGCAGGCATTGAGCACATCATAGGATTCCATTCCGGGAAACCCCTTTTCAAAAACAAAAGGCAGCGAAACCCCGATTAAGACGAGGTACGCTGCCCAAAATGCGACAAACAGATAAATCAGAAACTTGGCAAAGCGGTTCCGATCGTACATCGGACTCCGCCTTGCAGCAAGTTTTTGATTCCTCCGTATTTCAGTAAATAACATACGTGGAGTAATTGTACTGTTTCTTTATTTTTTTACCGGAGAACTCATGCTGACTTCCACTTCGTTCTTCTGTCCGAAGAAGGCCTTGGCAAAGGCTTTCAGGTCGTCGCCGGTGATGGCGTTCACTGCTTCTTCGTATCCGGTATTCATATCCAGATTTTCCCAATAGTACGTGTTCAGGATACCCATCCAGTAACCGTTTTCTTTCTGGTTCTGCTTGTAAGTCTTCAGCATGTATTCCTTCACCTTGCTCAGGTCGTCGCTTTCCGGACCGTTGGCAATGAATCCTTCAATGCCTTCGTTGATGAGTTTCACCATTTCTTCACGACGGTTCGGATCGGTATCGAAGTATACCTGGAAGGCACCTTCTTCGCTCGGATACTTGCTCAGGCTTCCGCTGCAGCTTACACCGTAAGTTCCTCCGGCATCTTCACGTACGGTACGCAGGTAAACCATGTTAAGCAACTGTCCGAGCATGCTCATCTGCAGCTTGTTCTTCATGTCATACTTGCAGTCGCCGGAATAAACCATCAGCACGCTGGCCTTCGGAGTTTCCAGTTCTTTCACGAAGTTGTTTTCGTACATACCCTTGCGGATATCCATCTTGGTGTCGCGGAAGTGTTCGTTGCGTTTTGTAGCCGGTAGAGAACCCAGGTACTCTTCAATCAACGGAGTAGCTGTCTTTTCATCGATGTTACCTACCAGAATGAAGGTAAAGTCGCTGGCGTCGGCAAAACGGTCTTTGTACAGTTCCATCACCTTGTTGTAGTCAATCTTGTCGAGCATATCGGCCTTCATGGACAAGGCACGCGGATGATGGTTGTAGAGTGCCACGGTGATAGAGTCGCTGAACGCAGTCATCGGGTTAGCTTCCTGGTTGGCCAGAGCTGCCTTGTTACGAGTAATGAAAGAAGTGAAAGCTTCCTGGTCCATACGCGGCGCTGTGAAGCGCAGGTAAGTCAACTGAAGCATGGTTTCGAGGTCTTTCGGAGAACAGCTACCAGACAATCCTTCCGTCAGAGTGTTGACTTGTGCGCTGGCAGAAGCCATCTTTCCGGCCAATACCTTATCCAAGTCTACCGCGTTGAAGTTGCCCAGTCCGCCCAAAGAAGCAATCTGACTAATCAATGCAAACTGCAGTACATCCTTGTCGTCGAACAGAGAAGTTCCACCCGGACTGAAGGCCTGCATACGAACCTCGTCGGCCTTGAAATCGGTCGGCTTCAGGATGACGCGTACACCGTTGCTCAGAGTCAGGATAGTAGAACCGAACACACCTTGTTCTGTCTTGACTACCTTTCCGGCCTGTGGTTTGTCTTTCATCAGCGGTTCGTCGGAAACCTTATCTACATAAGCGGTCAATTTTTCAGCTTTCACCTTATCCAAAACAGCCTTCAGTTCAGCTTCCGTCGGGTATTTCATACCTTCCTTTTCAGGGCAGAACACGCTGAGCACCACATTCTTTTCTGTAATGAGCTGTTTTACGACCTGGTTGATGGCGTCTACCGGAATGTTCGGTACCACCTGGTTCATGATGGCATATTCATTTTCGATACCCGGAATCGGTTCGTTGTCAATGAAGTTGCGCACGTATTCATTTACGTATGCATTGTTGCGCTGTTTGTTACGTTCATTGTAGGCAGATTCCAGTCCACGCAAATAATCCGCCTTGGCACGGGCATATTCGCTGGCTGTAAATCCGAACTGACGTACACGTTCCAGTTCGCGCATCAGGGTTTCGGTAGTCAGAAGGATTCCGTCTTCCTTGGCAGCTGCATACGCCATGAACGCATCCTTAGTCTTGGCTACGATGAAATCGCCATCACCCACACCTGCTTCGATGAACGGCGGATTGGCCTGCTGGGTCAATTCGTTCAGACGGCTGTTGAGCATGCTCTCAATAGAAGAAATCATGTAGTTCATCACCAGATAACCCATGTTGTTTTTCTGGTCGTTGGGTACTGCATCGTGCTTGTGCATCAGATACACAACAGGTACCTGCTGTTCCTTGTCCTTTGCTACGGCGATAATCGGTTCGTCGTTGTCGGGCACTGGGAAGTATTTGCGTTCAGCTGCATTGGCCGGCATCTCGATGGGTGAGAACATACGCTTGATTTTGTTTTCAATGCTGTCCACGTTGATGTCACCTACCACGATGATACCTTGCTGGTCGGGACGATACCATTTTTCATAATAGTCTCTCAAAGCCTGGTAAGGGAAATTATCGACTACTTCCATGGTACCAATCGGCAAACGATAAGCATATTTGCTATCCTTGTAGATAACAGGGAATACTTTTTCGTACATACGCATCATGGCACCTGAACGGGTACGCCACTCTTCGTGAATCACCCCACGTTCCTTGTCGATTTCCTTCGGGTCAAGGGTCAGGTCGTTGGCCCAGTCATGCAGAATCAACAGACAGGAGTCGATGATTCCGTCGCGGATGACCGGCACATTATTAATGTTATACACGGTTTCGTCTACTGAAGTGTAAGCGTTCAGGTTGGCACCGAATTTCACACCGATACTTTCCAGATATTCCCGAAGCAGATTGCCGGGGAAATGGGTGGTTCCGTTGAAGCACATGTGCTCCAAGAAGTGAGCCAGACCACGCTGGTCATCTTCTTCCAGGATGGAACCTACCTTCTGGGCAATGTAAAAATCTGCCTGCTTGTTAGGCAACTCATTGTGACGAATGTAATAAGTCAGTCCGTTGTCTAACTTACCGATACGCACATTGGGATCGGTAGGGATGGGCGGCATCTGCTGGGCGAAGGCCGTCATGGCACCTCCCACCAAGATAACTGCCGCTACAGTTCTTTTCAGTTTAAAAACTTTCATCGTAATTTTTTTATTAGATTATGAATAAGATTAAAGAAGTCCGTTGGCCGACAGGTAACGTTCGGCTTCGATGGCAGCCTTGCATCCGCTTCCGGCAGCTGTGATAGCCTGACGGTAGTGCGGGTCGGCTACGTCGCCGGCAGCAAACACACCCGGAATGCCTGTGCAGGGAGTATTCCCTTCGGTCACGATGTAACCTGTCTCGTCGGTGGTTACCCACGGCTTGAAGATGTCAGAATTAGGTTTGTGACCAATAGCCAGGAAGAAACCGTCGATGGCTACGTCGTAGCGTTCTTCGTCGGGTTCACCCATGCGTTTCACTACGTGCATGCCTTCCACGCCGTTCTCTCCGAAAAGGCCTACGGCATTGTGTTCAAACAATACAGTGATATGCGGATGATTCATTACGCGTTCCTGCATGATTTTGGAAGCCCGAAGATAAGGCTTGCGTACCACGAGGTACACCTTGCTGGCCAGCCCTGCCAAATAAACTGCTTCTTCACAGGCTGTATCGCCACCGCCCACTACGGCTACGGTTTTCTTGCGGTAGAAGAATCCGTCGCAGGTGGCACATGCGCTTACTCCTATACCAGCGTATTTCTTCTCGTCTTCCAATCCTAAATACTTGGCCGTGGCACCGGTTGAGATAATGACGGTATCGGCAGTGATTTCTTTTTCATCGTCCACCACAAAGGTATAAGGTGCCTTACTCAGGTCGGCTTTGGTGACAATTCCATTGCGGATATCGGCACCGAAACGCTCTGCCTGTTTCTTCAGGTCGTCCATCAGCACGGGGCCGGTCACACCTTCCGGATAACCGGGAAAGTTTTCCACTTCAGTGGTAGTCGTCAGCTGACCACCCGGCTGAATGCCTTCATAAAGAACGGGAGATAGATTGGCACGGCTGGTATAAATGGCTGCCGTGTATCCTGCAGGTCCTGATCCAATGATCAGACATTTTACATGTTCTGTTGCCATAAAAATGAGATAAAATTTGTCTTAATTGCATTATTGCAAAGCAAAAGTATATATTTTTTAGAATAGTCCTTTCAATTCTGTAGATTATTTTATTGGAAATATACATTCTTTATTCATCCTTATTCCTCTTTTATTCATCCTTTGGATATAGGTTTTTATTGCATAAATGAAAAATAGATGCTACCTTTGCCTGTCAAAAAGATAAAACTAACACTTAATAAGGATATGTTTAGAAGTCATACTTGCGGTGAGTTGCGACTCGCCGATGCAGGCAAGAACGTGACACTGGCCGGATGGGTGCAGCGTACACGTAAGATGGGAGGAATGACATTTGTGGACCTCCGCGACCGTTATGGCATCACGCAGCTGGTGTTTAACACCGAGGTGAATGCCGAACTTTGTGAGCGTGCCAACCACCTGGGACGTGAATACGTGATTCAGGTAAAGGGAACGGTAAGCGAACGCTCCAGCAAAAATGCCAATATCCCGACGGGAGAGATTGAAATCATCGTATCGGAACTGAATATTCTGAACACGGCACAAACACCGCCTTTCACCATTGAAGACAATACGGACGGAGGAGATGACCTTCGTATGAAATACCGTTACCTGGACTTGCGCCGTACAGCCGTACGCAAGAACCTGGAACTCCGTCACCGCATGACGATGGAAGTGCGTCGCTATCTGGACAGCAAAGGCTTCCTGGAAGTGGAAACTCCGATGCTGATCGGTTCTACTCCGGAAGGTGCGCGCGACTTCGTAGTGCCTTCTCGTATGAACCCGGGACAGTTCTACGCCCTGCCTCAGTCTCCGCAGACTCTGAAGCAGTTGCTGATGGTTTCCGGTTTCGACCGTTATTTCCAGATTGTGAAGTGTTTCCGCGACGAGGACCTTCGTGCTGACCGTCAGCCGGAATTCACTCAAATTGACTGCGAAATGAGTTTCGTGGAACAGGAAGACATTATCAATATGTTTGAAGGCATGGCCAAGCACCTGTTCAAGGAACTGCGTGGCGTGGAACTGACCGAACCGTTCCAGCGGATGCCGTGGGCAGATGCCATGAAGTACTACGGAAGCGACAAACCGGATTTGCGTTTCGGCATGAAGTTCGTGGAACTGATGGACGTGCTGAAAGGTTACGGTTTCTCTGTATTCGACAATGCAGCCTACATCGGCGGTATCTGCGCAGAAGGAGCCGCTCACTATACCCGCAAGCAGCTGGATCACCTGACTGAATTTGTGAAACGTCCGCAGATTGGTGCCAAAGGTATGGTATATGCCCGCATCGAAGCCGACGGTACAGTGAAGTCAAGCGTCGACAAGTTCTACAGCCAGGAAGTACTGCAGAAGATGAAAGAAGCCTTCGGTGCCAAACCGGGTGACCTGATTCTGATTCTGAGTGGCGACGATGCCATGAAGACCCGCAAGCAGCTTTCTGAACTGCGTCTGGAAATGGGTAACCAGCTGGGTCTGCGCGACAAGAACAAATTCGCTTGCCTGTGGGTGGTGGATTTCCCGATGTTCGAATGGAGCGAGGAAGAAGGCCGTCTGATGGCCATGCACCATCCGTTCACTCATCCGAAAGACGAGGATATTCCTTTGCTGGATACTGATCCGGCAGCCGTTCGTGCCGATGCCTACGACATGGTAGTCAACGGTGTGGAAGTGGGTGGAGGTTCTATCCGTATCCACGACTCTGCACTGCAGGCCAAGATGTTCGAAATCCTCGGCTTTACCCCGGAAAAGGCACAGGAACAGTTCGGCTTCCTGATGAATGCCTTCAAGTTCGGTGCACCCCCTCACGGAGGTCTGGCTTACGGACTCGACCGCTGGGTATCTCTGTTTGCCGGCTTGGATTCTATCCGCGACTGCATCGCCTTCCCGAAGAACAACTCCGGACGTGACGTGATGCTGGATGCACCTGGATTCCTCGACCAGAAACAGCTGGATGAACTGCATCTGAAAGTAGATCTTGACGAAAACAAATAAAAGACACGTTTCAAACGGAAAAACAAGAGAAAGGAACTGAATGAAGGAATCTGTACGGGTGATACGCTTTGCCATAGTAGGTACGCTCAATGCCTTGATTGCAGCGGTGGTGGTCTGGCTATTGATGCACATCGAGGGCGAAAGCTACATTATCGCAAATATATGTGCGTACATCGTGGCGCAGATTCACAACTTCATTTGGTGCAAATATTGGATTTTCCCGCTTGAAACAGATGACAAAAAAAATAGCATCTGGCATCAGATGCTATTTTTTATTGGTGCTTTCGCACTGGCCTACAGTGCACAATTCCTTTTCCTGCTGATGCTCGTGGAGCTTCTTCACTGCAACGAGTATCTGGCACAATTCCTCGGACTCTTCGTCTATGGCGCCGTCAATTTCATCTGCAACCGCCGCCTGACGTTCCGTTAACCCATCTCTGTCAAGTTTTTTTCTTCAATGTAACGCAACCCGCGCTCCAGAATGACTTCACGCGTCTTCTCCGGATTGTCGGTGCGGAATACCAAAATACCTTTTCCGCCCAACAGGAAGGAATAGAGGTAGGAAATGCCTATGCCCGTCTCACTGAAGCTGCGGATGGCGTCGGCTGCCCGCCCCGGCTCGTTGTCCAGACTGATGGCAAACACCTCGGACACGTTGGCCGAGATGCCGGCATCCTTCAACACGTGGAAGGCCCGGAGGGGTTCGGAACAGATGATGCGGTAGATGCCGTATTCCACGGTATCGGAAATGGTGGAAGCAATCAACTGAATGTGGGCTTCCTTCAACAGTTCGAGCACTTGCAAAAGGGTGCCCGACTTATTTTCTACAAAAACAGACAACTGGTGTATGGTCATATCTTTTTCTTTTTAAATCAACGTCTTTCGTAAATCTTTCACGCGCACAGCCTTGCCTTCCTGTACGGGCAGGCTTCCCTTGGGCACGAGCTTGACGCGCGGAGTAATCAGAATCTCGTCCTTCAGCTGGCGGGTGATTTCCTTGGTCAAGTTCTGGAGGAAGCCGTAATCGTCGGTAAAGTCGTTCAATTCCACTTCCACCGTCATTTCGTCGTTGGCATCGAGGTTGGTCAGGGTAATGAGGTACTCGTTGCCCAGCTCCTTGAACTGCAACAGGATGTTTTCAATCTGGATGGGGAAGATGTTCACACCCTTGAGAATCATCATGTCGTCGCTGCGTCCCTTCATCCGGTCGAGCCGCTTGTGATGACGTCCGCAAGGACAGTCGCCCGGTAAGATACGGGTCAGGTCGCGCGTACGGTAGCGGAGCAACGGCATCGCCTCCCGGTTGATGGTGGTCAGCACCAGTTCGCCCACTTCGCCTTCAGGCACCGGTTCCAATGTCACGGGGTCTACAATCTCCACAATGTAATAGTCCTCCCAAATGTGGAGTCCGTTCTGCTCCGGACATTCGAAGGCCACGCCCGGACCACACATCTCCGACATGCCGAAAGAATTGTAAGCCTTGACGCCCAACATGTTCTCTATACGCCGGCGCTGCTCGTCGGAATGAGGTTCCGCCCCGATAATCAAGGTCTTGAGGTGCGTATCCCGCCGTGGGTCGATGTGCATTTCCTGCATCACCTCATACAGACGTCCGGCATAACTCGGAATGGCATGCAGGGCCGTGGTACCGAAGTCGGTGATGAACTTAATCTGGCGTTTGGTATTGCCGGCCGCCGCGGGAACGGTCAGCATGCGCAAGCGTTCAGCCCCATACTGGAATCCCAGTCCCCCGGTAAACATGCCGTAGCCCGAAGAGTTCTGGAAAATATCGCCCTTGCGGAGTCCCACCATATACAGGCAGCGAGCCACGGCATTGGCCCATTCCTCCAAATCGTGCTGTGTGTGCAGGATGACGGTCGGAGTACCCGTGGTGCCACTGGATGAATGCAGGCGTACCACCTCCTCCAACGGCACGGCAGAGAGTCCGAAAGGATAATGATCGCGCAAATCCTGTTTGGTGGTGAAGGGAATGCGCTGCAAATCCTCCAACGACTGTATATCTTCTGGTTTGATTCCGCATTGCTGAAAGCGTTCCTTGTAAAAGGGAGAATGCATGCAACGGTTGATAGTTGCTTTCAACCGCTGCAACTGAAGTTTCTCGATGTCCGGTCTCGACATCGTTTCCACTTCAGGATGCAAGTACATTTGTGTGTTTCTCATGTTGTTTTCTGTTATTTGGCCTACAAATATAGAAATAATAAACTAAAACCAAACAGGAACTTTCATTTTTATTGCGAAAAAGTAGAAATGCTTTAAAATTGACAGAAGAAAACAGTCGGTTCCATGCTTCCGGCGGCTCTTTTCTGAAGACAACCGACTTCCAGCCAATCTACAAGAAAAGAGCCGCTGCCTCCCTCACGGACGAAGAAATGCAACGGCTCTTTTTATTTTCCTACAGAAGCGGTCCGGAAAACGGAACCGCCTCACAATGATTTACTCAAAACTTCCGTAGCGCGTAGGCAGCAGCTTCCGGTCGCCCAATGTGTTGTCGATGCGGGCCACATTAATCCAGAACTTGTTGTCGCGCACACTCTGAATCGGGTAGGCTGCCTTTTCCCGGCTGTAAGGATGCGTCCAGTTGTCGCCCACAATCTCGTACTCCGGATGTGGCGAGTTCACCAGTACGTTGTCTTCCTTGTCGGCCTTTCCGCTTTCAATCTCGGCAATCTCTTCCCGGATGTGTACCATGACCTCGATGAAATTATCCAGTTCAGCCTTGCTTTCACTTTCGGTCGGCTCAATCATCAGCGTGCCGTGTACCGGGAAGGAAAGGGTAGGCGCATGGTAACCGTAGTCCATCAGACGCTTGGAGATATCATTTTCCGAGATACCGCTTTCCTCGTGCAGCTTCCGGCACTCCAGAATCATTTCGTGTCCCACGAAACCATTCTTGCCGCGGTACACCACTCCATACGCATCCTTCAGGCAGGCAGCCAGGTAGTTCGCGTTGAGAATGGCCACCTGCGTGGCTTTCTTCAGGCCCTCGGCCCCCATCATGCAGATGTACCCATAAGTGATAGGCAGGATACCCGCACTTCCGTAAGGTGCCGCCGACACTTCATTCGTCGGGTTGCCCAGACTGACATGTCCCGGTAGGAAAGGCACCAAGTGTTCGGACACACAAATCGGGCCCACACCCGGACCGCCACCTCCGTGCGGGCTGGCAAAGGTCTTGTGCAAGTTCAGGTGACACAAATCGGCCCCGATGGTACCCGGATTCGTCAGGCCCACCTGTCCGTTCATGTTCGCGCCATCCATGTACACCTGTGCGCCGCACGCATGGATAATCCGGCATATCTCCTTGATTTCCTCTTCAAAGATGCCGTGGGTAGACGGATACGTAATCATCAGCGCCGCCAGTTCGTCCTTGTGCGCTTCCGCCTTCTCCCGTAAGTCGTTCAGGTCGACATTTCCGTGCTCATCGCACGCGCAAGTCAGTGGCTCATAACCCGCCTGTACGGCAGAAGCCGGATTGGTGCCATGGGCCGATGCCGGAATCAAGACCAGATGACGGTGTCCCTGTCCGATGCTTTCCAGATAGCTCCGGATGACACGCAATCCCGTATATTCACCCGCAGCTCCAGAATTCGGCTGGAGAGACACTCCCGCAAAACCCGTGATGGTCTTCAGCTGTTCGCACAGGTTCTGAATCAACGTCTGATAGCCTGCTGCCTGGTCTTCCGGTACCAGCGGGTGCATATTCATCCAGGCCGCATTGCTCAGCGGTAACATTTCTGCCGCCGCATTCAGCTTCATGGTACAAGAGCCCAAAGAAATCATGGAGTGGGCCAACGAAATATCCTTGCGTTCCAGGCGCTTGATGTAGCGCATCATCTCCGTTTCCGTGTGATATTTATGGAACACCTCATGAGTGAGGTACGCACTCTTTCGCTGGAAGACTTCCGGCAGGGGAGCCGTTGCCGGAATCGGTTTGGCTTCATGCATCGGTTCTTCGGCCGCCACGGCAAAGAGGTTGACAATCCGTTTGGCATCGGAAGCGGTCGTCGTCTCGTCCACACTGATACCTACGTCTCCATTGCCGAAATAGCGCAGGTTGATTTCCTTTCCCAAAGCAATGGTACGTACTTCCTGCAGCGTTACATGGTCGGGCAACTGGATTCTCAGGGTATCGAAGAACGTATCGTAACGCAGTTTGTAGCCCAGACGGACCAGTTGCTTAGACAGCCAAACCGCCACGGCATGCACCTGTTCCGCTATCTCCCGGATGCCCTCCGGTCCGTGGTACACGGCATAGAATCCCGACATTGTGGCCAACAAAGCCTGTGCCGTACAGATATTGGACGTAGCCTTTTCCCGTTTGATGTGCTGTTCGCGAGTCTGCAAGGCCATACGGTAGCACAGACGGCCGTACTTGTCCTTCGACAAGCCGATGATGCGTCCCGGCATGTTGCGCTTGTACTCATCCCGTGTAGCGAAGTACGCTGCCGAAGGACCTCCGTAGAACATCGGCGTACCCAGACGCTGGGCGCTTCCGAACACGATGTCGGCTCCCCATTCTCCGGGCGGCACCAGGATGGCCAGCGAGAGGATATCGGCAACCACGGCCACCTTGCATCCGGCGGCATGCGCCTGTTCCGTAAAGGCCCGGTAGTCTTCAATGCTGCCGCTGTTGTTCGGATACTGCACGATGCAGCCGAACATATCGGGCGTGAAGGCCAGTTTTTTGTAACTGCCCACCTTGACCGTGATGCCCTGCGGAAGGGCACGGGTACGGATGACCGCCAGGTCTTGCGGGAAGATTTCCTCGTCGATGAACAGCACGTTGGCCTGGGCCTTCTGCTGGGCACGGCTTCTGAGTCCGTGCATCATCGTAGCTGCTTCTGCTGCAGCCGTAGCCTCATCCAGCAAGGAACAGTTGGCCAGCGGCATGGCCGTCAGGTCACTGATTACTGTCTGGAAGTTCAGCAGGGCTTCCAGACGTCCCTGGGAAATTTCGGCCTGATAAGGCGTGTAGGAGGTGTACCACACCGGATTCTCGAACACATTGCGCTGGATGACCGCCGGAGTCACGGTGTCATACCACCCGCATCCGATGTACGTCTTATATTGTTTGTTCTGGGCAGCCAGTTGACTGATGTGCGTGGCAAATTCACGTTCCGTCATGGCAGGAGCCAGTTTCAGTGGTTCTTTCAAACGGATATTGGCCGGAATGGTCTTGTCAATCAGTTCATCCAGGCTTTTGACCCCAATTTTTTCCAACATCAGGGGAAGTTCTTTTTCCCCAATACCAATGTGTCGGTTTGCGAATGTCGTTGTTTTCATGATTTATACTAAGATTTATGGTTTCAGGTAAAAATGATTTTCAACGGAAGAAAGGATTGTTCATCTTCTCATAGCCGATGGTCGTGGAGTTTCCATGTCCCGGATAGACTACTGTTTCATCGGGAAGCACCAGCAACCTCGACACGACACTGTCGCGCAGGTGTTCAAAGTTGCCCCCTTCCAGGTCGGCCCGTCCGATGCTGCCCCGGAACAAGACATCACCGCTGAACATGCAGTGCTGTGCCTCACAATAGAATACCAGCCCCCCCGGCGAATGACCCGGTACGGCAATCACCTTCAGTTCCTGGTTGCCTACCGGCACGACATCCCCGTCGTGGAGGGCGTTGCCCATGGCAGGCGCTTCCTCATTCAGCGGGAAACCGAACATCCGGCAATACTCTCCGATGCGCGGCAGGAGAAACGCATCCTGCTCGCTGGCCTCCGTGCGCAATCCGAACTCACGGAGCATGAACGCATTGCCAAACACATGGTCCAGGTGCAGGTGCGTGTTCAGCAGATGGCACACCGTCAGCCCGTTGTCCGTGATGAACTTCTTCAGCGTCTGCTGTTCTTCCTTGTAGTAGCATCCGGCATCAATGACAGCTGCCTGCAATGTCTCCTCGTCCCACACCACGTAACAGTTGACGGGAAACATATTGAATTCAAATGATTTTATTTTCAGCATACGATTTATCCGTTAATGGTTACATATACCACTTTCTTGGTTTCGAAAAATTCTTCCTCAAAATAGTCCTTCAAGTCATAAATGAGCGTCTGGTGCTTCACCGGCATGACTTCTCTGTCCAATTCTCCACCCTTCAGGCAAATCAGTCCGTTGGGGAGGGCATTGTGCTGTTCCTTCCGGATATTCTTCCGGATAATCTTCAGCAGGTCGGTGAGCGGCATCACCGCCCGGCTCACCACAAAATCAAACTGCTGTTTTTCTTCTTCGGCGCGGCAGTGACGGGTCGTCACGTTCTTCAGCCCGATGGCCTGGGCGATTTCCGTAGCCACCTTCACCTTCTTGCCAATGCTGTCCACCAGATGGAAATGCGTGTCGGGAAACAGGATGGCCAGGGGAATTCCCGGAAACCCTCCACCCGTACCCAAGTCCATAATTTCGGTTCCCGGACGGAACTGGATGATTTTCGCGATGCCCAGCGAATGCAGCACATGATGCTCATACAGATTGGTAATGTCCTTACGTGAAATCACGTTGATTTTGCTGTTCCAGTCGGTGTACAAGTCATACAACGCCGCAAACTGCTGTTTCTGCGTCTCGGTCAGGTTGGGGAAATATTTTAAAATGATATCCATGTACGATTATTTCTTGTTTAAATAAATATCTATTTCTTTGTAGGGAACCGTCAGTTCGAAGCGGCCCATATAATAAGGAGCAATGTCATACGTGTTGTACAAGAACGTCACTCCCTTTTTCCCAAGCAGGAAATTGTCGGGAATGTAGAGGTCCGTATCCAGCAGCACACCCACTTCATTCAGTCCTTCCAGGCAGGTCAAGGTGTCTGTCTCCAGTTTCCGGTTCACGTCGGCCAATAGCTGGACGAATATCCGCTTGCAGATTTCTTCGTCTGCACCTTTCTGAAACACTTCTTCCTTGGTCAGACCGTGTCCGTCGCGTGCATCCACGTTGACCCAGCGAGCCCACGTGTTGGGATGTGCTCCTCCCGTGTATTGGAAGGTTGTCACCGAATAATTCCAGATATTGTCTTTCCCTCCCTCCAGTTGTGAGCGGATTTCAAACTCATAATTATACCAGTTGGGTATCTCGTCGGCCTTCATCCCGTTTTTCACATCTGCCTGATAACTGTCTTCCACGTCTTTCAGGTAATCATGCACCAGACTTTCCCTGATGGCAGACACAAATGCCTGCGGAGAGGCCATACCTGCATGGGCACTGAAGAAAGCTTCTTCAAGCGTCTGGTTAATGACCTGCGTCAATGAATCGTGCGGGTCCGATTTCAAATATTTAAAACAAAGTTTGATCTGACAATTGGGAGATCCCGGATTGGCTGCATCCAGATACACGGTTGTATCGATTGGAACGGAATCTACCGACACTCCACCCTTTCCGGCGGAATGATTTCCTGTACAGCCCGGAAACATCATCGTGGAAAAAGCTCCACATAAAATGGAGGAGAATATCCCTCCCTGTATTTTTTTCATCATATTCAGACGTTTATTCAGATAATGGTCTTCTTATGTCTACAAATATAGCATAACTTCCCGAATTGTCATGGAAAAAGGAATTCTTTTTGTAAATCTTTGCCATTCCCACGGAAAAACTTTTTCTTTGCAAAATGTAACCTATCAAGAATTGAATGCCATGATTACAATAGAAAACTGGGGGCTCATCTCTTATTCCGAAGCCTGGCAGCGACAAACTGCTCTTTTTGACCAGCTGATTGAGGCGAAGCTCCACGGGAAACCTTATACCAACCGGATTATCTTCTGCCAGCATCCGCACGTGTACACGCTGGGCAAACATGGAAAGGCAGCCAACATGCTGCTGAACCCCATGCAGTTACAGACTATTCATGCCGAACTGTTCCAGGTGGACCGGGGAGGGGACATCACCTACCACGGACCGGGACAATGGGTGTGCTATCCGATTCTGAACTTGGAAGACTTCCACTTGGGACTGAAGGAATACCTGCACCTGCTGGAAGAAGCCGTCATCCGCCTGTGCGGACAGTACGGCATTGAGGCCGGAAGAGTGAACGGGGCCACGGGCGTATGGCTGGCCACCGGTACGCCGGAAGAACGTAAAATCTGTGCTATGGGTGTGAGAAGCAGCCATTTCGTCACCATGCACGGACTGGCCCTCAACGTGAATACCGATTTAAGGTATTTCAGCTACATCCATCCCTGCGGATTCATCGACAAAGGAGTCACTTCGCTACAGGCGGAGCTGAAGCGGGAAATCCCGATGGACGAAGTGAAAGACAGGCTGGAAAAGCTGATACTGGAATTATTCAAGGAAACGGCCTGACGCATTCCGTCAGGCCGTTTCTGCCGCATTATTGCCGACCGGCAAGAAACACTTTCAACTGTTCATCGATTTGCTGCATACCCTTTACCGAAGGATGTCCGCCCTGCTTGTCGATACCCTTCAACTCCAGGCAGGGCACCTGATAATGTGCGCAGATGGTCTTTACGGATTCGTTGATTTCCGCCTTCAGGTCGCAGTTCAGCAGAAAATACACTTCCACATTGGGATAGCGGTAACGGATGTGCTCCAGCATATAGGCCATGGCCGGACGGAAGCTGTACAAGTCCTGCTTGGTCCAGTCCGCATACTGGTATTCGCCGATGGGTGCTCCGGCCCAGCTGTCGTTCGTCCCGCCGAATATCAGGATGATGTCCGGGCAGCCCAGGTTGTCCATTCGTGTCACGAACGAGCGGTCGGAATAGTCCGCTTTCTGGTAGCCGGTATGGCAGATGGTAGAACCCGAAAAGGAATTGTTCACACACAGGCGGTATCCGCTTTCCTGAATGAACTTGTACCACCACGTCTGGCCGACGGAAGTCACATCGTTCTTATTCAAAGGCTGTGGAAAATACCACACGGCATTCGTGTCCGGTTGAAGATAGTGCTCGAACGTGGAATAGGAATCCCCCAAGATGGAAACGGATTTCCGGTACTGCGAAAATCCGGTGCTGCAAATCATCATGAAGAGGAGCAGCAAAGCAAACGTTTTTCTCATGATATGTCGGTTAAAGTTTTCACAAATGTACGCGATAAAAAGCAAAACCCACAGAAAAAACGGCTACAAATAAAAGGGATTTCGTCCGGAAACAAGGAATCAGGGTAAAATTATCCGTAATCCGTTTACCGCAAATTTCCCCAAACCGATGTATTTTTGTGGAATAGAAACCGATATTACAAAACATAAAGACATGGAACTAAATGATTTTCTGACGCATGTAGCCCAGCGTTGCCCGCTGGATACCCCTGAAATACAGGAATTTCTGGACCGGATGAGCGATGAAGCCCGCCGGGTAACATTCGAGCTGAACGGCTCATATCACACCATGGAAGAAGTCCGGACACTGATGTCCCGTCTTTTCGGACGTCCGGTAGACGAGACCTTCCGGGTGTTCCCTCCTTTCTACACGGATTTCGGAAAGAATATCCACGTGGGAAAGAACGTGTTCATCAATGCCTGCTGCCATTTTCAGGACCAGGGCGGAGTGACCCTGGGCGACGGCTGCCTGATAGGGCACAACGTGGTGTTTGCCACGCTGAACCACGACCTGAACCCGGAACGCCGTGCAGCCATGACGCCGGCTCCCATCGTCTTGGGAAAACGGGTATGGGTAGGCTCGAACAGTACCATCCTGCAAGGAGTCACCATCGGTGACGGTGCCGTGATTGCCGCAGGGGCCGTCGTGACGAAAGATGTGCCGGCCAATACGATAGTAGGAGGAGTGCCGGCCAAGTTTATCCGGAGCATTGAATAACAGATTTTTGCGTTTTTGCCTATACGAGAAAAAGGTCGGTGGATTTTTCTGCCGGCCTTTTTATACGTATTTTATACGCAATAAAGTGTTTAAAAAGAAATACCTCTGCGAATGCACACGCAGAGGTATTTCTTTATTCTGTAGCAGATTTTTCCTCAAACTCTATATTTATTGAAGTATTGTCCCACTTATTCATCTTCTGTGTACCGAAATCTATCAGGAAGCCTGGCCAAAACAGAATGTTCCACAAACAAGCATTGTTGAAAGTAGATTCAAGCATCAACGGTGAAGGTTTGTATCCTTCTTTCTTTGCAATCAAAGTTTTATCTTCACGTTTCTTCTTAATCTTAATGGTAGTAACCTGATCTTTACCTATTTCTCCAAGTCTCATATTGCTACTTGCATCGTAAATTTTTGTTCCTTCAGGTCCAGTAAATGTAATCGTTTGTTTTGAACTACTGAATAAAGTGCAGCATGATGACAATGTCATTGATGCAACTAGTAATAACATTATGTTCTTCATTTTACTTATAGAATTATGGTTATTTGTATATACTTTTCGAATCACGCTGAAAGGTATTCAAAAACGCTGCATTTTCTTACAGAGTCTTTAATACTGAAGTGGGGTTGAAGGTAGAAAATAATCTTTAAAAACGCAAAGTCTTACCGCACTTTGTTATCCACTTGGTAGATTATACGGGCATCAGAACGAATTGTGTAAGATAGAACGGCGGCAAAAATGTTGTTGCGGTTTGTTTATCAATGAGTTAAACAGAAACGGGCTTTCATGCGAACGCAAAACGAAATGTGACATTACTTTACATCGGTTTTACATCTAAACGGCCTAAACGCGGGCTTTAAATGCGTTTTTGTTACATCACCCTATAAATATCACCTAAACGTGGCTGGAATAGGCTGTAAAGGCTTATTTCGGCCTTTTTTTATGTCTGTTTAGGCGTTTAGAAATCTGTTTAAGTACCCATTTAGACGGGAAAAACAAGCAGCTTCAGAATCTCTTTCTTAAATGTTAAAAAAAGGGTTGGGGATACCTTTGGGGATACCAGTTGGGGATACCCTTTTTTATTTATTTTACGCGAGAAATAAAAAGTTGGGGATACCTTTTTAACTGGTTTTAAGTCGTGTGTTTAGTAGGAGATTGCTTTTTTCTTGTCTTATTTTTGTGTTTTAGTATATATTTTGATATAGATAGTATTATATATTTTTGCATTGATTATGCTGTAAAATTAATGTAAGTTGCTGATTTATAGTGTTTATTTGGATGATAATACGTATTTTTACGGTGAAAACGTGTGTGTGCGTGTATAAATGATGCAGAATAGTTCAGCAGGTAGAACAGCAGGATACAATTCGCTTCCCTGTATAGTCCCCGGTTCGAGTCAGGGTTCTGCCCCAATACTTTGTGATTTTGCGTTTTTATAGGTATTAGGTTTAAAGTGAACGCTCCCGGTGAAAGTCCGGGAGCTTAAATCAGTTTATTATGGAAATAGTAGAAATGATATTAGGATGGGGTTTTGCTGCATTTACCACCGGTATGGCTGTGTATTCAGTCATTACGACTATTAAGGATATGAGAGATTTCAATCGTGAAGAAAAAGAAAGGAGATCTAAATAATATTCTTATGTTTCACGTTGTTTTTCATAAAATCATCATCCCATTGTATTTTTACGTTCAGACCATTTCCTGAAGGTATTTGAGAGGCAAAGACAGTAGTAATATCAATAAATTCCCCTTCTTCGAGAGATATACGAGATAATTTACTTGCATCAGAATCTATAAGGTTATTCGCTTGGAGTTCTGCACGGATATTTGTTGCGGTACATTTGCCATTATTCTGTATGCGTATTTTACCATTACTCTTTATAATCAACAAATTAGCCTTCTTTTTATCGTTTTCTTTCTCCTGTTCCCGCTTAATTTGAAGGTCATTTATAGTCATCTGTTGCCTTTTTATTTTTCTGTCATAAAATACGACCGTAAAAACGGTAACACAAGAACTTATTATTGATACAATCTCAGATACACCTATTTCCATAACATTTACTTTTTGTCACCAATCTTCATTTGCGGCATTGTTTCCTTTTAAGTAGTCACAAATAGTGCTTATAACTCCATTAATGAAAGAATTAAAATTTTCAACGCACTCTTCTTTGTTGACTTTTCCGTTCTTTTTGAACATATTAATATCACCTTCTCCCATAACATTTACACCACCTGAAAACATTACTTGGTGTTCATCATTGAAATACATTGAATTTATAGAAGGAATATCAAATCGCACTCTTCCATCCTTAAAATACATAACCAGGTTCATATCCACTCTTGCATACACCTTCATACCCATAACCTTTTTACATACAAATGCTTCAGGATAAGTACCATGAAGATTAATCATTTCATTTTCCATTTTGTTTGAAACAGCGTCGGGATTTTTAAAGTTGCTGATAATAAATGCATTAGCAGATTTGTATAAATCAGACGCACTTTTCCCTGGAATTTCGACCACGTAAAAGTTTTTTCCATCAAGTGTTTTTACACCATCAAACTCTGCTTTAAATTGTGCGTTTGCTGCTATTGCAGCGAACAGTAACATAATAGAAAATAGTATTTTTTTCATTTTGCTTATGATAATTAATTCGTTAAAAGAACTTCCTGATACTTCCCAAAACAGCATATACTTTAAGGATCATGCTGATGGGGATTTCCTGCTCACAGAACTCTTCGCTCTTGTTCGAAGGAATAAGCCGAACATAACCTTCTTTCTGGCTTAATCTAACTCTTTTCACGGTACGATATTCCTCTGTAACAATTCCGTATATTTCTCCGGCTGGGAGATACTGGATAGGTGTCGTTACTTCACGAAGTGCGATAATGTCACCATTGCTTATCTCCGGTTCCATGGAGTGACCGGTGAGGTTACACCACACCACTCCTTCCTGGTTGTAGGGAGGATAATTAATGTAGAAGTCAGGATTTCGCGTCTGGTCATTCACAATCACATCGAATCCTCCTATAAAATCCACATTAAAGTAGGGTGCACCTTCGTAAGTTTGGTTTACGGATGGCAGTTTTTCTACCATTTCAGACTCCGAGCGAAGCATATTTCCTTCTCCAGTAAGGAGCCAAGAAGAATTTATATCTCGACAATTGTCTATAATCTTAAGAAATACGCCTTCTCCCATATCAGCATTTCTTTTTCTTTGTACGCCCAAATATCCATTTGAAAGCCCAATTTCTTTTTCTAAAGCTGTAGGTTTCAAGCCTTTATACTCCATGTACTGATATAAACGTTCTATAGCCTTCATAAAAATATAGAAAAAAGTCGATAAATAATTTGCTTCAATAGACAATAGTCTATATATTTGCAGAGTCTTACGAAACCGAAAGACGCTCTAAAGGTAGAAAATAAACTTTAAAAACGCAAATTATGGATAAAGCAAACATTCATCAGGCAACATGTCCGCAAGTATTCAGCGGTAAAGAAAAGAACACTACAAATAATGTAAAAGAGCATAAGATTGATTATAAAGAGTTGGAAAGGATATTGGACAAGATGATAGTACACGCGCAAACAGCCAAATCCGAATGTCATAAAGAGAATCCGGATCTGGTTACATTATGTGATAATAGCATAGAGGAAATGTGGAATTTAGTCAGTGATGCCGAAAGATGCATCTGTACGCTCCACTGAACTGTCATAGATATATGCTTTCAAGCCAGGATTCCAGATATTTATACTGCTGATTATAATCTCCAATGCTTCTCTGAAAATAATAGTTTCATGAGAATATGCTTTAAGCTTAATCATGATATTTCGGGAGAGCACATCTCCTTTCCTTGCAGATTTAGCTTCCTTCATAATGGATGCATTAAAAGCTTTTGCAAGCGATTTAATCCGATTGGATTCATTAAGACAGGTATCATGCCTGTTACACTCAACTACGACAGAGTAAAAAGACTCATAAACATATACAGTACTCATAATCAAAATAAAGTTAGTTTGTTTAGCATCGCTACAAATGTAGCAAAACCGTTCCGGTTCGTGAGGGATAGGGACGGACTTTTAACCGAATAATAACAACAAAAACAATAAAGAAATGGCAGAAATATTAATGATGTACGGCGAACGCCGAAAGTTAGCTGAAAAGTTCAGCGTAAGTGAAGTAACAGTACGTGACGCACTGAAGTGTAGAACCCGAAGTAATGTGGCGAACATGATACGTAAGGCTGCTCTTGAAATGGGCGGTGTATTGAAAGGCGCAAGAACTCTTCGAGAGGTAATGGATAAAGACGAAAACCAGTCTGAGGATAAAAATTTACAACCAACTGCATAAGTGATGAATCATTGCCATTCCGGTTCGCGAGAATAGGGATGGCCCCTAACTCAAAACCATAGAATCATGAAACGAATCAATACTACTACACGTAACCTG
>ERZ827496.523-NODE-523-length-53217-cov-3.887250_pt1 | contig 53217 bp, 46 predicted proteins | sample MGYA00519769_ERZ827496 | MGnify/ENA primary metagenome ERZ827496 (study PRJEB31778, sample SAMEA3449327) | human gut metagenome | biome: human gut; feature: human-associated habitat; material: faeces | place: United Kingdom | collected 2010/2012 ...
TATCTTTGCTCCGACACTCCGCTATCACGATGGTACCTTCTATATGATTACAACTCATGTCAGCAATCCTTTAGGTAATTTTATCGTTACCGCCAAAGATCCTGCCGGCCCCTGGTCCGATCCTTACCCGCTTGGCTCTTCCGGCATTGACCCTTCTTTGTTTTTTGATGATGACGGCAAATGCTACTACTGTGGTACGCAGCCTCGCCGCGAAGGTTCCCGGTATTTCGGCGACAATGAAATTTACATTCAGGAACTTGATCTGAACACAATGAAATTAACCGGCGAAAGTTATCCGGCATGGCACGGAGCACTTCGTCATGTAGAATGGCCGGAAGGTCCGCATATATATAAGAAAGATGGTTATTATTATCTGATGATCTCCGAAGCCGGAACCGGTCATCACCATGCGATCTCTATCGCACGAAGCAAAAGCCTGTTTGAACCTTTTGAGGGCTGTCCTTACAATCCGATCATGACACACCGTCATCTCGGATGGAATTATCCGATCGTTAACGTAGGACATCCGGATATCGTAGAGACACAAAACGGCGAATGGTGGATGGTTCTTCTCGCTTCACGACCTTATGGTGATGGTTACTACCGCAATCTCGGCCGCGAAACATTCCTCACTCCGATGACTTGGGAAAATGGATGGCCAATCATTAATCCGGGCAAAGGCATCATCGAAGATCACGTAAATGCACCGGATCTTCCGACATTCTTTGCCAAAAAAGAAGCCTGCCGTGAAGATTTTGATCATATTGCACAAAACGGACTGCCAAAACACTTTATGTATCTGAGAAATCCAATCGAAGAAAACTATGATTTCTCGAAAAACGGTGTTCTGTCTCTCCGTTGTGGAAAAGATCTTCTTGCTTCCGACGGACGTCCAAGTTTCGTATGTATCCGTCAGAAAGACAGTTCTTTTGCTTTTGAAACAGCACTTCATTTGGATGGAAAAGAAAACGAGCAGGCCGGAATCGCCTTGTTCCAGAGTACAGACTATCAGTACCAGTATCTTGCCGGCACAAATGGCAATGCTACGACACTTCAGATCATTAAAGTAGAAAAAGGAGAATCGACGGTTGTATGTGAAAAGACACTGGATGCTCGGTATCCGGATCTGATTCTTCGTTTGGAAGCAGACCAGCAAAACCTCCGTTTCGTATATTCTACACCTGAAGAATCTTTATTTACGGAAGTTGCTTCCGGTTTGTCCGCTCACATTCTGTGTACAGACATCGCCGGTGGTTTCGTCGGAAATACAATGGGTGTATATGCGACAGCAAATGGCAGCGACAGTGATACATTTGCTTCCTTTGATTACATGGAATACATTCCATGCGGCGAATTAAACTTAAAATAAGTTCTTTACATCATCCAAAAAAGGAATCCGGAAATAAACCGGATTCCTTTTTATTATTAAATAAGAAAAATGCTTGAAAGAAACGTGCATTTCCTGTGTTTACTTTGTGTCCTTGTCCAATTCTTTTCCAAATATCTCGAAGAAACGCTGAAATAACCCAAGCATCTGAATCATGTCTTCACGACCCATCGCCTCCACCGTACGGTCTCCGATTCTTCGCATCCGCTCCGCACACATTTCGTACAGCGCCTCCCCTTCCGGCGAAAGCGAGACATACGAAATTCTCCGGTCTTTTTCACTTGGGCTCTTGACAATGTATTTTTTATCTTCCAGCGTCTTTATCATTCTGGAAACCGCCGGCGATGATACTTCCAAAAAGGCAGCCAGTTCACTCAAAGTCAGTTTTCCTCTCTCATCCTTTTTGTTATGGATCATATGAAGCATCGCAAATTCGCTGCGAGACACCCCTTCAAATTGTATGCGGTCACATACTTTTTGAAACATCGCAACATTTTTCAATAAGATATCCTGTACCTCTTCTGCTCCTTTTCCTGCTTCTGTCATTTTCTCATCTCCATGTTTTTTTCCAATTTCTGTCTTTTATGCATGGCAGCGTTCCAAAAGTTCTTCCCAGCGGCGGTCAACTTCTGCCTGAAATGCCACAATCAGTTCTTCATTGCCCGGTTTAAACAAATGTTTAAATCTTCCCTGGCGTTTTAAGAAATCTTCGATCGGAAGTTTTTTCTTTGGTTCATAATTCAAGATCCATTTTCCATCAATCACTTCAAAAAGCGGCCAATAACAAGTTTCTACAGCCGACTTACAAACATCGATGATATCCGGTGCATCGTAACGCCATCCACGCGGACAAGGTGCCATTACATTCAAAAATGCGGCTCCCTCTGTGTAAATCGCACGCTCCGATTTTGTATACAAATCTTTCATATTACCAATAAATGTCGTCTGTCCGACATATGGAATGTTGTGCGCTGCCAGAATGGCTGCGAGGTCTTTTCTCGTCTGTGGCTTTCCCTGGGAAACTTTCCCAGCCGGTGTCGTCGTTGTATCAGCATACATCGGCGTCGCTGAAGAACGCTGGATTCCTGTATTCATGTAAGCACCATTATCATAGCAGACATAAACCATGTCATGTCCACGTTCCATCGCACCGGAAAGGGACTGGAATCCGATATCATAGGTTCCACCGTCTCCACCAAAGGTGATGAATTTATAATCTTCTTTTAATTTGCCTTTTTTCTTCATAAAGCGGTACGTTGTCTCAACACCGCTCAGTGTCGCTCCTGCATTTTCAAACGCATTGTGGATATAACTGTCTTCATAGGCCGTGTACGGATACATGAAAGTGGATACTTCCAGACATCCTGTTGCATTACCGATTACCGCTTTATCTCCCGGATGAAGGGCTTTTAAAACATTTCTTACGGCAATGGTTCCACCACATCCGGCGCACATACGATGTCCCGGTGCCAGGCGGTCTTCTCTTTCCTGTATTTCTTTAAAATTAAATTTTGTTTCCATCTTGTTTAATCCTCCATCTTGTCCCGAAGTCCGATATAACGGTATGCATTTCCTGCCGTTCCTTCTTCTGCTGTCTGCATCAGTTCGTCAAATGTTTCCTCTACCTGTTCTACCGTAAGGTCACGGCCGGACAATCCGTAGATGTAATTTACAGTCTCTGCCTGGTTTTTATTGCGGTACATCGCCGCCATAAGTTCGGCTCCGAGAGGACCGCCATTGGCACTGTAGCTCTCACAACGATCAAAGATTCCTACTGCTTTGCAATCTTTCAGGGCTTCTGCCATTTCCTTACCCGGAAACGGACGGAACACACGGACTTTCAATAATCCGACTTTTTTGCCCTCGCCGCGCATCTTGTCTACTGCATCTTTGATCGTACCACAAGCGGATCCGATCGCTACGATGGCATATTCTGCATCGTCTAAGCAATATTCTTCAAACAAGCCAAATCCACGGCCTGTCAATCCACGGAATTCATCTGCCACGTCTAAAATGACCTGTTTTGCATTCATCATTGCCTGTGCCTGCGCACGTTTTGCTTCCATACAATAATTAGAAACAGCATATGGGCCGACTGCCATTGGCTCTTCCGGATTCAAAAGGAAATGTTCCGGTTCATATGTCCCTACAAATTTCTTTACATCTTCGGTTTCCATCAAAGTAATATTTTCCACTGCATGGCTTGTAATAAATCCATCCTGGCAGATCATGATTGGAAGCATAACATCTTTGTGCTCCGAAATACGGTATGCCTGAATAAAGTTATCATAGGCTTCCTGATTGTTTTCTGCATAAATCTGAATCCATCCGGAATCTCTTGCTCCCATACTGTCGGAATGCTCGCTGTTGATATTCAGCGGACCGGACAACGCACGGTTGACTACTGCCATGCAAAGAGGCAGACGATTGGAAGCGGCCACATAAAGCACTTCCCACATCAAAGCAAGTCCACAAGAGGAAGTCGCTGTCAAAGCACGCGCTCCTGCTGCCGATGCACCGATCGCGGCACTCATGGAACTGTGTTCACTTTCTACCGGAATAAATTCCGTATCAATCTCGCCATTGGCGATAAAATTGGATACAAACTGTGGAAGTTCCGTTGAAGGAGTGATCGGGAATGCCGGCATGACATCCGGCTCCACCTGTTTAATCGCATGTGCTACGGCTTCATTACCGGACATACGCTCTAAAATACTCTTTACCATTTTATTTGCCCTCCTTCATCGTAATTGCGTCAAATGGGCATGCTTTCACGCAGATTCCGCATCCCTTGCAATGTTTCAGATCAAATTCGCCGCGTTCTCCACCGGAAACCGGAATGGCACTATCCGGGCAGTATGGCACACACAACAGACACTGCTTACATTTTACCGCATCAAATACCGGAGTATTGACTCTCCATTCACCCGTTTCAAACTCCTTGGATGTCGCAGATTCATAAATCTGGAGTCCCGGTGTAAGATCCTGCCACGCAGCGCCTTCATGTATTTCTTTTGCATGTATTATATTACTCATCTCCACGTACCTCCTGCATTGCCAGACGAAGTGCCTGCATATTTCCTTCAAGCACTTCCGGTTTTTTTGCAAATTTATGACTCAAAGAAGCTTCCATCTCTTGAATAAATTTCTCTTCTTCCATAATCTTGGATATCTTAACAATCGCAGCTAACATCGGAGTATTCGGAAAATATTTACCAAGTGTTTTCATGCATACCTCTCTGGCATCAATCGTATAAACACGTCCCTTGTATCCACCAAGCAGCGGACGGATCTCATCACTTGTCTTTGCCGTATTCACCAAAATTGCGCCATCCTCTTTCAATCCCTCCGTCACATGAACCGAATGAAGCAGTGTCTCATCGACAACAACTACATAATCCGGATCATAAATGTTGGAATGTACACGAATCTCTGTATCGCTGATACGGTCATATGCCGTGATGGGCGCACCCATTCGCTCCGGACCATATTCCGGAAATCCCTGTACATGTTTTCCTGTCTTAAACGCAACATCAGCAAGTAGAAGAGCTGCGGTCTTAGCACCCTGTCCACCTCTTCCATGCCAGCGAAATTCTGTTAGCTCACTCATGGTTAGTTCTCACTTTCTTTTTAATTCTATATGTACAAATGCCAAAGGCATCATAAAATAATAGTGCCATCTTATTGATAAAATGACACTAATAAAAATTATAATATGAAATTCTATTCTTGTAAAGTATTTTTTGGAAATATCACGGTAATCGTGGTACCTTTTCCCAGTTCACTGGAAAGAGTAATCTTCGCATTATGCTTTGCTACGATATGTTTTACGATGGCAAGTCCCAGTCCGGTTCCACCGGTCTGCTTTGAACGGCTCTTATCTACGCGGTAAAACCGTTCAAACACTCGATCCGTACTTTTCTGCGGAATTCCGATACCGGTATCTTTTACCTGTAGTTTTACGCAATCTTCCTCATTTTTCAAAATCACCTTTACGCTGCCGTCTGCTTTATTGTAGCGAATCGCATTGTCGCAAAGATTGTATAACAATTCTTCCATCATTCCCTTATTGGCGCACACATGGCAGGAGCTTCCAAAAAGAGAAAGAAATACCTGATGTTTTTCGGCATTGATCTGAAGCATGCTGACACAGTTTTCTGCCAGTTCATACAGATCAATATCTTCAAATTCAATCGTTTTCTCTGTCATATCCAGCTCGGACAAACGTATCGTATCATTGATCAATGTCAACAGACGCTTAGAATTGCGGTGAATCTCTTTGGCAAACCGTCTTACATCATCATCTGCCGCCATCCCGTTTTCAATCAATTCCGCATAACCGGAGATGGACGTCAGCGGCGTTTTTAATTCATGTGACACATTGGCCGTAAATACCTGGCGCATTTTCGCACTCTTCATAATGTCTTCATGCTGTGTTTTTATTTTTCGGATAAACGGAACAAGTTCTTTGTAGCCATCTTTTTCCTCGATGGAATCCATATCCTCCGCCATCCGCTGAATCGGCTTGATGATATTTTTTGCAAAGAGAAGCGTCAAGATCCAGCTCACGACAAAGATCAGCGCAATGATGGCGATGATCTCCGGCAGGATCTCCAGCAGAATGCTGTAAATACTGTCCGATTCTTTTCCGACGCGCAGAACCGTACCATCCGTTCTCCGCAGCGCATAATAAAACGTATTTTTCGCCAATGTATCGGAATGCCTTACACAGCTTCCCTCTCCCGTTTCCAGTGCATCATCAATCTCCGGACGGTCCTTGTGGTTATCCATCTGTTTTGTGTCTGCGAAATTGTCAAATATCACCTTTCCTTCTTTGTCTACAATCGTCACTCGAAGATTTTCAAAATTCATCTTCTTCTCAATCTCAGATTCATTATCCGATGTCTCAAGTGCGTTTTCCAGGATGACCGCGTTATTTTGCAGGCTTTCACTTACTTCCTCACATAACAACTGATAAAAAATGAAACTAAACAGTACAACCATCAATATGATGATAATGGCCGACACAAGCAAAAAAGTATGGTTTAATCGTTTTTTCATTCGAGAACATACCCCACATTCCGGACAGTTTTAATCCGAATCCCCTCTTCGCCCAGTTTTTTTCGAAGGGTTTTAATGTGCATATCCAGTGTTCTGGATTCTCCTTCATAATCGGTTCCCCAGACACGGTCCATAATGCGGTCACGTGTCAAAACGATACCGACATTCTGCATCATCATCTTGAGAAGTTCAAACTCTTTGTAAGTCAATTCACATAACCGGTTTCCGACATATACGCAGTGCTTTTCATTGTCAATCTGAATTTCTCCCAGTGCCAGCGTCTTTTCTTCGCTTGCTGCATTGCTCCTTCGAAGCAGTGCTTTCACACGGGAGATCAGTTCCATCACGCCAAACGGTTTGGCAAGATAATCATCCGCTCCCATGTCAAGCCCTTTCACTTTATCAATTTCCGACGTCTTTGCCGATACAAAGATCACAGGTGTTTTTTTCGTATCCGGAACGGTCCGCACCTTTTTTAAGATTGACAATCCATCCAAATCCGGAAGCATCACATCAAGAAGGATCAAATCCGGCGTCTTTTCCGACAATTTAGCAAAAAAGTCCTTCGCATTTCCAAACCCTTCCACTCTGTATCCGCTGTTCTTAAGGGCAAACATCTCAATTTCCTGAATATTTACGTCATCTTCGACTACATAGATCAGTGCCATCTTTGGTCATCTCCTTTTCCTTGTGTTACTATAGCATTCTTTTGTAAAACAAGTTAGAAACCCATGTAAAATCCATGTAAAATATTTTAAAGAGTGACTCCAAATCCAAGGATCGTAAAGGCTTTTTCCTCATCGCCCGGATGCATCACAATTTTTACAACGTGTTTTGCCGACTCTGTTTCATTCAAAATGATCTGCGGATTGCAATGATTCCATCCATTCACAAGTGGATCTGCCGTAAGAACCAGTTTATCATCCACATAAATATCTGCTTTTCCAAATTTTGGTGTTCCGGAATCTTTCGACACAAGCACGATATTTCTCGCCGTAATCTCCATAACAAATTCCGCATCCTTTGTCTCATAGGCTTTCGCCCAGCCATTTTCCAGCACCGGAGAAGCCTGACTGCTCAGATTTCTTTCTACGTATTGGATTTCGGTATCTTTATGATCAAATCCCTTATGGGAAACCATTCCATACTGTTCAATATTGGTTGAATCCACCAATATGATATTTTCAAATTCTGCGCCTTTTACCGGCTTCACTGTGAAATCGCTGTCGTTTTCCGGCATCGGTGCTTTCGCTGCCTGCTCAAACAGACCGATCAGGCAGTCCGCCATAATACGATGTCCATCATTGGTTGGATGGAAAATATCATAAAAATACTGTCTCTTTGTCACAACCGTATTTTTAGAAAACTGTGGTACGACAGCCGCTTTTACACTCACCATCGGAAGGTCATAATTTTTTCCGATCGGTACGAGACGGTCTTCCAGGTTCCATTCATTCATAAATACCGCAAAATTAAGGATAACGGCTGGTTTATTATCCGCATTGGCAATCTTGCGCACAAGGCTTTCAAAACTTACCCCCTCGGTCTCATCCCCTTCATCGTTTACGGCAAATTCCACAATGACAACGTCCGGTTTGATTTTTCCATAATCTGTCACTTCTTTTTCATAACGAATCATACCGAGTTCGGACGGAGTTCCTCCGACACCGGCCTTTACAAATGTCACATGTGCACCGTCATCCGGCGTAAAACGCTCACAGAAGCCACGATAAGACAAGTATGCATACGATTTACTCTCAATCGGTTTTGCACCGGCTCCCTGTGTGATAGAACCGCCAATATACGCAATTGTTACCTCTTCGCCACGCTGTGCCTTTTCAATCGCCGTTTTCAGTCGTTTTACATTTCCAAGATTCAACAATGATTTCTCAATCATTTGCCGATAGACTTCGGAGGCAAAATCAATCGGTGGATCCACTTGAATCTCCGGCACCTGATAGCCGTCATTCAAATAGAATTTGAGCGTTACACTGGCACTCTTACAGTCCTTCGGAAAATCAAAATCGAATTCTCCGATGATATCATCCATCTCATTGACCGGCACCTGTGCAAGTTCGATCAAAACCTCCTCGCCGTTGCATGGACATTTTACCGTGATATTGCTTCCGGTAACGTATTTATCCTCTTTTCCATAACAATTGATCGTAAAATCGATAAAACTGCTTTTTTCTGCTTCTTCATGCGCGGTAATGCTCACTCCGATACTATGTACAAGTTTACGGATTCCCTCAAAAGATTCTAACAGTTTCAGAATATCTTCGTCCACATCTCCGCAGATTCCTTTTACCTGCTCTACCAGACGTCCTTCCATATAGTTGGTATCCCGGCAGCTGCCATCCCTTCCCGGCAGTCCCGCAATATCCTTATCTAACATCAGATACAGGCTTGGTCTTTTTTTGGTTGGGTCTTTTGGTGCTTTTGGTCCTCTCATTTTTAATCTCCTTTAATTTTCATTGCTATTTTTTGTAGTTTCCTGCTTTACTGTCACATCCAATTGATTAAACGGAATCTCAATTCCTTCTTGATCAAATCTCAGTTTGATCTGCTCCAACATCCGCCAGCGCACCGGCCAGTAATTTTCCTTTTTTACCCAGACATGCACTGCCATATCGACAGAGCTGCTGTTAAGCGCACCAACGACAACATCTACCGGCTCCCCGGCAAGAATCTCTTCCTGGTCTTTGATAATCTCCTGCAGTACATGGCGTACCTGCTGCAGATCCGCATCATAACTGACTCCGATCTCCAGATCGATCCGTCGTTTATCCTGATTCGTCACATTAATAATGTTTGAATCCGCTAACTTTCCGTTAGGAAGAACTACGGTCTTATTGTCAACCATCTGTAATTTTGTGTATACAATATCGATTCCAATGACCGTTCCTTCCAGATCTCCGACAACGATATAATCCCCGACCACAAATGGTTTCATCATCAGGATCAATACCCCGCCGGCAAAATTTGCCAAGCTTCCTTGAAGAGCAAGTCCCACGGCAAGTCCTGCAGAGCCTAACAGTGCAATGATCGAACTTGTGGCAAATCCAAGGAACTGACACAAAATCAGAATCAATACCGCATACAATGCAAATTTGATAATGGATAGCAGAAAATGAGCAACGCCCTCTTCCATGCTGCTTTTATCAAATGAAGCACGAAGCAGCTTCAATAACAGCTTGACAAGTTTTTTTCCGATTGCAAATAAGATGAGCGCAATAATCATATGCAGTGCCGCATCCACAACGGCCGGTATTTTATCTGTAAAATAAGAAAGTGTCATTTGTCTCCTTCTTTCTATTTATGATAGGGTTCTTTTTTTATGATACGGTATGCCCGGTAAATCTGCTCCAATAAGATCACACGCATGAGCTGATGGGGAAATGTCATTTTGGAAAAACTAAGTTTCCGGTCTGCCCTCTGTAATACTTCTTCCGAAAGTCCGAGCGATCCTCCGATCACAAATACAACATTTCCTTTCCCCGTAATGCCATACTGGTCAATCTGCACAGCAAACTGCTCTGACGTCTTCTGCTCTCCCTCGATGGCAAGAGCGATCACTTCATCATCCTGACGAATCTTGTCTAACAGCCTTCTGCCTTCTTTTTCCTTAATCTGCATTTCTAATTTTTCCGAAGCCCCATCCGGTGTCTTTTCATCCGGAACTTCTATAATCTGCATTTTCACATACCGGCCAAGACGCTTTTCGTATTCTGCCACAGCCTGCTGCATAAATTTCTCTTTACATTTTCCCACACAAAGTATGGTTATCTTCATAGTTCTTTTTCCTTTTCTTTCGGATGATATTGAAATGGCCGTTTATAATCCGGAATCTCATACAGATACAAAATTCCGTTTTTTACTCTGCGTACCTCTTTTCCGACAAACCCCAACCGGAAAAGCTCATATATAAAGTTAAAAATCAAAAATCCGTGCGAAACGATTAAAATATTATCCTGTGACCAGTCAATCTGACGAAAGAACTTACGTACTCGCCGTCTCGTGCCTTTAATATCCTCCGGCTGGCTCTTGGATTTAAAAAACCATGCGAGTCTTCCGCAAAAATGCCAGATTGGAAATGGCAGTTTCAAATGATCGGTATTGATAAATGGAGCATTGTCTACTTCACGCAGAAGTTTATCCACATAAATATTACCGCTGTACACTTCTTTTGCTGTCTCGACAGCACGTTCCAGATCACTGCAGTAGCAAATGTCCCAATGAATCCCTGACATATTTACTTTTTTCTTCAATATCCTTGCATGTTCATATTTTTCTGACCACTCTCTAAATTCTTTGGATGTCATCATCACTTTATGAGGGCAGTCTACTTTAAAATGTCGTACTAATCCAATCTTCATTGGTTTCCTCCAAATCCTCCAAATTGATTTTGTCTTTTCTACTAATAGTATAACAACAAGGCCCCTGACAATGCAATAGCAATTTGAGAAAAATATCGTATTGAAAAAAAAATTAACTTTTTTTCAAAAAAATATATTCTGACATATTTTTGACACATCTGTTTAGTATCTTAATACTCGGAAAGTATAAACTTTCTACTCCCACCCTATTATACGCTTAGGTACCATATGGTACCACAAAAAACACCTCCTCCCAGAGGTGTTTTTTGTTTGTTCTTTTTCTTAATCGCAAGTACCCGAAATTTGGGGGTTTTTTCTTATGTACGCAGTGCCAGGCTCACTTCTAACCCTTGATTGATCCGTCTCATAACACTCTCATCCAGATGACAAACTTTCTCCCGCAATCGTGATTTATCAATTGTTCTCACTTGTTCCAGCAAAATTACAGAATCTTTTACGATGCCATAATCTTCTGAATTCAGTGCAATGTGCGTTGGAAGCTTCGCCTTATTCATTTTTGATGTAATCGCCGCGCAGATCACCGTCGGACTATATCGGTTCCCCATATCATTTTGTATAATTAAAACCGGTCGTACGCCACCTTGTTCGGAGCCCACAACCGGTCTTAAATCTGCATAATAAATGTCGCCTCGTTTAACCACCATGGTACATACCCCTCGTTATTTTCTATTTCCCTATGTAATACAGGATAAATTTTCTAATTCTTTATACCACGAATTTCTGTGGTATACTCCTATTATTACCAATATACGTGAGTTTATACCATATGTTAGTTATTTATTATAGTAACATGTGGGGGCGGGGCGTCCTGAATAGTTACGTAGCAACTATTATATATACCTTCTCGGTACACGTTCTGTAATGCTGCATATATATTCATAATTGAACGAATGTGCCAGAGCTGCCACTTCCTCCACGCTGATACGCCGGGAGCCGTCCTGACCGATCAGAGTTACCGTATCGCCTACCTTAACCTCCGGAATGTCTGTCACATCGATCATAAACTGATCCATACAGATTCGCCCAACAATTGGCGCATAACAGCCTCTGACAAGCACTCTGCCCTTTCCCGACAAATCTCTTTTCACTCCGTCCGCATAGCCTACCGGAATCGTAGCGATCACACTTTCGCGCTCAGCAGTAAAGGTTCCACCATAACTGATACTTGTTCCCGCGTGAACCGTCTTTACATGAACCACTTCTGTTTTCCACGAAAGCGCCGGACGAAGCGGCACATTTTTCTTCACTTCATCGGAAGGGAACAGACCATACGTCGTTATGCCCGAACGCACCATGTCCAAATATGTAGATGGCAGTCTCAAAATTGACGCACTGTTTGCCACATGTGCAAGCGGGATCTCTACGCCCCTCTTTTGAAGTTCGTGACAAAAGATCTGAAATTTTTCAAATGGCTCTTTCGTCCATTCTGTCGATACCTCATCCGCTCTGGCAAAATGCGTAAAGATTCCCTCAATCTCGATGCCCGGAAGTCTGGAAATCGCATAAATGACCTCAATATTATCTTTTACAGGCTGAAATCCAATGCGCCCCATTCCGGTATCGACTTTAATATGAATCTTTGCCTTCTTTCCAAGACGCATTGCCTCTTCACTGAGAATTTTTGCCATTTCATAACTGTATACTGCCTGAGAAATATCATTTTTGATCAGATCATCGTACCAAATTTTTCCAGTATGTCCCAAAATCAAAATCATCTTAGTAACCCCGGCTTTCCGAAGTTTCAATGCCTCTTCAATAATAGCTACACCATATGCATCCACTTCGTCTTTTAATGCCTCTGCGACTTCGATATCGCCATGACCGTAAGCATTTGCTTTGATGATTGCCATAATTTTCACCTTATCTCCCACTTTTTCCCGTTCACACCGGATATTATGCTTGATTGCGTCGAGATCAATCTCCACATACGTTCTGTCATATTTTTTCTTTTCCAATAATTCGTCCATCTCATTCTCCATTCTGGTGGATTTTCTGCAGGGAATCGATCAAGTCACGTGCCATCATTCCATGCTCACCATATTTCTCTTTGTATCTGTCTCCTGCCAGCCCATGCAGGTAAACGGCTGCTTTTGCCGCTTCAAAGCAGGACATCCCCTGCGCGACAAGACCGCCGATCGTTCCGGCAAGCACATCACCGCTTCCACCGGTCGCCATTCCGCTGTTTCCGGAAATATTGACATAGCACTCATTTCCGTCACTCACACAAGTTCGGGCATCCTTTCCGACGACAATGCCGCCCTGCTCCTCTGCAAACTGTTTTACCTTCTGTAAAAACTCTTCTTTTAATTCAGCCATCGTCCAGCCGGAAATCGTACAAAATTCCTTAGGATGCGGCGTCAGGATCCAAGGGGCCTTCGTCTTTTTCAGCTGCTCACGGCTGCACATTGTGATACCGTCGCCATCCAGCACAATGGACTTGTCAGAATTTTCCAGTACATATGTTATTATCTTTTTCGCATCCTCTCCGGTTCCAAGTCCCGGTCCCAGTACGATCACATCCGCAAAAGCCAGTCCCTCGGCAAGTGCCTCCTCTTCTTCATACGAATCCACCAGGGCTTCCGGAAGCATCGTAAGGATCGTCTGGCGGTTTTCCTTTGCCGACAGAACCTTTACCAGACCTGCCCCCATCCGATATGCCGCCTTCGCTGCAAAAACAGCCGCGCCGCACATATTTTTACTGCCTCCGATCACAAGTACGTGGCCAAATGTTCCTTTATGGCCGTCCGGTCTTCTTTCCGGCAGACAATGTTCCAGATCTCTTTTATCATAATAATACGCCGAATTCTCTATCGCCTCATAACTGCAGTCCGGATATCCGATGTCTCCGATCACTACGTTTCCGGCATACTGACATCCGGGATAAAGAACCAACCCCAGTTTATTCACTCCAAAAGTAACCGTCGTTTCTGCTTTCACCGCCGTTCCAAGAACTTTTCCCGTATCCCCATGAATGCCCGACGGGATATCAATTGCAAAAATGCGTTTCTGTGACCGGTTCATCTGCTCGATCATTGCCTGATAGACGCCTTCCACCGGCCGGTTTAAGCCCACGCCAAAAAGCCCATCCACAAGGATTGGATATTCTGCAGAATCTACTTCTGCTGCCGTAACCGCCTCAACATCGCACGCTGCAGCCAGCCGCAATTGCAAAAACAGATCTTCCGACATACGAGAAGTCTCTCCTACCAGCACAATCGCCGTATGGTATCCCTGCTGTTTCAATATTCTTGCCGCCGCAACCGCATCTCCGCCGTTATTGCCACATCCGCAGACAAATAAAATTCCTTCGTCTTTGCGAATCGACTGTTCAATCACCGAACTTAATACCGTCGCCGCTTTTTCCATCAAAACCGCACCGGGAAAGCCCACTTCCTGTATGGCGTGTTCATCCAGCTGTTTTGCTTGTTTTGCCGTAAATAAATATTGCATATGCCACCTCACTCATTCGTCATAAAGGGGCTGCAATGCTGCCTCTTTTTCATCTGTCGCCACGACAAACGCCGCAACTTCGTTCTTTGTATTGGTAATACTGATATGTATCTGAGTAATTCCCAGTCGTTTTGCTATCTTTTTTGCCTTTCCATACAGCCGCACATACGGTTCCTCCAGTTCTCCCCGCAGCACCTCGATCTCTCTCGGCTCACACTGGTAAAACCCGGTACGAAAGGCTTTCGCCACCGCTTCTTTGGCAGCAAAATCCGATGCCTTCCGCACTTTATGCTCTGCAAATTGTGCCATTTCTTTCGTTGTAAACGTTCTTTCCACAAAATGGCTGCTCCGCTCACACGCACGCAGCACCCTCGCGATCTCTATTGTATCGATTCCAATCCCCAGAATCATAACATACCTCTTTTCTATCACTTATAATGATCAAATACATTCATTACTTCTCGCCCAAGTAACGCATGCATCAATCCATATGTCTGATCCACACTCTCCTCTAATTCCACTTTATCTGCCACTTTCTGCTTAATCTCTGCACGCTGTACCTCGATGTCCTGCGTCAGTTCCTGCAGATATTCTTCTCTCTCTTTGAGTTTGTCATAACAATACGTAATGGACACGACGAGAAGTTCCTCATTGGTTTTCCGGATTTCATAAGGCACTTCCATAAGACGATCACTTTCTTCTTCAATCTTCTGCTTTGTCTCAATCAGCAGTTTTTTCTGTTTCTCTTTTTTTCGGTCATTTTCTGCCTCATTCATCCCGGACACGATCGCGTCCATCAGTTTTTTCTTGCCTCTTCGCAGATCCTTGATCTCATTGACCAGTTTTCCTTGTTCTTTCAGGAGTTCATTGCACTTTTTTTCCAAAGTTTTCACTTCTTCCGGTTTCACTCCACCGGGAAATAATTTGTACCAGCGCTCATCCAAGACAAGGATGGGAAGTTTTTTCCCATGCACCAGCTGCTGCAATGGTGGCAATTGGTCTCTAGTTCCTTTTGGCATACACACCGCCCCTTTCCTTTTACTTATCTTTTTCTGACAGACGATAAGAAAGACGCATCAAACTCTCTGCCAGATGAACATTTTCTACCACAACATGTGAGGGCACTTTCAGATCGGTAGACGCAAAATTCCAAAATGCCTCCACTCCGACTTCCGCCAGTCTCCCGGCGATCTTCGACGCCTGATCTTTGGGAACCGTAAGGGCTGCTATGTGAACCGGGTGCTCTTTTACAAACACTTCAATATCTTCAATCGAATAAACCGGAATGTCGTTGATCTTTTTTCCGATTTTTTCCTTGTCGACATCAAAAATACCAGCCATCTGAAATCCCCGCTTCGTAAATCCTCCATAATTTGCCAATGCACGTCCCAGATTTCCGGCTCCGATAATAATTACATTATAATTATGTTCGAGTCCCAATATTTTCCCAATTTCATCATGAAGATACCCTACATTATATCCATATCCCTGCTGTCCAAACCCACCAAAATTATTAAAATCCTGCCGGATCTGGGAAGCCGTTACATTCATTTTTTTGCTCAACTCATGCGACGAAATCCGATCAATCCCTTTTTCGAGCAATTCACTCAGATATCTATAATATCTTGGAAGACGCTTGATTACTGCAGATGATATTTTCTTTTCTTCCAATGTGCCAACCTCCGTTACGTCCGTAACGATTCAGGGTCCCACCCAAATAACACCGCCCCTGAATAGTTACGTTTTTATATATTATACTACATTTTCTTTTATAAAAAAAGATGTAAAAATCAACTTTTTATGCTATACTGTCTTTAGCAAATATTTTGATTGGAGAATGTTATGATATTAGCTTGTAACCATATAGAAAAAAAGTTTAATGACGAAGCGCTCTTTTCCGACGTTTCTTTTCATATCAATGAACACGAATGTACTGCTCTTGTGGGCGTAAACGGCACCGGAAAAACCACCCTTTTGCGAATTATCGTCGGAGAACTTCCGGCAGATAACGGCGATGTCATTCTGGCAAAGGATACTTCTGTCGGCTATCTTCCGCAGCAGCAGGGATATCATTCGGACAAAAGTATCTACGATGAATTGTGGGAAGTGAAAAAGGACATTGTCGCTCTCGAACGTGAGATCCGCACGATGGAAGAAACGATGCAGACCGCTTCCGGGGAAGAATTAAATCCCCTTTTGGAACGCTATCACCGCATGCAGACTGAATTTGAGGCAAAAGACGGCTACGCCTGCAAAAGCCAGATTATGGGAATCATCAACGGACTTGGATTTGTCGGAAATGATATTGACAAATCGATCAATACTCTTTCCGGCGGACAGAAAACCCGTGTGGCACTCGGAAAACTCCTTCTCCTTGAGCCGGATTTACTGATCCTCGACGAGCCGACCAACCACCTTGACCTCGCTTCGATCCAATGGCTGGAAACGTATCTTTCCAACTACAAGGGAAGTGTCCTGATCGTATCGCATGACCGCTATTTTCTTGACCGTATCGCCGACAAAGTGGTCGAACTTGACCACGGAAAAGCAACTGTTTTCAAAGGAAATTACAGCGATTATGCGCAGAAAAAAGAACTTTTACGCCGGGATGCGATCAAACAATACGAAAATTATCAGCAGACCGTGCGCCACCAGGAACAGGTCATTGAAAAACTGCGTTCTTTCAACCGTGAAAAATCAATCAAACGGGCAGAAAGCCGCGAAAAAATGTTGGAAAAAATGACACCTGTGGACAAGCCGGTAACAGAACAGAAATCCATGCACTTTTCCCTTGTTCCGGAAAAAGAAAGCGGAAAAGATGTTTTGCGTGTGGAAAATTTCGGAAAGTCTTTTGGTGACTTACACCTTTTTCAGGGTGTTTCCTTTGAATTGTTCCGCGGAGAACGTGTTGCTTTGATCGGGAAAAACGGAACCGGTAAAACCACTCTTCTCAAAATGCTCTGCGAACTAGAATCTCCGGATCAGGGTACTGCCGTCTTTGGCACGAACGTGGAACTTGGCTATTACGACCAGGAGCACAATGTACTGCACGAGGAAAAAACGATTTTTGATGAAATCCACGATGACTACCCGGATCTTAACAATACGAAGATCCGCAATGTCCTCGCTGCTTTTCTCTTTACCGGGGAGGATGTCTATAAAAAGATTTCACTTCTTTCCGGTGGAGAAAAGGGACGTGTCTCCCTGGCAAAACTTATGCTTTCCAAAGCCAATCTCCTGCTTCTCGACGAGCCGACCAACCACCTGGATATTGACTCCAAAGAGATTCTGGAAGATGCTTTGAATCATTATACCGGAACGGTCTTATACGTATCGCACGACCGCTATTTTATCCAGAAAACCGCTACCCGGATCCTGGATCTGACCAATGAACATATCCTTTCATACGATGGAAATTATGACTATTATCTGGCGAAGAAGGATCTTGTCGAAAGCCGCTATCTCGGCAACACGACAGAATCTGCGCCAAAAACGGAGGCTCCGTCTACGGCTAAACTCGACTGGAAGGAACAGAAAGAACGGGAAGCCAAAAAAAGAAAGATTGAAGCTGCGTATGAAAAAGCAGAAAACGAAATCCAAAAACTGGAAGAACTTATCGAAGAAACCGATGCGCAGATTGCCCTTCCGGAATACGCTTCCGACGTTGCCAAATTGACCGAATTGTCAAAGCAGAAGGAACAGTATGAGGCAGAACTGGAAACCGCGATGGAGGAATGGGAAAAAGCAGCGCAGGCGTTGGAAGAATTGGAATAAGACAAGAAATCCCCCGAGTAAAAAGCGGACAAGCTTCACCCGGGGGATTTGTTTTTTGTTTCTATTTTGTCACTTTTATCTTTATCTTATTCATTACACCATTTTGTGCAACAGCATACACCGTCGCTTTTCCCGCTTTTTTTGTCGTAATCTTTCCTTTTTTAGATACAGACAAAACCTCCGGATTCGACACGATGTAGCGTATCTTATCGATATGCCATTTGCATTTTTTTCCAGTCGGAAGGACTACCTTTGCTTTCAGTTTACTTGTCTCACCAAGTTTGAGCATACGCTTTTTCTTTCCCGCAATACGCACCTTCAATGGATTGGCATATTTTTTATTTCCCTTAGTCAAAGCATGAAGCTGCAAAGAACGTCCATATGCTGTTTTTTTACCATTTACAATACGATATGCCTGAATTTCATACTTATACCAGGTGTCTTCTTTCAGTTTTTTATTGATAAATGAAGTTTTTCCTGCTGAAGTAATCGTACAAACAAGTTTCAAATTGCGGATATCTTCTCCCTCGCTGCATCGGGAAGCATAGATAAAATAACCATCGGCTCCTTTCACTTTGGTCCATCTTAGTTTCTGCCAAACGTTCTTTGATATCACCGGCTGAATCAAATCTATCATTACAGGCAGTACTTCGTTTTTCACAGATGGACTTATCGCCGTCTGTCCCGGTACCGGTGGCACTGTTACCGGTACCGATGTTTCTGTCGGAGCCACCGTTGACGATGCCGTTGGCGATGTCGTCGGCTGTGGAGACAATTTAGGAATCACCATACTTTCTTTGGTAACTTCTTTCGTTCCCTGAGCATCTTCAAAATATTTTCCACAGTCTTTACATTCATAATATTCTTTATTTCCTTCTGTCTTTTCCGTCGCTGCCACTGCTTCAATCTTATCCAGATTGTGCGTGCATACAAGGCGCTCTACCACAATCTCTACCGTTGTATTTTCATAGTTTTCTTTATCCGCTCCTATATACTCTGCGGATACTGTTATACCTCCTGTCTCCGGTATGGTCTTTCCAATGAATTCTTCCTTTATTTCCCAATCACTGTCATTTTTTAACATATCCTTTGTGATCGTCTTTTGTGAAAATGATACAGAAAGATTCTGTGCCGGTGTCTGCATTGGTTTTGCTGCTTTGAATATGGTATATTCCTTGGTCACCTGAGCATCTTCTATCTTCATAACAGCGGTGATCGTCCCTGCCGACTTAAGATCAGTCGTTGCTTTTCCATCTCGCAGGTATGTGATTTTACATTTTTTCAACCCTTCATACTGTCCCCAGGTATCTGCATAATCCTCTACTGCGGGATGGTCTTTTTTATCATATTGTGCATTTTCTGCCGTAAGCATCACATTCGTCTGATGCGCCGGATTCACTTGACATGTTGCAACAATTCTATCTCCATCCGTCGTATAATCAAAAGAATGGGTCAATTTACTATTCGGTGTATTGGTGTATACTTTTTTACACATGTCATACCCATCATATACCGTATTTGCTGCATTCTTTTTTAACGTCGGATAGATATCTGCCTTTTCTCCAAAAAGGTTCTGATACCACGCCTGCGTTCCATCGGATATTTCATTATTTAAGTGATAACAAACCTCTCCCGATTTCATTCTCTCTTTGGTTCTTCCGATGCCGGCACGTATATCAGATTCTTGCTTTTCTTCATCCACGTCGGAGTCATAATAACAATTTACAACCGTTCCAAAGTTTGCAGCAAGCGGGAAAATAATCTCATCTTGACTCGCACCGTCCAAAATCTGTGTTGTATCAAATTCATTGTTCACTGTCAGACAGTTTTTTATCTCTCCCATATTCACACCGGTTACCGTCCCCACCGGATCATACTCATAAATTCCACCACTGCTTCTTTTTATCGAAATCGAACTTCCATCCACCTTGCAATTCTCGATCACTCCACGGTTAACACCACAGACTGCTCCCACGGACCCTTCGTTTTTATAATTTCCACCCGGCAGCAAAACATTCTCAAGACAAAGATTTCGAATCGTCCCCTTCAATGTACGACAGATGGCACCGGTCGTTATTTCACCCCCCTGCATATTTTTGATGGAATGTCCTTTTCCATCAAAGATTCCTATATAATTTTCAACATCTGCACTTAACCCGGCACCTTCCATATCAATATCTGCCTCCAATCCGGCATTGATACGATCATCTGCATCTGCCATCATAGAAAAGCGATTTAATTCTTCTTTATCGGATATCCGCACATAGTCTACCCCTTTTTCTGTAACAACATCCAGGCTTTCCAGTGTCATATCCTGCATCACACGGCTTCCCCCATAATAACAGCTGCCAAAAGCTCCCCACTCATCCGGCGGATCCAAATATATTTTACCGGCCGGCAGCGTACTCATCGACTTGGTAACTCCGTCAATTGTCACATTGTACTCGCGGACAGATGATGTCATCGTAACTTTCATATCCGAGCTAACCACTGTATCTTCGTTAAATTGCGCACCATCTTCCGTCTGATATGTATAAGTATATTGATCATCATCAAACAATTTTCCAAATTTTGTGTTTTTTTCTACTTTTACCGTACAATATGCATTTTTGTTGCCGGCAAGAGCAAATTGAACTGTACACAATGCCGGATTGGTTTGTTTTTTCAATTGCGATGTACCGTCATCCCATTTATAAAGATAGGATTCACCGTTAATTTCAATGACGTTACTTCCCTTTCGCAGATAGGCTTCTAACTTGCCCTCTTCTGACGTTTCTAAGGTACTTGCCGGATATCCGTTAACAGCAGTTACTTTCTGATTCACCGGCAAATCAGAAACCGTCATTTTTTGCAATACATAGCCATTTCTATCCTCCAGCTGACCAATATATGTCGATCCAAACAATCGTGCCGTTCCCATCTTTGCTGTATCTGTCGATCCAAGATAATCAGACGTTATATCTCCATCCAAAAACCGGTAAACACCTTTATCATTTAGGTTAGCCTGGCCACATATGATGGACCCTCCCATCATATACCATTGCGCCAAATTGTTTATCTCTGCCCCTTCTGCTTTTACCGTTCCGGATTTCATGATAAAACTTCCTCCGATATTATCATGAGAACCACCTCCATGCATCAAATAGCCTGCATTATTTAATTGCAAAGAAGAATTTGGTGTATCAGCATCTTCACTGATTGTCAACTGTCCATACAATTTGAAAATCATTGAAGTATTTATGCACCCTTGTGTTTCGTGTAATTTTGCCATACTAACCGTATTTTTTCCTTTAAGATATAAGTTCGCCGTCCCCATGATTTCCATAAACGGAAACAATTGATCCCTCTCATCAGACGATGCGCAGTTTCGAATATCAAGATCATACAAATCATCATTTTTGATCGTTACATTGTCTAAGATCACATTGGCCTTTACTCCATCTGCTACTGTAATATGTACATCAATATAAGCACCATTGATCTCATTGTCTCCTGTGATTGTATAGGTGCCGTCTTCCGTGATATTAATCTCTATGATTGTTACATCATGCTTCGTCCCTCCATAACTCGTAATGGTCTTTTCGACAAATAATTTCGGATCAGCAAGATTATATGTTACATTCTTTGCCGACAAAACACTTGCTTCCTGTGCATAGGCATTGGTCGGCGGAATCACTGGGATTCCTGTCAGTACTGTCGCCGAAAGTGTCCCTATGCAAACGACTTTGGTCCATTTTTGTTTTAAATTTTTTCTAATCTTTTTCCCCTGCAACTGATTGTTATTATAAAAAAACTGTTTACGCATATACTGCCTCCATTTCATTTCGATATTTCCAATATCTGTCTCCTAAAACTTTTGTTTCCGTATTCCATGGTTTTTCCGCACTCGTATAATGAATGATACATGGTTTTTCCCGGTAAAGATCTTCATACAATTTTCGGTTATTCACATTTTCTTTTGCTATCTGTTCTGGAATATATGTCATATAATTCCATCTACAGTCCATCACTTTTACTCTTCCATCAAATAAAATATTTAACACATCTTGATCGTTATATTTATAATTATGACGATGAAGGATTTCAAACACCTGTTCCTGATTGATTCTTTGTCTGGTTTTTTTCAGATCTATCACAAGCACACCGGCATTAAAATAATTCTCAGGCACTTGCATGCCAAGAGCTTCCGTCCGATAATTGTCAACATTGTAAGGGTATCCCTCCAGAAAAATCGGACTCTTCGTCTTCGATAAAAGCCGAAAATCTTCTGATCGAACGGCTGCCACCTCGCAGTTTCCCAGTTCAATATCATACAATTTGCTGATATCTCCCTCTACAATAAGATCACAATCCAGATAAAGTATCTTATCATACTTGGCAAACATTTCTCCAAAAAGAAATAAACGATAGTTTGTTTCAATCGAATAATAAACTCCGACATCATATTCTACTTTCTTTTCATATTGTGCCATCGAAATAAATCGAACGGATACATTCCCTTCTTTTTCCATATTTTTTATTTTTTCCTGCTGCTCCCTGCAGATATCCTTATGCAGGATAATTATATCATACATTCGCTTTGTATCACAGTTTTTCAACAGCGAGTAAAGAACTGTTGCCAGATGCGGAGCATATTTTTCATTGCTGGCAAAGCAAAGATTTACAGATTGATATGCTGGTTCAATTATTTTCATATATTTCTTTCCTTTTTTATTATGCTTATTTCCTTTATTTCTTTTTCACTGTTACCTTGATCTTCACCACTTCTGTTCCACTCTTAACCGTGATAACGGTCTTTCCGGCTTTTAAGGCTTTGATCTTTCCGTTTTTACTCACCTTTGCCACCTCTTTGTCTGAAGATTTGAATGTTATCTTCTCCTGCGAAGTCAATGGTGTCAGTTCCGTCTTTATCTTAAAGGTCTTTCCTTTTTTCAATGTCAATTTCCGTTTTTTTACATTGGTTAAGGTCAATTTCTGTGTCTTAACTTTTTTCTTCTGAACTTTTACCTCTACCGAAACAGATGCACCTCTTTTGGTGGTAACAGTTATGACAGCCGTCCCCACCTTTTTGGCTTTTATCTTTCCTTTTTTGGTTACGGTCGCAACCTTTGTATCGGAAGATTTCCACTTTTCAATGGAATCGCCGTTGCCAAGTGTCGCTTTTACCGCCGTTGTGCTTTTCCCTTTCTGCAGGACAATAGCAGAAACATTTAATGTTACTGTTGCCGCCGTTGGCTGCGGAGTTCCCGTTGGCTGTGGAGTTCCCGTTGGCTGTGGAGTTCCCGTTGGCTGTGGGGTTCCTGTTGGCTGTAACACCGGGGTCGCCGTTGGCTGTGGGGTTCCCGTTGGCTGTGGGGTCGCCATTGGCTGTGGGGTTCCCGTTGGTCTGGGAATTTCATTCCACTTTGCATAAAGTATCCTGTCTCCGGTCACCGGTGTGGCAAAGTCATAAGCCTTTGTGCAGGCTTCATCCGTATACCAGCCTCCAAAGGTATATCCTCTTCTCGTTGGATCCTTCGGTCTGGTTACTGCTGCCGGATAAGTTACTGCCTGATCCTCGACAGAAATTGTATCTTCACCGGTAGAAAAGCTGACCTTGAAAGTGGCCGCATAAAAATCTGTATCTTGAGTAAGAGTAATCGTTTCTCCCGTATCAACCGGTGTTTGTAAATTCTTATCGGTACACTACTTTGTTACCGTATAATATTCGGTATCCGGAAGATACGCTGGGTTGATCGTGCTGCCTTTTTTTGCATAATAGGTCTGCGTGTAATCTGAATAATGCAGCGTAACAGATACCTCCTCATCGCCCTCTGAAAGAGCGGATCGTAAGAGAGTCTTATCCGGCACCAGTCCGCTCGTGTACGCTAATTTCAAGCCGGCACTGCCGTCGCTGCCGGCTTCTCCGGATGCAAGCGTAGTGTTATTATCATCCGTATAGTAGGTACCTGCCGCACCACCGGTCCCTCCGGTTCCGGGAGTATAGGTTACAGTTGCTCCGGAAGAAATGGCATAAAAACTTCCTTTAAAAGAAAGTGCATCGCCGCCGTTACCGCCATTGGTACCATTTGCCGTTCCGTATGATTGAAACTTATTCTTAAGGCGTTCATAACCAGAATCACCTCGCCCGCCATTGCCACCGGTAAGAGTAAGACGAGCATCGTCACGCACCAACAGGCTGCCGCCGGTAAAGTTCAGTGCACAGCCTCCCGGAGTACCATCCAGTCTGCCGTCGCCAGATTTATTCCCACTCACTCCCTGGTATCCATCTGAACCCTTAATGGTAACCTGACTTCCACTATCCACTTTCAGTGCGGCACCGGAAAACTTTATCCCGGAACTTCCGTTTCCAGATTGCTGCCCCGCCGTAGCTCCGGCCGCCGCCGTTCCACCGGTGATTGTGACCGTTTGCTGTAAGATCAGGGATACATTGGGAGAAGTGACGCGAAGACCCACGGCACCCTGTCCATCATACCCCAACGTTTCGATTCCGTTACCACCTGTTAAATCGGCATTTTTCAAGATCAATGTACCACTCCCGGCAATCTCAAGCGCGGGCGTAGCAGAATCAGATTCATACTCAATTTCATCCCGACCATGGATGGAATACCCTTTTCCATCCAGAATAACGGTTTCTCCCGCTGCCAGAGTGATCTTTAATCCATTTGTGACATCACCTGTCAGGGTATAGACGGTCTGTCCCTCTGCATTTGTCGTGATTTCGACAGGTGCCTCCGACTCTGCCGTAATCTCTGTCCCATCATTTTCAAGTGTTGCTGCTTTTACTGTCGTCTTTGTCACGATCTGCCCGGTAAATACCGAGGTAAGTACAATCGCAAGAGCAAGCAGGTATGCAAGCAGTTTTTTAACTTCTTTTTTCATTTTCTTTTCTCCTTTTTGATTTTTCTTTCGGCGTTTGATAAACACCGGAATCCATTCATTTACTTTTTTACTTCATCTATATAAAATTTTCTCTCCGAAGTGGTACAACCCGGATAGCACTACCTGTTTTACCACTTTTGGAGAAGAAAATATTATGCATTGATAACCTTTGCCAGATACAACCGCAATGCCTTCTCACTGCTTTTTTCACCCTCGACATATTCGATTTTCGTGATATCCTTTAGGATACACCCACAATGCCCCGGAAATGTCGGGAAGCATGTCACATGCAGATACGTGTCGATCTCCGGACTGCAATCTATGATTTCCAGGATTCTGCCATATAGGACAACCTGTTCATAACTCCGGAGCCATTTGGCATCCATGTTCGCAAAAACAGACCCAAAAGAACTTCCGATCAAATCTTTTAACGGTGTTTTCTCGATTTGGGCAAGTGCTTCATTGCCATAACAGAAAATCCAGTCTACCGCTTCCGCATTATCGTCAAATACCATCTCAATATCCGCAAATGCAAATGGCATATAATCAAAACTTCGGTAATGTTCCGCATAATCCTCATAAGTCATCGACTTTTTACTCGCACGAAGTTTCTTCAATATCTTCTTCTGATTTTCAAGCTGTGTACAAATGATTCTTTTTTTATTTCGGTTGCTATAGGGAAGTTTCTCTCCGGTATTTAAAAGAATGTATTCCTTCGTTACAGAATGAATGGCTTTGGATGCTGCGATACACTGGCGGCTGATACGAATAAACGCCTTGCCCAGCTGCTCCTCCAATACCCCTATAGAATTCGAATAATAAAATTGTTTTCCGTCTATCATATAAATCCACGGCTTGGCATGACTTTCTTCTTCTGTTTTCATAGCATACAAAATATCCTCCGTATTTATTTTGAATTCCTGCTGTGAAGACTTGTTTTTTACAGTCAGAAATGTCGCTTCTTCCTTCATATATGTTCTCCTCATCTGATTTGTTTCATCAACCATCACTTATGGATCACAACCATGTAATCTTATTCTTATCCTATCATAACTGTATCGCAAATTCAATAAAAATATTATTTATTAAAGAGTATTTTGTCCGCTTTTTGCAAAATTCTTTTGTTTTTCCCGCAATTAAGGAAGTTTTGTTCCTCAAGTCCAAATTCACGCAAAAAAGCAGTTCCGGACCCCCTCCCGTTCATGCTCATTCCAAGCCCTTTTATGAAGTGAACACAAAATTGGATTGAAAAGCAGCTTTCTTTCCTTTATAATATATAATATGTTTATACATTTATTACCAAAATTCGTCATTGAGAGGATGGAAGACTATGAAAAAAGAATGGAATGGACGGACTGTATTTTTTCTGGCTATGGCAATGACACTGATCTGTTTTCTGCCATTTCTAATACGTGATAAAGGATTATTTATTTATTTTGGCGACTACAATATGCAGCAGGTTCCGTTTTATCTCAAGATACATGAAGCGGTTCGTAATGGACATTTTTTCTGGGATATGACCACGGATCTGGGAAGCAGCATCTATACCAGCTATTCGTTTTATCTGCTGGGAAGCCCTTTTTTCTGGATAACCGTGCCTTTTCCAAAGCAGGCGGTACCATACCTGCTTCCTTTTTTGCAAATGATAAAGATCGCCCTTGCCTGTCTTGGAGGCTATTATTATAGCAGACAATTTGTCAAAGATACCCGATGTGCCTGCCTAAGTGGTCTTCTTTACGGTTTTAGCGGCTTTACTCTAGTCAGTCTGGTCTTTAACCATTTTGGAGAAGTCGTTGCCTTTTTCCCATTTTATCTGCTGGCAGCGGACCGGCTTGCACAGAAAAAAAACTATGGCCTGTTTTCACTTCTTACAGCACTGATGGCAATTACAAATTATTTCTTCTTTTTTGGCGAAGTTCTCTTTCTGCTGCTGTATCTGCTGATACGTTATGGGACAGATACCGCCCGGCATATGAAGGAAAAACTCTCTCTTTTGGCACGTTTTATCGCGGAACTCCTGACCGGTGTCTTTCTTTCCGCTTTCTTTCTGCTCCCTTCATTGCTTGCCGTAGCAGGGAACACCCGTCTGTCAGAAACCATTTTTGACAGAAATCCCCTTATCTATTCGGATGTCAGGACATATCTTGCCCTGTTGAAAAATCTTATCCTGCCACCGGATACCATTCAGGGTGAGACATTGTTCGGAACAGAGGAAGGCACCCTTGCTTCTCTCAGTCTGTTTCTTCCTCTGTTTGCCGGCTGTGGTGTAATTGCCTATTTTATCCAGAAAAAAGGATGGGATTTTTTCAAAAAATTGTGTCTTGTCTGCCTCCTGCTTGCTGTCATTCCGCTTGGTAATTCTTTGTTTGTCGCAGGCAATGCCACATATTATACAAGATGGTTTTTTATGCCGCTCCTGCTGATGGCGGTCATGACTGCCTCTGCCGTAGAATCCTTTGAGCCAAAGCCATTTACCGTCGGAACTCTTTTCTGGGGCGGAATGCTGCTCTTCTTTTTGCTGACTAATATAATCACAAAGTCTGCAACTGTTGATGCAACCGGAATCTTTTTGATCAAAAACCGTTCTTCTTACGAAACAGAATTGACCGTTGGCATCTGTAGTTTCCTTATTCTTGTCTATCTTGTATGGATTTTGAAAAAAGATACAAAGAAAAAATATCTCACGGTATTTCTCGGTGCTGCCATTCTCTGCTGTGCTGCGACTTTTTATCTTCATATGAATACCGGTTCAAGTCAGGTCACGGATACCGGTAGATTCATCTATAAGAATCAGCTGGATGCGGATACCAGCCAATTTCTTCCCAAAGAGGATGATTTTTACCGGTTTGAGACAAACACCGGCAGCAACCATTATATTTTGACACAGGAAATGCCATCCATCTCCTGTTTTCTCAGTACTGTCTCAGGCAGTATTATGGATTTCTATAAATTTGCAGGCATCACCCGCACGGTATCCAGCCAGATTCCTTATGACCGGACAGCCCTGCGCGATCTATTGTCCGTGCGCTACTTCCTTCAGGATGCACAAACGCCGGCAGATCCGGGAGATTCTTCACAAGAACTTTTGTCCGCCTATCAGTCGGTGACAAAAGAAAACGGATATTTTGTTTACGAAAATAAAAATTACCTGCATATGGGAACTATTTTTTCCTATTATATGAAACGTTCCGAATACGAAACTCTTTCTGAAACCCAAAAGGATGTGGTACTCCTTCATGCCATGGTGATTGAAGATAAAGACTGTGAAAATTTGGAAGATTCTCCCGAGGTTACGCTTCTCTCCGCCGAGGATTTTAAAGAAATGACAAAAGACAGCAGACCGGAAGATGACGAAAACGCTCAATGTACCGCCCTCAACCAGACAGCTGCCACAACATTCTGCTATGATAATACCAGCCTTACTTTTACCTATGATCATGCGAAAAGTGGTCTGGCATTTTTATCCATTCCTTACAGCAGCGGTTTTACTGCTTATGCGGACGGAAAAGAAATACCTCTTTTCGTAACCGATGGCGGCCTGATGACGACAATATTACCTGAGGGTACGACTAAGCTTGCGCTTGTCTACCGGGAACCGGGGCTGGTACCGGGCATTGTGATCAGTCTGATCGGGATTGCTCTGCTCGCCGGATGGGTATTGTGGCACAGACGCTTTCTGAAAAAGAATGTCGGTCGATGAGAAATTTTCTTCCCCATTCATTAAAATCCACCATTTTGATATGCTCTGGCAATGACATACGATGGTTCATAGAATGCACTGCAATTGTAATTATCAATAACTTCACAAAGTTCGTCATTATAAACCCGAATGATCGCCTCTACATAATTTTCTTTGGAAGACATCGTATCTCTTACCAATCTTTGATATACTGCCCCCATATCCAACGCAGAGGGGATAATTTCTGCAAGTTCCCTGTCAACGGCTGTAATATCAAAATTCCCTTCCTTTAAGTCATATTCTTTAATCCAATCATTCTCGACTTGAAGTGGATTTTCGCAATGCAATACATTGGCACAACTCAGCAAATGATATAATTCCTCTTTTCCAATTGCATTTACAACATATTTGTTTTTCTGCTTAATGTGACGTGCTACCCTTTCGATCATATAACAGATAAAATAAACGTCATCTAACTGTATCTCTTCCTCCGGAAAATACTTATTTTTCATAGTGTATCACTTCCTTCAAATGTCAATGTTTTCAATGCCTCTTCGGTGCAAAACACAATCTGGTGCGTAGGATAATTGAACTTTGCAATTTCCCAAAATGCTTTTCGAGGAATTCTTCCATCTATAAAGGCTTCCACATAATTCCAAATCTGATCATCTGCCATTGGTCCCTCAATAATATCATAATCATGTTCTATACCTCTGCGGCAATTCACAACAAAATCCAGCCATTCATCTGTCATTTCTTCAAATTTTAACACTTTTAACCCAGAATCCTGCACATACTTATAACGATTAATGACTGAATTTCCCTTTTTGGTCATTGCCCATCGTTTCGCCTGTTTAAACAAATTTGTACAATAAAAACCATATCCAAAATCTTTATAAAAACCATTCTGAAGCACTCGCGGAACCGGTACTTCTACGTTACTTCCATGGTATACAATATTCTGCATAGAATTCCCCCTGATAATTTTAGTAGAAAGGTGCCGCCACAATACATGCAACGGCACCTTTTTTCATTTATGCCGAACCCCTATCAGATCTCGACATCCTCACTATAATCTACATTCTCATAGCCAAAACCGAACATATGATAAAACTCATCCCAGTATTCTTTGATATCACCGAGAGTCTCGATGGATTCCGAATCTACTTTGTCCCATACTTCGGAGATCTTGTCCTGTACTTCCGGACGCATCTCATAGTCGTCAAGACGGATTCTTCCTTCCTCATCGGTTTCCGGGCCGTTTGGCAGTTTTTCCATAAACAGGCGGTCCATCTGCTCGATACAGCCTTCATGCAGCCCTGCATCTTTCATCACACGATAAAGCAGGGAGATGTAAAGCGGAACAATCGGAATCGCTGCGCTGGACTGCGTTACAAGTGCTTTGTTTACGGATATGTATGCTTTTAATCCAAGGCTTGCAAAGTCCTCATTCATCTTCACGGAAGTCTGATACAGATGCTTTTTCGCCTGTCCGATGCTTCCCTCTTTATAGATCGGATGCGTAACTTCCGGTCCGATGTAAGAATACGCAAGCGTTACAGCATTTTCTGCTACGACACCGGCATCGGTAAGTGCCTGAATCCAGTCATACCAGTCTTCGCCGCCCATAACCTGGATCGTCGCCTGAATTTCTTCTTCTGTGGCAACCGGAACGGTCACCTCTTTGATCTCATTCGTGCGAAGATCAATGGTTTTATTGGTAAATGGCTCGCCGACGGTCTTCAGTACAGAAGAAACAGTCGTTCCATCCGGCAAGGTTCTGCGTGGTGCTGCCATACTATAAACGATCATATCAACTTTTCCAAAATTTTCCTTTATGCAGGCAATGACATCTTCTTTCATTTCTTTTGAAAAACCGTCTCCGTTAAAGGATTTTGCATAATATCCATCCTCTGCTGCAATCTTTTCAAAAGCCTGCGTATTGTAATAACCGGCGGTCGCTGTACGTTTGCCCTTGGCTTCACGCTCAAATGCCACACCAATCGTATCTGCTCCATATCCATACGTTACAGCGATACGGGATGCCAGACCGTAACCGGTGGAAGAACCGATCACTAACACTTTCTTAGGTCCTTCTACCTGCTTTTTTTGTTTGGTATACTCAATCTGTCTGCGCACGCTTTCCTCGCATCCTTTCGGATGAGCTGTCGTACATATAAATCCTTTTACCTTTGGCTCAACTACCATTTTAATCCTCCAATCTTTATCTCATGATTACATAAAATAATATCATAAAGAAGTGCAATACACTTCCTGCGATAACAAATAAATGAAAGATCGAATGCATATAACGTTTCGTCTTTCCGAGGCCATACAACACGGCTCCAATCGTATACGCGATTCCTCCGCCGACGAGATATACCATTCCACCAAAGCCAAGCAGTTCCATCGTCGGTTTGATAAACAAAATGATACACCATCCCATGCCAAGATAACAGATCATCGCCATTTTCTTATATTTTTCAAGGTCAATTGCGGTAAATGTCGCCGCACCAAGACAGCACGCCCACACCATACCAAAGATCACAAATGCAATGACCGGATGATTGACACGGATTCCTGCCAGCGTGATCGCAGTATAAGTACCTGCGATCAAAAAATAGATCGTGCAGTGGTCAATGACCTGAAACACTTTTTTTGCCCTTTCGGCTGTCAGCCCATGATAAATGCTTGACATCGCATATAAAGCAACCATTGTACCGCCGTAAACTGCCGATGCCACGACAGCCCATGGATCGCCTTTCAAAGCAGAAAAAATGACGCAGAGCACCAAAGCGGCGATTGCCAGCACACCTCCGACGATATGGGAAACCATATTAAAAATTTCCTCGCCTCTCGTATAATCCGGAAGTGTTCGATCTTTTAATTTTGTTCTCTTTTTCTTTTCCATCTTCTTCCCCTCCGTGTCTGCATATTAGATTCCCATTGCATTACATAGTCCCATGGATAACACAAGGCTCATGCCGATCAATACTACATTTTTGCATTTTGCCTTTTTGAGTAAAAAAAGATTCAATCCATAAATGGCAAAGATCATGATCAGTATGGTAAACCATGGATATTCTTTATTTTGCGCCAATGTCATACTGGATTGTATCAATCCTGACATGACGGTCAATAAAAGTCCTGATACGATCACTTTAATGGATTTCTTTATATTAATAAATACCTCAATATTTTCCAAATATTCATAAAGGTGATAAACCACATCAAATACGACCGCAGAAGCCATCACACTCATCGCAAACCCGGCAAGTGCCATCCACATGCCGCCTGCTGTCGTGCCTGCCAGTCCATATCCATAAGAATAGCCGATTCCCGACAACGTCTTACATAAGATGGATCCCGGCAGAATATTTACAATAAGTATCAGATAATTATAAAAAGAGTTTTCACTGATATAATCCGGCACAAACAGCCCATCCGCAATTGTCAGATAGGCATCGCCGCCTCCAAATGAAATCAGGGAAGACGCAATTCCTTTTACAAAAAACGGTAAACACCGCTCAGCAAAATAAAACATCGCCGGCAGACTGAGAAGAACCGCCGCAGCTATCCATACTGCACTTTCTATCACCAGTGGTTTTAGTACCTTTTTTCGTTTCTTTTTCTTTTTGACCGAACTTTTCTTAAAACTGTATACCGCCAGAACGATCATAACAACACGCACCGTCCACGTCACGATATCATTATCTATGATCTTCGCTTTTCCAACGCACAAAAGGTAAATGCCCGCCACGATACCGGCCGGTACCATCGTCTGCCATTGAAATTTACAATCTGTGACTAATATGGCAAAAAACGCAATTGCCAGCATTTCAATCGTAGAAATACTAAATAACGGCGTCTTATCAATCTGAAAAATACGAAACAGATTGCGTCCGGCTGTCAGTATAAATACACCGCCGCACACGCCAATTGCCTTTCCACGGTGCTTTTTTACCACACAGTCCTGAAAGGCATTGTCAATATATTCCGTTAAAAGGCACATGATAAAGGCGGTGATCCCAATCGATGCATACTGAATCTGGGTCAGCACTTTCGGATTCAATCCGTCCATGCCTGCCATCAGAAGTACCGTCATCAGGGCGCCGGGAAATGCCATCGCGATCGCCGCAAGGATCATTCCTTTTTTCCCGGAAACCGCTTTTCCTACACCTGCTGCGATTTCTACCGGAAGTGCTCCCGGAGTCAGTGCGGCCGCCACAATATCTTTCTCGTACTCTTCTCCCGTGATAAACCCCTTTTCTTCTACGACTTCCTGTTGAATCACTGGAATCAGTGCATTTCCGCCTCCAAATCCGATCAATCCGATCTTATTCATGGAGACAAGCATTTGTACTAACTTTTTCACGTCTTTTCCTCATTTGACAAAAGATGAAACAACACTGCTTTGTAGATCAAAACAAGCCGTACATCTTTGTCGCAATATCGATTCTTCAAAAATTCTATTGTTTTATATCCATATACCAAAACCAGTATACTTAAAGCCACAAGTTTTATTTCCGGAAGAAGAGGCATACAGATCAGAAAAAGAACGGCCGCCGTAAATCCGGCGCTGATCACCCCAAACAAACGGCTGATCGTTACCGACAAGCGCACGGTCTGCAACAGATTCAGCAGCCGTCTGTCAAGATGTTCTTCCTTATTTTCTATTAAGACAAAATAGATATCACAAAAAATATCCATACATTCTTTTTCTTTTAATTTTGCACAATACTCTCTATAGCGTTTTCTTCCAAACTCTTTCTGCATTAATCTGCCTAATACACTAACCAATTTTTTTCTCCTTCGGTTTCTGCCTTATCTCTATAGTATTCGGCAATACCTTGTTTGGTTATACGTAAAAGATCAGCAAAATTTATAAATTGTCGTTGATGTAAATGTGTCGCCTGCTTTCAAAAGACAGGATTCAAACGACGGAATATTGATGGAATTTGGAAAATACTGAGTTTCAAAGCAGACACCGTTTCTCTTCGTATACTCTGCCCCTTCTTTTCCTTCTTCTTTCACAATAAAGTTTCCGGTATACAACTGCATTCCCGGAAGATCGGTATATACTTCCATCGTTCTGCCACTTGTGCTTTCCGAAACTTCTGCCACTTTTTCAACGCCCTTTGTCTTCTTATCCAAAGCAAAGTTGTGGTCATATCCGCCGGCAAGGATCAATGGTTCATAATCTGCTCCGATATCTTTGCTGATGGCTTTCTTGGTTCTGAAATCCATCGGTGTACCGGTTACATCGATAATCTTTCCGGTCGGGATCAGATCATCTGTCGTCTCGGTAAATCCGTTTGCCTGAATCCAAACTTCATGATCTGTGATGTCGCCGCCATTGTGTCCTTTCAGGTTGAAATAAGAATGATTTGTTACATTACACAATGTATCTTTGTCGGATTTTGCTTTATAATCCAGTTTCAATTCATTGTCATCTGTCAATGTATAGGTTACGGAAATCTCCAGATTTCCCGGATAGCCCTGTTCCATATCCGGACTTACACGGGAAAATGTCACACTGTTTTCTCCGGTTTCTGCCTGATACATTACCTTATTGTATCCCGGTGTGCCACCGTGAAGATTGTTCTTTCCGTCATTTTTCTCCAATTCATATGTCGTACCATTCAGTTCGAATTTAGCATCTCCGATACGGTTTCCATGGCGTCCGATAAAGGAACCAAAGAAACATCCATTGACTTCATACGCTGCTACATTGTCAAAGCCAAGGACAACATCAGCAAGTTTGCCGTCTTTGTCCGGTACAAACAACGATACCAGATTGGCACCATAATCAATAAACTGCGCTTTCATGCCATTTTTGTTTTCCAATGTGTACATGGAAACTTCTTCACCGGCACTTGTTTTTCCAAAATTTATCTTTTCTACACTCATTCTTTTACCTCTTTTCTGATCTCAATACCTAATTCTTCCAGCTGCTTTTCATCTACAATATTTGGTGCATCTGTTAAAAGACAGGAAGCATCTTTTACTTTCGGGAAGGCGATCACTTCACGGATGCTGTCTTCTTTTGCCATCAGCATGACAAGACGATCCAGACCGTAAGCCAGTCCTGCGTGAGGTGGTACTCCGTACTTAAATGCATTCAACAGGAAACCGAATTGCTCATGTGCCGCTTCTTTTGTAAACCCAAGGCACTCAAACATTTTTTCCTGAATGTCATTCTGATGAATACGGACAGATCCTCCACCGATCTCTGTACCATTCAATACAATATCATAGGCTTTTGCACGTACTTTGCCGGGCTCCGTGTCGATCAGATCAAGATCTTCTTCCATCGGCATCGTAAACGGATGGTGCATTGCCTGATAACGTCCCAGTTCTTCGTTGTACTCAAGCAGTGGGAATTCCGTTACCCACAGGAAATTGTACACGTTCTTGTCAAGAAGATCCATTCTTCTCGCAAGTTCCAGACGAAGATTGCCGAGAACATCGTATACTACTTTATTTTTATCTGCGGCGAACAAAAGAAGGTCACCCGGCTCTCCTGCCATCGCTTTTACAAGGGCATCCAGTTCTTCCTCTGTCATAAATTTGGCAAACGAAGATTTGTAGGTGCCATCCTCATTGATGCAAAGATAAGCCAATCCTTTTGCGCCGTAGTCTTTGGCAAAATCTACCAATGAATCAATCTTTTTACGCGGCATTGCGCCCTGTCCTTTGGCATTGATACCACGGACGGAACCGCCGTTTTCGATTGCGCCGGTGAACACACCGAAACCACAGCCTTTGACAACTTCTGTCACATCCTGAAGTTCCATGCCAAAACGGGTATCCGGCTTGTCCGAACCAAAACGGTCCATCGCTTCCTGCCATGTCATTCGCTGGATCGGGAGCTGTACGTCTACGCCAATCGTCTCTTTAAACAATTTCTTCAACAGTCTTTCATTGACATCGATAACATCGTCTACATCGACAAATGAAAGTTCCATATCGATCTGTGTAAATTCCGGCTGACGGTCGGCACGAAGGTCCTCGTCACGGAAACATTTTACAATCTGGAAATAACGGTCGTAACCGGAACACATGAGCAGCTGTTTGAACAACTGCGGAGACTGTGGCAAGGCATAAAAATTACCCGGATGCACACGGCTTGGTACCAGATAATCTCTTGCGCCTTCCGGTGTACTCTTTGTAAGCATCGGTGTCTCGATCTCCAAGAATCCCTCTTCTGCCAAAAATTGTCTGGTAAGTGTCGCCACTTTGCTTCGCATGATCAGATTTCTCTGAAGATCCGGACGACGCAGATCAAGGAAACGGTAACGAAGACGAAGTTCGTCTTTTGTCTTACTGTTTTCTTCGATTGGGAAAGGCGGTGTCTCGGACTCTGACAAAATTCGAATGTCCTTTGCACGTACTTCGATCGCACCGGTTTTCAGGTTTTCGTTTACCGCACCGGAACGATTCTCTACGACACCGGTTACTGCGACAACAAATTCCGCACGAAGTTTCGTCGCTTTTTCAAATCCTTCGGCTCCGGTATCGCTCTCTTCAAAGATCAACTGTATGATTCCAGAGCGGTCACGCAAATCTACAAAAATGATGCCGCCCTTATTTCTGCTTTTCTGTACCCAGCCCATCACTGTGACGGTCTGTCCAACATTTTCTTTCGTAAGCTCTGCGCATCGGCATGTGCGGCGCAGGCCTTTCATTGATTCTGCCATTTTTTTACATTCCTTTCTGATGTACAACTCTAATCTGCAAAAAATTCCCGGATCTCTTCGTATCCGTCTTTTGCCAATAATTCCTTCTGGAATTTCTTATTTTTCTTCATTACATTGATACTGATCTTGTATCCGTTTTTACGTTCTTCATTTGCCTGGGAAATGACTTTTTTCATCAATTCCGGCGTTGCTTTTTTATCGATCAAATATGCCTTTTTCTTTGAACTTGACGGTACTTTGAAATCACGCTCAAGAAGAAGCATGACAATACGTTCAAATCCGATGGAAAATCCACAGGCACACGTATCATTTCCGGTAAATTTACCGATCATTTCATCGTAGCGTCCACCGCCTCCGACAGACCCTCCAAATTCGTCCATCGAAATTTCAAAGATCGGACCGGTATAATAACTCATGCCACGCACAAGTGTCGGATCAAAGGCAATCTTAAAGTCTGCGGATTTTGTCTCTTCCACGGTAGAAATGATCGTCTCAAGATCTTCTGCCGTGCCTGCCTCCAGACAATCGCCCAGTTTTTCTTTCAGATAGTTTACTCCGGCGATATCATTTGTCACCGTTTCAAACAATTCTTTACACATATCGACGGATTTCCGGTCATAACCGGCTTCAAGGAGTTCTGCGGTCACGCCGTCCATACCGATCTTGTCCATCTTATCCAGAATGATAAATACCGAATCGTATTCTGCTTCCGGGAATCCGCAGTATGCTGCCATTGCTTTCAAAATCTTACGGTTATTGATACGAATGGTAAAATTTGTGAAATCCAATTTACCAAGCAATGTCGTCGTTGCCAAGATCAATTCAATCTCTGCCAGGATCGAAGGTTCTCCAAGGATATCGATATCACACTGCATAAACTGGCGGAAACGTCCTCGCTGTGGGCGGTCGGCACGCCATACATTTCCCATCTGAAGGGCTTTAAACGGTGCACTTAACTCATTTGCATGATTGGCATAATATCTTGACAGGGGAACGGTCAGATCATAACGCAGTCCGCTGTCTACCAGATCGGCTTCGCATTCTGCCGTATCCAGTTTCAATTTTTCTCCTCTTTTTAAAATCTTGAAGATCAATTTTTCATTTTCGCCGCCCTGCTTACTGCAAAGACTTTCGATATGCTCTACACAAGGAGTCTCAATCGACGAAAATCCAAAGGTTCCATAAGTTTCTTTGATGAGTCCGATCACATAATCTCGGATTTCCATTTCCTTTGGTAAAATATCTTTCATCCCCGTTACCGGTTTCTTCTTCAATGCCATCACGCATTACCTCCAACTTTCCTTTTTTCTTCTTATCATCTCGTCAATTCTACCAATGTAGTCATCAACGCTTTTTACATTTTCTACTCGTTCCATCCGGTTTTCCTCTGGAAATACGATCTTGGACGAACCTCCGCTGCCAAGTGCCAGGATCGACTGCAGTTCCTCCATAATAAATATGTTATACAAACATTCTTTTCCCGGTTTTGCATAAGCCACATTTTCCTGATTGGTATTTCTCGTCGTATGTGCCTTATTTTTCTGGCGGTACATATAATACGGCTCATATCCGTGTACCCGGCAAAACTGCTCTGCCTCTTTTTGCATCGGTTCGATGCAGGCATCTTCCTCACGCATCTCACCGCCCTGCTCCAGCTGCTCTTTCCGCAGTCTGGATGCCCGTTTGATCACCAATGTGTGAACGGTGATACTGTCCGGTTTCAATGCTTCGACTTCCCGCAGTGTCTCTTTAAAATCTTCCAATGTTTCCTCCGGAAGTCCTGCGATCAGATCCATATTGATATTATCAAATCCCAATGTTCTCGCAAGCATAAATTTTTCACGTATTTCCTCTACCGTGTGCTTACGCCCCAAAAGTTCCAGCGTATGCTCTTTCATGCTCTGCGGGTTAATGGAAATTCTTGTCACTCCATGTGTTTTCATGCTCCGCAGTTTGCCCTCGGTAATGCTGTCCGGACGCCCTGCCTCGACGGTAAATTCTTTCGACTGTTCCATCGGAAGATATTTTTCGGTCATCGCCATCAAGCGCTCAAACTGCTCTTCCGATAACGATGTCGGTGTGCCGCCGCCTACATACACACTGACCATCTGCTTGCCGGCCAGCCATTCTTTGCACTGCATCATCTCTTTTTCCAAGGCATCCAGGTACGCATCCATCTTATCTCGATACCTCCCTGCCGGAAAAGAGGAAAAGGAACAATATGCACAGATTGTCGGACAAAAGGGGATGCCGATGTACACATTCGCACACCTTTCATGCTGCATGCCCTGCGTCAGGGAAAATTCTTTTTTTGCAACATCCATCGCCAGTTTCACTTTGTCATCCCGGCAGAAATATTCTTCTTTTAAAATATCCCGGATCGCTGCCTCTTCTTGTCCCTGCATCATCAGCCGGAGTGGAATCTTCGCAGGCCGGATCCCGGTAAGAATCCCCCACGGAAGTTCTTTTCCCGACTGCGTTTTCAAATATTCATAAACTTCTTTTTTTATCTGGTTTTTCGTGTATGGATTCGGAAAAAGTTTTTCCCATTTTTTTCCATCCATCTGCCATTTTATCGAATAGCCGTCTTCCGTAGAAACTTCCGGATGTTCGACTACTCTGCACTCTTTTTCCGGATAAAACACCATCGCCAGAGCTTTCATATCATACGAAAACTCCGTTCCGGAAATGTCAACTTCTATCATGAGAATTTCCTCTCTTAAGCATACGGATTATTTGCCTGTTCATACTCAATACTTGTCGACGGGCCATGTCCGGAAAACACTTTGGTTTCGCTCGGCAGGGTCAATACTTTTTCCCGTACCGACTGCATCAGATCTTTTTCATTTCCGGTCGGCAGATCCGCTCTTCCGACGGATTCCATAAACAGCGTATCTCCACTGAAAAGCACTTTCTGCTCTTCCAGAAAATAACAGCAGCTTCCTTTTGTATGTCCCGGTGTGTGGATCACTTTCATCGCAATCCCGGCACTCTCAAACTGCTGTCCGTCGTGAAGCCATATGTCTGCTTCCAGTTCTTCCGGTCTTCCGGTCATTGCTGACACATTCATGCAGGCATCCGAAAGCAGTTCTTTCTCGACATCCAGCGCACAGATTTCGCATCGTATCGCATTTTTCAGATCTCTTACTCCCTGAATATGGTCAAAATGCCCATGGGTAAGCAAGATATGATCTAAGATCATTTTCTGATCGCGGATATAATTTGCAATCTTATCTCCGCTGTCGCCCGGATCTACCACAAAACAATGATCGGAATCCTTTTTATGCACAATATAACAGTTGGTTCCTACACTGCCCACGACGACAGATTCTATGATCAAACCATTGATTTCCATAATCTATCCTTTCTTTCCATCGATCAGCCGTTGGAACGTCTCTCGATGTCAATAACACTTTCTACATTTCGAAGTTTTTTTACTAATTTATTGAGCTGTTCCACGCCCCGGGTCTCAAAGCCGACCACGATCGTGGCTTTATCCTGCTTGGAAGTCCGGACATTCATGGACTTCACGTCGATTTCATTCTCGGTAAAGATCTTCGATACATCAAACAATACACCACTTCGGTTGTACGAATAAATGACAATCTCGACCGGATAATAATCTTCGTTCTTCTTCGCCTGTGCGCTCCATTCTGCTTCGATCAGACGATTTCTCTCTTCTACCGGCAGATGGATCATATTGACGCAGTCCGTACGATGAATCGAGATACCACGGCCTCTCGTGACAAATCCGACGATTTCATCTCCCGGCACCGGGTTACAGCATCTTGAGAAACGAACCGCAAGATCATCCAGTCCCATAACGACGATTCCGCTCTTTTTGCCGCCACTCTTTGTCGAAGAGGATTCACTTCCCTCTTTTATGCCTTTCGCCTCTTTTGCATTTTCTATCGCCTCTTTCACCTGCTCGTCCGAGACAACACGTTTATTCTTCTTCTCATATTCATAAATGAGTTTATTGATAACTTGGCCTTCCTTCAAGCCACCATGTCCAATGGCCGCGCAGACGGAATCCCAATCCTTAAATCCATATTTACGTTTGCAGGCTTCTGTATATTCCGGCTTTACATATTTATACAGATCAATGCTTTTTGTTTTTGCATATTGCGCCAAAAGTTCTTTTCCACGCACGATGTTTTCTTCTTTAAACTCGGTACGGAACCACTGATTGATCTTGTTTTTCGCCTGCGTACTCTTGACGATCAACAGCCAGTCACGGCTCGGTCCCTTACTGTTCTGGGAGGTGATGATATCAATCTGGTCTCCATTTTGAATCTGGTAATCCAGTTTAACGATATTTCCATTCACTCTGGCACCTACCATTTTATTCCCGACAGCAGTATGTATCGCATAGGCAAAATCGATCGGTGTCGAACCTGCCGGGAGGGTCTTTACATCTCCATTTGGTGTAAAGCAGTATACACTGTCTGAGAACAGATTCAGATCGCTTTTGATGACACTCAAAAATTCTTTATTGTCCGACATATCCCGCTGCCATTCCAAAATCTGGCGCAGCCATGCCATCTTGGCCTCATCATTTTTAACCTTGGCCTCGCTTCCCTTTGTCTCCTTATATTTCCAATGTGCCGCAATACCATATTCTGCTGTTTTATGCATCTCATATGTGCGAATCTGAATTTCAAATGGCTGTCCGTTTGGTCCGATCAATGTCGTATGCAATGACTGGTAATGATTTGGTTTCGGCATCGCAATATAATCTTTAAAACGTCCCGGAATCGGCTTATACATCTCGTGAATGATTCCAAGAGCCGTATAACACTGCTGCTCTGTATCTACAATAATTCGTATCGCAAACAAGTCATAAATCTGATCCAATGTCTTATTCTGATTTACCATTTTTCGGTAAATACTGAACAGATGTTTCACACGTCCGTCGATTGTTGCCTTGATCTTGGCCTCATCGAGATGTTCTTTGACATCTTCCATGATATCCTTAACAAACGTTTCCTTCTGCACACGCAGATGATTAAATTTGTCATTCAATTCCTTGTAAGCTTCCGGCTCCAAATATTGTAAAGAAAGATCATCCAATTCTACCTTTACTTTGGAAATACCAAGACGATGTGCGATCGGCGCGTAAATGTCCATCGTCTCTCTGGCTTTTTCTTTCTGCTTTTCCGGTTTCATAAATTGCAGTGTACGCATATTATGAAGACGGTCCGCCAATTTTATAATGATAACACGGATATCTTTTGCCATCGCCAAAAACATTTTACGAAGATTTTCCGCCTGCACATCCAGTTTGTCCGCGGAATAGTTCAGCTGGGTCAATTTCGTAACACCATCGACCAAAAGCGCAATCTCCGCACTAAACATCTGAGTAATGTCTTCCACAGTATACGGTGTGTCCTCAATGACATCATGAAGAAGTCCGCCGACAATCGTCTCCTTGTCCATATCCAGCTGTGTCAAAATGATTGCCACACAGACCGGGTGAATCAGATATGGTTCCCCGGATTTTCTTTTTTGATCCTTATGTGCTTCTTTGGCAAGTTCATATGCTTTTCGTATAATCCCCATCTCATCCTGCCTGTTTTCCGCTGTCAACAGCTTTGTCAGCACCTCAAATAACACATCAGGATCTGTAAAATTAGGTGGGATGATGTCCTTCGACAGTTCTCCCGTATCAAATTTTTCAATTAAATCACTACGTTTGTCCTGTTCCATATCTCATCCTGCCTTTCTTTTCTCTATCTGTTTTTGGGCGACCCTAACGTTATTATATAAAAAAATGTCACAAAATGCAACTGTGATTTCATGTTCCAAACTGTTAGGTGCGAAAAAAGGAACGCTTTGAAGCGTTCCTCTCTTTTCATTATTAATATGACTTGCGCATTTTCTGCTCCAGTCGTATTTTATCTGCAATTAAAGCTACAAATTCGGAATTGGTGGGTTTTCCTTTTCCATTACTGACGGTGTAACCAAATAATTCATCAATCGTATCCACTTTTCCCCTGGTCCATGCCACTTCTATCGCATGACGAATCGCCCTCTCAACTCGGCTTGGTGTCGTCTTATGCTGCTTGGCAATGGATGGATACAAAATTTTTGTGATTGAATTCAGCATCTCACCATCATCTACAGACATCATGATCGCATCTCTTAAGTACTGATAGCCCTTTATGTGCGCAGGCACACCAATCTCGTGAATGATCTGTGTTACATCCATTTCCAGATTGTAGCCCTTTTTGTCCGATTCTCGTGATTGATAGTTCATGACAATCGGCAATGCCCCCGGTTTTAATTGCTGTATTTTCGCCTGAATCGTTTCCTTTTCAAATGGCTTTAATACATAGTATGCAGCACCGTATTGGAAAGCGGTCTGCATTACATTTTCTTGAGTAACAGCTGTCACGACAATGAATTTCGGGCGTTTCTCGATTCCCGGTAATCCTTGGCATACTTTCTCCAAAACCAGAAGTCCGTCCATCTTTGGCATGATCAAATCCAAAAATACAACATCCGGTTTGGTTTCGCGGATCATTTCAATAGCCTCCACGCCATTTTCTGCCTGCCCGACAATCTCCACCTCAGTATCTTCCGATAAACTATCTTTGATCAAAGAAATTGTTCTGGCACTGTCGTCTACGATTAGAACCCTAAGCTTGTTCACTCTTTTTACCTCCCATATTAGTGTAGAACAGCAACGTATCATAATTTATTTACGTGCTCCTTTTGCATTATAAATGTTTTTTCCACATTTTGCAATACCAATATATGGAATTTTCCCAATTTCTTTATTTTTTTTTAACATTTTTTCTATATATTTGACAAATTCAGACAAAATCCGACAAAATTCGCATTTTCAAGATCATTTATACGGACGGTAAATCATGTAACCGCCGCCATAATAACCGTCCGGTCTCGCTCCCCATGTCTCATACAAAACCGGTTTCCCATCGCTGCCATAATAAGCAACAACATATCCGGTAAACATTTCTACATGATAGATTCCCAGATAACGTCCATTATCAGCACCCGTCTCAAACATCAGATCGCCCGGATTTAACTTCATCTTCTGAATATGGTTTCTTGTATAGGAATTCGTAATCTTCTTCCCATTTGCTTTACACCATTTTGCAAGGTCAGCCGCCACCAGCGCATAATTTCCTCCAATCCTTTTCCCCATCTTACAATAGGCTTTCCAAACAAGAGAACTACAGTCATAATACCCTTTCTGCATTCTCTTTGGCTGACTGTATTTCCATTTTGTTCCAATCATTTTCGCATAGCGGATCGTTTTTACTTTCTTCGCCGACACAACCGAAACCGCACATCCTACTTTGGCTTCTCCAAAAGAAGCTGTGATCACTGCATTTCCTTTTTTCTTACAGGAAACAAGACCATTTTTTGTAACCTTCGCCACTTTGGGATTCGAGGAACTCCAAACCGGTTTCTCCGAAGTTCCTTTGATTTTCAGCTGAACTTTTTTTCCCTTTGCCTGCACCATTCCCTGCTTCGAAATGGTAACATTCTGAATATTCACTTCCAGTTTGAATTCTTTTCCATTGATGGTCAACGTCAATGTTGTCTTTCCGTAATTATAAAAACTGAGTTTGATCCGGTTCTCTTCCAAAGTGCAATTTACATCAACACCGGCATTACTGGATTGAACGGAAAAATTTGAATTATCCTCTGACAATACGATGCCTGCCGGCACATTTTGCAATGCTACCGAAGTTTCAAAATTAACATAACCGGAATAGATTCCTTTGACCGAATTTTTTTCCAGTGTCACATTAGTCATATCCACCACAACCGTAACATCGCATCGACCGGAAAAATACATATTGTAGGTTCCATACGTTCCCTGAATGGAAACCGTCGCCTCTCCTGGTGCAACCGCCGTAAAGGAACCGTCTGCATTCATCTGAAGAACTTCACTGTTACTCGTGCTTATTGAGGTTACCTGAAGCGTGGTAACGGCACTGCCATCCATCGGATCTGTCAATCCCGTGAGATCATAGGTAAATGTTCCCTGTTTTCCAACGGTCATCGTCGTCTCTGCATACTCTCCATTCTGAATCCGGTAAATACTCTTCCCATCTGCCTGATCTTCTGTCATCATCGCCTGTGCCGGGGTATGGACAACCAGGATACAAAAGATTGCCGCTGCTATCGCCCACATTACTTTTTGCATCGTATTTTTCATTTTCGTTCTCTCCATTTCATTGTAATTTTCTTTATCTTAGCAGATTTTCTAGGAAATATCAAATTAGGTTATTTTTTACAGGTGTACTTTTAGAAAAATAAGACTGTCGTTTCCCATTCGGGACCGCTTCCGCTTAGAAGAACACACGTAGCGGTACATGAGGGCAAAACACGCCCTCTATGTGCCGACGGTGTTCTAAATCCCTCATTGTGAAACGACAGTCTTATTTTTTCTAGATAGCACAACTCTAAAAAACATAATTTAATAATTTTCATTCCTCATCCTCAATACTATAATTTTATGATCTGACGAGCGGTAGAAACTTGTTGTCGAACGTTATAAATCGATATTTTTAAGAGACGAATAAGTCTTATTGCATAACTGTCTGAAGATATTTATAAATATCGAGTTTTATGCAATAAGACTGTTTTATTCTTCGATAAAAATGATGATTTATCGTGAGATAACTCCCGTTTCTGCCGATTTGCAGATCATAAATATTTCTTCAAATTTGATTTTTTTGTTGACATGCTATTGATATTTTGTTATCATTAACCTACCCGTGAGGGAGTAGTTTGCACGAGCTTAATTTGTGTGATATGTCAACATACTGTCCGCTTTGTGGTCTGGCATATCTTAATGAACGAGACTCATGTATGGCATGCCATACTTGTGTCTTTTTTTATTTTCAAGGTAACTATTCAGGACCAATGTTTGACATGGATGGATCGTCGTGCTTGCACGTAAGAGACATTCATTGGCAAACATTGGGTCGAATAGGGCTCAAAATTCTTAACAAGTAGGAGAAAAAATATGGATTTATTAACAATTTTAGTCCTTGGCATCGGGTTGTCCATGGATGCCTTTGCCGTATCAATCTGCAAGGGGTTATCCCTTTCCAAACATACCGCTTCCAAATGCCTTATCGTCGGCACCTGGTTTGGTGTTTTTCAGGGGATTATGCCACTGACCGGTTATTTACTGGGAAGTCGTTTTGAACATTATGTAGATACGTTTTCTGCGTGGATTGCCTTTTTCCTTTTGGTGCTGATCGGTGCCAATATGATTCGTGAATCACTTTCCGAAGAGGAAAATACTTCCAATGCCGAATTTGGATTTAAAACCATGTTTTTTCTGGCAGTAGCTACCAGCATTGACGCACTGGCGATTGGCATTACCTTTTCCTGTATTCCGGTTGTCATCACAAGGACTTTAAGCCGCACTGCCAATACTCTTCTCGCATGTCTTTTGATCGCGTGCACGACATTTCTCATTTCCGTCGGCGGCGTAAAGATTGGAAATGTATTTGGAACACGCTATCAGAAAAAAGCAGAAATTACCGGAGGTATCATCTTAATCTGCCTCGGTATTAAAATACTGATCGAACATTTTTAATGATATCCCATGGCTAGAACCGTAAAGTCTTTTTTGCGGTTCCCTTTTGCCATCCGAATTTCAATCGTATGTACCTTTTTTGCTTCTTCATTTATGGCAAGTACAATCCTTGCATTGTTCCACCCATCTTTATCATAGCCATTGACCGTTTTGATTTTCTTTCCGTCCACGAAAATATCCGCTTTCCCGGTATGACTGTTTTTCGATAACTTGTACACCACCAAAAATTTATTGCAACTTACTTTGATTTTCAACGGCTTCTTGGAATTTTTCTTTTTGTGTTTCCAATTATAAGGAAATTTATCCTTGCCATTAAAACGAAAGATTCCGGTTCTTTCATCTTTTGTCTTAAACCCGCCTGCGCTGACTTTTTTAATCTCCTGCTTTTTCCCTTTTTTGCTTTTTTTCACACTATGTGTGGTAAGCATTTTCAATGTCTCAAAACCATCTGTCTTATACGGTTTTACTTTTGAAACGTCCTCAATCTTGTCCTTTTGCGGCATCTGACAGTCCACTTTTTCAAACAGATTAGCGATACAGTCTGCCATAAATGCGTGGCCTTGATTGGTTGGATGCCAGTAATCATGAAAAAACCAATCTGAAAAATCCGGATTCGAAAACTGACTTTTTACGCCGTTTTTAATACTGATCATCGGTAGTCCATAATATTTTCCATAAGGTATGTAAGTATCCTGCATATTAAAATTATCGCGAAATACAGAGAAAATCAAAACCACAGCGCTTCCGGATTTCATGGTGCGCCGGATCAAGCCCTCGTAGGCGCCACCTTTCGTGCACTCTTCACGGTCATTGACAGCAAATTCCAAAAATAAAATGTCCGGTCCTTTTCCCGTTTTTATTTTCGACTCAACATCTCTATGATAACGAATCGCCCCCAGAGAAGATGGCGTTCCACTCATTCCTGCATTAATAAATTCTGCATTGTGAAACAGACTGTATTTATCTGTAAATTTTTTCCAGGATTTTTCTGCATAACATTTCCTATTCGGACCGGCTCCTACCCCTTCCGTGATTGAGCCGCCAAGATATGCAATCGTCACTTTTTTGCCGGCGCGGGCTTTTTCAAGCACGTTCTTTAGACGGGCATTATTTCCCGTCGAAACCAAGGAGTCCGAAACCATCGTCTCATACTCCTGCTTACTAATATTTAATGTATAAGCTTCTGCCTGCTTTGGTATACTGCACAGCCAAACGCATATGAGCACCCAAAGACACGGCAGACCTGCCTTTTTTACTATATTCATCCTTGTTTCCCCGTTTTCTTCGTTCGTATCCACCATCTTACTCTTTTCAAAAACGAATGTCAATACATTCTCATTTTGTATCCTGTAATCCGTATAAACCGCTCTTTTGACCTAAATGGCGCTTTTCCCTTTCAGGCCATACGCCCGCGACAATTCTTTTGACCCAAATGGCGTTTTTCCCTTTCAGACCATACGCCCGCGACAATTCTTTTGACCTAAATGGCGTTTTTCCCTTTCAGACCATACGCCCGCGACAATTCTTTTGACCCAAAGTGGCGCTTTTCCCTTTCAGACCATACGCCCGCGACAATTCTTTTGACCCAAATAGCGCTTTCCCTTTTCAGACCATACGCCCGCGACGACAATAAAAAAGCCGGATCTAAATTGAGGGACATTCTCATTTTGTGTCCTGCAATCCGCAAAAACTATCGATCGGATCTTTTCCGACAAAGGCATCCGCTCCGCTCGAAAGCGCCTCGATCAGTTTTTCCAATGTATTTTCTTTGGCATCATAAATATTAATATACGTACGCACTTGCGGGATGTCCGAAAGCATCGTCGGTTGTCCGCATCCGACTGCGATCACAGGTACTTCAAATACATACCACGGAATTTCACCGCCGCCTTTCGACATTCCGAAACTTGGCCTGCCCGCCATCACATCGCAAAGCGTGATCACAAGATCTGCCTGTTCACGAAATTCGGAGATGGCATTCTTTCCGGCAAAATAAATATTCAGATCCGGCTTTTCGCCTTTCAAAGCCTTCTGTTTCATCTGGTCAAGCGGACTTTCGTAAACATACGCATCGTATCCGCGTTCGCATAATTTTTGTTTGACTGTCTCTGCCGGATTTTTTCCTTCCATGCCGCACAATTTCAGGAGTTCCACCATCCCCGTCTCATGTCCTTTAATGTGCACGATCATAACTTTTTTATATTTTTCCGGCGAAATCGGCAGCACATCTTTGTCCTTATATTTCACAAGGGTAAGGCTTTTTTCGCTGATCTCACTCTGCTTTTTCTTAAATTCCTCATTTCCGAGTACCCTGTCCAGTGTATCTTTCTCCGGAACCATTTCTGCCGCACTTTTTTTATGAAGCTGCAGGCGGGCCTTAATTCCGAGGATTCTTGTCAGGGCTTCCGTCATTCGTTCTTCCGAGATCACGCCTCTTTGATAAGCCGTAAGCATCGTCTGAAAATCTTCCTGCGGATCATTGAAAAACAAGAACATATCGCAGCCAGCGTTGATGGCACGCGGAAGCATCTCTTTTCGCGTCATCTGGTTTGTCATCGCCACCATATGAGAAGCATCAGTCACTACGACCCCCTGAAATCCCAGTTTATCACGCAAAAGCGTCGTCATCAATGTTTTGTTCAATGTCGCAGGCATCCACACTTCCTCTTCCGGCAGTTCCGGGGCAAGTTCGCGTACATATTCGGGAAGCATGATATGGCCGCCCATAATCCCCTCGACCCCATTTTCGATCAATTCTTTGTAAACCATACCATACGTCTCATCCCAGTGTTTTGGCGAGAAATCATTGACATGATTGGACAGATGGGCATCGCGGTAATCCACACCATTTCCCGGAAAATGTTTTGCCACACAGGCAAAATCCGTATTCTGGTGCGCACCCCTCACATATTCGACACTGCACTTTTTTACCATTTCCGGATCATTGGAAAAGGCTCTTGTCGAAATTTCGGTATTCATCGGATTGTAATAGATATCGCAGACCGGCGCAAATGCCATATTGCACCCGATTGCCGCCGCTTCTGCATTTCCCATGCGCCCCATGTCTTCCGCGTAATCATGGTTTCCTGTCGCTCCAATCTTCATGCCATTGCCGATATACGTGCCATCCGTGCATGCACCATCGCCGCCGGATTCCGTATTGCAGGCGATAAACAACGGAATCTTGCTGTTTTCCTGCAAAATGCGGTTCTGCTTCCATACCTCCCGCGCCGGTGCCGGATTGTAGCGGCATCCCCCGAGATGATACGTCTGTATCAATTCAATCAGATCTTCCTCTTTTTGTGATGAGGTCAATTGGAAAAATAATTGTCCTACCTTTTCTTCGTCGTTCATTGCGGCAATCGTCTCGTGAACCCAGTCACAATCTTCTTCTGTCAAAAAAAACGGATTTGCTCTCAGATCAATATTCATTTTCTTTCATCCCTTTCTAAATTTTGATAAAACTGTCTTTCATATTTCTGCTGCATCTCTTTTGTATAATTTCCATTCAGCCACGCCGGAAATGCACTTTTTCTTCCTTCCTGCCATGACTCCTCTTCTTTTCCGGCAAGAATTGGGAAAAATGGGATCCCCGCAACATCGGCACTTTCCTTATCGCCCAAAGCATCTCCGACCATCAAAACATGAGATGATTCGTATCCCAATGCACATACTTTTTTGAGGCACTCGCACTTTGTTCCCTTCTCTTGTGTCATGCACTCTGTAACATAGTTTAATACACTTGCCTCTTCCCATTCACGGCATACCGCCTCCCGATTTGCTGACGAAATGATATAAATATCTGTTTCTTTACATATTCTGGAAATGATATCTTTTGCCCCGGTAAATACCCTTGTCTTCTCTTTGGGAATCTGATTGATCGATTCATTTACTTTATCCGACCAGTCGAGTACCTGCTGTAATAATTTTGAACCGGTCTTTTTCACTTCTTCAGCAAGTGCTCGTTCCGAATATTCTCCCGTCGTCTGCAGCCAATGTTCCAGCCGGGGAAGTTCGTCCGCCTCACTAATCTTGTCTCTGAACTCATACAAAAAACGATAAATCCCTTGAAAACGATTGATTCCTCTTGTTTTCTGCCAAAGATTGATCTCTTCCCAGCGTTTTTCAGCTTCTTTTTCCCATGGCAGAAGATTCCACATTTTTATCGCTTCCGGGCCAAAACAAAATCGGTGTTTCGGTGTCATCGTATCCATGACACAACCGTCAGAATCCACACAAAAAGCATAATTTTTCATTTCGCCTCATTCTCCTTTTCTTCCAAAATCCGCGCATTTTCCTGCACCTTTTTCCGATCCAGCGGATACAAAAATGCCAATGAGAGAGCGAGAAGGACAAAACCGACCGCCGGTGCCAGACAGGTAATATGGTAGATTCCATTGACGACGGATGGTTCAAATGCTGTCGCCTGACTATATCCGATGATGCTTAATAGAAGTCCCGTCACACCGGAAGACGCCGCCTGTCCTACCTTTCTGGCAAAAGAATACACCGAATAAATCGTTCCATCGGATCTCCTTCCATCATGAACCTGCGCATCGTCAATGACATCCGTGATCATCGCCCACGTAATGAGTGAAAAGATCGCAATTCCGACATAAGCAAAGGTATAAAATACGACAAACACATACGCATTCTGTAATTTCAAAAAGTTAGTTACAAAAAGCACTGCTGCCCCAAACAAAGCGGCGGCAATACCCAGCTCCTTTCTTCCCAGTTTTGCCGAAAGCGGCACCGTAAAGGAAGCACAGATCAGTGTAATAACCGTTCCTGCCAGTCCCGATAAGGACTGTGCCCGGATGTTACCGTAAAAATTGGGGAAAAGATACGTTGTCATATTCGTAAGTGTCATTTGTGCCAGAATCATACAGATCGAGCTGACGATAATCCCGATCAGGGCACGGTTATGCACGATCCCCGAGAGCAATTCCGAAACACGGAACTGACTCGTCGTCTGCTCCACCTTTACTCGCTCCGTCGTCATAGCATAACAGATCAGATAACAGATCACAGCTCCGATCGAGCACACCAGCGCGGCAATCATCATGCGTGTTCCGGAAAGCACATTATTTCCGTTTTCATCCTGATAATATACGACAAGCGGCATCACGACTCCAATCACGGTTCCCGCCAGCGACGCACCGATTGTTCTCCAGTTTGACAGCTGTGCACGGTCCGATGGATTTCCGGAAATTGCCGATGCCATCGAACCATACGGAATATTGATCCCGGTATAACACACACTCCCCCACAGAATATACGTAAAAAACATCCAGAATATCTTAAATCCAAGCGGCATATGCGCAAACCAGCTTGCGTACATCAAAAAAGATGCCACGGCGACCGGACCGCACATTCTCCGAATCCAGATCACAAATTTTCCGCGTTCTGTCGGTTTGGTACGATCCACGATCTGTCCCATCGCCACGTCGGTAACGGCATCCACTACGCGGGCTGCCATCATCATTATACCGACCACTCCGGCGGGAACTCCCATGACATCTGTATAAAATTTCAATAAAAACATGCTTGACAAAATAAAGGTAAAATCATTGCCAAAATCGCCAAACATATAACCTGCTTTATCCCTTAATCCAAAAGGGCGTACATTCTGCTCCATAAGTTCCTCCATTCCAATTTTTGTCATTCAATGACTGCTGTTTGAAATGTAGTATGTGCAAAAATACGTCTATTATTCTTATTCTTTCATGCAATCAGTCTTCTTTCGAATTCTCTTTAAAAATACATATCCCACGAGACACGCTATGAACTCAGTAATCGGGAATGCCCACCAGATGAGCGAAACTCCCATCTGTCCATTTCTGACAAAAACAGAAAAAATCCCTGCCAGCGGCAAGATGATAAGAAACTGTCTGATCAGCGAGATCACAAGCGACTCCATTCCCCCATCCAATGCCTGATAAATGCCCTGATACGCGATATTGATTCCCGCAAAAAGGAAACTGATAGAGATAATCCGCATGGCACTGATAAAATATTCTCTGGACTGTCCTGCATTAAATAAAGAAGCAAATGCACCCGGGAAAATCTCTGTGATCATCACACCAATAACCATAAGTACAAGCGTATACATCAATCCGTATTTTATTCCATCCTGAATTCGCTTTTTGTTTTGCATACCGTAAGAAAAAGCGATAATCGGCGTAATGGCATCGCGCAGTCCAAATGCTAAGAACAATACAAACTGCTGTACTTTATAAAACAGTCCGTATGCAGTCTGTGCCGAAGCACTAAACTTCAAAATCAGATTCATAACATAAACCATGATCGACATAAGTGCCTGTGCAATGATTGCCGGAAGTCCGATCACATAAATTCCTTTGATAATTCCACGATCCGGCTTCATATACTTTGCGTCATGTTCAAATTCTTTATTTAATTTTATATGAAAAATAAACAAAAGCACCGCAGACGCAACCTGCCCGATCACCGTTGCATAGGCAGCTCCTTCTACGCCCATTTCAGGCACCGGACCGATTCCATAGATCATAATCGGATCAAGAATAATATTTACTACCGCTCCCACAACCTGACCTATGGTAGAATACAGGGAACGCCCCGTCGCCTGCAATAATTTTTCAAACAAAGAAAAGAAAATGATTCCAAACGAAATGACGCAGCATATTCTAAGATAACCGGTTCCCATCGCGATCACTTCCGGATCCACGGTCTGCGAAGAAATGTATGCTTTTACACCAAAAATTCCAAACAACAGACATACCACATATATGACTGCTCCTAAAAACAGGCTGTTTCCTGCCACTTTCGCCGCCTTTTTACGATTTCCCTCTCCAAGCGTTCTTGCTAAAAGCGCATTGGTTCCCACACCGGTTCCGATTCCAATTGCCACCATCAGCATCTGAACCGGAAATACGAGCGTAAGTGCATTCAATGCCGCTTCACTTCCCACTTTCATATTTCCCACAAAGGCACTATCCACAATATTGTAGACTGCCTGCAATGCCATCGATAAGATCATCGGTATTCCCATCTGAACCATGAGTTTCTTGACCGGCATCTCCCTCATCTTATTACTTTCCGCCATTTTTAAATCCTCCTATCTAATATGTATGTGTTGTCTCCTCGCAACACAAAAAAACGAGCAGTCAAACTGGATTTACGCTAGTTTGCTACTCGTTTAAAATGTATTATATGGGTCTTTTTTCAAAAAGTCAAGTAAAAAATAATTTAGTTGCCAAAATCGGAAGTTGTCAATAGCGTTTAACAGAATTAAGATTCTTTTTATTCCTTTATTCTGC
>ERZ827496.525-NODE-525-length-53161-cov-16.606843_pt1 | contig 53161 bp, 40 predicted proteins | sample MGYA00519769_ERZ827496 | MGnify/ENA primary metagenome ERZ827496 (study PRJEB31778, sample SAMEA3449327) | human gut metagenome | biome: human gut; feature: human-associated habitat; material: faeces | place: United Kingdom | collected 2010/2012 ...
TTGAAGGACTATTTGATTAATTTTTTAACTCGTCCATTTTTATTGGACACTAATGAGGATATATATTATTTATAGTCTGACTTATGACACCTTTATAGTTCACATCATCGAACATTTTATATTGTTTTGAGGTTGTTGATAAAGGCTTCTCGTTAATATTTACAAAATTAACAAGAGAATCAATATCAACTGAACTAAATAGCATACTAGTCATCAACTGAATAATTCTGGTTTTGTCTGCACTTCTTAAGAAAATGCCTTTGTTGGATAGGAAGGCCTTTAAATCTATTGACTTAACAGCTTCCGAAGCAAGAAAAGGTTTCATAGAATCACCATATGGCAGATACTCTATCAAGTGCGGTTTTATATTTAGACATTTATTCCGATTTTCATTGTATGATTCATCAATAAAAGTTTCAGTGCAATCAGCCGGAATTAGCCTTAAGCTATCAACATTTAAATTTGAAATTCTTTCGACTCTCAAATTTAAATCATTATTGTTATAACTACGTACAACCTCAGTAACTACACCTTGTTTATCAGAATCATAATCTGGGAAATACAAAATATATTCGTTAGCTAATCCACTTGTAAGTCGCAATGACAACCAAATCATCTTTTTTAAATGTTCCCGATTGAATTTATCCGAGCAAAACAATAAAACGCTTATTTTATTTTTGTCCTCTTTAATTATAGGGAGAATAGAAGAATTCAAAAATTGAGGGGGCATGTATGTACCGCGTTTACCAATTTTCTGTGTATCAGAATTATCTTCGGTAATAGGATATAGAAATTTAACGGGCATCGACGGTCTGTAATTTTTTGCTGTAATAATTGAACTTATTAAAAAATTCAGTTTTGCATTATCTATAAGATAGTAAGTTACATTTTTATTTAATAGATTTCCCTTAAACAAACTAGAACCATTAATAAAAGTCTGCCCTTGATCGTTATCAGCTAATGATAAAATAAAATTAACATAATACTCGTAAGAGTTATCAACTACAACCCTCTTTTGTTTGAGAAGTTTATCTCTTACAATATCAAAGTAAAACAAGCCTTCTTTTATCTCCGTATGTATATCTTGAGAATAGTCAATATCAAAGTTAGAATTTATATACAATAGATCTTTACTATTATTTTTTAGTGGAGATTCATAGTCCGCCCAATAATCCAAAGAACATGAAATATCCTTGCCTAATTTTTCATTATATAATAATTGATTCTCATCTTTGGTCATATTTCTCCACCCAAAAAGTTTGAGTATATTAATCATAATAGTGGATTGAATATCCTCATTTTGTTTCGGGTTATCTGGTAATATCAGGGGAAATGGAGATTTCTTCAACTGATCCTCTATGGCACAGAAACTATCTAATAAATATTTTTTAAATTCATCTTTCTGAACGATTTTCCCTGAGACTGAGTTTTCAAGAACTATGTGGTTTAACGCTTTAGCGAATAGCTTACATAATTTCACAGATATAATAGTCTTACCATTATCCTCATAAAAACTATTGATTTTTTGCATTATGATAGATTGAAAATCATCTATTGACATATTCTTATTTTCAATAATAATATTGTCAATTTTACTACCAACATTTTCCGCAATATTCCCAATCAATACTAATTTATACTCATTAGCATTAGGCGTTGAATTCTTTAATTCTTCACTCCATCTCTTAATTGCAGAAAGATAAAATGGGTTTTTCGATGATTTTACTTGAACGACCATGATTCTCCCATCCGAATAATTCCAGCGAATATCAACCTTTTCAGATTCATCATTAGGTTCCACACAAATACTCTCCCAATCATATTCAAAGGAATCCAACAATGCGACCAGTGACTGATAGATATACCCCTTAATTGCATATTGTCCGTTCATATACTATGATTTTTTTATATTATTCTCCTATTATCATTCGTTCTACTTCTCGTTTTGCACTCTCTAAGATAGCCTTACCTTGTTCCCGTAATGCTTTTGCCTTATTTCGCATATTTGAAATACAATCTATGATTTCCTGTTGTTTATCAATAGGAGGAAGTGGCACATTAAAATTTTCAAGAAAATCAGAAGCAACTCGCTGTTGACCAGCAGAACCTCCAAAATAAAGTTTAGCGGTTTCTCGAACCAACTTCATGTGCAGAATAGAACGGATAAATTCTACCATGATGCTGTTATTCTTTGCTCTGATAACATGAAATTCCGTTGAACCACAACCATAGCCATTAGTTAGATTTTTGGCAATAGATGATTTGCCATTTTCCATACAAGGTGTAATCTTAGCCCAAAGCAAATCCCCTTCTTGAAAACGAGTAAAACCTTTAGAATCATTAATGGTACAATTTTTATAATTTTCTATTTCTGCATATGTTTCATTAATAGACTCCATCGGCACAAATGAAATTTTCATTTCTTTATTGATTTGTGGGAATTTTGTATTTGGATTAATATAAGCCACATGAGATAGTTGTACATTATCGTATAACTCAGACCTTAGGCTGACTACATTTCTGTATATACTAGGTGTATAACGCCCAATAAGATCTTTTTTATAAATAATAAACATTCTATTATTAATATCATTCTTGACTTTAGGAATTGTTATTCCTAGCTCTTTTAAAAGATAGTCATCGATACTATCTAATAGATGTTGCGCTTCTTTGTCTTTCTTTTGCTTTTTTCTATTTACTTCATTTACATATTCAACAATCTCTTGTTGTCTTTGAATGCATGGTATTGACGGAAGCCTAATTCCTTGAATTTTATCCAAACCAAGTTTAGGAATGGTTGTTTGAATATAGTTCAAATCCAATTGTTTTTTTACAATAGGCAGTTCCAAGCATATTTTTAAGTATTCAGAGAGTAACTTTACATTTTGTTTCACCAATATTTTTGCGCAGTTTTCGGTTAGTATAACCCTTTTCCCGTATGGGATATTTTTCAAAATTGTTGTTTTTCCTATTGTACCAGCAATAGAAATAGCAAGTTCACCTTCCGTAATTTCATATTTTTCAAGGATTTTAAAAACATCCTCTGAGATATTCATAAGATTATTGACATTAACCTGTGTATCAGAATCCATATCTGCAACACGCAAATAATAATATGGAGTTGTATCTTCTGAATACCCATAACCTTTAGGTATTCGTTTTCCTCCTTTTACTATTGCTACAGACGACAATTTTATGAATCCTGAAAAATCTAAGTTTTCATTGTAGTATTGAGCATCTAATCTACCCTCAATCTCCGACCGTTTAACGATGAAGATTTTATTCTTGTCTATATGTTGTGGTACTTGGTAACTCATAACGTCTCAATGAAATTCTTTAGTTCCTCTCCAATAACATCCAGTTCATTCACAGCCGTTTTCTTGCCTGTTGCATCATATCCTATTTCTTCAGCTATTGCCATAAAGATAGGATAGTCAGGCAATTCTTTTTGTTTTGTCGATTGGTATTCTTCCGATAATCTGTTTTTCAGTTCATCAACCTTGTCTGCATATATAGCCAGCAAGTCGGCATTCCACAATTTGTATTCTTCTGTCTTCTTGGCATCTGTAGCTGAAATGTTCTGGGCAGACTTTATCTCATTGGCTTTTTGTTTTTGCTGATGTTTAATCTCTTTATCCCACTGCAGTCTATGCGCTATGTAATTATTATCATTCAATAATTGAGTCTCGATATTTTTCTTTGTGGAAGTCAATTTATCCGTTTGTTCTTTTGTCCATTTTTTCAAGAAAAGAACAGAGCTCTTGACTCCTGCACCATTAGCAGTAAAAGCTGTCTGAGGCATGCTGATAACCGCTACGATACGAAACCAATCCTCTATTTGAGTACGAACATATTGCATACTGCTGTTAGTCAATATACCATCAGGGAGAACTATAGCAAGATAGCCACCTTCTTTTAAAAATTTATAATCTTGTTCTATAAAAAGAACTTCCGTACTTTGCCCATCACGAATGTCCTGAGGACGTGCCGCAACAGCTAACCAATCTTCTTCTTTTTTCCCAAGCTGATACGTTTTGAGATATGCTTGCTCTGTTTGGCGGATTGTGCTTCCAAAAGGTGGATTCGTTATGATAAAATCGAATGTGCCATATTTAAATCCCTGATTATTTGTTCTGCTTATGATTGTGTCGTCTGAAACAAGTCCATCCGATGTAATAACATTGGTATGTCCATCATCATGGATAATCATATTCATTTTCGCGGCACGTGAAATTTGTTCGCTAATTTCAATTCCATACAGATTCTTTTCTGCAAAATCGTGCCAATACTTAAACCACCTATCGTATTGTCTTACATCTTTCAAATAGTTAGGATAAAGTTCGGTAGCCTTATCACGTACTTTATTCAACGCATAAAGCAAAAATCCTCCACTTCCACAAGATGTGTCAAGAACCTTTGAGTCATGATCAATCGGTAATACATCAACAATAAATTTGACTATTTCACGCGGTGTGAAATATTGTCCGAAATTACCTCTGAAGAATGAACCCATAAAGGTTTCAAAGGCCCGTCCTTTGCTATCCAAATCAGTTTCTCCCAAATTAACACTTTCAAGATAGCCGACTACAGTCCTTATTTTTTCAGGAGTCAATCGGATGTTATCCCGAAATACTTCTTGATCTTTTTTCCGTCCTTCCTCGTATAATGCCATAACACGCTTATAAAGATTGTCATTCTCAATAAGCCGTCTTTTGGCTTCGCTTTTCTCAACCTCTTTGGGCACAGTTATAATCTGAAAATCGTATGGTTCTCCCATTCTTCTTGGTTTTCGCTCATCCCATATCTTGCAGAATATGAGTTTATCTAATTCATCGAATGCCTCAGACGGATTAAGCTGTCCACCTGCCCAAAGTGCTTCATGTGCTTGCTTGAATCTTCGAGTGAGTTCAGACTGGTCAATAACTGCCAAATCAAAGAACCGTTGCTTCCCCGCTTCTTCCGGCAAATATTGAGCTTCATACACATACTTATAGGAAGCAACATTTTTGACTCCAAATTGAGGAATATCAGGCATCTGATTTCTAGTATTCTGATTCTTATCAACTTCAAAATAGTCAGATTTAATTCCGGAAGTTACCCATACATATTTGACATCACAAGGTAGGGCAAATGCATAACTATATGCCTGTTCTATTGCTTGCTGATATTCTGCCTCACTAACCTCTTGTCGTTTACATTCAACTAATATATGTGGAATCGTGCACATGTCATTTTCATATACAACAATGTCAGCTTCTTTGACCTCTCGCCCCATTGTGACAGGTACGAATTGTCTTATCCTGTTTTCAGGGTAATTATAATCCAATATCAATCGAAGAAATGTTTCGGCTTGAACCTTTTCTTCAGGGTTATTGAAGTTACGTTCTTTATTTTGGAATACATAAGTAATTCGTGACATATCTTCATTAAAAGATATGAGATTTTTCTCTATTCCAATTTTTATATAGTCTTTCATATATTCTATTGTAATTTATAGTTTTGTAGTATTAATCAGTTCTTGTACATCAACCTCTAACAGATTAGCGACTTTAACAAGTGTGTCAAATCTGGCTGAGATACATTAAAACACCATTTGGAAACAGTTGACGGATTCTTCCCTAATTGCTCCACCAGCCATTTTCCTGTTTTCTTTCGACTAAAACTATTTTGAGTCTATTTATAACCTCCATATCAATCATTAAATTGAATTATATGCAAATGTAATGAATTTATTTGATCTCAATCATTCAATATAAACTACTTTTATTTATGAATATTCTGACTTTGGAGGGAAATATTTTAGTAAGTAGTTTTGGGGTGCCGAAAACATTTCAGGTGCCCCAAAACACAACTTGCTATATTTGCTTGAACATAAAAAGTGATACTTGAAAAAATTACATAACCTTTTGCCTAAAACGAATAAAAAACGAACCGAAACCAGTAAGTACTGACTTATTGGTTGTACATAACCAGTAGGTAAGTCATACAATCAATCAGTCAATCACACATTCAGTCACTCAATTAAGACATCGTCTACAATGCTATTTAGCAGGAACAAACCAAAGAATTGCAAGATAACCGGAATATGTGCCGTACATTGCTTTTAGGGAATATGTCAAAGAAAATAATGTAGAGGCGAAATTCCCAAAGCACACTTCAAAAGAAGGAAAGATTATTCCCGGAGGGAGTGCAGTTTTCCGTTTATCACCATTTCGTTATGTCACATAGAAACACCCTCCTTTGTCTTGAATAAACTCCAGAAACGCAGATATATAAGCTTATGTCGTATGTGACGTTAATTGTTTTGTTTGTTGACGATTTTTTCCGTCAGTCATTTTTTCCGTAGCCGTCATCGTCCATTATACAGATATGGAAAAGAAAAGGTTTTTCAGGCTAAATACGCTTTGAAAAAGGAAGATTCTGCCCGAAACAGCAAAGCCGCTTGACCTTTTCACTTGCAATAGAGTCTGTACTAACTTCAATGGACGAGCGAGGAAATATGCGACTGTCGGAATGTTATTCTCATATTGACATGCAAATGCTTTTCTTCATATCTCACAATTTATCAGATAGTTATCCAAAATCCTGACTTATCTTTGGGCGGTTATTTTTACATAGATCTAGGTTGTTTTTATGTTGGTATGTCCCAACAGCCTGCTGACGGTTTCAATCGGCACTCCGTTGGATAACAGAATGGTGATCGCTGCCGAATATCTGGCTACATGATAGGTCAAATGCGTTTTTATACTGCATAATTCAGCTATGGCTTTTAGTATCTTGTGCAGATCGTATTACTCAGCATGAGGAATACCTTATTGTCCCTTGCCATACCTTTGTACTTCTCGATTATCTTTAGAGGTACATCCAAAAGACGGATATTCGATTCCGTATTGATGCGACATTTCTTTTCAGTGCGCAGAAAAGAACTCGAAATCATTGATAAATGTTAGATTCTGTTCTTTAAGGGGAATATCGTTCCGCTTGTAAGTGTGCGGAAGAAATTCGCAAAGATATTGTAAACGGTTTTGTAGGTTGGTATATCCGTCCGTCTGCATCTATTCCTGATAACGACGATTTACCTCCACACGGATTTTATCAATGGCTATGTTGATTTTATTCGTTTCGACACTTTTGCCCGAAGCACGGTTGTTTTTTACATCCAATAATAAAAGATATCCATCTTGCAACTAAACTGCTTGATTTCGCCGTCAACGGTAATACGGCACATCAAAGGCAAATTACCATTGGGCTTTTCACCACCTTTCTTCACATAGAATAACACTTTGAATGTACTTCGCATAACTCACTCTTTATCGTTACAAACAGATATGATACATAACATAAAACATTGTAACAAATCGGTTTAGTTCTACATCTCCTCCTTTACTTATGGTAATGATGTGGTAACTGAACTCTTACACCGTTTGGCTCTATTCTAGTTTTCTTTAGCTTCTTTCCTAGAGAAAATATATAGCGTAACAAATGCATTTTCAGATAGTTTACTACGCTCTTCACAATTTTATATTCTCACTATTTGTTTATTCCACAAACTCTGCCATTTTCTCTTTCAGGATATGCTTACGATACCCCATCCAACTATGTATCACTTTACGTTCCGGTGAAATCAACACATAATGAAGCACTCCCTTTACACCATAAACCGCTGCAAGTCCGTCATTCATCTCAAGAAGTTCATTCCATTGATGGCCGGTCAGTTTCTTTTCTGCCACAAACTTCTTCCATCTGTTCTTCAGGGCTCCACAAATGCCAACCAGTTCCAGCTTGCCTTTATACATACGACTCACTTCTTCCATTTCCAACAGTACCTCCATGCAAGGCTGGCAACCGATGTTCCAAAAATCAAGCAGAATGTATTTACCCTAAATTTAAAGAGATTATGCTTATCCCCCTCCGTATCATACAGCGTGCCGTCTACCATGTGGTCGCCCGCCTTTACCGACTCCACCATTTTGATATAAGTTGCTATCTCACGTCCTACCGGCGACTTGCGGTCTGTCTCAGATAGACGTGCATACAACGAATAAACAAATTCTTTATGGGAATATTAAGAGTCGGTGTTCCAATTAAGGAAAGCTACCTGATAAAAATACTTTTGCAGCCAGACTTTTGTGACCGGAGCCGTTTTCATGTATTCCAATTCCCGTAACCGAATTTTGTCTTGCAGAGGATATATATGATTCCGACGGATAGAATCAATCTTGTTTCGGATGGAAATATCATTTATGCTCTTGTCAAACATTTCATAGACTATCATCTCTTGCTTAAAGGCTTCCACCATTTCCGGCATTCCCAACTTGGTAAACTCAGCCTCCGCCTGCTGCTCCGGTACCTCACTTTCTACCGTCCAGAACGGACAGAGCATGCCTTCACCCTGAATCCGGATTTTTGCCCCGGAAACTACCCATAGAGAAAGCGGCCACACTGAAAATGTCTTCTTATAGATTACTAATAGCAACAACTGCCGAGATTCCTTTGAAGGATTCCTTTGAAGTAATGGCATCCCTTAACACAAACCTGCCATCTGTAACCGTATCAGATAGCATAACGGCCGCATACTTTCTGTTTTCAAACTGAAAGAGGGAAACAATTGAACTGTCGGGCAGGTTCTTCACAAATCCTTCTATCAAGAATTCACCTTCCGGAACCTTCTGCCCAGAATGGCATCCCCCTATCACCAACCCCAATAATATAGAGGACAATAATATTGCTGTGAATTTCATGGTATCATATTTTTATAAAAATGAGTCCGCTTTCAAATGCGGTTTCTTCCTTTTCAACTTCTCTCAGAAGTACATAAAGCATACGTAAAACCCATTTGAAAGCGGACTCAAAAAAGCTGATTACTGAAGTCTGAACGTAACAGGCACGGTGTATTTCACTCTCACGACCTCTCCCTTCTCCATGCCCGGTTTCCACTTAGGCATGGTCTTCAGCACGCGCAAAGCCTCTGCATCCAAATCCGGATTCACCGCACGAAGCACATTGAACTCGGTAGGAGTTCCGTCTTTTTCCACTACAAACTGCACGATTACCCGTCCCTGCACATTGTTCTTCATGGCACTTTCCGGATATTTCAGGTTGTCTTGAAGGAATTTCAACAATTCCTTCATTCCTCCCGGAAATTCAGGCATCTGTTCCGCTACGTCATACGCTTTTTCTTTTGCCACGCTGTCAGTAGGAACTGCTACCACGGAATCGTGCGACGGTTTCTTCTTTGGCATCCTGTTTTTCGGATACTCCCTGCGAGCAGGAGATGTTTCCGGCAACGAGTAGAGCAAAGGCCGGAACCATGAACAGTGCATATTTGATACGCCCTGTTCCGTTTGATTTTTTCTTGTTCATCATAATGATACGTTTTTTAAGATGAGAGAAATTGAAATTATTAGATAATCCATACTTGTGGCTGTAGGCCAACCCAAGCAGGTGATATTGATAACTCTTGGTGGCGAATCCCGCTTCCACGACTCTCTTATCGGCCAGGAACTCTAAGTTGAGCCGGACTTCCCGTTTCAGCAGCCAGGCAAAAGGGTTCATCCAGCAGCAGATGCTGACCATCTCGGCAAGAAGCACATCGACGGAATGTCGCTGCTTTACGTGTGCCATCTCGTGCGTCAGGATTTCGTCCAGCTCGTCTTCCTTCACCGTCGCCGGATTCAGGAAAATCCACCCGAAGAAAGAGAAGGGTCCGGACGAGCCATTCAGGCATTTCACACGGATGCCATTTATCGTCTTCTCCGGCGTACGCAAGATCAGGTGCCACAAACTGCACGCTTGCACAAGGAACCGGACGGACAGCACCAGCACTCCGGCGAGGTACAGGTATTTCACCCAATCAGTCAACACCCACACGCCGTTTCCCGCTTCCGCTGTTTCACTTCCCACCACTATTTCCGGCAACACTACCGAATAGTCAAAATGCGTAAGCATGATCAGGCTGCCACGACTTTCCAGCCATTCCCGCACGTCAACCAGCGGCAACACGAAAGGCAACACCAGCGCCAGCAGCAGAATGAATCTTCTGGAACGGAAAAAGGTGTCCCGCGTACATACCAGCTTGTACAAGGCGTAAAACAGGACCAGTCCGAAATTGACTTGAAGAAGATATAGCATAATAAAAAGGAATTTAAAAGGTGAGTAAATATAATTCTAAAATGCCCTATTTGTCTTTCCGCTTCTCAATCAGGTCGATAATCTCGTTCAGCTCGTCCTTGGAGATTTTCTGCTCCTTGGCGAAGAACGACACCATCTCCTTGTAAGAGTCGGCAAAATAGTTGCGCACAAGATTGCCCACCGAATTGCGGGTATATTCCTCCTGCTCCACCAGCGGCGTATAGCGGTAAGTGTTCCCAAACTTCTCGGCCTTCAGGTAGCCTTTCCGTTTCAGGTTGTTCACAATCGAAGCCACCGTGGTGTAAGGCGGTTTCGGCTCGTCATAACGGGCCACGATTTCTTTCACGAAACACGGGCCCAAATGCCAGATGAAGCGCATGGCCTCTTCTTCCTGATAAGTTAGCTTTTCCATATCGAATTAGGTTTTCTACGAACTTTTCGCAAATCTACGAAACTATCGTAATAGTTGTTCAAACAAACAGTTAATTAATTTAAAAGGAAAGATTATTTTTTCTTATCTCACTCATACACACCCAAAGTCGCACCACGGATTCAGATTTTCCGCAGACAATCCCCCTTGTTTGATTCCAATAATGCGCCCACATTTTTAAGCCTTGAATACTACAGGAATATGACAGTTTGGAAATCATCAAATTCATATAACATTATTTAGGAATCCCATATTTGAAGAATTCTTCTTCTTTGATTGCTTGCAGACGATTCTGAGCCTCTTTATATGAACGTTTTATAACTTCTGTCACACCATTATCTAAGAGGTCTACAGAATTCACAAAACGTTGGTAATATAGTTTTTCTTTTTTTGTATCCTTCAAAATGCCATATATGCGTGCTATTTTATAAATTGAAAAAAGAGAGGAAGGGACAATCTCAAGGCAGCGGTTCAAATAGCATATACTTTCTCGGTACTTGTGCCTGCTAAAATATGCGTCAGAAACAGCTTCATTCAAGGCAAACATTAAAGTTGTGTCTGGTTGCAATAAGGTTATGGCTTTTTGTATGTATTTTATGCCCTCGTCCTTAAAACCTATTTTAATGCCTATTAATCCTAATTGTGAAAGGATATATGGATTTCCCCTTTTCTTTTGATTTGCTTTGACAAGGTTATCGTATGCCTGATTCAGACTATCTATTTTAGCATAACATACTCCCGTATAATAATATGTCTCACCGCTATTGTCTTGTGAAAATAATAGTTTCCTATATAGGGATAATGCCTTTTCATATTCATTTTTGAGATAGAAAGAGAAAGCCCGCTGTCTGTTGATGAATACATTAGTTGAATCATTGGAAACATATTTTTCAGTTACAGACAGAGCTGAATCCGGTTGCTCCTGTATGTTGTATGCAGATGCAAGACTTGCTACAATTTCACTGTCAAATGGATATTCATCAATGATTCTTTTACCGACCAATAGCATGGAATCTCTTTCTGACATCTGCTTATGTAGGTTATATTTGAATCTCAAATCCATTTGAGTCAAGCTGTCTGCTGGTATCTTATTCAAGAAAAGCTTAGAAAGACCATATTGCCCCCTTTTCATATAACATTGTGCTATTTTTCTGATATAAAGGAGTCTATAATCAATTTCAAGGCTTTTTTTATACCAACGAAGCGCACCATAATAATCGAAATTTTTCTCCAGACTATCTCCTTTTTGATAATATTCAGCAGATAGTTTATAAGATTGAATTACATCCGTATCATTGTTTGTCGATTGGGCAGCAAGGGTATGAGAACATAGTAAAACAGTCATTAAAAACAAAATATTAGTTTTCATTATTTCTTGGATTAAAGGGTTATAACTGTCTAATATATAGGAATGAGGAATGAACTGATAGAAAGCATCCGTCTTATCCACCTCCTGTCTCACCTTCTTCGTCTGGCGGCCGAAGTCGAGAATGTAGGCCAGTTTGATGTGAAAGTACCGGTGTTTATCTTGAAATCTTCGCTCGAATACCACGTGTTGGGTTTACTCTTGCTTACAGTTTCTACTTTGTATAGAATTTCTGTTTTTCAAAATCAAACCAGGTGTTATAACCTGACAGAATAAAAATCTCACCGCAGTATTCCACATTGTTCCCTAATTGGACCTTTCCTTTTGCCTTGTGGGTGATATCATAAACTTTTCCATCGAGATTCATTTTCTCATTTCCCTGTGTCCGAGTATAATCAAGATTGACGGCTTCCTTATTTTCAAACGCATAAAGAGAATCCATCACCATGACAAAAATGCCGGATTCCAACATCATTTTAGCCGGAGCTTTTTCATTAATTAGGGTTTCAAAATAATAATGACCATTCTCTTTCTTCAATGCAAAAGAACCATCACTATTTGACTGAGCAAAGATAGTATTGCAACTAAACAATACTATTGATAAAAATGACGCAAAACTTTTCATATAAATATCTCCTATATATTATACTTTCAGTAATTTATAATAAAAATTGAAGGCTTATGAACAAAGAATTCAGCTCGTCATAACGGGCCACGATTTCTTTCACGAAATACGGTCCCAAATGCCAGATGAAGCGCATGGCCTCTTCTTCCTGATAAGTTAGCTTTTCTATATCGGCCCATGTCTTCTACGAACTTTTCGCAAATCTACGAAACTATCGTAATAGCTATTCAAACAAACAGTTAATTAATTTAAAAGAAAAGTGAATTAACAAATAAAGCACCATCTTCATGCTCCGATAAACGGATAGAAGATGATGCTGCATCAAATCAAAAAAAGCAAAGTATTTGTTTCCTTCAATTATTTCACATAGTCCAGCTTGATCACTACGACACGAATTTCCTGTGATTCTTTCTCTGTCTGCACCTTGGCAATATGCCAGTCACTGGGGAAAAACAAAAAGAAGCGTCCAGGAGTAGAATCAATAAACATTGTTTTCTCCACCTCATAAGTATAGCCCATAAAATCGGGTTTGTATGCCTGATTAGGATAAGAAGAATCATGATCAAGCAGTCCGAAACGTTCCGTTCCCTTTACTACGTATTGCAAATCGATGTGATGATAATGCGATTCAGAGCCACACTTGTCCAAGGGCTTGTTGGCACTGTCCTCTACCGAAACCGACAACGTTGTACCGGGTATGTCGTGCTTTCCTGCTGGAATATGCTCCAAATCGGTTTGTGCCAGCCATTGGAAAGCCGCATCCCACTGAGCCTTGTTCTTATGATACTGACTATAAAATTCCTTCAGATTAGTACACACATCCGGCATAGCCTTGAATCCGTTGCTCCATGACTTTCCCAATGTCCAATTAATATACTTGGAATAATCTCCACTCACAGGGCATTGTGCAAAAGTTACATTCCATGCACACATCAGTCCCGCCAGCATACATCCACACAATCTTACATTTCTTTTCATTTTTATTTCGTATTGGTTTATTTCATAAATTTCTGTTTTAACATGCCCAAAGGTATACAATTATCGGACAACAAAAAAGTTTCCCCATAAAGACTTTTTACAACCGACAATCCCTTGCATGAATCAGCGTGCCAACATGATAACCAGAAAACGAAAAGAGAATAACCTCAAAAAAGAAAGAAAATGTGTAGGTTTTCCATGCATGAAACCTATGTTTCCCGAAGCTGAAACCTACGTCTCTCGCATGGAAAACGTACGTTCTCCACCTAGGAAACATAAAAAACAACGAAAGAATGGCAATATATTTCTTTGACCTTTTAAAATAAATTCTTCAATGCTTTACGTTAAGCCATTGTTACATTGTTCCGAATCCGGGGAAAGAAAAATAAAAAAGCCGCCTAATTCGTTGTAATTAAGCGGCTTTCACTCGGAGCCGAAAGCGGGACTCGAACCCGCGACTTACTCATTACGAATGAGTTACTCTACCAACTGAGTTATTTCGGCAACGTGTTTCGTTGAAAACGGTTGCAAAATTACAGTTTTCTTGGAACCTGCCAAACAAAAAGCAGTTTTTTTTCAAAAAAAATCATTTCAGAAGCCCATGAAACCCACTTTTTACGCTATTCCTTGCACCTTCACCATTCTTTCCGACTCAATCTCCACTAGGCTTTTCCCGAATTCTCACTCCCCCACTTCCCACATAAATTCCTTCCACCCACACCATTCTCCAGTCATCAAAAGAAAAGGAAGAAATATTTTTGTAAAAACTTTCGACAATCATCCTTTCATTTGAACAGAAATGTGTATATTTGCACTCCGAATTATGACGTGACAAAAGAGCTTGATGGATTACTGGTTAAGACATAGAAAGAATACACACATATTCGGAGTTCCGGCGGACTGGATGAATGCCGGAAGCCATTCTTTTTTTTCTTCATGTCATTTTTTCCCTGAATATTTGAGTTTCCCTTTATATACACCCGGAATTGCTTTTCGGCAAATCCGGGCGTTTTTTCGTATATACGGATGCAAGAGAATAATAATACAAGATATATAAGATTATTTGTAATAAGGTGATGAGAAATGTAACATTAATCCTCGACGACGGGAGCCGCTTTCATGGCAAGTCGTTCGGCTATGAGAAACCGGTAGCCGGTGAAGTGGTGTTCAACACGGCAATGACCGGATACCCTGAAAGCTTGACCGACCCTTCGTATGCCGGTCAGTTGATGACACTGACCTATCCGCTGGTCGGTAACTACGGCGTGCCTCCGTTCACGTTCGAAGCAAACGGACTGCCCACTTTCATGGAAAGCGAAAAAATCCATGCCGAAGCGATTATCGTGAGCGACTACAGCGAAAAGTATTCCCACTGGAATGCAGTAGAAAGCCTGGCCGACCGGCTGAAGCGTGAACAGATTCCAGGTATCACGGGCATCGACACACGCGAACTGACCAAGGTGCTGCGTGAACATGGTGTGATGATGGGAAAAATCGTGTTCGACGATGAACCGGACAACATCCCTGAAGCCACTTATGCCGGCGTAAACTACGTAGACAAAGTTTCCTGCAAAGAAATCATCCGCTACAATGAAGGCGAAGGCAAGAAAAAAGTAGTGCTCGTAGACTGCGGCGTGAAATCAAACATCATCCGTTGCCTGCTCAAGCGCGACGTAGAAGTGATCCGCGTGCCTTGGGACTACGACTTCAACTCCCTGCAATTCGACGGTCTGTTCATCTCCAACGGTCCAGGCGACCCTGACACCTGCGATGCGGCTGTACAGAACATCCGCAAAGCCATGCAGAACGAAAAACTTCCTATCTTCGGAATCTGTATGGGTAACCAGTTGCTTTCAAAGGCAGGAGGCGCTAAAATCTACAAACTGAAGTACGGACACCGCAGCCATAACCAGCCGGTACGTCTGGTGGGCACAGACAAATGCTTCATCACCTCACAGAACCACGGTTATGCAGTGGACAACAACACACTGGGAGCCGACTGGGAACCGCTCTTCATCAACATGAACGACGGCTCCAACGAAGGTATCCGCCACAAGAAGAACCCTTGGTTCTCTGCACAGTTCCACCCAGAAGCTGCCAGCGGTCCGACCGATACAGAATTCCTGTTCGACGAATTTGTAAAGTTGCTGTAATCCATTAAAACAAAGAAGACAATGAAAGAAAATATAAAGAAAGTATTGCTGTTAGGTTCAGGAGCCCTGAAAATCGGTGAAGCAGGTGAATTCGACTACTCCGGCTCACAGGCCCTGAAAGCCTTGAAGGAAGAAGGTATCGAAACCATCCTGATCAACCCGAACATCGCCACCGTGCAGACCTCGGAAGGTGTGGCCGACAAAATTTACTTCCTGCCCGTCACTCCTTATTTCGTAGAGAAAGTCATCGCCAAGGAACGTCCCGACGGTGTGCTGCTGTCGTTCGGTGGACAGACAGCCCTGAACTGCGGTGTAGCTCTTTACAAGGCAGGTGTATTCGAAAAATACAATGCCCGCGTACTCGGTACTCCGGTACAGGCCATCATGGATACGGAAGACCGTGAGCTGTTCGTACAGAAACTGGACGAAATCCACGTAAAGACCATCAAGAGTGAAGCGGTAGAAAACATCGAAGATGCTCGCCGTGCTGCCAAGGAACTGGGCTATCCGGTCATCATCCGTGCAGCATACGCACTGGGAGGTCTGGGTTCAGGTTTCTGCGACAACGAAGAAGAACTGAACGTGCTGGCCGAAAAAGCGTTCTCTTTCTCTCCGCAGGTGCTGGTAGAAAAAAGTCTGAAAGGCTGGAAGGAAGTGGAATACGAAGTAGTGCGCGACCGTTTCGACAACTGTATCACGGTCTGCAACATGGAAAACTTCGACCCACTGGGTATCCACACCGGTGAAAGTATCGTTATCGCACCTTCACAGACACTGACCAACAGCGAATACCACAAACTTCGTGAACTGGCCATCCGCATCATCCGCCACATCGGTATCGTGGGTGAATGTAACGTGCAGTATGCTTTCGACCCGGAATCGGAAGACTACCGTGTAATTGAGGTAAATGCCCGTCTGAGCCGTTCTTCTGCTTTGGCATCTAAAGCAACTGGTTATCCGCTGGCTTTCGTCGCTGCCAAGCTGGGTCTGGGTTACGGATTGTTCGACCTGAAGAACTCTGTCACAAAGACCACTTCAGCCTTCTTCGAACCGGCACTGGACTACGTGGTTTGTAAGATTCCTCGCTGGGACTTGGGTAAGTTCCACGGCGTAGACCGCGAGCTGGGTTCCAGCATGAAGTCAGTAGGTGAAGTCATGGCCATCGGACGTACTTTCGAAGAAGCCATCCAGAAGGGTCTGCGTATGATTGGTCAGGGCATGCACGGTTTCGTTGAAAACAAGGAACTTCAGATTGCCGATGTAGACAAGGCATTGCGCGAACCGACCGACAAGCGTATCTTCGTCATCTCAAAGGCTATGCGTGCCGGCTACACCGTAGACCAGATTCACGACCTTACCAAGATTGACAAATGGTTCCTCGACAAGCTGATGAACATCATGCAGACTTCCAAAGAGCTGCACGAGTGGGGCAACAACCACAAACTGCTGTCACAGCTTCCGAACGAACTTCTTTATAAAGCAAAACGTCAGGGATTCTCTGACTTCCAGGTGGCACGTGCCATCGGTTACGAAGGCGACATGGAAGATGCCATCCTCGACATCCGCAAGCACCGTAAAAGCGTAGGTATCGTTCCGGTAGTGAAACAAATCGATACACTGGCCGCTGAATATCCGGCACAGACCAACTACCTGTATCTGACTTACAGCGGCGTGGCCAACGATGTACACTACCTGGGCGACCACAAGAGCATCGTTGTACTCGGTTCGGGTGCTTACCGTATCGGTTCATCCGTAGAATTCGACTGGTGCGGCGTACAGGCTCTGAACACCATCCGCAAGGAAGGCTACCGTTCCGTGATGATTAACTACAACCCGGAAACCGTATCTACCGACTACGATATGTGCGACCGTCTGTACTTCGACGAACTGACCTTCGAACGTGTGATGGATATCCTCGACCTGGAGAACCCGCACGGTGTGATTGTATCTACCGGTGGACAGATTCCGAACAACCTGGCACTCCGTCTGGATGCACAGCACATCCACATTCTGGGAACTTCCGCCAAGAGCATCGACAACGCAGAAGACCGCGACAAGTTCTCGGCTATGCTTGACCGCATCGGCGTAGACCAGCCAGAATGGAGCGCATTGACTTCCATGGAAGACATCAACGCCTTCATTCAGAAAGTAGGCTTCCCGGTACTGGTTCGTCCGTCATACGTACTTTCCGGTGCTGCCATGAACGTATGCTCCAACCAGGAAGAACTGGAACGCTTCCTGCAGCTGGCCGCCAACGTATCCAAGAAGCATCCGGTAGTAGTGAGCCAGTTCATCGAACATGCCAAGGAAGTAGAAATGGATGCCGTGGCACAGAATGGTGAAATCGTTGCCTACGCCATCAGCGAGCACATCGAGTTTGCCGGAGTTCACTCAGGTGACGCCACTATCCAGTTCCCGCCGCAGAAACTGTACGTAGAAACCGTACGCCGCATCAAGCGCATCAGCCGTCAGATTGCGAAAGAACTGAACATCTCCGGTCCGTTTAACATCCAGTTCCTTGCCCGCGAAAACGACATCAAGGTGATTGAATGTAACCTGCGTGCCAGCCGTTCGTTCCCGTTTGTCAGCAAAGTATTGAAGATCAACTTCATTGAACTGGCTACGAAAGTTATGCTGGGACTGCCGGTAGAAAAGCCGGAAAAGAACCTCTTCGAACTCGACTATGTAGGTATCAAGGCCAGCCAGTTCTCTTTCAACCGTCTGCAGAAAGCCGACCCGGTACTAGGTGTCGACATGGCTTCTACCGGTGAAGTGGGCTGTATCGGTGAAGACACTTCTTGCGCCGTACTGAAATCCATGCTTTCCGTAGGCTACCGTATCCCGGAAAAGAACATCCTGATGTCTACCGGTACGCCGAAGCAGAAAGTGGAAATGCTGAAAGCGGCCCAGGAACTGAAGGACAAAGGCTACAACATCTTCGCTACAGGTGGTACTTCCAAGTTCCTGACTGAAAATGGCATTGAGAATACCCGCGTATTCTGGCCGAGTGAAGAAGGCAAACCGCAGGCACTGGAAATGTTGCACAAGAAGGAAATCGACATGGTAGTCAACATCCCACGCGACCTGACTGCCGGCGAACTGGACAATGGTTATAAAATTCGCCGTGCCGCCATCGACCTGAACATTCCGTTGATTACGAATGCCCGTCTGGCAAGCGCCTTCATCCATGCCTTCTGCACGATGAGCATCGACGACATCGAAATCAAGAGTTGGGACGAATATAAATAATCCGTACAGCTAAGATATAGATAAAATTTATCCCCTCTCGAACGCTTCGTTATGAATGAGTTCGGGAGGGGATTTTTTATGACCCAAATTATAAATGAACAATCACGCAAGTCTAATGAAATGAATATATCATACCTTATTCTTAGCAGTATATTTTCCGCTATTAGAATTCATTAGAACTTGTACCCATTAGCTAATCCTTATACTGAGTATACGAGAAAAGGCCATCTCAAATAAAATTGAGACAGCCTTTCTTCCTAATAAAAATCTAAAACTAATCAACAAGCGGGAATATGAAACCCTTTCCGTCATTATCATCAAAATTGGCACCTTTTGACTTAGGCAAATGCTTCTCATTGTTACTCCAGTCCCAAAGCTTGCTTTCGTCTTCCGTAATCTCACCAGTGTCTTTATTACGTTTCTTACCGTTCAACGGATAATACAGCAGCAGATTTTCATCATTTCCGTCTACCATCTTCCACATGAACTGCTTCAACTGCTGTTGCGTACGAGCCGTTTTCCAGAAACGAACTTCTCTTACCAATTCATTGGCACCGCCAATCCAGAAACCAACCAGCCCATAAGGACCTGACCTGATTTCACGGTCGGCCACCAGTTCACCATTCACATAGACATAGTTCTTCTTGCCGTCATACACAAATGCCAGCATATACCATGTATCAGGTTGAGCTGTAAACACATCAGCCGGCACATCAATCTGAGAGCTACCTGTCTTAATCTGAAGCTGGTTCGGACGAATGGTTACGTCACCAAAACGAGGATAAATTTCATCAAGGGTACTTGAATTAGACACCAGTTTAGTTCCACAAATAGAACGATTGTTTGAAGTATAAAGATGACGATTTATCATCACTTCCATCGTCCATTGATCCACCTTGAAATCTGCCGGAAACATATCCGATTTTTCACTTGCATATCCACCCATACGCAGACATTTCGTTTTAATACGCTGTTCCAGCACAATCATCGATTCAGTTTCGCCTGAAACAACGGGAACCGTACCGTTGTTCAACTTCACGGGCAAAGCATAGCTTCCTTGCAAAGAAAATTTCACGTTCTTCAATTTCACAGGCAAGAACTGCGAAGTCTGTTTCGCATCAAAGACCACTTCCTTGCCCACTTCGTACATTTCAGGAGGAAGCATCAAATATTCTGTACCGTGTTTCTTGTTGTAGGCTTCCAACTGTTCCTTATTGCCTGCTTCTACCGATACAGTTTGTGCATGGTCTTCCTGGCGCACCAGAGATACGGTAATCGATTTCAAGTTCACTTCTTGTCCCTCTTCCACAAACACCTGTGCAGATTCGCCTCCCTTTATATAAGCCCCCTGCTCTGACTGGAATTCACTTGTCGGGTCTTTATATAATTCATTCTGGCAAGAACAAACCAACATAGTTCCTGCTAAAGCTCCGAGATATAATATTTTCTTCATAATTATAAATTTAATCTAACTTTCCTGGATAAACAACATTTCCCAAATACAACGCCTCGCGCAACCACTTATAAGGAGGATCATTGGCAAAATCATATTCCATGTGGTAGGTTCCGATACCACCGATACGCTTCCCACTAGGAAGATCAAGAGTGGCATAGTCAAAAATCTGACGTCCTTGAGAATAAGCATTAATTTCCGGACGCTTGCTCCTATATCCTTGCACACCACCGGTTCTCCATCCGCGTTCAAATTCAACCGTAATAATGGTTTTACGTTCCCAGTCTTCTAAATGATTCTGAGTAATCTTATAAATAACTCTATCCGTAGTACTTTCCCAATAAGCCTGATAGATATAATGGTCAATATACTTAGATGCTTCTGGTGAAAGCAAATCCGGCTGTCCGTCCATCACCAGCATTCTTCCAGCAGGCCGCAAACGATCAGAAAGTGTCTTAATAAACACAAACATATCAGTGTTTCCAGAATTCTCAGCTATTCGAGAAGAATTAGCCATTGAACCAGAATGACCATATCCTGGTTCATAGTCTATATCAAAACCATCCAGATTATATTTTTCAATCGTGTCGCAAATTGCATTAGCGTATGCTTTTACACCTTCCGTAAACTTACCACCTCCTTTTTCTGTAACCCAGTACTCAGTCGCACTCTTCCCTGGAGGAGTCATCTGGTCACCCAAATCCTGTACAATCCAACATAAAAGGGCTTTCCCACCTTTTACTTCCTGGAAAAATTTCAGGTCTTTCTTCTGCTCTTCCGACAGATTTCCTCGTGTACCCCACAAGGAAACAAAATCCACACTATCAGGCAACATCTTCAGATAGTTCTGTGCATTGCTTCCTCTACCGGTCCAGTTACCAAACCAACCAAACCCTTTCACATGAGGCGTCTTACGATATTCTCTGAGTTTCGCAAAATAATCACGCATAGTCGGTGTCAAATCAGCCTCTGTCTCCGCTTCCAGCAAAGGAATATATTTTTCCAGATTCTCCTGATTTTCGAAAACTTCTCTTTCGGGAATGTTCCAATCAGAACAGCCTACAAACCCTGCCACTACCAGCAAGGCACCCATATATTTCATTATTCTTTTCATCACTTTATGTCTTTTGTTTTTTTATATATTCATCTTTATTTGGGCTGTTTCGGTCTGCCGTCACGAACCCACCATAATTTAGTCGCACCCTGATCAGTACCTCCCAGCAAAGTCGGTACTTCCGACATATTAGGGTTAGTACCGTATTCCGTTGGAGCAAAACGGAATCTTTCGGGAGTCACAGCGTCTTCCTCCGCACCGATACTGACATGTGCTTTCTCATAAGCCGGCTTCAGCAGGTAAGGATAACCTGTACGACGATATTCCGTCCAAGCTTCTACGGCATTGGGATAAAGTGCCAAATATTTCTGAGTGATAATCTTCTGAAGTTTGACTTCATCCGAATCAGAATTATCCCATTTTGGAGACACATTATTGGTCGAAAGTTTACATGAATAAGTTCTGTTATACCTTAATGTCCGTTCGATATCCTTAGGCTTAACGTCACTCCGCAAATAATTATCAACTCCACTCACCCCATTTTCTTCAAACGATTTGGCAACTCCTTCTTCATACCAAGTCTTTGGATCACCGGCAGTAAGTTTATAAAGTGCAGCTTCCGCTTTCAGGAAAGACACTTCCGAAGCACGCAACCAGAATAAAGGTGAAGAAGCATCCACTTTGGGCTTTGCTGCTCCTGTCTTCACAGCTGTACTGAGAGCTTTATCGTTCGTAGGAGGAAGTGACTCGAAACCATACGAACCAGCCACAAAGTTGGCAGCCAAACGCGGGTCGCTGTATCCTTGCATGTATGCCCAGATAGTGGCACCCAAACGACATTCTCCATAGTCTTCCACAATCGGAATCAAAGAGTTCATCAACGGCAACTTGGCAGTATTCTGGATTTTTGCTTCCTGTGCTACGGTCTCAATCACTCCTCCATTACTCTGATTAAGCGCAAAAGAAACATACTCTTTCGCCAGTTCCTGATCTTTAAAATGAACACGGACTGCCAAACGCAACATCAGCGAGTTTGCCAAACGAGTCCAGTTCTGTGCATTTCCATCATAAATCACATCGTATGACGAAAGTACTTTTGTCGTTGTACCAGCCAGGACTTGCGATGCTTCCTTCAACTCTGCCAACATAGCCTTATACACCGTTTCCTGTGAATCCAGTTTAGGCGCAATGTCACCGTTTCCGGCATTCGTATACACAATCGGACCAAACACATCGGTCGCACGGAGCCAGCCCATCACTTTCACCACATTGGCCACAGCCTGTACTTCTTTGTCAGTAGGTTCCTTGGAATCTTTTGTGTACTTATAAATATCATTCCATGCACGGAACAACTTTGAATAGAAGTTCTGGTAAGCATAGTTCATACGGGCATCCGTAAAGTTCCAGGTAGCTTCCGTATTGAAATTCCAGTTATTGTTCATACCCCAGTAACCGATGTAATTTCCAGCCGACATCACATCTGTATTAGCCAGGTCATTACCCGGTCCTGTCGATTCCGTGGGTGAACCGATAGGAATCACGAGCTTCTGCATGTCCATAAACGGTGCGCCATACAGCAGACCACCCTGTTTCATTTCCTCTTCCGTAATACCATAAATATTTGTATTGATCTTCTCATAATTGCAAGAAGCCAGTGCCAATACAGATAATACAGGTATCAAATATTTTCTTATCTTCATATAATTTCTGTTTTTCATGATTGATTAGAATCCAAATTTAAGGCTCACTCCGTAAGTCCGCTGGCTAGGCAGCATGAAATAGTCGTATCCCTGTCCGAACGTACCTGTAGAAGCAGTCAATTCCGGGTCGAAAGGAGCTTTGTTGTAAATCATCCAGAGATTGGTGCCATACACCGAAAGGCTCACGTTATGGAACGAAGTTCCCTTAAACCACGAATTGGGGAAAGTATATCCCAGACTTGCCTCCTGAAGACGAACGTTTGTAGCAGAATATACATTGTAAGCATCCAGGTTGACCACTGATTCATAATAGTCCTTCGGACGTACTGCTACATTACCCACCATCACTTTTCCTGCATCACGGGCATCTGCAGAAGCTTGCGATACACCAAACTGGTCGAGTACGGCCTGTGTCTTGGATATCACGATACCTCCCAGACGAGCTGTCACAAGGAAGTTCAGGTTGAAACCTTTGTACGTAAATCCGTTTCTCCAACCCAGGTTCCATTTCGCATTGACACTTCCCAGCTTGTAAGGCTCGGTAGATTCAGTAGTAATATTTTGTCCTTCATTGTACACGATGTAACCGTCCTGGTCACGTTTCAAACGTTCTTCTGCATAAATGGTACCAATTTCGCCACCTTCGCGCAAACGGAAACGCCCTACCTTGATGTCGCTCAAATCAATGGCTTCTCCAGTCACAGGATTCTTCACGTTAGAAGCCAGTTCGATAATTTTATTACGGTTGGCTGTAGCTGTAAATGAGGTGCTGTAAGAGAAATTGCCAAAAGTCTGATCGTAACCCAAAGTCAACTCGATACCTTTGTTCTCCACGTTACCTGCCTGTACAAACATATAATCATACCCTGAACTTTCCGACAGTTTTGCTTCGAGCAACTGGTCGTAGGTGTTCGACTTATACAATGTCACTCCTAAAGAAACCGTATTGTTCAACCATCTGGAGTCGATACCGATTTCATAGGAACGGGTTCTTTCAGGCTTCAGTTCCGGAAGCGGATAATACTTGAACGGCTTGATTACACCTCCTTCTACAGAATGGGTAATGGTACCCGGGGTCAATCCCGTATAAGGAATCGGTGAACCTACTTCCGTATAAGAAGCACGTACTTTAAAGAATCCCAATACCGGAGAGATAGACTGACGCAGATTTTCAGACAACAGGTCTGTCACGATAGCCGACAATCCGACTGAAGGATAGAAAATCCAAGGAGATTTACTGTTCACTAACTGCGAAGGCTTATCCGCACGTCCTGTAAGGGTAAGATATACAGCCGATTTCCAAGACAGTTCAGCAGAGCCGAACACACCGAAGTTCATCTTCCGGTTATCACCTCCTGTCTGAGACGGTACGCCAGTAGAAGGGTCTACGTTATCATACGCAAACTTGTTCGGAACAAGAAGCAACTGGCCGCCATATCCTCTTCCTTTCGTATCATATTCTTCAAAAGAAGCACCCACATTGACATTTGCATAGAAGTCCTTGGCAAAAGGCTTGGAAAGGTTTGCCATGATATCGGCATATTTCTGACGGAAGGTCTCATTCGAATAATTGTAACGACCCAACGGTCTGGCAAAGGTTCCGTGTGTAGAAGCATAGCGTTTATCTTCTCTTTCAGTATAGGTGTTATCCAATCGGCCTCGTGCTGAAACATTCAGATAGTCGGTGATGTCATATTTCAATGAAGCATACAACATATAACGGTCTTTCACTTCCGGGCGAATATTGCGATAAGCCACCCAATAAGGATTCTGTACGGCCATACCGAAATCACCGGGCGCCCATGACTGCACATTGTATCCAAGCTCTGCATCATAACGCTCAAAATATTTTTCTTTTTCAAAATCTTCTCCGCGAGGATACAGATATGCTCCAAGAATCGGATTGAAATATGTACCGTAGGAAAGCATGTTGTTGTAATACTCACGTACGTAGCTGGCAGAAACATCCATCGTCAACTTGTCATTAAACAATTTAGTGGTATTTCTCACCATGGCATTGTAACGATGATATTTATTGTTCGGCACAATACCTTTTGCATTCACTGCCGATCCCGACACATACGTCTGATTTTTCTGATTTCCTACAGAAAGGTTAAACGAGTTGGTAAAAGTAGTTCCCGTATTGAAGAAGTCTGCCGGATCAATAAGAAGTAGGCATGGCCAGTTTCTCACCCCATGAAGCGGCTTCTCCACTCACGTTTCCATACGTATGCTGGAACTTCGGCAACACAAATGCCTTTGAGAACTCTGCGGACGACGACACATTCACACTGACTTTACCCTCGGCACCTTTTTTTGTCGTGATCAAGATGACACCGTTGGCTGCACTGGCTCCATAAAGAGCAGCTGCAGAAGGACCTGTCAGCACAGAAAGACTTTCGATGTCTTCCGGATTAAAGCTGGCAATACCCTCACCCGATGTACGTCCGGCTCCAAAGCCTGTACCATCGCCCGAGCGGTCTGCCTGGTTACCCATCGGCACACCGTCTATCACGTACAACACGTTGTTGTCTCCTTTGATAGACTTGTTACCACGCATCACTACGCGGGTACCTCCACCGACACCCGAAGCACTGCGCTGAATACTCACACCTGCCACCTTTCCATTCAGGCTGTTTACAAAGTTGGCATCCTTTACCTTTGTCAGTGCATCGTTCTTCACTTCCTGGACATTGTAGCTCAAAGCTTTCTGAGAACGCTTGATACCCAAAGCCGTAACCACAACCTCATCCAGCAGTTCCGAATCTTCCTTCATCACCAGCACACCCAATGCTTCTTTCGAAGAAACCGTCAGACTTTTATAACCTACGTAGGAAATTTCCAAGGAAGAACCTTCACTAACCGACAACGTAAAGTTTCCGTCGATGTCGGTAATCGTACCGTTGCTAGTTCCTTTTTCCAGCACACTGACTCCTACCAGAGGTTCTCCATTTACGTCTACGACTGTTCCATTTACTGTGATTTTGTTTGCTTGTGCCGATACCTGTACCGAAGCTTCATTTGCTCCTCTCGGAAGGTTGGCGTAAGCTGCATTACCTCCTTGACATACCAGCAAAAGGAATAGCAGCTGAGTAGCTCTTTCTATTTTCATAGATGATTTAAGATTTTGTTGGACAATTATTTATATTTCACGGTTTTATGGTCCATAATTACTGTCAAACGCACAATCATTCCAAGACTGGAACGAAAGAACATCAGCCAACAATCAAGAACCGGTTAATAATCTAGTCTTTTTGTGTTGAAAAAGCGACAACATTCCCTGGGCAGACATTTATCTCAGTAAAAAACTGCAATCTATGCCTGTCATTCCTGTGTCAAATTTTTTTCCTGATTTAAAAAGAACTCCTTCTCTATCTTCTCAAATAATTCGGACCTACAGGCATCCAGCCTGTCTCATGATTTTTTTCTTATAGTTTAATTTAGGTTTTTATCTGTTTGTGTGACAAAACAAGGTGTATCGTTTTATCTGCTGCAAATATATACAATTTTTATAAATTACAAGAGATTCTGTCGAAAAAAAATAATTATTTTGTTTTATTCTTCCTCAATAGCGGGGTTTACTTTTCTAATCCGCCTTAATTTACCCTTTCTTTTTATTAATATAGCCGGATTTACCGATTCACAAATAAAAAAGGCAGGATACAAAAAAAAAGAGAAAATCCACACTGAAACTCAGTGTCCGATTTCCTCTTTTCTGTGATTCCGCTGCGATTCGAACGCAGGACCCACGCCTTAGAAGGGCGTTGCTCTATCCAGCTGAGCTACGGAACCATCCTTACTAATTGTGCTACATTCAAGTGATTCCGCTGCGATTCGAACGCAGGACCCACGCCTTAGAAGGGCGTTGCTCTATCCAGCTGAGCTACGGAACCATCCTTAATTGCGGCGCAAAGGTATGCTTTTATTTTGAATTATACAAATTATTCCGGCGTTTTATCTGAAAAACGTGGGTAGATTAAGAAGAAAAGGCCCTGAAATGTTCTACGTTTCCCGTACGCAGGACGTACGTTTCCCGAGGCGGAGCCGTACATCTTCCACACGGAAAACCTACGTTTCCGCCGTGGGAAACATAAAAAAGTAGAAGCGGTTTTCGGATTATCGCCCTTGCCTTTCCTCCTCTTCCTCTTGATAGTTATCGAGCATTTTCTGTGGTTTTTCCACGAAAATTCCGTAAGTTTGTCTGACAAAAACTTAAAAACCACATCACACATGGAACAGCATCCCCAGCTTTTAGTCTACAAGGCGTCTGCCGGTTCCGGCAAGACTTTCACGCTGGCCGTACATTATATAAGACAACTGATTGAAGACCCGTATGCGTACCGGAGGATTCTGGCGGTGACATTCACCAACAAGGCCACAGCGGAAATGAAGGAGCGTATTCTGGAACAGCTGTATGGCATTGCCACAGCCGATGAGGGGTCGGACGGTTACCTGAAGGAAATACAGAAGACCTCGGCCAAGTCGGTCGGGGAAATCCGGGAGGCGGCACGCGAGGCCTTGCGGCACATGATTCATGACTACAGCCGTTTCCGCATCGAAACCATCGACTCGTTTTTCCAGTCGGTGATGCGCAACCTGGCACGGGAACTGGAGCTGGGGGCCAACCTGTCCATTGAGCTGAACAATACGGAGGTGCTGAGCGATGCCGTGGATGCCATGATTGAAAAACTGGACCGCCGCTCGCCGGTGCTCTACTGGCTGCTGGAGTACATCGAGGAACGGATTGCGAACGACCGGCGCTGGGATGTGTCGAAGGACATCAAGAGTTTCGGACAAAACATCTTCGATGAGAACTATATCGAGAAAGGGGAAGGACTGCGCCGAAAACTGGCCGACCCGAAGTTCATCCCGGCGTATCGGGAGGAATTGAAAAACATCCGCGAAGAGGTGCTGGAGTTTATGAAAGGGTTCAGCGACCAGTTTACGGGACTGCTCGAAATGCACGGGCTGACGCCGGCGGACTTGAAAAACGGCTCGCGGGGCATCGGCAGTTATTTCAACAAGCTGGCCAACGGGAAACTGGGCAGCGACATCCGCAATGCGACCGTGGAGAAGTGTCTGGAAAGTGAAGAGAACTGGACCACGAAGACTTCCTCCCATCGCGACGAAATCCGCTCGCTGGCGGCCTCGGAACTGATGCCGTTACTGGAGGAAGCGGAAAACCGTCGTCCGCAGAACAACCTGCTGCTCAATTCGTGTGATCTTTCGCTGCGTTACCTGAACAACCTAAGGTTGCTGGCACATATCGATGAAGAGGTACGAGTACAGAATCAGGCACACAACCGTTTTCTGTTGTCGGACACCAATGCCCTGCTCCACAGCCTGATTCGAGAGGGCGATGCTTCGTTTGTCTACGAAAAAATCGGTACCACCATCGATACGGTGATGATTGACGAGTTTCAGGATACTTCGCGCATGCAGTGGGAAAACTTCCACCTGCTCTTGCAGGAGAGTCTGGCGCAGAAGGAAGGCAGCCTGATTGTGGGCGACATCAAGCAGAGCATCTACCGCTGGCGAAGCGGAGACTGGAAAATCCTCGCAGGACTGGGGCACGACCGGAGTTTCCGCATCAAGGAATGTACGCTCGACACGAACTGGCGAAGCGAGGCGCGCATCATCCGCTTCAACAACGAGTTTTTCACGGCGGCCTGCCAGACACTGAACCGACGGTATCAGGAGGAACAGGGAATGCCTTGCACGCAGCTGGAACAGGCGTACAGTGACGTGCAGCAACGTTGTGCAAAGAAAGACGAGAAAGGCTTCGTGAAGGTGACTTTCCTGCAGGATTCCAAGGAGCGGCCTTATACGGAGGCCACCTTGCAACAGCTGGCCGAAGAGGTGGAACGGCTCACGGCAACGGGTATCCAGCTCAATGAGATGGCCATCCTCGTACGGAAGAACCGGAGCATCCCCGACATTGCAGCCTATTTCGATGAACATACTCCCTACCGCATCGTATCGGACGAGGCTTTCCAGTTGAACGCTTCTCTAGCCGTAAACATGCTCATCGACGGACTGCGTTACCTGTCTTCGCCCGACGACCGCATTGCGCTGGCCCGTCTGGCGGTGGCCTATCAGCAGGAGGTGTTACGAAAGGACATCAGCCTCAACACGGTGCTGCTCGACGACCCCAAGAATTACTTGCCAGCAGCGTTCCGGTTGCAGGCAAACGAACTCCGCTTCATGCCGCTTTACGAGTTGCTGGAAAAGCTTTTCGTGCTGTTCGACATGGAGCGCATCGAGCAACAGGATGCATATCTCTATGCATTTTATGATGCGGTGACGGAATACATGCAAAACAACTCGTCGGAACTGACGGCTTTCATCCGTTTCTGGGACGAGAAGCTGAACACGAAAACCATTCCTTCGGGCGAAATCGACGGCATCCGCATCCTGTCCATCCACAAATCGAAGGGTTTGGAATACCACACGGTGCTGCTGCCGTTCTGCGACTGGAAGATGGAGAACGAGACGAATAGCCACCTGATATGGTGCAGCGTGGCGGGCACGGAAAAGGAAACGGACATTCCGCCGTTCAACCGCCTGGACATCGTGCCGGTGAACTACTCGAGTGCCATGGCGGAATCGGTGTACCACGACGATTACCTGGAGGAAAAGTTGCAGCTGTGGGTGGACAACCTGAACCTGCTTTACGTGGCGTTTACACGTGCCTGCAAGAACCTGATTATTTTTGCCAAGGCGGGACAGAAAGGTACGGTATCGGAACTGTTGTACGACAGTCTGCCGCTGATGCAGGAGGTGGAACTGCCGCTTGCGCAGGAAGACCCGGAGGACGATGCGGTGGGTGAATACGGGGAACTCTGCACGGCTCACGACGAGAAAAAGGCGGGTAAATCCAACCGGCTTTCCTCGCCCAAGGAGGGAGTCCCCGTGAAAATGGAAAGCATTGAAACGCACATCGAATTCAAACAGTCGAACCGTTCGGCCGACTTTATTCAGGGGGATGAGACAGAGGACAGCCGTGGACAGTACATCCGTCAGGGACAGCTGCTGCACCAGGTGTTCGCCCACATCGAAAAGGCGGACGACCTATCGCCTGCTTTGGAACGGTTGAACTTCGAGGGTATCTTCGAATCGGAAAAACAGCTGAAACAGGTGGAAGCGCTGGCCCGACGGGCTTTGCAGCATCCGGCTGCCAAGGACTGGTTCAGCGGCACTTGGGAGCTCTACAACGAATGCGCCATTGTGTACACCGACGAGGAGGGGCAGATGCAGACGCGCCGCCCCGACCGCGTGATGCGGAAAGACGGGCAGGTGGTCGTGGTGGACTTCAAGTTCGGAAAAAAGAACGAGGCTTATCGCACACAGGTGCAGGAATACATGAACCTGCTCACGCAAATGGGCTACACCCACATCCGGGGATTCCTCTGGTATGTGTTTGCCAACGAGCTGGAAGAAGTGACGCTTCCGGCCTGAGTTTATTTTTATTTACCACACTATTTCGACAATACAATATATGGAAACTTTTTTGAAGCAGGTGGCCGCTGATTTGTACCGGAAGCTGCACGGAGACTTTACCAAGGTGGCCGTGGTGTTCCCGAACAAGCGTGCCAGCCTCTTTTTCAACGAATACCTGGCGCAGGAGTCCGACCGTCCGGTCTGGTCGCCGGCCTACGTGAGCATCAGTGAGCTGTTCCGCCAGTCGTCACAATGGGTTACGGGCGACTCCATCAAACTGGTGTGCGACCTCTACAAGGTGTTCCGGGAAGTGACGGGAAGCAAGGAGAGCCTAGACGATTTTTATTTCTGGGGCGAGATGCTCATCAGTGATTTCGACGATGCCGACAAGAACCTGGTCGACACGAAGGCCTTGTTCAGCAACCTGAAAGACTTGAACAAGCTGACGGCTGAATATGACTTTCTGGAGGAGGGACAGAAGGAAGCGTTGAGCCAGTTTTTCCGCAATTTCTCCATCGAGCAGGTCACGGAACTGAAGCGGCGTTTCATCTCGCTGTGGGACGTGCTGGGCGACATCTATACGCAATACAAGGAACGGCTCCGCGAACAAGGCATCGCCTACGAAGGAATGCTCTACCGCGAGGTGACGGAAACGATGGACGTACAGAAGTTCCCCTACGATACCTATGTGTTCGTGGGATTCAACGTGCTGAACAAAGTGGAACAAACTCTGTTCAGCAAGCTGCACGCAGCCGGAAAAGCCCTGTTCTACTGGGATTACGACACCTTCTACCTGGACAAGCATCCGCATGAGGCGGGCGAGTTCATCCGCCGTAACCTGAAGAATTTCCCGTCGGAACTGCCGCCGGCCCTGTTCGACCACCTGAATCACCCGAAAGAGATAACCTTCATCGAATCGCCTACGGAAAACGGGCAGGCGCGCTACCTTCCGCAATGGATTCGGGAAAACCTGACGGAGAACGAAAAAGAAACAGCAGTGGTGCTCTGCAACGAAGCCCTGCTGCAACCTGTATTACATTCGCTGCCGGAGAACGTGCGCCACATCAACATTACTATGGGTTTCCCGCTTTCGCAAACTCCGGCCTACAGTTTCGTGAAAACACTGCTGGAACTGCACATCTCAGGCTATAATCCCCGCAGCGGACGCTACCAGTTTGCCGAGGTCATCAGTGTGCTGAAGCATCCGTACACGCAACTGCTTTCGGAGGCGGCCACTCCGCTGGAAAAGGAGCTGACAGAGAAGAACCGCTTCTATCCGCTGCCGTCGGAACTGGAACGGGATGAGGCCTTGTCACTGCTGTTCAAACCTTGCACTCACAACCAGGAGCTGTGCAAACGGCTGGCCGATATCCTGAAGCAGGTGGCACAGCTGTACCGCAAGCAGACGGCCTCTACCAGCGACGCCCTTGACCAGCTCTACCGAGAAGCCTTGTTCAAAAGCTTCACCATGGTCAACCGCTTCCATGCGTTGCTCGAAAGCAAGGATTTGGAAGTGCAGCCTGCCACCTTCCACCGACTGCTTGTGCGGGTCATGTCGACTGCCAGCATTCCGTTCCACGGCGAGCCGGCCATCGGCATGCAAGTGATGGGGGTATTGGAAACCCGTAACCTGGATTTCCGCCACGTCATCCTGCTGTCGGTCAACGAAGGACAGTTGCCCAAGGCGGGCGGCGATTCTTCGTTCATCCCCTACAACCTGCGCAAGGCATTCGGTATGACCACCATCGACCACAAGATTGCCGTCTATGCCTATTACTTCTACCGTCTGCTGCAACGGGCAGAGAAAGCGACCTTGGTGTACAATACGGTGAGCGACGGCATGAACCGGGGCGAGATGTCGCGCTTCATGCTCCAGCTGCTGATTGAATGGGACTATCCGATACAACGGAAACAGCTGGAAGCCGAGCAGTCGCCGGTCGTATCCTCCCCCATCCGCATCCCCAAATCAGCCGACATTCTGAAACGGATGCAGCAGGTATTCGATGTACGGGTGAATCCGAAAGCTTTCTTCTCTCCCTCGGCCCTGAACTGCTACCTCGACTGTCCGTTGAAATTCTACTACAAGTATGTAGCCGGACTTTCGGCACCCGATGAAGTGAGTGCGGAAATCGACTCGGCCAAGTTCGGAAGTATCTTCCACTATGCAGCCGAGCATATCTACAAGGACCTTACGGCACATGGGAAAGTCATCAATAAAGAGGTTTTGGAAACCCTGCTCAAAGAGGAAGTAAAGCTACAGAACTACGTGGACAACGGGTTCAAGGATTTGTTCTTCCACCTCCCTGCCGACGAACGTCCGGAATACAACGGCATCCAGCTCATCAACTCGGCCGTCATCCTGCGTTACGTACAACAACTGCTGCGCAATGACCTGCGTCATGCTCCTTTCACCTTCGTGGGTTCCGAACAGCCCGTCATGGAGGACATCGAGATACAAACGCCCAAAGGGGTGATTCGTTCGCGCATGGGCGGTATCATCGACCGGATGGACAGCAAGGACAATGTGCTCCGCATCGTGGATTACAAGACAGGCGGAAAAGCCGATACTCCGCCCAGTGTGGAGTCTCTGTTCACACCGGGTCCCAAACGTTCCAACTACGTGTTCCAGACCTTCTTGTATGCCGCCATCGTATGCAGGAAGCTGCGGAAACGGAACGATGACCGGAAAGTGGCTCCTTCCCTGCTCTATATTCACCGGGCTGCGGCAGAAGACTATTCACCGGTTATCCAGCTCAAGGAATCGTACAACAAAACCACTCCGGTAGAGGATTTTGCCATCCTGGAAGAAGAGTTCCGCAGCCGGCTGAAAACACTTCTGGAAGAAGTGTTCAATCCGGAACTGGATTTCAATCAAACGGACGACGAAGACCAGTGTACGTATTGTGATTTCAAGGAAATATGTAAAAGATAAAGTGAAAAAAGAAAACAAATGTTAAATATAAATCTTTTCTAGAACAATTCTTCTTCCGCACATGTTATAAGGATGTTTTTCATAGTAATAGATAAGAACAGTAATGGTATTTGTGAAAATATCAGCTGTAGGACAAAAGCGTTTGTTCTTAAATTAAGAGAGACTGCATTCCCCGGCAGTCTCTCTTACTTTTTTATACAGTATATAAATTATTCCTGATAATCATAATACCACCAGTAGGTATCACCAAATTCCCGTCGCATACGGTTGCGTTCTTCCAGTGGAGAAGCCGCTTGCCGCTGCAACTGACGATATGCATCAAAACGCTTTAACATCAGGCTGTCGGATACAGAAACAGAGTCATTCCGTTGTGCATGATACAGTACAACCGCTTCGCGATAATAACGTGGCAAAGTATCCTCTGGCAAATAAAAATCCGGAACCGCCTGCATGAAGCGATCCAGTTGCTTTTCCAGCAACAAAGCCGAAAGATAATAATCCAAGGACGTATACTTTCCAGTACCCTTGTAGCAGATGTTCCGCAAAAACACCAGGCGGTCTTCTCCTGCATACGGACGAGCCCCCAGGAGGTAATAAATAGAATCGTTTGTATAACGCAACGTATGCAATGAATCCGCGTCAAAAAACAACCCGTCGGAGCGGTAATACTGAGGATAGGCAAACAGCTTGTCTCCCATCTGCCCCAGATGCGACAACGCCACCGCCCGAAAAACCGTCAGCGTACGACTGGCCTCCAACGAATTTTTTCCGACTTGCAGCACCTTGTCATATTCCTGGGCGCGCAGATAGTGTTCAGCCTCCAGCTCGTGGTGATAGCCTCGGTTGGTATTGCCTACACACACCGTCAGCACACACAAGCCCAACAGAATGGTCAGATTACTGTTGACCAGTCCCCAGATACTTCCTTCCTGATTCAGCTGCACCCGGAAGAGGCCGCGCAACCAATAGCCGAGACCGACAAACAGCAACACCAGCAAAGGCAGCAACCACGTCCACTGCGTATGATAGCTAGACATATAAACCCCGCGTCCGACATCGGTCAGTGCACAGAGCACCAAAAATGAAGGCACATACGCCAAAGCACGCACCTTTCCTTTCAGCCCCAGCAGGCTGTTCACCCCCCACCGCAGCAACAACAGGATGAGGGTAATGACGATGGCACTGGCCAGCGGAGCAAATACCGTCTTGCCGTGCGCCAGCGAAAAATGAAGTGCTTCCAGCACATCGCGCTGGAACACGTAGAGATAGACAAAGCTAAATAGAGAAAAAAGAAGACCGCATACAGCAATCATGATGCGTGCAGTCTTCTTATAAAGTACATTGATGTATTCAGTCATACAAAAAATTAATCTTTCACTCGTTTCAATACAACTGCAGAACGGGCAGGCACATACAGCTTCAGCCATTCCTTCTTATCCTTTGCATAAAGCGGGTCGGCACAAGTGAAGTGACGGAGGCTGTCGTCTGAGAAGCCGAAGCCACCAAACTGCTTGCTGTCCGTGTTCAGCACTACATCGTATGCCCCTCTTGGTACAAGGAATCCATAGTCTGTAAATGAACGAGTCGGGTTGAAATTGAACACAAATACCAAATCTTTCCGACGGAATGCCAAAATCTGGTCGCCATCGTTATGCCAAACCTCGATGACATCCGACTTCTGTATGTTCTTCACACTACGCATCAGCTTGACCATGCATTCATCAAAATCACCCAGATAATGATAGCACAATGTCGGATCGTCTACCAAGTGCCACTGACGACGGGCATACTTGTACGACCATCCGTTGCCTTCGCGCGGGAAGTCAATCCATTCCGGATGACCGAACTCATTTCCCATGAAGTTCAGGTAACCTCCGTTGATGGTAGAGGCGGTCAGCAGACGAATCATCTTGTGCAAGGCAATGCCTCGTTCCACTACGCCGTTCTCATCGCCAATCTTGAAGTGCCAGTACATGTCGGCATCAATCAGACGGAAGATGATGGTCTTGTCGCCCACCAACGCTTGGTCGTGACTCTCACAATAGGAAATCGTCTTTTCATCCTTACGACGATTGGTCACTTCCCAGAACAGACTTGAAGGCTTCCAGTCCTCATCCTTGCGTTCCTTGATAATCTTTATCCAGTAGTCCGGAATGTTCATCGCCATACGGTAGTCAAAACCATACCCCCCGTCCTCGAAAGGTGCCGCCAGTCCCGGCATGCCCGAAACTTCCTCGGCAATGGTGATGGCTTTCGGGTTTACCTCATGAATCAGGCGGTTGGCCAGTGTCAGGTAACAGATGGCATTGTCATCCTGATGCCCGTTGAAATAGTCGCCGTAGTTGCAGAAAGCCTCTCCCAGTCCGTGACTGTAATACAACATTGAGGTAACTCCATCGAAACGGAATCCGTCGAAATGGAATTCCTCCAGCCAGTATTTGCAGTTGGACAGCAGGAAATGAACCACCTCGTTCTTTCCATAATCGAAGCAAAGCGAATCCCATGCCGGATGTTCCCGACGGTCGCCCGGATAGAAATATTGATAAGGATCACCGGCAAAGTTGCCCAGTCCTTCCACCTCGTTCTTTACGGCATGTGAATGTACGATATCCATGATGACGGCAATGTTCATCTGATGTGCCGTATCAATGAGCTGTTTCAATTCTTCCGGTGTACCGAAACGGGAAGAAGGTGCAAAGAAACTGGATACATGATATCCGAAACTGCCATAGTAAGGATGCTCCTGAATGGCCATAATCTGAATACAGTTGTATCCGTCTTTCGCGATACGCGGAAGCACATTCTCACGGAACTCGTTGTACGTACCCACCTTTTCCGCATCTTGTGCCATACCGATGTGACACTCGTAAATCATCAGAGGAGACACATTCGGCGTAAAGCTCTTTTTCTTGAATTTATACGGTTTCTCCGGATTCCATACCTGTGCACTGAAAATCTTGGTCTGCTCATCCTGCACCACGCGAGTAGCCCACGCCGGAATACGTTCACCGCATCCGCCTTCCCAATACACTTTCAGTTTGTACAGGTCGCCATGCTTCAGGGCTTTTTCAGGAAGATTGATTTCCCAGTTACCTGTCTTGCGCACCCGTTTCAAGCGGAAAGACGGTTTCTCCTGCCAGCCGTTGAAGTCGCCTACCAGATAGATTTCCGTCGCATTAGGTGCCCATTCACGGAATGTCCATCCTTTTTCTGTACGATGCAAACCGAAATACATGTGTCCGGTTGCAAAATCCGACAATGTCTTTTTGCCCACCAGTTCCTTTTCTTTCTCTATTGCATGCTGATGACGGCCATTAATCGCATTGGCATAAGGTTCCAGCCATGGATCATTCTTTATGATATTCAATACCTTGTCCATAGTATTAGTTATTAGAAATTATTTGACACGTACTTTTACAATCACTTTTCTCACTCCATCGGGAGTCACGCCCGGTGCATGTGCGTCCTCCGGAAAGAAAATAGCAAACATCCCCGGCTTTACGGTCAGGTAATCAGTGGCCAGCCCTTCATAGAAGGTAATGTCCTTTTCTGCATTGTAAGCAGCCTCAGGCAAATCCGTGCGTGGCATATACCCCATGACTTCCACACCCGACAGCGGAATCTGGATGTCAATGAAATCATTGTGCGTTTCGAGGCGTGCTTCCGCTTTCGTCTTCGGACGAGCATCTGCAAAATTCACCATCAGTTCACCTTCTTTCAGTACCACTTTCCCCGCCTCATGTGCATGCAGGTCAGTTGCTTTCAGAAAAGCTACTGCCTCTGCAAACAGAGGATTCAGTGAAACATATTTTTCCAGGTTTTCCAATTTGTCAATTACCATATCTTTTCACGTTTAAGTAGTTAATAATTTTTATTCAAACTCATCTATCGTTTCATTCGTAAAATCAGCAAAGCGCTTCAGTTGCCGGAAGATATCTGTCATCCGGTCCAGAAAATCCGGACGGGTAAAAAACTCATCCTCCAGCGGGCAAGCCACCGTAAAATCCTTGCAACGGATATACTGCGGATAAGGGAAGTCTTTCGGGAATCCTTTCGGTACCGTTTTCAAATGCGTCTCTCCTATCACCGGGAAATATTGGTGGAAAGCCGGATCCTCTACAATGGCCCGGAACTCATCGATGCGGTCACACACCGACTGCCGTACTGCCCGCAACATATCGGCAGGCATGCACCAGCTTCCTCCGGCCAACATACAATTGCCCGGCTCCAGATGCAAATAATAGCCACAATGGTTGGATTTTTTCCCCCTTGCATTGATATAGCCCCCGATGTGAGTCTTGTAGGGAGACTTGTCCGAAGAGAAACGGACATCCCGATAGATACGATACGTGCAATCCTGCGGAAGCACATGCGCCACACTCTCATCGAACAAGGAGATACGGGCGATAACTATGCCCAGCAGTTCCTCAAAATCAGCCTGCACACTCAAATACTCCGCCTTATGTTCCTGAAACCACTCCCGGTTGTTGTTTGCCGCCAGCACTTTCAGGAAGTCCAATATATTCGATATATCCATCTCTTTTTCTTTTGAGTTACACAAACTTACAAAAAAAATCTTATCTGTCGCACAAAAAGGTGTTTTTTTGCACTACCTCAACAGATTCAGCATAAAATCGTGTACCTTTCCATTCGAAGCGATTACTTCCCGACCCGAATAGAAAGAATCTCCCCCTGAAAAATCGGTTACCCTACCTCCTGCATTCTGAACGAGCAAGATACCGGCTGCCACATCCCACGGACAAGTAAAAGCCTCTGCACGGGCCTCGAAACGACCGTCGGCCACGTAACACATTTCTGCAGCTGCCGCCCCTACCACTCGGATACCAGCCACATTCCCGTAACAACCTGCAAACAAGCGATTGAATACAGGCTTATAGGATTCAGCGTCATAGGGTAACCCGAGAGCCAGGAATGCATCGTCGGGCGAAGCTACCCCCGACACCCGTATCTGCCGGTCGTTGCAGAAAGAAGGTGCTCCTTTGTAAGTCCAGAAACACTCGTCACGACAGATTTCATACACCACACCCAGCAAGATTTCTTCGCGGTTGCGCAAAGCAATACTGATACAATAAGGTGCATGGTTATGAATGAAATTCGTCGTTCCATCCAGCGGATCCACCAGCCAGCAGTATTCCTCGTCGGCATGGCTTCCGCTACCTTCTTCTGCAATAAAACCTGCCTCGGGAAGCAATTCCCGCAGGCAGGCCACTATTCTTCGTTCTGATTCTTTATCTACATACGATACATAATCGTGTGCGTGTTTCTTCTCAATCCGCTCCCGACTGAATTTCTTCCGCTCTTCACGGATAAAAGCTCCGGTTTTCACGGCCAGTTCACGCACTTTCAAAGTCAATTCGGATAACTCCATGATTATTTTTTCTCCTCCAATAAACGTCCGTATCTGAATGTACCCTTACGGATTACATTTCCGTTTGTATCTGTCTCAATGAAAGGACCGTCCTTCTTGCCTTGCTTGAAGAATCCCTCAAAACGAACACCTTCTTTGTCAATCAGCACTCCCTTTCCATCTTCTTTACCACGGACAAAGCCCCCCGTATAGACCGAACCATCGGTCATACGAAGCGTACCTTCTCCTTCGGCCATATTGTTTTTCCACTGTCCTTCATACTCATCTCCATTGGCCCATTTATACTTTCCGAAACCCGAACGCTGGTTTTTCACCCATTGGCCATCGTACACGGCTCCATTAGCCCATGTAAAAATGCCCTGTCCTTCCTGCCAGCCATTCAAGAAATGTCCTACATACTTGTCGCCATTCGGATAGGTATAAATACCTTTTCCCGTACGTTCACCGTTCACATAGTCCCCTTCATAACGCTCGCCGTTCTGAAAATAATAAATTCCTTTTCCATCCTGCACATCGTCTTTCCAGTCTCCTACATACTTGTCACCATTGGTATAATAAAAGGTTCCTTTTCCATGACGCATGCCGTCCTTCCATTCACCTTCATATTTCGACTTATCCTCCCACACCATGGTTCCTTTTCCGTTCTTCAAGTCGTTTTTCCATTCTCCCGTATAAACCGCGCCCCCTTTCCAGGTATAGGTGCCTTGTCCGTTACGTTTATCATGGTGCCAGGTTCCCGTATACAAATCCCCGTTATAGTAGGTCATGGTTCCCTCTCCTTCCTGGAAATCGGCATACCACATTCCTTCATAACGGTTATTATTCATAAAATAATATGTACCTTTCCCGTGTTGCTGGTCTTCATACCATTGCCCCACATATTTTTCACCGTCACTAAAGGTATAAGTACCCTCTCCCTGACGTTTTCCTTTTACATATTCCCCTTCGTACACATCGCCATTCTGAAACACGGTTTTTCCTTTTCCATTCGGACGACGCCCCTTTAATTCTCCGGTATATTCTGCTCCATCTTTAAACTTATAATATCCCAAAGAAAGCTGAGCCGAAGCCGAAACCGTGCCGAATGTCAGCAAGGTAAATAAAAATAGTGTATGTTTGTTCATTATTACGTATTGGTCTGTTTTTAAATATCGCTCAAAAATAATCTTTTTACTTTTGACCCGGCCGACAGGTTTATACTTTTTTACCTGCCACCACTTCTATTAAGTTTTCTTTGCAGAAATATTGCTGTGCCAACGAAAGCAGTTCATCCGACGTCACCTCCCGGATAGCTGCCAGTGAAGCATCAAAAAAGTCAGGCTTCAATCCAGCAGTTTCAATGAAAATCCAGGCATCCGACAACGAAAAAGCACCTTCGTATGAACGGCACATATCCCCCAGCATGTAATTGCGTACCATTTCCAGTTCCGCTACAGGCACTTTTTCCTGCTGCAAACGGTCCATTTCATGATACACTTCCTTCACGACTGATTCAATGTATTCGTTGGCGGTTTCCGTACTTATCACCAACAAGCTAGTCCCCGGATAAGATACCAGCCCCGCTGCAATGCCATAAGTATATCCTTTCTCTTCACGAATATTCGACATCAGTCGGCTGCCGAAATAACCTCCGAACAACGTAACCAGCACTCGCAACTTCAAATAATCAGGATGTTTGCGGTCGAGTGAAAATCCCCCCATGCGCAGTGAACTTTGCAATGCATCTTCTTTTTCCACATAAACCCGCTTGCGGACATCTTTCGTAATCTCCCACGTGCGTTGCATCTTTTCAGCTCTACAATTTCCCCACGCAGCTTCTCCCCAATGGCGTTCAATGCAACGAACCACTTCAGGTGTTACCTTACCCGACACGTACATCGAACAATTGTCTGAATGATAATTACGATGGTAAAAATCCTTCAAAGCCTCCACCTGAATTCGCTCATAGTCTTCCAATTCTGCATAACGTCCTAGCGGATGCGATGTTCCAAACAACGAACGATTCAACTGTTTGCGAGCCAACACATCCACCCGCTGGTTGTTCACCAAAAATTGCTGCCGGTTTATGTCACAGATAATCCGGAACTCTTTCTCCGGGAAAACGGCTTCTTTCACCATACTGGCCACAATTTCCATAGTCTGGTCAAGGTACTTCGTCAAAGTATACAACGTGACAAAACCACAGTTTACAGAGGAAGAAAGCTCCAACCAGGCTCCATAATAGTCCAGCCGCTCGGCTATTTCTCCCGATGTCATCCGGACTGTTCCTTCACGCAACATACGATTGGCAAATACGGCCTGAAGCGGCTGCGACTGATCAAGTTGCCCGCTTCGGACCAGTAAATCAAAACGAATGACATCTTCATTTCCTGCCGAAAGTACATACAACGGCATTCCGTTGCGCATGCGATGCAATTCCGGCTGTAAAATAGAAAAATGCTCCAGCTGACGAATGGCCGGTGCCACACTACGGTCCAGCTGCATCATAATGCCTCCTGATGCTTGCGCAAGAACTCTTCAGCACGTGCCAAATCCTGCGGTGTATCAATACCAATCGTTTCCACCTCGCTGATACCCACCTTTATCGAGTAGCCGTTTTCCAACCAACGTAGCTGTTCCAGCGATTCGGCCAATTCCAATGAAGATTGTGGAAGTGAAGTAATTTCTTCCAACACCGAAGCACGATAAGCATACAATCCGATATGCTTGTAGTAAGTGTGTCCGGAGAGCCATTCCTGTGTATCGCGGTTCCGCTGATAAGGAATTATAGAACGGCTAAAATAAAGTGCGTGCATGTCTTTATCGACGACAACTTTTGGAGAGTTGACATTTTCCAATGCCTCAAATCCATCAGCCGGCGTAAACGGCTTCACAAGCGTAGCAATCTGAGTAGACGCATCGTCAAAGCAAGCCTTTACAGCCTCCAGCTGTGATCGCTGAATAAAGGGTTCATCACCCTGAATATTCACTATCACGTCGTAACCGCTACCCACTTTGCAATAAGCCTCATAACAACGGTCTGTCCCACTTTTATGGTTTACGGAAGTCATGACCACCTTACCACCAAATGCTTTTACAGCAGCCTCAATGCGTTCATCATCAGTAGCTACATAAGCCTCGTCCAACACACCGACCACTTGTTCATATACTCTCTGTATCACTGGTTTGCCTCCCAATAAAGCCAATGGTTTGGCAGGGAAACGAGTAGATGCATATCTAGCAGGAATAATTCCTATAAATTTCATAGTTATTGTTTTTGGAGTTTATGCAGCAAATGTACGAAGATTTTCCGTAAATTGACAAAGCGATTTAAATAAAAAAGACACCTCATGACGTCCTCCCTGGAACACCTAACTATTTTAAACAAAACGCCTTTACGTTTGACTCAAATACCCTTGCATTCCTTGAAATGCAGAGTTTTTTTGAGCCCAAACGTAAAGGCGCTCGTTTCATGGGACTAAAAACCCGAGTTCTTATTCCTTTTTATCTCCTTAAATACGACGGATAACCCAGTAGCCTCCCAGCACTTGCAGCAGCATGCCGGGAATGCCGATACGGAAATCCTGCAAGGCAGTGAACAGACTGCCGGAGAGCATCCACTCGCCCAGCGTACCTGCCACCTGATAGAACAGCACCACGCCCAGCAGCAACGGCAGGGTGACTTTCCGGAAGCGGGCAGCCACCAGTCCGGCTCCCACAGCCAGCAGGACAGATTTCAGCAGGATGGCCGGCAACACAGCAGGCGCAGGCATACCGAACCACCACGAGTTGAGCAGAGGCGAGAGCACCGCGGTCAGCAGTCCGGCCTTCCAGCCATATTTATATGCCCCTACCAGGGTGAAGAAATAAATGGGCAGCCAGGTCACTCCTCCCTGCGGCACCAGGTGAAAAAGCTGGGGCAGGACGATGTTTCCGGCCACAAACAGCAGGGCGGTGACGTAGGTCTTCACGCGACTGTAGCCCAATGTGTAAAGTTTTACGGTTGTTTCCATGTGTATGTTTCTTTTCTATTTTACAATTGTTTTTTCTTTTTCTGCGGCTTCCCGCATACGGCGCACAAAGTCCTCAATCACCGGATAGAGTGCCGCGGAATTGTCCGACACGTCGCAGAGGGTCTCCAGCGGACAGCGGCCCGTGCGGGTGCGGTTGATGATGCAGGGCACTTCTTCCGCAAAGGCCACTTCCACACCCCCATTTCGGAGTAGGCTCAGGGCCGGGGTACTGATGACCCGGGTCCACACGCGAGTCACGCCTCCCAGCACCATCAGGGCGGCAGCCCCTTTTCCCACGACTTTGTCGGCCAGCCAGGCCCCTTGCAGGAAATCCCGGTCGGTGCGGTACAAGTCATACAAGTCGGCCACTCCCCGGCGGGAGAAGGTGCGGGTCTCGTCCCCATGACGCACCACGCAGGAATAACCTCCCTCGTTCAGCAAGCGTATCAGCTCCTCCATCACAGCGTCTCCTGTTTCAATTTCTCCACATACGCATCAATGCGGTGCAGTTCTTTGGGGATGTCGATGGACTGCGGGCAATGCGGGCTGCACTGGCCGCAACCGATGCAATGGCTGGCCTGACGAAGTTTCGGCACACTGCGGTCATAGCCCACCAGGAAGGCCCGACGGGCTTTCACGTAGTTCTCGTCCATGCGGTCTTTCGGCATGTTACCCTCGTTCACGCACTTGTTGTAGTGCACCAAGATGCCGGGGATGTCGATGCCGTAAGGACAAGGCATACAGTATTTGCAGTCGTTGCAGGGCACGGTGGGATATTGCAGCATCAGTTCCGCCGTGTCGAGCAAGAACTGATTTTCCTCCTGGGTAAGCGGTACCAGCGGCGAATAGGTACGAATATTGTCTTGCAGGTGTTCCAGATAGGTCATACCGCTGAGCACGGTCAGTACCTTGGAAGGCGTACCGGCAAAACGGAAAGCCCACGAAGCCACACTGCCCTCGGGATTGCGCTCCTTCAAGCGGGTAAACACGTGTTCAGGGATGTTCGACAAGCGTCCGCCCAGCAACGGTTCCATCACCACTACCGGAATGTTCCGGCTGCTCACCTGCTCATACAGATAATCCGCATTGACGTTGTTGCCCGAGGCATGCAGCCAGTCGGAATAGTTCAACTGAATCTGAATGAAATCCCAGTGCACCTGGTCGTGCATGGCCAGCGCCCGGTCGAATTCCTCCTTCGTGCCGTGGAACGACCACCCCAGATGACGGATACGTCCGGCCTCGCGCTCCTTGAGCAGAAAGTCGAGCAGGCCGTTGTCCAGAAAACGTCCCTGCAACCCCCGCTTGCCGGGAGCCCCCAGCATGTGAAGCAGGTAATAGTCGATGTAGTCCACCTGCAGCTTCTTCATCGAATTGTGATACATCTTCACCCCGAAATCATAATCGGAATTGGAGAAGTTCGACATCTTGGTAGCCACGAAGAACTTCTCACGCGGGTGCCGTTTCAAGGCGATACCCGTGGAAGTCTCCGACCAGCCCTGCACATAGACCGGAGCTGTATCGAAATAATTCACGCCATGCTCAATGGCATAGTCCACCAAACGGTTCACCTCCTCCTGGTCGATGACGTTGCCGTCGCCTCCCGGAGCCGGAAGGGTGGGCCAGCGCATACAGCCATAGCCCAGCAGTGATACCTTGTCCTCGTTGGGAGGAAACTGACGGTAGGTCATCTTGCCCACGGGCACCTCGCCTACCCCTTCACTGGTCTCTTTCTTATCGGGTGCGCAGCCAGTAAGAGCCGCCGTGGCCCCCACCGTACTGATGCCTACTATCTTCAGGAAATCTCTTCGATTCATCTGTTTTTTCTCGTCCATTCTCTTTGCATATATAAAAGGTAAGACAATTCTATTAAAGCGTACGGTGACGTTCGTGGCCTTCTACGTAGATGGCACTCAACGGACGGGCCGGACACAGATTCTCACAGGCTCCGCAACCGATGCAACGGGCCTCGTTCACTGCCGGAATCTTCAGCGAATCGGGGTTGGACGGATCGGAAGGCACCATCGAAATGGCGTTCACCGGACAATGGCGGGCACAGTTGCCGCACTCCTCCTTGTCGGTGAGCGGGATGCACAAGTCTTTCACCCACACGGCATGCCCAATCTGGATGGAAGACTTCTCGGCCTTGTCGATTTTCAGGATGGCCCCTGCGGGACACACCTCGGAACAGCGCGTACACTCCGGACGGCAGTAGCCGCGTTCGTACGACATGTAGGGTTGCATGAAGGAATCCAGGGAGCTGGAGGGCCGCAGCACCTCGTTCGGACAAGCCGACACGCACAGCTGGCAAGCCGTACAGTGCGATTGCAGGTGACGGAGTCCCTGTGCTCCCGGCGGTACAATCGGCGTATGGCGCACCGGCTCTTTCTTGTCGATGATGTCGGCCAGTCCGCCGTCCATCTTGATGGCTTCCGCCTTCTTGGCCACCTGTGCCTTCAGCACCGACCCTGCCAGCAACAAAGAGCCGGCCAGAAACTCCCGGCGTCCGGCAGTGGAATCCGGTTTTCCGGCCACCGGAGCCTCAGCCTTTTCCGCCTTCTTTCCATACGCGAAACGGTAGCCGATGGCACCTTTATGACATTTGTCCAGACAGTCCATGCAAGCCACGCAACGGCTTCCGTCCACCGCGTGGTTCTTCACGTCGATGCAAGCCGCCTTGCAGTTGCGGGCACAAAGGGTACAGCCGTTGCATTTCTCCTTGTCGATGGTGATGCGGAACAAGGCAAAGCGGGAGAAGAATCCCAGCAAGGTGCCCACCGGACAGATGGTATTACAATAGGTACGGCCGTTGCGTGCCGCCAGCACGATGACCAGCACCAGCATCACCGCCGCCACAATCAATACAGGCAGACTCTTGAGCCAGACCTCCACCGAATAGAACGCATAGCTGTCCATGCGTTCGGCCAGCGAAGCCAGCAGGTTGTTGCCCCACATCCACAAGGGTTGCAGGAAACTGTGGGCTGCACGGCCATACACCGCATACGGGTCGAGCAAGGCCACCAGGGCATGCACACCCAGCAGCACGGCCAGCACATAGATGACCAGCACCCCGTAGCGCAGCCAACTCTTCGGCTTGGAATACGTGTACGGCATTTTCTTGCGGCCTCTGGCCAAACGGGCCACCACATCCTGAAACACGCCCAGCGGACAAATCACCGAACAATACACACGTCCGGCTACCAGCGTGAGCAAAATCAAACACACGATTACTCCGGCATTCAAGGCAAAAAGCGCCGGAAGGAACTGAATCTTCGCCATCCATCCCAGCCATGCATGCAGCACGCCCGTGAAGTCGACGAACAACAGCGTCACAAATACCAGACACAACACCCCCAGCGTGCGCCTGACTTTTCTTAGCATATTCACAGTAAAAGCATTTTTAGTTAGTTACTCTCATCTTTCTATCACAATTCCGTGATAATTCCTCACAAAAATAAAAGGAAATCCGTTTGAACGTATCATTCTGATTCGCTTTTTTGATGAAAAAGCATAAATATAAGTTTATTTTGCGTGAATCAGATAACTTTCGGGACTAAAACCGGAAAAGATGTCAGAAAGATTGGTTATCTGAATTACAAATTCTAACTTTGTCTGACTATTTTGTAGCAAAAGACCAAAAAACACATCATGACATACGCATTTATTACGGCAGCCGAAGCCGCTGCCACGATTCATCATGGGGACACCGTCGGCATCGGCGGATTTTCATCAGTAGGTACACCGAAAGCCGTGCCGGAAGCACTGGCCGCCTACGCAGAAGCACAACATGCACAAGGTAAAGAATTCAAGGTCGGCCTCATCACGGGAGGTGCCACGGGCAGTCAGGTAGACAGTGCCCTGGTCAAGGCCCACGCCGTGTCGTTCCGCACGCCCTTCCAGTCGAACAAGGACATGCGCACGGCCATCAACCAGCACGAAGTGCAATATTTCGACCTCCACCTCTCGCAAATCGGACAGGACGTGCGCTACGGTTTTCTAGGGAAAATCCATGTGGCCATCGTGGAAGCTTCCGACCTCACCGACGACGGGGAGATTATCCTGAGTACCTCAGTCGGTATCTCGCCCACCCTGCTCCAGCAAGCCGAACGGGTCATCATCGAACTAAATGAAGCGCATACGGGCAAGCTCACCGGCATGCACGACATCTATATACTGGACAACCCGCCCTACCGGACGGAGATTCCTCTCTACCACGTGAACGACCGGGCCGGACGCACCAGCGTAAAAATCGACCCGAAGAAGATAACGGGAGTGGTCCGCACGAATGCCCGCGACCACATCGCCGCCTTCACGCCGCAGAACGAAGCCACCCTGCAAATCGGGCACAACGTGGCCTCCTTCCTGCTGCGCGAATGGAAGAACGGTGCCATCCCCAAGGAGTTCCTGCCCCTGCAGTCGGGCGTGGGAAACATCGCCAACGCCGTATTGGGTGCCTTGGGCGACGACCCGAACCTCCCCGCCTTCTCCATGTTCACGGAAGTGATACAGAACTCGGTCATCGACCTGATGCTGAAAGACCGTATCCGGTTTGCCACCGGCAGCTCGCTCACCCTGTCGGAAGACCATCTGGACACGATGTACGACCACATCGGCACCTTCCGCGACCGCATCCTGCTGCGTCCGCAGGAAATCACCAACCACCCGGAGATGATCCGCCGCCTGGGCATCATCGCCATCAACACGGCCCTCGAAGCCGACATCTTCGGCAACGTGAACAGCACGCACGTGTCGGGCAGCCAGATTATGAACGGCATCGGAGGCTCGGGCGATTTTGCCAGAAACGCCTTTTTGTCTATCTTTACCACCCCGTCGGTGGCCAAAGGCGGACTGATTTCGTCCATCGTGCCCCAGGTATCGCACGTGGACAGCACGGAACACGACGTGCGCATCCTCGTGACGGAACAGGGCGTGGCCGACCTGCGCGGGAAATCGCCCTCGCAACGTGCCCGCTGCATCATTGAAAACTGTGCGCACCCCGACTACAAACAGCTGTTGTGGGATTACCTGAAACTTTCGGAAGGTCACTCCTGCCACACGCCGATGTCGCTGCGCCATGCCTTCCAGATGCACCTGGCCTATACCGAGACGGGCGACATGCGAAACACCAAGTTTGACTAAAAAGAATGGAAAAATTTGACCTACACATCCTGGGATGCGGTTCGGCCCTGCCCACTACCCGCCATCAGGCCACCTCGCAGGTGCTCAACATCCGCGAGAAACTGTTCATGATTGACTGCGGCGAAGGCACACAGGTGCAGCTCCGCCGCGCCAAGCTGAAGTTCAGCCGGCTGAACCACATCTTCATCTCCCACCTCCACGGCGACCATTGCTTCGGGCTCATGGGACTGATTTCCACGTTCGGCATGCTGGAACGCACGGCCGACCTCCACATCCATGCCCATGCCGACCTGCAGCGTCTGCTGGAACCACAACTGGAGTTTTTCTGCAAGGGGATGCCCTATCAGGTGGTGTTCCACCCCTTCAACCCGGGCGAACGTGCCGTGATTTACGACGACCGTTCCGTCAGCGTGGAGACCATCCCTCTGCGTCATCGCCTGCCTACCTGCGGATTCCTCTTCCGCGAGAAGCCGATGCCCAACCATATCCGGCGCGACATGATTGATTTCTACGGCATCCCCATCTGCATGATGAACCGCATCAAGAACGGCGAAGACTATGTGCTGGACGACGGGACGGTGGTTCCCAACGACCGGCTCACCACTCCTTCCGACCCGCCGCGGGCGTATGCCTACTGTTCGGACACGGTGTACCTGCCCCGTCTAGCGGAACAGGTGGCGGGCGTGGACCTGCTTTTCCATGAAGCCACTTTCACCGAAAGCGAGTCCGTCCGGGCCAAACAGACCCTCCACTCCACCGCCACACAGGCCGCCCGCATCGCCAAGGAAGCCGGAGTGAAACGCCTGCTCATCGGCCATTTCTCCGCGCGCTACGAAGACGAGAATGCCTTGCTGGAAGAGGCCCGCGCCGTCTTCCCCGACACCCTGGCCGCCGACGAGGGACTGAAAATCTCGCTCTGAGACGTTAAAGAAAACTAACCTCATTAAACTGATTCCCCGGAAGATTGTCTCATCAGACAATGACGAACCCGCACACGCCATGAACAATTATAACGAAAAAGAAACCATACTGATGCTTCAGGACCCTTCGATGCAACGAAAAGGCTTCGAACGGATAGTGAAGGCTTACAGCGAACAGCTGTACTGGCAGATACGGCGCATGGTGGTTTCACACGACGACGCCAACGACCTGTTGCAGAATACGTTCATCAAGGCATGGACCAACCTGGACTATTTCCGCGGCGACGCCAAGATTTCCACCTGGCTCTACCGCATCGCCCTCAACGAGTGTCTGAACTTCCTGAACAAGCAGCGGGCCGAAAACCGCCTGTCGCTCGACGATGTCGACGCGGCCCTGGCCAACAAACTAGAGAGTGACCCTTACTTCAACGGCGACGAAACGCAGAAGCTCTTCCAGAAGGCCATCCTGCAACTGCCCGAAAAGCAACGCATCATCTTCAACCTGAAATATTTCCAGGAAATGAAATACGAAGAGATGTCGGAAATTCTGGGCACCAGCGTAGGGGCGCTGAAGGCATCCTACCACCATGCCGTGAAAAAAATAGAAGATTTTTTTCATCAACATGATTAAACCTTTTTTACAAATTCGAATCTAACTTCCAAAGGAGGCAAAAATATGAAAAAGGAAGAAACTGACTTACTGAAGAGATGTGGAACCGAGAATCCTTTCACGGTGCCGGAAGGTTACTTTGAACGCTTCACGGAACAGCTGATGGAGAAGCTTCCGGAACGTGAGGCACAGCCTGTACCCAAACTGACGCTTTGGACACGCGTCAAGCCGTGGGTCTACATGGCCGCCATGTTCTGCGGACTGATGCTCAGCGTACGGATGTTCGTGGGCGAAAAGCAGTCGCAGTCGCCTGCCGCCACCTCGGAAACGACGGATTTCACCGAAGTGCCCGACGAATACATTGACCCGATTGTCAACCAGACCATGATGGACGATTATACCCTATACCAGTATCTCACCGATGCAGATACGGAAATCTATAAATAAAGGAATGAGAATGAAAAAAACAATTTACACGCTCGTGCTCCTGCTGACGGTCTGCCTGACCGGCTTGCAGGCACAGAACGCCAAACTCAGCAAAGAAGAATTCCGCAACCGCCAGAAAGAATTTTTCACCCAGCAGGCGGGACTGAGCAACGAAGAGGCACAGAAATTCTTCCCGCTCTACTTCGAATTGCAGGACAAGAAACAGGTGTACAACAAAGAGGCTTGGCAGAAACTTCGCCAGGGAAAAAATGCCAATACCACCGAAACGGAATACAGCAAGATTGTGGAAGACGTGATTCAGGCCCGCATCGCCACCGATGAGCTGGAGCTGGAATACGTGCGGAAGTACAAACAGTTCCTCCCGGCCAAGAAAATCTATCTGCTGCAAAAGGCTGAAATGCGCTTTCACCGGGAGCTGCTGAAGGGCTTCAAGCACGGTCAGAAAGGTCAGGAGAAGAGAAAATAAGGGTTCAGGCTGATTTTTTCGCCCCAAAAATTTGGAAAACAAAATTCTTTACGTACCTTTGCACCGCCTTCGAAAAACGAGGTACTCCTAAAAAGAGTTTTGGAGAGGTGGCAGAGTGGTCGATTGCGGCGGTCTTGAAAACCGTTGTACCGCGAGGTACCCGGGGTTCGAATCCCTGTCTCTCCGCTGAAACCTAAAGATATCAGGTAGTTAAATTAAGACAAGTCCCGTAAAATCAACGTTTTACGGGACTTTTTCTATTTATCCGGTGGACAATCGAAAGATATTCAAATGCCCACTTCAGACAAAGTTCCGTTACTAAATCGTTACTAAAAAATAGCCTATATAAATAGTAACGATTTTCGATGTAAGTCCTTGATTTGTAGCTCATTGACGTTCAAATGTCTGCTTGTAACCCAATTATTAATTATTCCTTTGCAGAGGGAAGTCATTACACCCACTGTAACGGAGCTAATTAAAAAAGAAAAGAATCAGGTAAACAAAAACAGAACAATTCGTACTTTTGCATGCGAAGAGTTTAAAGGTTACGCAACACACAGAAAATAATGTAGCTGATAATTAATTCGTAGCCTATTACTACAAACTTAATTGTGGATTAAAAAATAACAGCTAACATCGAACGAATAATGTGCATACATAAATTTCAAAATATCATCCTTTTGCTGATAACTATTGTGGTATTTGCCGCTTGTGACAGAAATACTCCAATATTAGAGCAGATGGATATGGCCGAGAATCTTATGAAAACCAAGCCTGATTCTGCCCTTACCCTATTGAAAAATATTCCGATTACAAATATAAAAGGTAAAAAGGTATCAGCCAGGTATGCGCTACTTAAATCCATGGCATTGGACAAGAACTATATTGACACAACTACTTTCGATGTCCTTCAACCGGCCATTGATTATTATCTCAAAAAAGGTTCTCCTGACGAGAAACTTCGGACATATTATTATCAAGGCAGGATATATCAGAATCAGGGCGATGATGATTCAGCCATGCAATCCTTCTTGAATGGTCGTGATTTGAAACAAGTGGTAACTGATTCGTTACTACTGGCTCATACCTTGGTAGCACAAGGTACTTTGTATCTCAAACAGTATAAGATAAACGAGTTTGTTCAGAATAATATTGAAGCTGCAAGATTATATGGCGCTATAGGCAAAGGCATTTTTGAAATCAAGAGTTATACAAATGCGCTTGATGGCTATGTGATGTTGAATAACCAGTCCCCAGCAGACAGTCTTCTATCTATTTGCATACCGTTGGTGCAAAAGAATCCTGACGGAGAAGTATATCTTTTCACTTCTTTACTAACTTATACAATAAAATTCAGTTCTCCTGATGATCTCAAATCCTTTTTAGATAAATATCAGGATTTTGAACTTTCCAAAGATGAAACTATGAATTTTGCCCGAGGATATTCAAAAATTGGAGAGCAAGACAAAGCTCTAAATATTCTTGCGGAAATAAGTCCTGCTGCGTTCACCATGGATTCACTAAAATATGCTTCGGTGAAATTTAATATTTTGGATGAGCAAGGCAAGTATAAAGAAGCCCTACATTCATATAAAGAGTTTTCTGCCATGCTTGAGCGTTATCAGAGTGAATTAATATTTCAAAGAACTCCTATGATTTTTTAGCGGACACTAATGATACACCATTATGTTAAAGAATTTGTTTTATATCTGTCTGTTTTTTTTGTTTTGTAATACATCAGCAGCACAAAATTTTTCAAGTATCGTGGATAGCTGCCATTATTATCTGGATAAGCAAGATACTATGTCGTTTAATAAGACCTACATCAGAATTCTTGATGCTTATGAAAAAGAGTATGATGCAGAATTATATTCTATCGGTAAGGAATTAGAAGAGATGAGAATTGAAGATCAAAGTATAAGACTGTTATTGATTGATGCTGCGAAGAAGAAACGGAATGTAGATAAAATAAGAAAGATAATGGACGGCATAGACCGGAGAAATGCTGTCAGAGTTACTGAAATCATTGACCAATACGGTTGGCTTTCTCCCGATGATATTGGCTATGAGGCAAACGAGGCTCTGTTCCTTTGTATTCAACATTCCCAAGATTCTTTAATCCAGAATAAGTATCTACCTATACTGAAAGAAGCTGTCCAAAAGGGTGCGGCTAAAGGTTGGCAATATGCTTTTCTGACGGACAGGTGCCTTATGAATCAAGGACAAAAACAAATTTATGGGACGCAGAGAATAACCAGGAATGGAGTTGATTATCTGGTCCCTCTACAAGATATTGAGAAGGTCGATTCACTCAGAAAGGAAATAGGGATTGAGCCTTTGAGTGAATATATGAAAGATTGCGGACTTAAAAACGGCTGGAGCGAAGAGTTTTACAAAAACAATATAAAACTACATGAATCAATTTTTAATTCTTGGTTTCAATCGTTCAAGCGGAAGAAAGATTCTGATTAGTCTTCCGAAATCAACCTCAAATCGGCAGCGAAACCCACGACCTCAGTGAGGCGTTCTGTGCTGATGGAGTTAGAACTACCCTGCAGGGGCCAATTATGCTCCATTGTATATTGAAGGAAGAGTTTTTATTGATAATCCCAATTTGTATATGCGTGAAAATGGCTTCCAAGATAAGGATGAAATTATGAGTATAAATAAAATTCCGGTTGCAGAATGGA
>ERZ827496.526-NODE-526-length-53155-cov-3.582467_pt1 | contig 53155 bp, 37 predicted proteins | sample MGYA00519769_ERZ827496 | MGnify/ENA primary metagenome ERZ827496 (study PRJEB31778, sample SAMEA3449327) | human gut metagenome | biome: human gut; feature: human-associated habitat; material: faeces | place: United Kingdom | collected 2010/2012 ...
ATGTTTCTCTGTTGTTGAGGAGTGAATACGTTGCAAGTATCTTTGAATTGTGGATGTGGCTAATTTAGTTAATTTAGCTAGTTCTCGTATACTTGCGCCATGATTATTCCAGTAGGCTTCTAGGAAATTTTGAAATTTTGTATCGTTTCTTTTTTCTATCTTATTCTCTTTAAAGGCGGCATAAATGGTAGATGCTGCAATATTAAGCTCTTTAGCATTTTCTTCTATTGTTTTGTTACAATCAAAATTTGATAATATATATTCGTTTCTTTTTTTACGTCTAGCTTTTCCTAATTCCTTTCGCTTTAGTTCAATTGGTAAAGCTTTATATATGGGATTTATAAGATATTTACGCTTTCCAGCTTTTTTGAATGATTCTGTAGAGCTATCAAGCTTCATGACATTTAGAGCTGTTTTACAGATATTAGTTATTGATAAATCAGTTGATACTTCGTATTTATGTTGGTATATCCAATATAACGTACACGCAAGTTCTTCAACGCTAATATCTGGCTTTATATTTCTCAATACGATAGCATGGTAGAACAATGTTTTATTGCGATGTCCTTTTGTTATTTTCTTTTCTTGTTTGTTTTTGTCTAATAAAAATTTTAACTCATATATATCTTGTTCACTAATATCACTGTATATCATTTGAGGGTCTAATGTTGCTGTATTTACATTAGATAAGTCAATATGAAAGTTGCTTTTGTAAAGTTCAAGAACATTTTTACGTAGTGTGCTCATTTCTATATTTTGGGTAACTGCCTTCTCTCTTCTTTTATTCTTCAATTTAGAGGAATGAGTACACTTATTAGAGATATAATCTTTTACTTCTATATTAGATTGAATATTATCAAATATATTTCTAGAAAACAAATAGGCTTTGTTTAAGCGAATCAGAGAATTTGATTTGCCTCCTAACATTTGCTGACTCGTATTCCAGCATTTATTATCTAAATTTGATAAAATAGATTGTCCAATATCATTTGTAATACTATTTATTAACAAATTTAGAAAAAATATATATTCATCATTTGATTGTATTGTGAAATTGGTCAAATATATGAATCTAAAACGATAACCTTTGCCCTCAATATTATTACTCATAGTTGTATATGCAAGATTAGGCTTGTAAGTTAAAAGGCTTAATGCCTCATCCATTTTTAAAGTTGCATTATCCACATCTAACCAGAGAAAGTTTGTCTGTTGGAAGTTGCTTATAGTTTTTTCTCTTTGTCCAAATTCTGCAAGTGAGGTGTTATAGAGATGGCAAAAGCAATATCCTTTTAGAATAAGTGAAGCATAGTCATGGATAGACAAATTTGTTTTCTTTTGGTATCGAACAGCTTTAAAATTTGGTTTTTCCATATAATTCTCTTTAGAGACACTTAGATTAATACGGAAGTCATATACTTCTTTTTCTTCATCTGAAATCATGTTAATAGTTTTTTGTAACAGGATTATTTAGCCATTTCCACGTTAATACGGTTTTACCTTAATTGAAGCTGTAAGGAAATGGTAAGAAATCAGCTTTTTAACAAATGTATACAAAATAAGTAAGAAAACCAAAGAATAAGATAATTATAATTATGGACTAAGTTCAATTAGTTTAATAATAATATTGCAATTTTTTAAGAAATGGAACAGTATAATTCTGCAGAGGCTACTAAATATCGTCAGAGCCTTAGTCACCAAGGAGGAAGAAACGGTATGTTTAATAAAAGGCATACGGAAGAAACGAAAGCAAAGATAGCTCAAAGTATGAAAAAGAGGTGGGCTAAGTTAAAAACTATACCAAATTTAGAAGGAATAGAGGAGTGGATATATTTAGACGTTGATAATGATATATCTTCTGCTATAAAGCTATTATCAGATAAAGGCATAAAAACGATAATAGTTTGTGAAAGAGGTTTTGAGAAGTTATTAAAGTGTATGATAGAGGAAGAAACACGTTCCGTAAATGTGTCATAAATATTATTCTTTTAATTATCAATGAGATAATTGAAATAATAACTGTGTGTTGTATTTATGATTATTATTTTTGAAACTTTTCTATTGTGCTAATTATTTTTGAAACTATTTTTGTTGCGATAAACAGTCCACGAATGGAGGTTTTTGCTAAATTTTTCTTATTTTTGCGCCATTGCTTTTGCAATGTTATATAAATAAGAGCGTTTAGCTTATTTCTGTCAATGAAACTTCGACACTTTCAATGGCGCAGGGATAAAATAGAACGTCCTCCTTTTGTGTATATCTCTATTATATACATAAAAAGGCGTGGACTGCTATTTTGTTTGCGCCACAGGTAGTCGAAGACCTCATTGACAAATAATCTAGCAAGTTCACGCTTCTTTTTTTCTAACCGCCTTTATAGAACTTGGAAGGCACAACTTTATGTTATTTATGAAAAAAATAAAGTTTCCAGTTTATCTGTTGTTAGTATTATTGGGATTTGTTGTTGTATCTTGTTCCAAAGATGACGAGGGTGAGAAAAATGAAGGGCCTTATTCAGAGAATGATTATCCTCAAAAAATAATGGGGGAATGGGTTCTTGTAGATTGGGAGAGTAATACAGCAAAGATAGTTAATGAATATGATATGATAGGAGGGTTTATAACTTTTGGTTCAGATAAATGTTCATATTCTGGCATTGGGGGGCCATCAGGTGGGGACTGTCAATGGAATATTGTAGGTAGTGCTGTTACTTTGACTTCTTTTGATACCGTTTTTAATATATTGCTTCTAAGTGATAGTACTTTAAAAATGAATATGGGAGATGTTATATGCACTTTTAGGAAAAGTGGAAATTTAGATGTTACTGATGCAAAAAGATTCTTAACTGTGGGTTATTGGAATTTGTCTACTAGTACTAAAACAGATTATAAAAATGAATTGTCAATAAGTCGTGTAGATAATACTAACCCTAAACCACGTAAAGATTACGAAGGGGGAGTTTTTTATTTTTCAAAGGATGGTCGAGGTATTGAGTTTTGTTGTGGATTTGGGGGATATGTTGGTGGTTCTGATATGTGGATGTATAAAGATTATCCTTTTTCGTGGGTGATAAATGAAAATGAAATAATAATAACTTTTGACCATAAGCCTTCTGAACCGATTAAAACACCTTACTTGTTGGAAACTCGTAACGAACGGATTAGATTATACATAAATGGAGATTTCTATTTTTCTATATTTCCAGATTAATGAGTGTTTTCTGTTAAATTTGAACTTTTGACACCAATTTTTGACACCAATTTATTTTAAATGTGTATATTTGTCTCATATAAAGGATGAATGATATACTCTAAATAATTGAGTGGGAATAAGAAAACTTTTGATTATCAATATAATCTCTCTTCAGAGCATGAAAAATCAGCTGTTTGCAAAAGTGAATAGCTGATTTTTTTGTATAACTGATTTTATTTTTTGGATGGTAACTTAAATATTTTATATCCTATGGCGAACAGAAAGTTTCTGCTTGTTCTGGACGACATGTTATCTTTGTCTATTGAAGTAAGCCCGTTGCTGTATCTGGCAGATAACATGATTCCATTTTTGAAATCATATCCTATACCTCCGGTTAATGAAAGACTGATACGATGATAGCCAGGATAATACCCTTTGCCATTCTGACCTTCATTGACAACTTCTTCTCCTTCTTTTACTGCAATCTTTCTATTTAAACACAAGTCTAACTGGGGGCCTATACTGATATTAAAATTCTGACCGATGAAGAATTTGAATAATGCAGGAATTTCAATGAAATTGTATTTGAAATTTATTCTTATCTTTTTGGAAATATCATTAGGGAAGGTTGTGTAGTCGATGCTCCATTTATAGCCTTTTTGTGCATAATTTATTTCGGGTTGAAAATCGATGATGTTATTTATTCTGTAATTCATAAAAACACCAAGATGTAATCCGCAGAGATAAGGCGAATTATCTGTCAGTTCCTTAATTTCCGAAAAGGTAGAGTAATTTAATCCCGTGTGAACTCCAAAACAGGTTTGTGCTTTTATTATGAAAGACAGGCTTGTCAGTGCAACAAGCAGAATGATTTTTTTCATATTGTATTTATTTAAAGAATGCGATTGTCGTTTTGTCGTGTCGGCTTTATTGGAAACTGCCTTTATTTCTGTCTTTCTTCATTCCACATGGCAAGCTTTGCAACATCCGGGATAATGATTTCTTTCCGGTGCAGTTTCAACAGTTCCTGTTCTTGCAAGGTGTTTAGAGTTCTGGATACATTTAACCGTGCATCATCGACACAACGGGCGAAATCGTCCATCTTGATTTTCATAATCTTTTCACCTATCGGTTTTTCCGTATGGGTAAGTATGAACCGGATAATTTTATCTTCAATATCCACAGGTGCTTTTTCCCATAAGCGGGCGTGCATGTTTTGTGCCCGATTACTGATGATATTCATGTAATTAAGGCGGAATATATCATATTTGAGCAGATTGGAAAGAACAAAAGATTTGCTGATACTTATGGAATGTGCTTCTGTACGGGCTACATAAGAAGATACATAACTCAGATTCATACCGAATAAAGCATGTGGCTCAATGACATAAGGAGCTTCTACATGTTCTATAAAAGTAAGAAATCCATCTTTCGAAGTGGTTTGCAAGGATATTTCCCCTTTTAGTAAAAAGATTAATTTATCACACGGAGTTCCGCTTTTTACAATCACATCTCCGGCTTTATGCTTAGTGAAATGCAGTTTTACTTTCTCCAGTATATTTGTAAAATCTTCATGGCAAAGCCCTTGGAATAAAGGCAATTGCAGCAAAGTGTCAAACATCGTCTCCATATAGTGTAATCTTCTAAATTTGAGACAAATGTAACTATAATCAAAGCTTGCTGTAACCATTCCGGTACTCTTTTTGTTTTTTTTATTATTTCTTAATTGAACGTACTGAGAAACTGTTTTGATTTTATAGGATTTCTTTTTTTGAATCAAAACTGTTTCTGATTCAAGAAAAGAAATATTGCGAAATGCATAAAAATAGATTATCTTTGCAAAAAAGAAAGGAGGAAATATGTTTGCAGATTTTAATTTTCAACAGATGATCAGTGCGTTTATCGTATTGTTTGCTGTAATCGATATTATAGGCTCTATTCCAATCATAATCAATTTGAAGGAGAAAGGAAAAGATGTAAACGCAATGAAGGCAACCGTAATTTCATTCGTTCTGCTGATCGGATTCTTTTATGCCGGCGATATGATGTTGAAGCTTTTTCATGTAGATATCGAGTCTTTTGCTGTGGCCGGTGCTTTCGTCATATTCCTGATGTCTTTGGAGATGATTCTCGATGTCGAAATATTCAAGAATCAGGGACCCATTAAAGAAGCTACATTGGTGCCGCTTGTCTTTCCGCTTTTGGCCGGTGCCGGTGCTTTTACTACTCTGTTGTCATTGCGTGCGGAATATGCCAGTGTTAATATCATCATAGCCTTGGTGCTGAATATGATTTGGGTGTATTTTGTGGTGAGTATGACAGGGCGGGTAGAGCGTTTTCTTGGAAAAGGCGGTATTTATATCATTCGTAAGTTTTTCGGGATTATTTTGTTAGCTATTTCCGTAAAGCTGTTTATGAGTAATATAACCTTGATGGTAGAGGCGTTGCAGAAGCATTTGCCATAAAAAGGAATCTTTCCGAAGAATCTTTCGTTTTAGAAAACAGAGTCTTGTTTAAGAGGAAAATAGAACTTTTAAATAAGCATTTGGAAATATTTTGTCAGTAAAACGTATGCTCTTGTCTGCAAAACAAGAGCATACGTTTTTTTATGGGCTTTTATGCCAGACTGAGATTATAGTTGACAATTGATTACTTCATTGAATGTTTTTGAATAATCCGTATTCAGCATTGCTTTATATTCATTGCAGAATGTGTCGAATGTGGTTTTGGCCAAGCTGGTTCTGCCATTTTTATACAGTGCCTGGCATTTGAGAATTAACGCATATTCGTCTGTTTTATCATGCGCAAACATGCTGTTGGCTATCTGAATTAGTAATTCATTGTTTTCCTTTATATAGTCTTGTTTGGATAGGCTGATTGCCGCGTCCAATACGGAATTAGCATAATTGGACTTGAAAGAATCCAGCCAGTCTGTTTGAACGTATGGTAATAATTGACCTGATAGCAAGTTTAAAGGCAGATCATGGATGTTGGCTGCTGTGATCGGCTCATTGTTTTTTACTCTGTCTATAAAGTTACATACTTCTATATAGTCGCAGTAAGTTTGAGTAAACTTGACAGACCAATAGGTACTTTCTTTCACAAGTTCGGCACCATCCAGTTTTTCCAGTAAGAGTTTTAGTTTCCGAATGTTCACCCGTCGGTTGTTTTGGGCACTTTCATCCATTTTATCAAACCAAAGCAGTTCCCGCAGAGTGACGTTCGAAATACCTTTCTTATTATTCACGCTGTATAATATGATGAGAATCAGCAACTGTTTCAAGATGGGAGTGAATGATTTGGTGATATCTGTTCCATTTTTGTCCCATACTTGAAATCCGTCCAGAAAAAGAATAGATGATTTTTTGTGAGCTGTTGGCTGGGGCTTGTAACTTTCTTCTTCCGAAGTTTCTTCGTGGAGACCGTCTGTGGCTGTAGTGGTTGGAGAATCGGGAGAAAAACTTCCTTTTTTTCTTCTTTTCCGGTAACAGAAGTAGATACAACCCATACCTGCAATCATGCAGATTCCCAGCCCTATAAAGAATTTTGTTAATGCAGAATATGCTTTACGTTCTGTATCTGCTTGCAGCGTATCTTCTATTTTTAAAGGCGGGTAAGCCAATGAATAAATGTCAATGTTTGATTGATTGTTGTGATTATAATTGGTCACTGCATATAGTTGTGACTGTAATGAATCGTAATAAAGTGTGCAGAATGAATTTACATCGTTGAAGGAGAAAGGAATGGTATCTGCATAGTTCGTGCTGTTCTTTCCGCTATCCAGGTCGAAAGATCTTAATAGGATGTAGCTGTTCGAGCAGTCGTTCGGAAAACATAAGGCATACAGCTTATTGTTTTTCTCATCTACAACAATGTTATTACCGATAACGAAATTTTTTGCATCGCCGGGAATAGACCATAATTTATTGGTTTTGAATGTATTGATGTCTATTGCATAGAGATCGTAGTAATTGACGACCCCTAACTCCTGTTTCCCTTGTGGGTTGCCGCATCCACCGAATATCAGCAACGTATCTTTGTTTTTATAGCCTGATCCGCTCAGATAACGCGGAGGTATTTCTTCACTATACGACACTGTTTTCCAATTATCCTGTATACGGTTCTTTTTGCGTATCTGGTTCTTATACCGATAGTTGCCGTATCCGCCAAAGATATACAGGCAGGAATCATAGGGGGATATAAAAGCATTGTGTTGCGAATACTCCGGATTCTTTATTACACGGTCATCGTTTGTCCATGTTTTGTTCTCAAAATTGAAAATGGATATCCATTGCGGGGGATCGAAATCATATGACCATAACTCATTGTAATACGGATGGTAAATAAGTTGGTTGTTTATTTCCGTATATGGAACTCCGTGAACAGGATAAATCGTATTCAGTGTGTTGTCGGTAGTCGAATAGGCGAGAACAGATGAACTATTGGCAAAGTAGATGGCGCCTTTCGAAGGAGCATGACAGATTTGTGTATATATCGGCAACTCCAATGTTTTTTCTTTTACCCATTTGGTATGTTTGTTTATCTCCCATGTGGGATTGGTTACTTTGGCCGGAATGTGATGCAGGCTGTCCGAACAGGAGTATGGCTGATGTTCTTTCAGTGGCCAGTATGCAATTGTTGTATTTTTGTCATTTGTAATTTTTATATTACGTATAGACATCGGAGGAACGTCCGAAGAGTGAAATTTTTCGTGATCGGAATATCCGAAATAGAATTTCACGTTTTTGATATTTATGGGTTCATACTGGTCCTGCAGTGCTTCGTTATCGAAAATAAGCCGGAGACTGTCCGGATAAATGGAACATCGGATATGCACCCATTTGTTCCATGTATATTGCTTGAGCAGCTCTTCGTCGAGAGCCAGATAGACATTGTTACCTTCTATCAGATTCAACGTTTTCTTTCCCGGGGTGATATTGGCTATTAAATCGAAACTTCTTTCGTCATCAATTATGATTCTGAAGACATATCCGTAATTATGTTCTTCTGATCTGAACTTAATGTCGAAATCCAGTGTAAAGCCTTTTGAGGCATCAAAATCGGGAGACAGTGTTAAAGAAGTCCTCTCTTCTTTAATGGCACTATGGGCGGCAAAATATAATCCGGATGAAATATTTTGTGATTCAAGTAGTATCGATTTTAATATTAAGAGCAGAAAAATAATCGTTTTTTGCATAATACTCGCGGTTGTTTCTATGCAAAGGTAATATGCTTTATGAGATTTGCAAAAAAAAGATTTATATTTTTGTAAGACCCTTTGCGGGATTATAAAAATTAATAAAATGTTAATGCTCAGCACATCCCTGCTTGGGCTTGGAAAAGATTTATTAATGAATTATTAATACCTTTGTTAACGGTTGATGATTATTTTTGCTACTTGTTAATTAAAGAAAGAAATATGAAAAATGTTGTTACAGTATTGGGGTTGATGCTATTCTTGGTAGCATGTGGTGATAAAAAAGAGTTTAGCGGTAATCCTATTGTGGAGGGGTGGTATGCCGATCCGGAAGGGGTCGTTTTTGATAATGAGTATTGGATATATCCCACCTTGTCCGATCTTCCTCCCGGAGCTGATAGTACAGATTTTACAGGATGGCAAAAAGAAACGCGGGCCATCCATCAGGTCTATAATATCCAGACATATATGGATGCTTTTTCATCCAAGGATATGGTACACTGGACTAAACATCCCAAAGTATTGTCTGTTGAGAATATAAAATGGCTGGAGTTTGCTTTATGGGCGCCTTCTGTTGTTCAGGCGAATGGTAAATATTATCTGTTTTTCGGCGGTAATGATATCCAGAATGACGAACAGTATGGGGGAATCGGGGTGGCTGTAGCCGATCATCCGGCCGGTCCTTTTAAAGATGCTTTAGGCAGACCTTTGATTGATAAAATTGTGAATGGTGCCCAGCCGATCGATCAGTTTGTTTTTAAAGATGATGATGGTACTTATTATATGTATTATGGTGGCTGGCATCATTGTAATATGGTGAAGCTGAGTCCGGATTTATTAAGTCTTGTGCCTTTTGATGATGGTTCGTATTATAAATCTGTCACTCCCGAGAATTATGTGGAAGGTCCCTTTATGTTGAAACGGGATAATAAATATTATTTTATGTGGTCGGAAGGCAGTTGGGGCGGTTCGGACTATAGTGTGGCTTATGCTATTGCAGATTCGCCATTCGGCCCGTTCAAACGTATCGGAAAAATATTACAGCAGGATGAAAAAGTGGGTACAGGAGCGGGACATCATTCGGTGATTCAGATCCCGGGAAAGGACGAGTGGTATATTGTTTATCATCGTCATCCGTTGGGCGATACAGCTCCGAATCACAGGGAGGTTTGTATCGACCGTATGTATTTTGATGAAAATGGTTTTATTAAACCGGTGGAAATGACTTTCAAAGGTGTAGGTATAAATAGACTTCCGGATTAAGTACGAAACAATAGGATATCTTTGTCGATAGGGAATGCTTCTTTTGAAGAAAAACATGTTTTTTTCTTACAAAATAAGTGTTCCCTATTCTTTTGCCTATACCCGGATGTTATATCTTATGGATTTTTGATTAATTTCCCCGTAGAGAGATAGAACCTTCCTCTACGAGGAACGACTTGAAAGTCGTAGAGGAACGGGTCGTTTGTCGTAGAGGAAAAATATCAATTTATAATGTATTGGTAATCAATATACTGTTAATTTTGAGTTTTGTTGATAATTTTCTACTTATAAAATTCCCGATTCTGTTTTTCTTCTGTTTTCTGTTTGACGGAATTGTTTACATGTGTGTTATCTGAGGATAACTTTGATCTTTTATATATAAATATTCTCCACTCCTATTAGGCAAAGAATATATTCCTTCTTATTAGAAAATGTATTCTTTGCAAAGCAAGAATTAATATGTGGCAAGAGTGATTGATAATGCTAAATATGGAGAATTGTAATTAGGGAAAATGAATATATGCGACAGAATCTTCTTCTATGGGAAGCGATTAATGTCTTGTTAATGTTTTCAATCCGGAAATGTGTTCTGAAAGTATCTGTAGCCACGATTATTAATGTTCTGTTAATGGTTTTATTAATTGCATCAACCTACTTTTGCATCAAACGAAAATAAAAACGATACCATGAAAAAAGTTCCTTTAATTGTATTCTTATCTATTTTACTTGTGTCATGCAGAAGCAAAGAGGTGGTTACTGACTCTACTTCTTTTTCTCCGGTTGACTATGTAAATCCGTTAGTCGGAACACAATCTAAATTTACATTATCTACAGGTAATACCTACCCGGCCGTTGCATTGCCTTGGGGAATGAACTTCTGGACACCGCAAACGGGAGATATGGGATATGGATGGACCTATTGTTATACAGATGATAAGATAAAAGGATTTAAGCAGACACATCAGCCCAGTCCGTGGATTAATGATTACGGGCAGTTTTCTTTGATGCCGGTGACCGGGGATAAAAAGTTTCTGCAAAACGAGAGAGGTAGCTGGTTCTCTCATAAGGCTGAGACGGCAAGACCTTATTATTATAGTGTATATTTGGCTGACCACGATGTAAAGACGGAGATCACTCCGACAGAACGTTCTGCTTATTTTAGATTTACTTTCCCGGAAAGTGAAGATTCGTATGTCGTGGTAGACGCATTTGATAACGGTTCTTTTATTCGGATAGATAAGGAGAACAACACGATAACCGGCTATACAACAAAGAATAGCGGAGGAGTGCCGGATAACTTTAAAAATTATTTCGTGATGAAATTTGATAGACCTTTCGTCACGGCAGAAGTGTGGAGTGGAGACAAAATTATAGAAGGTAAAAAGGAGGTAAAGGATAACCATGTCGGGGCTGTATTAGGATTCAGGACAAGCAAAGGTGAAAAGATTGGTGTGAAGGTCAGTTCTTCTTTTATTAGTGAAGAACAGGCCTGGTTGAATTTGGAAGAGATAGGTAGTAAAGATTTTAATGAGGTAAAAGAAGCAGCCCGGAATGCTTGGAATGATGTAATGGATAAAGTAAGAGTGGAAGGCGGTACGGATGAGCAACTTCGTACTTTCTACTCTTGCTTATATCGTTCCTTGTTGTTTCCACGTAAGTTTTATGAAATAGATAAATCCGGAAATATTGTTCATTACAGTCCTTACAACGGTGAAGTGAAGAGTGGGTATATGTATACGGATACCGGTTTTTGGGATACGTTCCGTGCTTTATTCCCCTTCTTGAACTTGATGTATCCTTCTGTTAACAAGGAAATTCAGGAGGGATTGGCAAACAGTTATAAAGAAAGTGGTTTTTTGCCCGAATGGGCCAGTCCGGGACACCGTCATTGTATGGTGGGTAATAATTCAGCTTCTGTGGTGGCCGATGCTTATCTGAAAGGATGCCGGACAGAAGAAATTGAACTGTTGTATGAAGCCGTACTGCATGGGGCAAATCATGTACATCCACAAGTTCCTTCAACCGGAAGATTAGGATATGAATATTATAATCGGCAGGGGTATGTACCTTATAATGTAGGTATTAATGAAAATGTGGCCCGTACCCTGGAATATGCTTATGACGATTGGTGTATCATGAAATTAGCGCAACAATTGAATCGTCCGCAGGAAGAAATCGACCTTTATCGGGAAAGAAGTAAAAACTATCGGTTCGTTTTTGATAAAGAGAGCAAACTGATGCGCGGAAAGAACGAAGACGGTACGTTTCAGTCTCCTTTCAGTCCGTATAAATGGGGAGATGCCTTTACGGAAGGTAACAGTTGGCATTATACCTGGAGTGTATTTCATGATGTGCAGGGGCTTATCGATCTGATGGGAGGAAAGGAGAGCTTTGTGTCCATGCTGGATTCTGTATTTGTAGTTCCTCCTATTTACGACGACAGTTATTACGGGCAGTGCATTCATGAAATAAAGGAGATGCAGATTATGAATATGGGCAATTATGCGCATGGTAACCAACCTATTCAGCATATGATCTATCTTTATAATTATGCCGGTGAACCGGTAACGGCAGGACAGTTAAATGCAGTAGGAGCAATGGCAGCGTTATTAAAGGATGCCATCAAGCCTAATATGGTGCAGACACTTGAAAATACACCGGCGTTAGTACATGGTGGCCCGTTTGCTAATATTGCACATGGCTGTAATAGTGTCCGTGCAACAAAGACAGGACTTAAATTAGCGGATTACGTCATTACAGAGGCTGGTTTTGGTGCAGATCTTGGTGCAGAGAAGTTTTTTGATATTAAGTGTCGTATGGCAGGCATGAAACCGGATGCAGTTGTATTGGTTGCTACGGTCCGTGCCCTGAAATATAATGGCGGCGTTGCCAAAGAAAATCTTGGTGAAGAGAATCTGGAAGCGTTAAAAGCAGGTATCGTAAACTTAGAGAAACATATTGAGAATGTTGCAAAGTTCAAGGTACCATGTGTAGTAACTTTGAACCGTTTTGTAACGGATACCGATGCAGAACTTCAGTACATTGAGCAGTTCTGTAAAGAAAGAGGCTGTGATTTTGCACTTTCCGAAGTATGGGAAAAAGGTGGAGAAGGCGGCATTGCTTTGGCAAAAGAGGTAATTCATACGCTGGAAACCAAAGAGAGCGATTTTACACCGTTATATGATACTGAGTTATCTATTCGGGAAAAGATCGAGAAGATTGCGAAAGAAATTTATGGCGCCGGCAAGGTTAATTATGCACCTGCAGCAGCGAAAGCAATTGACCGTTTAGAGAGTCTTGGGTATGGCGATACACCGATCTGTATGGCAAAGAATCAGTATTCGCTGTCTGATGATCCTAAGAAGTTAGGTCGTCCGGAAGGATTTGAGATTACGATACGTGAAGTGTATGTGTCCGCAGGAGCAGGATTTGTCGTTGCGATCACCGGTACGGTCATGACAATGCCGGGATTGCCACTTCATCCGGCGGCTGAGCACATTGATGTAAACGAGGATGGTGTGATCACCGGTCTTTCCTAAAAGAAATGTAGTGGAATATATCGCACAACCGTAGTTTTTGATGATGTTACAAACATAATAGCAGCTAAAAAGGCTGTCCCTTTACCGAACATCTTGTGGAAAGGGGCAGCCTTTTTTTGACCTAAGTAGAGCAACAACACATTGTTTTACAGATCGGAAGAAAAGTGATCTGTTAGTTGACCAAGCTTCCTTTGAATTTAGATTCACAATAAATGCAGCGATAAATCCGTCTGTTGCGGTCTGTCAATTTGAAAGAGTGTGGTAACTCCTGCTCGATCGAAGTGATACAACGCGGATTTTTGCAGCGGATAATTCCGGTAACGGTTTCCGGAAGTTCCAGTTTATGTTTGGCAACGATATTGTTATCCTTTATGATATTGATCGTTAAGTTTGGATCTAATACACCGAGAACATTCAGATCAATATCCAAAGGTCCCTCGATTTTGATAATGTCTTTTTTGCCCATTTTGTTGCTGCGTGCATTTTTGATAATGGCAACAGAGCAGTCTAATTTTTCTAAGTTAAGATATTCATATATTTTCATGGCACCTCCGGCCTGAATATGATCGATGACAACACCCTCGTTTAATCCACCGATATTTAATCTGCCGGTTTCCGGAATTTCTTTCTGTGACATAGTTACCTCCTTTATTTTGCAAGTCCAAGCAAAGTCATGATCAGAGCCATTCGTACATAAACACCGAATTGCGCCTGCTTAAAATATACAGCACGAGGATCATCATCGACTTCAGTTGCAATTTCGTTGACGCGCGGAAGCGGATGCAGTACATACATATTTTCTTTGGCATAACGCATCTTAGCTGCATCTAAGATGAAACTGTCTTTTAAGCGGATATAATCTTCCTCATTGAAAAAGCGTTCTCTCTGCACGCGTGTCATATATAAAATATCAAGTTTTGGCATATATTTTTCCAATTCATTGGTTTCGATGAAATCAATGTTGCCGTCCACCAGGACTTCTTGGCGAAGATAATCCGGAATACGAAGTTCATCCGGAGAGATCAATATAAAATGTATATTCGGATAACGTACCATGGCATTGATCAGAGAGTGTACGGTACGGCCGAATTTCAGATCACCGCACATACCGATGGTCATATTATCCAGACGCCCAGTCAGTGTTTTGATCGTTAAGAGATCCGTTAATGTCTGCGTCGGGTGATTATGTCCGCCATCACCGGCATTGATCACCGGTATCCGTGAATGCATTGCAGCTACGGTAGGAGCTCCTTCTTTTGGGTGGCGCATTGCACAGATATCTGCATAAGAAGAGATTACGCGGATCGTGTCAGCGACGCTTTCTCCTTTGGACGCTGAGCTGGAATCAGCGGAAGAAAAACCAAGCACGCTACCGCCAAGATTTAACATGGCTGCCTCAAAACTGAGACGTGTACGAGTGCTTGGTTCATAAAATAAAGTTGCTAATTTTTTGCCGTCGCATACATGTGCATATGCTTGCGGATCATGCATGATCGACTGACCTAAGGCCAATATGTGGTCCAGTTCATCCACTGATAAATCAAGGGGACTGATTAGATGTTTCATGAAAAGTACCTCCGTTGTATTTTTACAATATATTACCACAACATTTCGGGACATACAATGCTAACTTAAGAAAAAGAAATGACAAGTTAGTATTGAAGAAGAAAGGCAGTTTATGGTACTATATAGGTACTGATGTAGAGGTGGGATATTAACAGAAGGGAGAATTTATAGTATGAGAGAAATTTCAAAGAGAACAAAAAGCGAAAATGAGAGGATTAATCTCTTAGTATTCATTTTTGCGACCTTGATGGATGCATTTTTTGTAGTAGGATATCTGCAGGATGCATCGGTAGGAAACATTAGCTGGACATATGCGATCGTTGTAGTTGCAGTTGTTGCAGTAGGGTTATTGATCAATGCGGTTTTATATATTCGTAATCATGGAAGTGTGGCACTGCGTCATGCGGTTATGGTTGGATATGGTGTGTTATATGCAGTGATCATGTATGGCGCCAATAGTGACCTTGTATTTATTGCTGCCTTTCCAATGGCAAGCATTTTCATTTTGTATTTCGACTTTGCGTTCATCCTGCGAAGCAGCATTGGTTTGATCGTTATCAATGTGGCATACGTAGTACGCTGTGTAGTCAATGGCAAGATGAATTCAGGAATTGATATTACAACGAGTACGCTGATCCTTCAGCTTGCAACGGTCGTTCTTACAATGGTTGTTGTCTGCGCAATTACTAAGCTTGCTGCACAGCTTAACAGCGAGAAAGTAAGTCGTGCACTTACTAATCAGCAAAAATCAGAAACTTTGCTGGAGGAAATTCTTCATATTTCCAAGCAGGTTAAAGAAAATTCTTCAACAGCTGCATCTTTGATGGAAGAGTTGCAGCAGTCTACAGTTAGTACAGCAAATGCATTGGACGAGATATCGACCGGTAACAGTTCCAATGCAGAGAGCATTGAGCAGCAGACGGTGATGACTTCACAGATTCAGGAAATGATCACGAAGACCAGCAATCGATCTCAGGGAATGAAGCAGGTTGCCGAGATGAGTATGGAGTCGATCGATAAAGGCCGTGACTCTATGCAGAAATTACTTGAGCAGGCAGATGCTATTGCAGCTGAGAATGCAAAGGTACATACTTTAATGGGGGCTTTGACAGAGAATACCAAGGAAGTGGCTGAGATTACGCAAAATATTTTTGATATTTCCAGTCAGACAAATATGCTTGCTTTGAATGCATCGATCGAGAGTGCAAGAGCGGGCGAAGCAGGTCGCGGCTTTGCGGTTGTTGCAGAGCAGATCCGAGTACTTGCAGAGCAGACCAGACAGTTGACGGAAGGAATTTCTCAGATCACTGCCAAATTACAGGAAAATGCAGAAGAGACACAGGAAAGAATCAATGGTGTGTTGGAAGCATCTGAACAGGAGAAAAATTTGATCCAGGTAACGGATAAAGATTTCACCCAGATCCGTTCTCAGATGGATCATTTGAATGAGGATGTAGTAAATGTTTCCGAGGAGATCAGCCAGATCATGACTGCGAATGACTCCATTGTGGAAAGTATTTCACAGATATCAGCGGTCAGCGAGGAAGTTTCCGCTAATACATCTCAGGCGGCGGAGATGGGATATCAGACAAGCGAACAGGCTGCCAAAGTTGGCTCTTTGATGGATGAATTGCAGGAGAGCGCTGTAGCACTTGAAAAGTACATTTAATTCTATTAGAATAGAACAGTATGTTGTGTTTACCACATGGCATATGATTACTTGAGCCAAGAGCATAATATGAAAGCTTAAAACCACTGGCTTAAGAGAAAGGTATGGTAACAGTATGATTAAGTTGTATGATAATGGTGTGTATTTGCTGAATGGGACAGATATCGTAGAAGATAACGGCCAGGCAGAAGCACAGATTCAGGCAAAATGTGGAGAGGTGCCATCAAAGGAGCAGGCCTCCGAGGGAACGATTGCATATTCTATTTTGAAAGCACATAATACTTCTGGTGGTATGGATAATCTTCAGATTAAATTTGACAAGTTAACGTCTCATGATATTACATTTGTTGGCATTATCCAGACTGCAAGAGCATCAGGATTGGATAAATTCCCTGTTCCTTATGTTTTGACAAACTGTCACAATAGTTTATGTGCGGTTGGTGGAACGATCAATGAGGACGATCATATGTTTGGTCTTTCTTGTGCTAAGAGATATGGTGGAATGTATGTGCCACCACATCAGGCGGTTATTCATCAGTTTGCAAGAGAAATGTTGGCAGAGGGTGGTAAAATGATCCTCGGTTCTGATTCTCATACAAGATATGGTGCCCTTGGTACTATGGCAATGGGTGAAGGTGGCCCGGAGTTAGTAAAGCAGTTGTTAGAGCGTACGTACGATATTCCAATGCCTGGTGTGATCGGTATTTATCTGGATGGCGAGCCAATGCCCGGCGTCGGCCCTCAGGACGTAGCACTTGCTATTATCGGTGCAGTATTCAATAACGGTTATGTTAAGAATAAAGTGATGGAATTTGTAGGTCCTGGTGTTTCTAAATTGTCTGCAGATTATCGTATTGGTATTGATGTAATGACAACGGAGACTACGTGCCTGTCTTCTATTTGGAGAACAGATGACAAGATCAAAGAGTTCTATGAAATCCATGGACGTGCCGGCGCATATAAAGAGTTGAATCCGGCAGCAGTTACTTATTATGACGGTATGGTATATGTAGATCTTTCTAAGATCCAGCCAATGATCGCAATGCCATTCCATCCAAGCAATGTATATACGATCCATGAGTTACAGGATAATCTGATGGATATTTTGGATGACTGCGAGAAGAAAGCATTGGTATCTTTGGATGGTCAAGTTGATTTTAAGCTTAAGAATAAAGTGCGTGATGGCAAACTTTATGTAGATCAAGGTATTATTGCAGGATGTGCAGGTGGTGGTTTTGAAAATATCTGTGCTGCAGCTGATATTTTGAAAGGCGCAAGCATAGGAGCAGATGAGTTTACATTGAGTGTGTATCCGGCCTCTACCCCAATTTATATGGAGCTTGCTAAGAATGGTAAGTTAGCAGATCTTATGGAGACCGGAGCAATCGTGAAAACAGCATTTTGTGGTCCGTGCTTTGGTGCAGGTGATACCCCTGCAAACAATGCCTTTAGTATTCGCCATTCAACGCGTAACTTCCCGAACCGTGAGGGATCTAAGATCCAGAACGGTCAGATCTCTTCGGTAGCATTGATGGATGCACGTTCTATTGCAGCAACAGCAGCAAATAAGGGCTATTTGACAGCTGCCACGGACGTTGATGCAACGATCAATACACCAAAGTATTTCTTTGATAAAAATATTTATGCAAACCGTGTTTACGATGGTGTTGGAAAACCTGATTATAATGAAGAAGTGAAGTTTGGACCAAACATTAAGGATTGGCCGGAGATGTCTGCATTGACAGATGACATCTTGATCAAGGTTGTATCTGAAATTCACGATCCGGTTACGACAACTGATGAGTTGATCCCATCCGGTGAGACATCTTCCTTCCGTTCAAATCCTTTGGGACTGGCAGAGTTTACACTTTCCCGTAAAGATCCGGAGTATGTAGGCAAGGCAAAGGCTGTTCAGCTTGGTGAGAAAGCACGTGTTGCCGGCGAGGATATTTTCGCAGCACTGCCGGAAGCAAAAGAAGTTTTTGATAAGATCAATGAGAAATTCGATGTTGATCCTGCTAAGACACAGATCGGAAGCATGGTATATGCGGTGAAGCCGGGTGATGGATCTGCACGTGAGCAGGCAGCTTCCTGTCAGAAAGTATTAGGCGGTCTTGCAAACATTGCAAAGGAGTATGCAACTAAGAGATATCGTTCTAATCTGATCAACTGGGGTATGCTTCCATTCTTGTATCCGGATGAGATCCCATTTGAGAATGGTGATTATATCTTCGTCAAAGATATTAAGAAAGCGGTAGAAGAGAAGCAGGATGAGATCAAGGCTTATGTAGTCGGTAAAGATATGAAAGAATTTACTTTGAGCTTAGGAGCACTGACAGATGATGAGCGTGATATCATTACAAAGGGTTGTCTCATTAATTACTACAGAGCACACAAATAATATATAGTAGTATGATTTTTAATTGAAAAAGCTGCAAGCATTACGGTGTACCTTGTAATGCCTGCAGCTTTTTTGATATTCTTTTCGTTAGCAATGATTTTGTCATTTATGAATTTTGCATCGTTATTATGACGTTTAGATAAAATGATAAATGATCGTTGCAATCAAAATACCAAGAATACTTCCGATGGTAATTTTAATCTTGAGCCCGAACGTTAATACCAAAATTCCCAGATCTAGGACAAAAGGAGTTGTAAACCCAAAGTTTTTGCCATAGTTTAACCAGGACAGAGCAGAGATACCTGCAGTAGCCTGTGCGATAAAACTTCCGATCACGATACCTGCCAATACTAAGAGAAAAAGTGCCCAATTATTTTTTCCAGCACCACGTGCCATGTGTAACCCTCCATTCTTATAACATATACTTAGAAATAAATTATAGAGGATAGTACACTTGTTCGTCAAGTGCAGTTTTACAAGGCCGAAATCTGTCATTTCTATGAAGAATTTGTCATTTTTTTGGTAATAGCATTGTCATACCGTATTATTTTTGCTATAATTGTACAGATTAGTACGTAAACACAGAAGAGTTTTAGGGGGAATACTAACATGTGGAAAAAGGTGGTATTAAGCATTTTGCTTGTCATTAGTGTTGCAACAGGATTTTTCGCAGCGAAAGCGCAGGTAACGATCGAGGGGCGACTCAATAAGGTGAACCGTGATTATGACACGGATTTGAGTTCAGTAGATCTGAGCAACATTCATGTGGAGACGGATAGTAAAGTGATCAACATCCTGTTATTAGGAGATGATTATAGAACTTACGATGGCAGTACCTCTCCGGGATTGAATGATGTCATCATGATCGGTACACTGGACATGAAGCATAATACATTGAAATTGACATCCATCATGCGCGATACGCTCGTTGATGTATACGGTCAGAATAAGAAAATGAAAGTTAATGCTGCCGGCAAGAAAGAGTTTGGCGGTTTGAAGAATCTTTACAAGACATTGGCAGAGAATTTTAATGTTAAAGTAGATGGGTATGCAGAAGTTGGCTTTAAGGGATTTGAGCAGGCTGTAAATGCCGTTGGCGGTGTTGAGGTAGAGCTTTCGGATACGGAGGTTGAATACCTGAATAGAACCAATTATGTCTGGAAAAAGAAAAATCGCAAGTTTAAGGTTGGTAAACAACATTTAAATGGTGCACAGGCACTAGGGTGGTGTCGAATCCGTAAAGGAATGGACGTTATTGGAAAACCGGTGAAAACGGTAACCGGTCTGGCAGATGATTATGGACGTACTTGGAGACAGCGTACAGTGATCACAGCTCTTTTTGACAAGATGAAGTCACAGCCGCTTTCCAAATGGATGGAAGTAGCAGACAAAGTGTTAGAAAATGTCAGAACAGATCTGGATAATGATACGATTCTAAAATATATGAAAGATGCTGTGATGATGGGAACAACACAGATTCATCAAATGCAGATTCCGGTCAACGGATATTATAGAAATGACAAAAATAATGAATTTCCGGATGCACAGGGATGGAGTCTGGTTCCGACTAATGGTATTACAACGGATTATGACAGGACAGCCAATTCGGAAGCATTACGTCAGTTTATCTTTAAATATGATGGTAAAGATGAATTTAAATATAAACCAAAAGATACAAGCACGGTGAGCAGTACCGGCAAAGATTACGATGAATAATGATATGCAGCCCCGAAAAGCCTGGATACGTTGCATACGACATGGAGGAATACCAAATGTGGAAAAAAGTATTAATGGGAATTTTATTAGTTCTTAGTGCTACGGCAGGTTTTTTTGTGGCAAAGGCGCAGGTGCTGTATAACAACAGCCTGAATCAGATCAATCGAGATTATGATACGGCACTTGCTAACGTTGATCTAAGCGGAATTCATGTGAATTCAGATGATCAGATTGTGAATATTCTCGTGGTCGGTAACGATTACCGAGAGGAAAGAGGATATGGAGCTAGTGGTCTTACAGATACAATGATCATTGCAACGATGGATATGAAGCATGGGACACTCAAAACAGCGTCATTGATGCGTGACCTTGTTGTTGAAATACCGGGACATGGCAAGAATAAGTTGAATTCTGCCAATTCTTTTGGTGGCATAGAATTGTTATATAAGACGATTGCTACGAACTTCAATATTGAATTGGATGGATATGTGGAGGTTGGATTTGCCGCATTTACCAAGATTATTGATAAAGTGGGTGGTATAGAGTTGGAACTTACTGAGTCAGAGGCAAGTTATTTGAATTCAACGAACTATATTCGAAATAAAAAGAGCCGTAATGTAAAGGTTGGAAAGCAGACCTTGAATGGTGCACAGGCATTAGGTTACTGTCGAATCCGTAAGGGTGGTGTTACAACGATCAATGGACTTCGCGATGATTATGGACGTACTTGGAGACAGCGCACGACGATCAACGCAGTCTTTAACAAGATTAAGAAGCTTCCGATGACGGATTGGTTGGACATTGCCAATGTAGTACTCAAAAAAGTAACAACAGATCTGACAAATGAGCAGATAACCGAATATCTGAAAGATGCAGTTTCATTAGGAACGACCACGATCAATCAGATGCAGGTTCCGGTACAGGGATATTTTCGCAGTGGATATAATGGTGAGTATTCTTGCGGGTCATGTATTGTTATGACTTCTGGTGGAACTGCCTGGGATACCAGTGCTAATGCGGAAGCGTTGAATCAATTTGTATTTGATTATGATGGCAAAGAGGAGTTTAAGTATTCCCGTAGCGATTCCTAATTTTCATGGAATGATCGGTTATAAATAAGAACGGTAACAGGAACAAAGCAGGGTTTGCGGCTTTGTTCCTGTTTTTCTTGAGTGGATTTCTTATTTTGCTAGGGCACTGATGAATACATGCCCGAAGAATTGTCTGAGTTATTTACCAATAATGGCCTGCAGTAGTTTTAGAAAAATATCGCTATAGCAGGCTTTTTTGATACTTTGCGCTGCTACAATGGGAAGGGAACCGATCTCCTGATCGTTTAATGTATATTGAACAGAACCGATGATTGTCCCCTCTTTGATCGGAGCCTGTAAATGTTTGCGATAGAAAATCTTGCGCTTAGGCTTATAGGATTGTTCATCTCCACAAAGTACGTATTGGAATGGTTTTTCGACGCGCGGGATTATTTCCGGCGTGATACCACCGGAGATCTTTTGCGGGGGGAGAGTGATATCGTCCGGATTTTCCTGAAAGGCGGTACAGTTTGCAAAACCATAATCCAACAGGGCTGCCGCCTGCACAAACCGGATTTTTGGGTCTGGAGCAGCCATAATGACGGCGGTAAGGCTGATTCCTTCTCGTTGTGCAGTAGCACTGAGACAATATTTTGCTTTCGATGTGGATCCGGTTTTTAGCCCGGTAATCCCCTGATAAGTACGGATTAGTTTATTGGTATTCGTTAGCCCAAATTTTTTCTTTCCCTTTTTGGTGATATGTGTAATAGCATCCATCCATACAGTAGAATACTTGGAAATGTCCGGATACTTGGACACAAGCGATTGTGACATTAAGGCTACATCGTATGCACTGCTGTAATGTCCACTCTCTATGGAGTCATCCAGACCGTTACAGTTTTTGAAATGAGTATGTTTCATACCGAGAGCTTTTGCTTTTTTGTTCATACGTTTTACAAAGGATTGCTCTGATCCGGCAAGATGTTCTGCCATGGCCACAGCGGCATCGTTTGCGCTGGCTATGCTGATGCATTTGATCATTGTATTGACGTCCTGCGTCTCTCCCGGTTCCAAAAACACCTGTGAACCGCCCATAGATGCGGCATATTCACTTACTGTTACCTTATCTTCAAGTTTGCATTTCCCTTGTTCGATAGATTCAAAGATCAGAAGGAGGGTCATGATCTTGGTGATACTTGCCGGTATTAATTTTTTATCTTTGTTTTTGGCATATAAGATGCGTCCGGAAGCATTGTCGATCAGAACGGCAGCTTTCGCAGTGATTGCCAGATTATTATTATGTGCTTGGTCTGCCTCAGCTTGTTTATTTGCTGTGCACCGAAAAGCTGGCTGATTTGTGCATACTTTCGCAAAAACCTTGACAGATGTGAAGGCGTTGACATAAATAAGTATGGCACATAATATAAGAGCAAGCATTCGTCTTGACAGGATGGAACGAAATAATTGCATTGTGAGAATCCTTTCTGTACCAAATAGGTTAGTGCAGTAATATCAGTACGATATGAAATATAATTATAGCAACATATGCGACAAAAAGAGAGAATATGTGTATTTTATCAAATTGAAAATTAGAAAAAAAGATATTGCTTTTTTCTGCCGGTATTTTGTGATATAATGAGCCGCAGAGAAAAACAAGCGGCTGCGAAGCAGACATTTGTTTTTCTGGGCTCATTAACGAGCAAATAAGCTTGTGAAACAAGCGAATGAGCTCTGAAAGAGCGGATTTGCGAGTTTGAAAAAAAGGCAACTTGATGTATGAACAATGGCCGCAGAGAAAAACAAGCGGCTGCGAAGCAGACTGAAAAAATGATAAAAGTGAGGATAAATATGACAAGTAAAGAAAGAGCAGAATTGAAAACACAGGCAATGAAATTAGACAGCATATTTCAGATTGGAAAGGCTAGTTTAACGCCTGCGATGGTTAATGCAGTAAAGGATGCCTTGCATGCAAGAGAATTGGTTAAAGTATCTGTACTCAAAAACTGTTTGGATGATCCGCATGAGATTGCACAGGTATTGGCAGAGAGAACCGGTTCAGAGGTCGTGCAGGTGATCGGCAAGAAGATTGTTTTGTATAAGAAAAACTTTGAATTGGAGGAGAAGCGTAAACGTGCTTTGAAACGTGAAAAGCAGAACCGTCATGGTGCAAAAAACATGAAAAAATCAGACAAAGTACAGAAAAGTTTTTCTAAGCCGGACAAGAGATCTGTAGCTAAGGGGAAGAAGTCTAAGACGGATCAAGGCACTGCAAAATATCTTTGGGGCGATAAGTAAATGTTAGTGAAGGATAGTGGAGTCACAGCCAAAAGAAAAGTTGGCATTATGGGCGGGACGTTTGATCCGATCCATAATGGGCATATGACGATGGCGAGGCAGGCAGCACTTCAGGCCTCTTTGGAATGTGTGCTATTTATGCCTACCAAGATACCTCCACATAAAGAAAGTACTAAAATAACATCGGAGTCTGTTCGGTCTCAGATGGTTCGACTGGCTGTGGCAGGAAATAATGATTTTATGTTTTCGGATTTGGAGTTACGACGCACAGGGACGACATATACTGCAGATACTCTGCAGATACTCACAAGAGAGCATCCTGAGTGTGAGTGGTACTTCATTTTGGGAGCAGATTCTTTTTTTCAATTAGAACAGTGGTATCACCCGGAAAGAATATTTGCCAATGCTATTATACTGGCTGCGGGACGGGATGATGTTCCGGCAGAGCAGATGCGTAAGCACAAGGAATATTTATGTCAAAAGTATCATGCGCGTATACAATTGATCGATATGCAGCAGATCGAGATCAGTTCTCATGAGATTCGCGAAATGATCGCGCATGGGCATTCTGTGGATGAGATGCTTCCGCAGGCGGTTGCAGCTTACATTCACGAGCAGCGATTGTACCTGGATCCGGTGCAGGGCAGGAAAGGAAACTAGAGATGCAGCAACAGATACAAGAAATTCAAAGTAAGTTGAGTAAGAAATTATCGGAAAAACGATTTACGCATACGATAGGAGTGCTTTATACGGCAGAAGCGCTGGCAATGCGCTACGGAGAAGATTTAGATAAGGCGGCGTATGCAGCGGTATTGCACGATTGTGCAAAATATTGCAGTGGCGAGCAGATGCTTCAAAAGTGCCGTAAATACAATATTGAGATTTCAGAGGTGGAACAGAAGAATCCGTCGCTGCTTCATGCAAAACTTGGAGTCTATTATGCGAAACATCGTTACGAAATTGATGATGAGCAGATATTGGCAGCAATTCGCTGGCATACGACAGGAAGACCGGAGATGACCTTGTTGGAGAAAATAGTATTTTTGGCAGACTATATTGAGCCCAACCGCAAATTGATACCGGGACTTACACAGATACGTCAGATAGCATTTTGTGATATTGATAAGGCAGTGTGCATGACGTTAGAAAATACAGTTTCGTATCTAAAAGGAAGCAGCCGCGGGATGAAATGTTTTGATCCGAATACCAAACAGGCATATGAGTATTATAAACAATATCAATAAACAACCGTAGAAAGGATATAATAATTATGACAGAACAGAAAAAAATGGCAAAGATCGTATATGAGGCATTAGACGAAAAGAAAGGTTATGATATTAAATTGATCGACATTTCTGAGATTACAATGATCGCAGATTATTTTGTGATCGCAAGTGGGGACAGTACCACGCAGATCCAAGCGATGATCAATAATGTTGAGGAGCATATGCACAAAAACGGATATGCCGTAAAACGTGTCGAAGGTAATAAAAACAGTACTTGGGTATTGATGGACTTTGGCGATGTGATCGTGCACATTTTTGATAAAGAGGATCGCCTGTTTTATGATCTGGAGCGTATTTGGGCAGATGGTAAGGTGCTGCAGGCAGACTCGCTATAGTTTAACAGCCTTCAAATAGAAAATTTGTTCGGAACATTTGTTTGACACTATAGAACATATGTGTTACTCTGTTAATGATGAGACTGCCCATATCGTGTGCAGCAGTATATATAACACACATTGTTTGTTAGATGAGCAGATGCATTATATTATGCAGAACATGCGCAGTAGATTATTTGATAGAACGAATACAGGAATTGGAGGCATATTTATGGCTAAAGGTAAAATATCTGCAAAGCAGGAAGAAATATTAGAGTATATTAAAGCGCAGACATTACAGCGCGGATATCCGCCGGCTGTACGTGAAATCTGTGATGCGGTACATTTGAAATCAACTTCTTCCGTACACTCTCATCTTGAGACGCTGGAGAAGAATGGTTATATTCGTCGTGATCCAACGAAACCTCGTGCGATTGAGATCATTGATGATGAATTTAATCTGGCACGACGTGAGATCGTAAATGTTCCGGTGATTGGAGAGATTGCAGCAGGAGAACCTATTTTTGCAGAGCAGAATATCGAGGGATATTTTCCGTTACTTCCAGAGGATGTACCGACAGGAGAATCATTCATGTTGAAAGTGCGTGGAGAGAGTATGATCAATGTCGGAATCTATGATGGTGACAAGATATTGGTAAAGAAGCAGAACACTGCGAGAAATGGTGAGATTGTGGTTGCTTTAGTGGAAGACTCTGCTACGATCAAGACTTTTTATAAAGAGGATGGGCATTATCGTTTGCAGCCTGAAAACGATACAATGGATCCGATCATTGTCGATCGGGTTGAGATTTTAGGTAAGCTTGCCGGATTATACAGAACATATCGTTAGTGGCAGATATGACACCAAGAAATTTCTTTACCGGAGCTCTATACTCTATAAATAAGTAGGAGAGAAAGGCGGACAGTAAGTTGCAAAAACTAAAGGCGGATATTAAGAATAGACAGTTTAAGAACTGCTATCTGTTTTATGGAGAGGAAGATTATCTCAAACGTCTTTATAGAGACAGCTTAAAGGCTGCTGTTTTAAATGGCGGAGATGATATGAACTGCACGCGGTTCCAAGGTAAAGAAACAGATGTGGTGCAGATCAAAGATCTTGCTGATACACTGCCCTTTTTTAGTGATTATCGATTGATCATTGTGGAAAATTCCGGTCTGTTTAAGTCGGCAAATGATCTTGCAGATTATCTGCCAAATATGCCGGACTCTACAATCTTACTTTTTGTGGAGAGTGAGATTGATAAACGTAACCGCCTGTATAAGTATGTCAACAAATGCGGATATGCGGTTGAAATGAAGCCGATGAACGATCGGGAGATCAAGCTGTGGACTGTAGGGATTCTCAAGCAGGCAGGAAAGCAGATGAGGGAGAATACAGCAGAGTATTTTTTGGGATTGATCGATAATGATATGTATCATGTGAAAAATGAACTGGATAAATTGATCGGTTTTGTCGGCGATCGCGATGAGATCACGAAAGAGGATGTCGATGAAATTGCGTGTGTACAAGTGAATGGACAGATTTTTCAGATGATGGATGCAGTCGCTTCCGGTGATCAGAAGCGGGCGATGAAATTGTATCGGGATCTCTTGGAACTTCGAGAGAGTGCAATGTCCATTTTGTACTTGTTATCGAGACACTTTAATATATTACTGCAGATAAATGATTTAGGGAGTGGAGTCCCAAAGGGAGAAATTGCACGAAAAGTTGGAATTCCGCCCTTTTCTGTGGGGAGATATCAAAGTCAGAGTCGTCATTTTTCGACAGCGAAGCTTAAGGAAATGCTGGAACAGTGTGTAGAGACAGAATATCTGTTTAAGCGTGGACGGATTGAGGATCAAATAGGTGTAGAATTATTGTTAGTACAATTTACGAAGCAGTAATTTTGACAGATGAAAATACTTATGATATAATACTCGAAGTGTGCTCAATTTACGAGCTTCTTTGAAACTTCATTATATGCAGTGAATCGTGTACAATGATTCAGGATAATGAGTCTTACTGAGCTTTAAGGGCTATATATATGGAGAGTTGTCCGAGAGGTCGAAGGTGCATCACTCGAAATGATGTGTCGGTGAGAACTGACCGAGGGTTCGAATCCCTCACTCTCCGTTTCATGTTATGAAATTTTATAGATCGGTGTTACGCTTTAAGAGTGTAACATCGATCTTTTGCATTATGGGATTAAGGCGTCAAAGGTCCTTGATCATCATAAAACAATGCTTTGTTTTCTTATTGAAATAAATTGATCAATTGAAAATGGAGGAACTTTATGAATAGGCGCAAAAGAAAAATAAGTAAAACGATTATTTACTTTAGAAAACAAATAAAACATATAAATTCACAAAATAATATTGCTTTTTTGAGAAAAAAACCGTATAATATCAACAAGTTGATGAACAAAGGGGTTCAGCAATGAGAGAATTCATGGGCTTTTCCTGAAGTGGAAAGAGCTTGCGTGTGGTCTCTGTTGCTGGACTCCTTTTTTGTTGGATAGGAGGAATAACATGGCTAAGGAAAAAGCGAGAAACAATGCGCAATCTGAAATTGCAAAGGCAATGCAGGTGGTCGATCATGAAAAAAGAGGACTTTATGATCCTCGTTTTGAACATGATAACTGTGGTATCGGTGCAATCGTCAATATTAAAGGTAATAAGACGCATGATACCGTTTCGGGAGCATTGGACATTGTAGAGAAACTGGAACATCGTGCCGGCAAAGATGCAGAAGGAAAAACCGGTGATGGTGTTGGTATTTTATTACAGATCTCCCACAATTTCTTTAAGAAAGCGGTTGCTCCATTAGGAATTGAGCTTGGAGAAGAGCGGGATTATGGTATTGGTATGTTTTTCTTCCCACAGGATGAATTGAAGAAAAATCAGGCAAAGAAGATGTTTGAGGTCATCGTCGAAAAAGAGGGACTGGAATTTTTAGGATGGCGTGAAGTTCCGGTATCGCCAAAGGTGTTAGGACATAAGGCGTTAGAGTGCATGCCATGCATCATGCAGGCATTTGTAAAGCGTCCGGAAGATGTGGAACGAGGCTTAGACTTCGATAGAATGTTATATGTAGCGAGACGTGTATTCGAACAGAGTAACGATGATACCTATGTCGTATCGTTTTCCAGTAGAACGATCGTATATAAAGGAATGTTTTTGGTGGGACAGCTTCGTTTGTTCTTTGAAGATCTGCAAAGCCCGGAATATCAATCTGCGATTGCAATTGTTCATTCCCGTTTTAGTACGAACACAAACCCAAGTTGGATGAGAGCACATCCGAATCGTTTTATCGTTCATAATGGTGAGATTAACACGATTGTCGGTAATGCTGATAAAATGTTAGCGCGTGAAGAGACAATGGAAAGTCATTATCTCGCTAATGAGTTTAGCAAGGTGCTTCCGGTCGTTAATCCGAACGGATCTGATTCCGCCAGACTTGATAACACATTGGAGTTTTTGGTAATGAGTGGTATGGAACTTCCACTTGCTGTCATGATCACAATACCGGAACCATGGGAAAATGATATGAGTGTAAGTCAGAAAAAGAGAGACTTTTATCAGTACTATGCAACGATGATGGAGCCATGGGATGGACCGGCTTCTATCTTGTTTTCCGATGGTGATTATATGGGTGCCGTACTCGACAGAAACGGACTCCGCCCATCTAGATATTACATTACGACAGATGATCAGTTGATCTTATCTTCTGAAGTTGGTGTATTTGAAATTCCACCGGAAAAAATCGTGAAGAAAGACCGCCTTCGTCCGGGACGTATGCTTTTGGTTGATACAGTCAAGGGTGAATTGATTGACGATGATGTATTAAAAGAGCAGTATGCGTCTCGTCAGCCATATGGCGAATGGTTATATAACAATTTGATCACTCTTCAGGAAATCCATATTCCAAATCAAAAAGTAGAGCAGATGAGTGACGAGGAAAGAGTTCGTCTGCAAAAAGCATTCGGATATACTTTTGAGGAATATAAGACATCTATCCTGCCGATGGCACAAAATGGAGCAGAGCCGATCGGAGCGATGGGTACAGATACGCCGTTGCCGATGCTTTCTGATAAACCGCAGCCATTATTTAACTATTTTAAGCAGTTATTTGCACAGGTAACAAATCCGCCGATCGATGCGATCCGTGAGGAGATTGTAACTTCTACGAGTGTTTATATTGGACAGGATGGTAATCTGTTAGAGGAAAAGGCAGAAAACTGCAAAATGCTCAAGATCAAAAATCCAATCCTTACAGATACGGATCTTCTTAAGATCAAGACACTGAATAAAGATGGATTTAAGGTGGAAGAGATTCCGATCACGTATTATAAAAATACATCGTTAAAAAAAGCGTTGGATCGTCTTTGCTTAGAGGCAGACCGTGCGTATAAAGAGGGCGCAAACATTTTAATCCTGACAGACCGTGGTGTAGATGAAAATCATGTTGCGATCCCGTCTCTGCTGGCTACGGCAACGATGCAGCATCACTTGGTAACAACCAAGAAAAGAACAAGCGTTGATATGATACTTGAGACAGCAGAACCAAGAGAAGTGCATCATTTTGCAACTTTATTGGGTTATGGTGCAAGTGCTATTAATCCGTATCTTGCACATAGCACGATCAAGGAATTGATCGACAATGGAATGCTGGACAAAGATTATTATGCAGCAGTAGATGATTACGATGCAGCTGTCTTACATGGCATTGTAAAAATTGCCTCTAAAATGGGTATTTCAACAATTCAATCTTATCAGGGATCAAAGATCTTTGAGGCGATTGGTATTGATCAGGATGTCATTGAAAAATATTTTACGAATACAGTTAGCTGTGTGGGTGGAATTACTTTGGAAGATATCCAAAATCAGGTAGATGAACTTCATTCTTCTGCATTTGATCCGTTAGGACTTCGCGTAGACTTGAATTTGGAGAGCAGAGGACAGCATAAGGCAAGAGGCGGTAAAGAAGCCCATCTTTATAATCCGGAAACGATCCATTTGCTGCAGCAATCAACGTGGACAGGAAGTTATGATCTGTTTAAGCAGTATACCAAGACTGTTGATGAAAAAGAAAACAAGATGACCCTGCGCAGTATGCTTGACTTCAAGTTCCCGAAGAAAGGCATTCCAATCGATGAAGTTGAGAGTGTGGACGAGATTGTGAAGCGTTTTAAGACCGGAGCAATGTCTTATGGATCTATTTCTCAAGAAGCACACGAGACGTTGGCAATCGCTATGAATCGTTTGCATGGTAAGTCCAATAGTGGCGAGGGCGGTGAGAGTCTGGAACGTCTTGAGACAGCCGGTGCCCCGGACAGCAGATGCTCTGCGATCAAGCAGGTGGCATCAGGACGATTTGGTGTCACTTCCCGTTATCTGGTAAGTGCTAAGGAGATTCAGATTAAGATGGCACAGGGCGCTAAGCCGGGTGAAGGTGGTCATTTGCCGGGTGGTAAAGTGTATCCTTGGATCGCCAAGACAAGACATTCAACACCTGGTGTCAGCTTGATCTCCCCGCCACCGCATCATGATATTTATTCGATCGAAGATCTGGCACAGTTGATCTACGATCTGAAAAATAGTAATAAAGATGCCAGAATTTCTGTTAAACTGGTTTCTGAAGCAGGTGTCGGAACTGTCGCAGCCGGTGTTGCCAAAGCCGGAGCTGCAGTTATCTTGATCTCCGGATATGATGGAGGTACCGGAGCAGCACCGAGAAGTTCGATCTACAATGCCGGACTTCCTTGGGAACTGGGACTTGCAGAAACTCACCAGACATTGATCATGAATGGCCTTCGATCCCGTGTTATGATCGAGACAGATGGTAAATTAATGACCGGTCGTGATGTTCTCGTGGCAGCATTGCTCGGTGCAGAGGAGTATGGTTTTGCAACAGCTCCGTTAGTTACTATGGGTTGTGTCATGATGCGTGTCTGCAATCTTGATACTTGTCCTGTAGGTGTTGCAACACAGAATCCGGAACTTCGTAAGCGTTTTATGGGCAAACCGGAATACGTTGAGAACTTTATGCGTTTTATTGCGCAGGAACTTCGCGAATATATGGCAGCACTTGGAATTCGCAAGGTCAATGATCTGATCGGACGTACTGATCTGCTGAAGATCAAGGATGGTGAAGAAGAGAAGGCAAAACACATTGATCTTAGTGCGATACTGGATGCAAGTTTTGCTGGTGAGCGCAAAGAAAATAAATTTAATCCAAAAAATAAATTTGATTTCGAACTTGAGAAGACAATGGACGAAAAGGTGTTCCTTCCTAAGTTGAAAACAGCATTGGAGACTGGTGAAAAAGCTAAGATTTCCGTGAATGTTACGAACTTAAACCGCTCCCTGGGAACGATTCTCGGCTCTGAGATCACCAAGAGGTTCCATGAAGGATTGGAAGCAGATACGATCACTGTAGAATGCCATGGCAGCGGTGGACAGAGTTTTGGAGCATTTATTCCAAAAGGACTTAAATTGGAGTTGATTGGTGATTCCAACGATTATATGGGAAAAGGTTTATCCGGTGGAACAATCGTTGTCTATCCTGAGAAAGGATCTAATTTTAAGGCAGAGGATAACATTATTATCGGTAACGTTGCACTGTATGGGGCAACCAGCGGTAAAGCATTTATTAATGGTATCGCCGGAGAACGTTTTTGTGTCAGAAATTCTGGTGCAACGGCTGTTGTAGAGGGTGTCGGTGATCACGGATGTGAGTACATGACCGGCGGCCGTGTCGTCGTACTGGGATCGACGGGCAAGAACTTTGCAGCCGGAATGAGCGGCGGTGTTGCTTATGTTTTGGATGAAAACAGTGACCTTTATCTGAAGTTAAACAAGGAACTGGTATCTAGCGAACCGGTAACGGATAAATATGATGTCTTAGATCTGAAAGCAATGATCGAAGAACATGTTGCTGCAACAGGTTCCGAAAAGGGACAGATGGTGTTAGATCACTTTAGCGAGTATCTTCCGAAATTTAAGAAGATTATCTCTTATGACTATAGTAGAATGTTGCAATTGATCGCTCAGATGGAAGAGAGAGGTTTAAGCTATGAGCAGGCACAGATCGAAGCATTCTACGCACACAAGAACCAGTAAACAGGCATAAGTTAAAAGATGGAGGAAAAAGCGATGGGAAAACCTACGGGATTTATGGAATATGAACGAAAAGACAATGCGGCAATAGAACCGCTAGAGCGCATCAAAAACTTTAATGAATTTCATGCACCAATGCGTGAAAAAGACCGTAAAGAGCAGGCAGCACGTTGTATGAACTGTGGAGTGCCGTTTTGCCAGTCGGGCATGATGATCGGTGGAATGGCCTCCGGATGCCCTCTGAATAATCTGGTTCCGGAGTGGAATGATCTGATCTACCGTGGCAACTATGAGAAAGCTCTGCAAATGCTGCGTCAGACGAATAACTTTCCGGAATTTACATCAAGAGTGTGTCCTGCCTTATGTGAAGCAGCTTGTACCTGCGGTTTGCATGATACACCGGTCACTTGCAAGGCGAACGAAAATTATATTGTGGAGTATGGATATCGACATGGCTTGATGGAAGCAAATCCACCAAAGGTACGTACCGGAAAGAAGATTGCGATCGTTGGATCAGGCCCTTCCGGACTTGCGGCAGCAGATCAGTTAAACAAACGTGGTCACAGTGTTACGGTTTATGAGAGAAACGATCATATCGGAGGCCTACTGATGTACGGCATTCCAAATATGAAATTGGAAAAATGGGTGATCGACCGTAAACAGAAAGTCATGGAGAAGGAAGGTATTAGATTTGTTGTCAATGCGAATGTCGGCAAAGATATTAAAGCGTCTGATCTGTTGCAGCAGTATGACAGTGTGATCTTATGCTGCGGTGCATCCAATCCGAGAGATATTAAGGCTCCGGGGCGTGAGGCAGATGGCATTTATTTTGCAGTTGACTTTTTGACGCGTTCTACCAAAAACGTATTAACCGGTGAAAAGAAAAACTGGGTCAACACCAAAGGAAAAAATGTCGTAGTGATCGGTGGTGGAGATACCGGTAATGATTGTGTTGGTACGGCGGTACGTCAGGGTGCAAAGAGTGTCGTACAGATTGAGATGATGCCAAAACTTCCGGATCAGAGAGCACAGAATAACCCATGGCCGGAGTGGCCAAGAGTCTGCAAGACAGATTATGGTCAGGAAGAGGCAATCGCTGTATATGGACAGGATCCACGTATTTATCAGGCAACTGTTAAGGAATTTATAGCCGATAAAAACGGTAAGCTTAAGAAAGTTAAGCTTGTCAAACTGGAGCCGAAAAAGGATCCTAAGACCGGACGAATGAATATGACAGAGATCGCTGGCAGTGAGTTTGAGATCCCGGCAGACTACGTGTTGATCGCAGCCGGTTTCTTGGGAACACAGGATTATATTGCAAAAGCGTTTGGCGTAAAACTGAATGCCCGCACTAATGTAGAGACGGAACCGGGCAGCTACAAGACAAATGTAGATAAAGTATATACGGCCGGTGATATGCACCGTGGACAGTCATTAGTCGTATGGGGTATCAACGAGGGACGTCATGCCGCCAAAGAGGTAGATAAGGCGCTCATGGGCTATACCAATCTGGAATAGTTCGAAAGAAGTCTGCAAAGCATTTCCTTGCTTTAATAAGATTATGTGGACTTTAGTCCTCTGATCTTTTATAACAAAATCCAACAAGAAGGGCGTCGCACTTTCAAAAAGTGTTGACGCTCTTCTCATTTATAGGTATAATAGGATGAATGTGTAAATTGGTATAATAGGGTCAAAAAATATACGGTTTTATATCGGTTCTATAACAGAGAAAAACCGTATGGAAAAAACATAGTTAGCATGATGAGCCCCTTACACAGGCGCAGAATGGAGGACATGATGGCAAAGTATACCAGACAGGATATACTGGATTTGATTGAAGAAGAAGATGTTAAGTTTATACGACTTCAGTTTACCGATATTGCCGGTAATCTGAAAAATATGGCAACAACAGTTGATCAGATCGACAAGATCCTAGGCGGTCGGTGTCGATTTAACTGTGCAGCGGTAGACGGATTCCGTGGTGTTGGCTATGAAGAACTGTTTTTGGTTCCGGATTTGGATACGTTTGTAACTTTTCCGTGGAGACCACAGAACGGCAAAGTGGCACGTTTTATTTGTGACATTGTTAAGCCGGATGGTACTCCGTTTAAGGGAAGCAGCCGTTATATTCTAAAAAAGGTCATCGCAGAGGCAGAGCAGATGGGATATACACTTGATGTAGGTATCAAGCATGAATTCTTCCTGTTCGATCTGGATGAAAATGGAGAGCCGACCAATCAGTCATCCGAACGGGGCGGCTATTTTGATATTGGGCCTTCTGATGGCGGTGAGAATACAAGACGTGACATGGTATTGTATTTGGCAGACATGGGCATTGAAGTGGAAAGCTCCTATCATTCGGATGAGGCGGCGCAACATGCTTTGGAGATGGCACACGATAATGCACTGACAGTAGCGGATAATATCATGACGACTCGTCTGGTAGTACGAACTGTCGCAAAACGACACGGTGTACATGCAACGTTCATGCCGAAGCCTCGTAAGCATGTCAAAGGTTCTGGTGCACATTTTACGTTTTCATTGAGCAAAAATGGCAAGAACATCTTTTGCAGCGACAGTGATGAACATGGCATTAGCGCGGATGGGTATCAGTTTATGGCGGGAATGCTTCGTCATATGAAGGGGATGAGTTTGATCACAAATCCAATCGTGAACTCCTATAAGCGCTTGATACCGGGATATTTAGCACCGGTTGCGGTTGGCTGGTCGTTTACCAATGATAGTCCACTGATTCGTTTAACGTCGATTGGTGGAGACGGGGCGCGTATCGTGTTGCGCAGTCCGGATGGGGCTTCTAATCCATATCTCGTGATTGCAGCCTGCCTGGCAGCAGGATTGCAAGGGATCCGAGAGGGCTTGGTTCCACCGCGGTCAATGGAGGAAAGTGAAGGAGAGAACAATCCACAGGGCAATCTTCCGCGAACCCTGCATGAAGCTGTTAAACAGTTTGAACAGGATGAGCTGTTAAGTAGTGTGTTAGAAAGCCACATTAAGAATCACATGATCCACACCAAAGAGGCAGAGTGGAATGAGTACTGCAAGCAGGTAACACTTTGGGAAAGAGAGAAATATCTGGGAACGATATAAACATTCTTAAAGCGCGATAGGAGGTTTGCTGACAGCATGGCAGATATTATTATCGCTTTTCCAAAGATTGAAGATGCTAAAAATCTTCGGCGGATTTTGAATAAAAATGGTCATGATGTCACCCTTGTGTGTGACAGTGGTGCACAGATTGTAAGTGCTGCAAATTCGCTTGATGGCGGAATTGTTATTTGTGGTTATCGCTTCTCGGATATGCACTATTCAGAGATTTACGAATATCTCCCTAAGGGGTTTCAGATGCTATTGCTGGCATCACCGGTAAAACTGGCAGACTGCGATGTGCGCGGTCTGATGGCACTACCGATGCCCTTTAAGGTACAGGATCTGATGAGCACCTTGGAAATAATGCTATCACAGTATTATCGATGGCGTAAGAAGCAAAAGAAAAAGCCAAAGGCACGCTCTGAGCAGGATCAGAAAAAGATCGTTACGGCAAAAGAGCTGTTAATGGATCGAAACCACATAACAGAAGAGGAAGCACATCACTATATACAAAAAATAAGTATGGACAGTGGTACCAACATGGTTGAGACTGCTGAAATGATACTAGAACTGAACGGAAAGGAATGGGATCTATGATGACAAAAGCGTTTTTGATCTTAGAAGACGGAACTGTCTTTGAAGGTAAAAGTATGGGAGCACAGAAAGAAGTGATCAGTGAAATTGTATTTAATACATCGATGACTGGTTATTTGGAGGTACTGACTGATCCTAGTTATGCAGGGCAGGCAGTAACGATGACTTATCCTTTGATTGGTAATTATGGCGTATGTTATGCAGATATGGAGTCGAAAAAAGGCTGGCCGGATGGTTTTATCGTAAGAGAGTTATCCCGTATGCCAAGCAATTTCCGTTCGGAAGATTCGATACAGCATTTCTTGGAAGAAAATGATATTCCGGGAATTTACGGAATTGATACCCGTGCTTTAACGAAGATCTTGCGTGAAAAGGGAACGATGAATGGAATGATCACCACAAATGAGAATTATGATCTTGAGGAAATTTTACCAAAGCTCAAAGATTATAAAGTGGTTGGTGTAGTAGAAAAAGTATCCTGCAAAGAGAAAGAAACATACAAACCGGGAGATATCGGCTCTGAGGAAGTGCCGGTAGAGCGAAAAGTGGTTGTGATCGATGTTGGAACGAAGAAGAATATTATACGCTGTCTGTTAAATCGTGGATGCGAAGTTACTGTTTATCCACAGAATTTTGCGGCACAGGATGTTATCGCAGAGCAGCCGGACGGCATTATGATCACTAATGGACCGGGAGATCCTTCCGAGTGTACGGCAGTGATCGAGCAGATCCGTGTTTTGGCAGGATCCGGTATTCCGATCTTTGCGATTTGTTTGGGACATCAGTTGATGGCACTTGCACATGATGCTAAAACCTATAAAATGAAATATGGACACCGCGGTGCGAATCATCCGGTAAAGAATCTGGAAACAGGAAAGGTATATATTTCATCACAGAATCATGGATATGTGGTTGATGCAGACTCCATTGACAAGTCGGTGGCAGAGCCGTGGTTTATCAATGTCAATGATAAAACCGTAGAGGGTCTTTTATACTTAAATGAACCGATCAAAACGGTACAGTTTCATCCGGAGGCGAATGCGGGCCCAAAGGATTCCGAACTGCTCTTTGATGAGTTTATGAAAATGATGAGTAAATAATAGACACAGTCAATAAAATACAAAAAGAAATGAGGTTTTCGTATGCCAAAGTTAGAAGGAATTAAGCGAGTATTAGTAATAGGTTCCGGTCCGATCATTATCGGACAGGCTGCTGAGTTTGATTATGCCGGAACGCAGGCGTGTCGCTCTTTGAAAGAAGAGGGCATGGAGGTTATTTTAGTAAACTCCAATCCGGCGACGATCATGACGGATAAAGATATTGCAGATAAAGTATATATCGAGCCTCTTACGGTTGAAGTGCTCGAACACATTATTGAGGTTGAGAAGCCGGACAGTCTTTTGCCAAATATGGGTGGGCAGGCCGGACTGAACTTAGGAATGGAATTAGCAGAGTCCGGATTTTTAGAGTCTCATGGCGTGAAACTTCTCGGAACAACAGCGGAGACGATCCGTAATGCAGAGGGACGCCAGGAATTTAAGGATATGATGGAGCGTATCGGTGAGCCTTGTGCACCATCTGAATTGGTGGAAAATATTGAAGACGGTGTTGCGTTTGCTGAAAAGATCGGTTATCCGGTGGTTCTTCGTCCGGCGTACACCTTGGGTGGTTCCGGCGGTGGTATTGCACATAACCGTGAAGAATTGGAGGAGATCTTATCAAATGGACTTCGTCTTTCTCGTGTAGGACAGGTGCTTGTTGAGCGCTGCATCGCCGGTTGGAAAGAGATAGAGTATGAAGTTATGCGTGACAGCAACGGAACCTGTATTACGGTATGTAATATGGAGAACTTAGATCCGGTTGGTGTACATACCGGTGATAGTATCGTTGTTGCACCATCACAGACGTTGTCGGATAAAGAGTATCAGATGCTTCGTACTTCTGCACTCCGTATTATTGATGAACTTGGTATTACCGGTGGATGTAACGTACAGTTCGCCTTACATCCGACCTCTTTTGAATATATTGTTATCGAGGTAAACCCTCGTGTGAGCCGTTCTTCTGCATTAGCATCAAAGGCAACCGGATATCCGATCGCCAAAGTATCTGCGAAGATCGCGCTGGGATACACATTAGATGAGATCCCGAATGCGGTAACAGGTAAGACGTATGCTAGTTTTGAGCCGGCACTTGATTATGTGGTTGTCAAGATTCCAAGACTTCCTTTTGATAAATTTATTACGGCAAAACGTACATTGACAACACAGATGAAAGCAACCGGTGAGGTTATGAGTATCTGTACCAGCTTTGAGGGTGGCTTGATGAAAGCACTTCGTTCTCTGGCACAGCATGTGGACTGCTTAGAAACCGGTGATTATGATAATATGTCTGATGAGGAAGTATTAGAACAGCTTCATGTAATTGATGACCGCCGCATTTACTTGATCGCAGAGATTCTTCGCCGTGGTATTGCAAGTTATGATCGTATCCACGAGGTCACAATGATCGATGAATGGTTCATTGATAAGATCGCGATCTTAGTGGAAATGGAAAAGAAGATCAAAGCTTGTGGAGGCAAGTTAGATAAAGAACTTCTCAAAGAGGCAAAGCGTATGGAATTCCCGGATAACGTGATCGCACGTTGGACAGGAAAAACAGAAGAGGAGATAAAGAACCTTCGCTATGAGTATGGTATCACCGCAGCGTTTAAGATGGTAGATACCTGCGCAGCAGAATTTGCTTCCGAAACGCCGTATTATTATAGCTGTTTTGATGGCGAAAACGAAGTGGAAGATAACCACGAACGCAAAAAGATCATGGTACTCGGTTCCGGCCCGATCCGAATCGGACAGGGAATTGAGTTTGACTATTGCTCTGTACACAGTGTGTGGGCGTTGTCGCAGGAAGGTTATGAGACGATCATTGTAAATAACAACCCTGAGACGGTAAGTACAGACTTTGATATCGCTGATAAATTGTATTTTGAGCCGTTGACACCAGAGGATGTTGAGAATATCGTTCGTTTGGAAAAACCGGATGGAGCAGTTGTGCAGTTCGGTGGACAGACAGCGATCAACCTGACAGAATCCTTGATGAAAATGGGCGTTAAAATATTAGGAACCAGCGCAAAGAACGTTGATGCTGCGGAGGATAGAGAACTTTTTGATGATATTTTGGAGGAGTGCTGCATTCCTCGTGCAAAGGGTGACACTGTCTTTACAACAGAAGAAGCGCTTAAGGTAGCTAATGAACTTGGATATCCGGTGCTTATCCGTCCTTCCTATGTATTGGGGGGACAGGGTATGCAGATTGCCGTGAATGATAAGGATATTGTGGAATTTATGGCAGTGATCAACCGTTATCATCAGGAGCATCCGATCCTCATTGATAAATATCTGATGGGCAAGGAGATCGAAGTGGATGCGGTATGTGATGGCGAGGATATTTTGATCCCTGGAATCATGGAGCACATCGAGCGTGCAGGTATCCATTCCGGAGATAGTATCTCTGTTTATCCGGCACAGACAATTTCTGAAAAGATTCAGAATGTGCTTGTTGACTATACAAGAAAATTAGCGCGTTCACTGCATGTTATTGGATTGATCAACATTCAGTTTATCGTATATCAGGATGAGGTGTATGTGATCGAAGTAAATCCTCGTTCCAGCCGAACCGTTCCATATATCAGTAAAGTGACGGGTATCCCGATCGTTGATCTGGCCTCCCGTGTGATCCTTGGTGCGAAGATCAGAGATCTTGGTTATGAGCCGGGGCTTGCACCAAAGGCAGCATATTTGGCAATTAAGATGCCGGTATTCTCCTTCGAAAAGCTTCGCGGCGCAGAGATCAGCTTGGGACCGGAAATGAAATCTACCGGTGAGTGTCTGGGTATTGCCAAGACGTTTAATGAGGCGTTGTATAAAGCATTCTTAGGCGCAGGCGTTGATCTTCCAAAGCATAAAAAGATGATACTCAGCGTGAAGGATGCGGATAAGTTAGAGGCTGTCGATATTGCACGTCGTTTCAAGGCTCTTGGATATGAGATCTTTGCAACGAGAAATACTGCCAGAGTATTAAATGAGCATGGCGTACAGGTTGTGGCTGTAAACCGTATCAATGAAGAGTCACCGACACTGATGGATCTGCTGTTAGAGCATCAGATCGATCTGGTTATCGATACACCAACGCACGGCGATAAGTTAAAGGATGGCTTCCTGATCCGCCGTACAGCAATTGAGACCGGTGTAAATTGTTTAACATCTTTGGATACGGCAGATGCACTGCTTACCAGTTTGGAAAACGAGGAAGATAAGTTATCTATCGTCGATATTGCTACAATTTCAGAAGGTGCGAAATAAGACGTTCGTGCTAAGCGGGTCGTTTTAGAAGAAGTATGAAATCAATATAGAAAAGGGGCGAAAACCATGGAAAAATATGGTGTAAACGAACTTCGTAAAAAGTATTTGAATTTTTTTGAAAGCAAAGGTCATTTGGCAATGAAGAGTTTCTCTTTGGTGCCACATAATGACAACAGCTTGCTGTTGATCAATGCCGGTATGGCTCCTCTGAAGCCATATTTCACCGGACAGGAGATTCCGCCGAGAAGACGCGTGACTACATGTCAGAAATGTGTACGTACCGGCGATATTGAAAATGTCGGAAAGACAGCGAGACATCTCACGTTCTTTGAGATGCTCGGTAACTTCTCCTTTGGAGATTATTTCAAGCACGAAGCACTTGCCTGGTCTTGGGAGTTTTTGACGGAAGTGTTGAAAATGGATCCGGATAGATTATATCCATCAATCTATGGAGAGGATGAGGAAGCTTACGATATCTGGACAAAAGAGATTGGCGTTCCGGGTGAAAAGATCACACGTTTTTATCGTGATGAGAACGGTGAGTGTGATAACTTCTGGGAGCATGGTGCAGGTCCTTGTGGTCCTTGTTCGGAAATTTATTATGACCGTGGAGAAAAATACGGCTGTGGCAAACCGGGATGTACGGTAGGCTGCGATTGTGACCGTTATATCGAGATCTGGAACAACGTATTTACCCAGTTCAATAATGACGGAAATGGCAACTATGAAGAACTTGAAAATAAAAACATTGATACCGGTATGGGATTGGAGCGTCTGGCTACCGTAATGCAGGATGTGGATTCCATTTTTGACGTAGATACGATCAAAGCCATCCGCGACGAAGTCTGCAAATATGCCAATGTAGAGTACGAGACGGAATACAAAAAAGATGTTTCCATCCGTGTGATCACAGACCATATCCGTTCGGTAACATTTATGGTTTCTGACGGTATCATGCCATCCAATGAAGGACGTGGTTATGTTCTCCGCCGTCTGCTTCGCCGTGCAGCGCGCCATGGCAGATTGCTTGGTATCAAAGGTGCATTCCTTGCCAAATTGAGTGAGGTTGTAATCCGCGAGTCCAAAGACGGTTATCCGGAATTGGCAGATAAAAAAGATTATATTTTGAAACTGATCGCTACGGAAGAGGAAAATTTCAATAAGACCATTGATCAGGGATTGTCTATTTTAAATGACATGATGGCTGAGATGGAAGCTGAGAAGAAGACTGTTCTTTCCGGCGAAAATACATTTAAGTTATATGATACGTATGGATTCCCGATTGATCTTACGATTGAAATTCTGGAAGAAAAAGGATTCACCGTGGACGAAGAGGGATTCAAAGAGGCGATGGAAGTACAGCGTCAGAAAGCAAGAGACGCCCGCGAAGAGACAAACTACATGGGTGCGGATGTTACGATTTATCAGTCGATCGATGCGGCCATTGAGAGTAAATTTGTCGGATATCATGACCTTACCCACGATTCCAAAGTAACCGTTTTGACGACGGCAGATGCTTTGGTGGATGAGTTAAAAGAAGGCATGGAAGGAACTATTCTCGTAGAAGAGACTCCATTTTATGCGACAATGGGTGGACAGGTTGCCGATACCGGTGTGATCCGCACAGCGAATGCAGAATTTGTCGTAGAAGATACGATTAAATTGCAGGGAACCAAGATCGGTCATGTCGGCAAGATGACGAAAGGCAGCATCAAAGTAGGAGAAACCGTTACTCTTGCGGTAGATGAGGCTCGCAGAAATCTTATCGCCAACAACCATAGTGCAACTCACTTGATGCAGAAAGCCCTTCGTATGGTGCTTGGAAATCATGTAGAGCAGGCAGGATCTTTGGTAGATCCGGATAAACTCCGTTTTGACTTTACCCATTTCTCTCCGATGACACCGGAAGAAATTGCAAAAGTGGAAGAAATTGTAAACCAGGAAATTCAGAACGGCCTGGATGTCGTAACCAATGAAATGACCATTGATGAGGCAAAGAAGACCGGCGCCATGGCTCTTTTCGGAGAAAAATACGGTGACACGGTCCGCGTTGTTCAGATGGGCGATTTTAGTTCCGAACTTTGTGGTGGTACACACGTGAAGAATACAAGTAATATTTCTGCCTTCAAGATTGTTTCAGAAAGTGGTGTAGCTGCCGGAGTTCGCCGTATTGAGGCACTTACCGGAGCAGGGCTTATCGCTCACTTCAATCAGGTAGAAGAGACGCTGAAAGAAGCAGCAGCACTGCTGAAAGTCAGTCCGGCAGATGTAGTAAAACGAATTACTGCATTGCAGGAAGAAGTAAAAACACTTTCCAAAGAAAATGATAAATTGAAAGCAAAGATTGCGAAAGCTGCAGCGGGAGATGTAACAAGCGAGGCAGAAGATGTAAATGGCATCAAAGTTCTTGTGAAAGCATTGTCCGGTGTAGATATGAATGGAATGCGCGATCTTGGTGATGAAGCAAAACAGAAACTCGGTGAAGCCGTAATCCTGTATGCGACGGAAAACGATGGCAAAGTAAACCTGATGGCGACAGCGACAGAAGGTGCGATCAAGAAAGGGGCACATGCCGGTAATCTGATCAAAGAAGTGGCATCCCTTGTCGGTGGTGGCGGCGGTGGTCGTCCAAATATGGCTCAGGCAGGTGGAAAGAACCCGGCGGGTATCCCGGATGCGTTGAAAAAGGCCAAAGAAGTAATTATTTCGCAGATTGGATGAAAAAATCGCCAAAAGTAGTTGACGTTTTCCAAATTTGTGTTATAATATGTGTTAGTGCGAAAAAATACCCAAACAGTTGTATTTTGCACAATCTTACAACTGGAGGGAGGTTAGGTGTGATACTATGTCAAATGTAATCGTTAAAGAAAACGAATCATTGGATAGCGCATTGCGTCGTTTCAAGAGAAACTGTGCAAAAGCAGGAATCCAGCAGGAAATTCGTAAGAGAGAGCATTATGAGAAACCAAGCGTAAGACGTAAGAAAAAGTCTGAAGCTGCTCGTAAAAGAAAATTTAAATAATTGCACATATGAAGGAGGTTGTTCGACTCAGTCGGATACCTCCTTTTTCCGTGCAAACAACGAGACACGCAATCGGAAGAAACGGCTCATGGCTGTGCTTGCACAAAGCCATGCACCGTTTCTTTCGATTATGTGACGACTGTCACGACGATGAGCTCCGTGAGGAGCGAAGAGGACGTGTCACGTTGGTGCCTCCTCCTGCATATAATATACCAAGTGGCTTTTGTGAGAGGGTGTCACATGAATCCGATTTCAGAAAAACTGGGGCTCCAGCCCGATATTTTAGAGGGAGCAACCATTGTAAAAATGTTTGGAACGGAATATGCCATTATTGAAAATTACAAGTCCTTGATCGAATACACAGAATGCCTTGTGAAAGTGCAGGGAAAGCATATGCGTGTGGTGATCGAAGGGGAAAAACTGGGGATTGAATCATTTCAGCCGGATGAATGCCGCGTGTGTGGAAAAATAGAAAAAATATATTTTGCGAGTTAGGAGGACCGGAATGCGGTGGATCATGGGATACATAGAGTGTCAGGTGCCGGGAGGGCATCTGGAACGATTTATGAATTTGTGCCGGCATCATGAGATTGAACTGTGGAAGGTGAAAGAAAGGGAAAAGCAGGCCGTTTTTTTTATGTACGCGGCGGAATATTCGAAATTGCGCCCACTTGCCCGAAAAACAAAGACGGTTCCGCATATTCGGAAAAAATGCGGATTTCCTTTTTGGTGTCTGAAAGCCAGACGGGATTGGACCTTTACGTGGGGAATCGGTCTTTTTTTCGCGGTTTTGTACATCCTTTCCCTTTTTGTATGGGACATTCAATTCCGCGGACAGCAGACCTATACCAAAGAAGGATTGGGGGCGGAGATTGAAGAAATGGGAGTGTACCGCGGGATGACAAGAAAACATCTGCAGTGCGATAAGATTGAACAAAATCTAAGGCTTCTGCATCCGGATCTGAGCTGGGTTTCCGCAGAAGAAAAAGGATGTGTGCTCCAGATTCAGGTAAAAGAGGGAAAAATGAGGAAAGAAAAAAAAGAAACCGAGCAGGCGGTTAGTCTGACGGCACCTTGTGGTGGGAGAATTGAGGCAATTGTGACAAGAAGCGGCACTCCATTGTGCCAAAAAGGAGATGTCGTGAAAAAGGGGCAGGTCCTGATACAGGGAAGTTATGATATCGTGGGAGATGATGAGCAGATCATCCGAAAGCAGGGAGTGACGGCTGATGGAGAAATCCGGCTGCTGCATACCGTTAAATGGGAAGAAGAGTTACAAAAAGAATACATAGATAAACAAATGACAGGAAAAAAACGGAATATTTACACTTTTCAATACAACGACTCACGAATTTCCTTAAAAAATCCATTAAAATGGTTTGATAATTCAGGTAACTATGATATAATGAATTATGTATGTTTTGAAGAGCGGTTTATTCCGCTTCAGATCAATGTTAAGATTATCCGGCGGCAGTTTCTGGATTACACAAAAGTGAAAAAGCAGTATACCAAAGAGCAGGCGGCCGGTATATTTAAGAAACATCTTGCTACGAAGATGGAGCAAATGCAAAATGAGGGGTATGAAATCTTAGAACATACGGAAAATATGATTCAGGAAGAAAATAAATACAAAATCACAGGTGTGATCCGCACCTGCATAGAAACGATGAATAAAAAGGAAGTGCAGCCGGAAGAACTTGAGGCGGCACAGGGAAAGGAAGAGACAGATGGCACGTGAACAGATCCTGCTGGACATTCCGGCAGAATATGAAAATAATATCTTTGGCGGATTGGATGTACATTTAAAAAAAATAGAAAGAAATCTTGACGTCGATGTGATCGTCCGGGATGGTTCCGTCAAAGTAGAGGGAGAAAGTGGAAATGTCGCAGAAGCCAAACGGGTATTTACTGAACTTTTGGAATTGGCAAAGCGTGGAAATACGATCACGGAGCAAAATGTTAATTATTTATTGGCATTGTCAAAAGAAAAGTCCCCGGTGTCTTTGGCAGAAATTGACAATGAGCTGATTGCCTTTACGATTCAGGGAAAACCGGTAAAACCAAAAACACTTGGCCAGAAAAAATATGTGGATGCTATCCGCGAGAAAATGATGGTATTTGGTGTCGGACCGGCGGGAACCGGAAAAACCTATCTGGCGATGGCAATGGCGATACAGGCATTTAAGCAGGATGAAGTGGGAAAGATCATTTTGACCAGACCGGCGATCGAAGCCGGAGAAAATCTGGGATTTCTTCCGGGAGACCTGCAAAGCAAGATTGACCCGTATCTGCGGCCATTGTACGATGCATTATACCAGATCATGGGGGCAGACAGTTTTATCAAAAATTCCGAAAAGGGATTGATCGAGGTCGCACCACTTGCCTATATGCGTGGGCGGACACTGGATAATGCTTTTATTATACTGGATGAAGCACAGAATACGACGCCGGCGCAAATGAAAATGTTTTTGACAAGAATTGGGTTTGGCTCCAAAGTGGTGATCACCGGAGACCTTTCTCAGAAAGATCTTCCATTTTCGACCCAGTCCGGTCTGGAACAGGCATTAAAGGTATTAAAAGATGTGGACGAGATCGGCGTGTCGTATCTTACCAACAAAGACGTGGTAAGGCATCCGCTGGTGCAAAAAATCGTACATGCCTATGAAAAATTTGAGGCAAGAGAGCAGTACCGCGAAAAGCGAAAAAATGAGCACAAAAGAAAGTGAGAAAGCCGATGACAGTATATTTTGAAAATGAGACAGAAAGAGAATTTCCGTTTGATCCGGAAGAACAGGCGAAAAAAGTGATTTCCTTTGTGTGCGATCATGAAAATTGCCCGTATGAGACAGAAGTCAGCGTGACGATAGTGGAAAAAGAAACCATTCGTGAGATCAATGCGGAACACCGCCAGGTTGACCGTGTGACGGATGTTTTGAGTTTCCCGATGATGGAATACGATACACCGGGCGGTTTTGAGGGACAAGCCTTTGAAAACAGCATGACGATTTCTCCGGAAAGCGAGGAACTGGTGCTTGGGGACATCGTTTTGTGCTCCGATGTGATCGCAGAACAGGCGGAAGAATACGGACATTCGGAATTGCGCGAATATAGTTTTCTGATTGTGCACAGTATGCTGCATCTGTTTGGCTACGATCATATGGAAGAGGAAGAACGTAAGCAGATGGAAGCAAAGCAGCGGGAGATCATGGAACAGATGGGAATCCTGCGCGAAAGCAACTAAATCATGTCTTTACATAAAAGAAAGGAAAGGATAGAGCAATGAAAAATAAAAAGAAAGTAATACTGATCAGTTGTATTTGTGCTGTCGTTGTAATTGCGATGGCCGCCGGAGCGGTGGTTCTTATGAATCGTTCCGGAAAAGTGGCAGACGAACAGAAAGCGCCGGAAGCAACGCAGGCACCTGTAGTGACGGCGACACCGGAACCGACAAAGGATCCACATGAAGGCATGGTGCGGAGCAATCTGACCGGAGAATATATTACGGAAAAAGCGGCAGAAAAACGGCCATATGCGGTTATTATCAACAATATTGAGTATGCCAATGCCAATCAGCAGGGAACTTCACAGATCGATGTATTGTATGAAGCTCTTGCAGAAGGTGGAATTACGAGAATGCTTGGTGTGATTCAGGATGTGGACAAGATCAAGAAACTGGGATCCGTACGAAGCGCCAGACATTATTTTGTCAGCTTTGCCAGCGAGTGGGATGCCATATTCTGCCATTTCGGACAGACAAAATATGCGATTTCCAAGATAGAAGAACTGGGAATTAACAATTTAAGTGGTCTGTCAGCGGTCGGACCGGTCGTTTATGCCAGAGATTATTCGTATAAGGCACCGCATAATGTGTTTACCACCGGCAAAAAAATGAAAAAGGGAGCCAAAAAACTTGGTTACCGCACAAAGGTGAAGTCGGACAATGTGGCAGAGCATTTTACGTTTTATGAGGAAGATACCGATCTCGATTCCACAGACGATACAACATATATTAAACTGCCATTTTCCGATTACTCAACGTGTTATCTCAAATATGACGAAAAGAGTAAGACCTACAAAAAATATGAATATGGCAAGAAACATAAAGACCACAAAAATAACAAACAGCTGGCTTTCAAAAATGTTATCGTGCAGCTGGTAAAAGAGAAAAATATAGATAAAAACGGATATCAGCACCTTTTCCTTCACAAGAGAAAAGGAGAAGGATATTATCTTACCAATGGAAAACGTGTGAAGATCACATGGCGTAAGAGCGAGGCAGATCATAAGATGACATATTATGATGAGTCCGGAAATGTACTTACGATCAATCCGGGAAAAACATACATTGCGGCCTATCCGACAAGCAGAAAAAAATTGATTTCATTGAATGAAAAATAATTGACTGCAATGGACAAAAAATGGAAAACAGAAAGGAATCAGTATGAGTGAGAAAAGACAACAGACATCCCAGGGAAGCGATTTTTTAAAGCAGGGAAGTATCCTTGCCATGGCATCCCTGATCGTACGGTTTATCGGTATGATCTACCGAATCCCCATGTCCAATATACTGGGAGAAGAGGGCAATGGTATCTATGCTGTTGCAGTAGATGTATATGATATTGTGTTGATTGTTTCCTCTTACAGTATTCCGCTGGCATTATCGAAGATTATTGCCGCCCAGAGTATACAAAAGCAGTACAAAAATACCGGGAAAACTTTCCGGCTGACTCTTTTATTTGCCGTGGTTTCCGGTGGATTATTTGGCATCCTTTTGTTTGCCGGTTCCGGATTTATCGAGACGCATATTTATCCGGATTACGCCGGAGTGAGATATCCGCTTCGTATATTGGCACCGACGATATTTATCGTCGCCCTTTTGGGAGTGTTCCGTGGCTTCTTCCAGGGAAAGAAAACGATGATCCCGACGGCGGTGTCGCAGGTCGTAGAGCAGATTGTCAATGCTATTGTGAGTGTAGCCGGTGCCTATTACCTTATGAAATGGAACGCAGACAGTCCGTTTAAGAGTGGATGGGGCGCTGCCGGTGGTACACTCGGAACATGCATGGGTGCATTTTCTGCCCTTCTTCTGGTGGGATTTGTTTATTGGATCTATCGCCCGATCCAGAATAAGCTCGAGAGGAAAGATCAGACCAAACAACTGTATTCTGCAACTCATATTTACCGCATGCTGATTATGACAATTCTTCCGGTTATTTTAAGCCAGACGGTATATCAGATCAGCGGTTTAGTGGACTATTATCTATTCGGGGATGTACTTGGAGGCAAGGGGATTGACTCCGTTACGATCAAGTCGATGGTTGGGATGTACAGTTCCAAATATCGTCTTTTGACGACACTGCCAATCGCGATTTCGACATCCATCGCATCTTCGATGATCCCGAGTGCAGTAGCGGCGTATACAAAACGGGATGAGAAACTTTTAAATGACAATATCTCTTCCGGAATTAAATTTAATATGATCATTGCCTTCCCATGTGCGATTGGATACATGGTGATCGGGCAGGGCTTGATTCGCATGCTGTTTCCGTCGTCGGATTATATTACCGGTGGTAAATTGATGCTTGCCGGTTCTGTCGCCATTATCTTTTATGCTATCTCCAATGTAACAGGAGGAGCTTTGCAGAGTATCGATAAAATGCGTCTGCCGGTCATTCATTCGGCCATTTCGCTTGTCATTCACATCGGCATCGTAGTGGCACTTTTGCATGCGACAGAACTTAATGTATATGTTTTAGTGATCGGGAATGTGACATTTCCAATTATTGTAAGCGTGTTGAATATTTTGGCATTAAAACGGTATATTCCAACCTTTGAAGTGAAACCTCTTTCGACATTTGGCGTGCCGCTTTCTGCCAGTCTGTGGATGGGGGTCGCAGTAGCGATCGTATATACTCTTATGAACCGCCTGTGCCTGACATTTTTAGGTGGTTATATGGCGAATGCACTGGCATCGTTAGTATCCGTCGCCGTCGGCGCATTGGTATTCTTCTGGATGTTTTTATCGCTGAAAGGAATGTCAAAGCAGGAATTGTTTGATTTTCCAATGGGACGTAAATTATATCTTGTTGCCAGAAAATTACGACTTATGGAATAGTTTCTTTGTCAGCGCGAGAAGGTAGTCTGTAAACCCGGCGGCCGGGATATCTTTCGATGCGGCAAGGACAACGGAACCGATTTTTTTATCTTTTTCATAATAATCAACGGAACCGACAGGGGCACCTTTTTTCAGGGGTGCCTTTTGTGCGTCAAAATAACTTATTTTTCTTGTCGGAGTAGCGGAAGAATCTTCATTTTTCAAAAGATAAGAAAAGGTGCTCTTCGGAACCGGAACTACCTGATCTTCTTTGCCGCCCTGAACAGGAACCGGTTTCAATGCCTGTGCAATGTCCGTATCACGGTAAATATGGCAGTTGGCAAAACCGTAGTCAAGAAGAGCCTGCGCTTCGGAAAAACGCTTTTTATGATCCGGCGCAGCCATGATAACGGCGATAAGATCCATATCTTCACGGCGTGCACTGGCACTCAGACAGTATTTGGCTTTGGAAGTGGAACCGGTTTTGAGCCCGGTGATCCCATCGTAAAAGCGGACCAGCTTATTGGTGTTAGTCAGACCAAACTCGGTTTCTCCTTTTTTCGTCTTATGAATGATCGTGTCCATCCAAACGGTAGAATAATTGCTGATCTCCGGGTGTTTTGTGATCAATTCACGCGACATGAGCGCGACGTCATAAGCACTTGAAAAATGGCCGGATTCAATATTATCATCGAGACCGGTGCAATTTTTAAATTGTGTATGCTTCATACCGAGAGCGACAGCTTTTTCATTCATTTTTTTCACAAAGGCTTCTTCGGAACCTGCAATTTTTTCTGCCATTGCGACGGCGGCATCGTTTGCACTTGCAATTGAGATACATTTGATCATCGTATCGACTGTCTGCGTTTCATTGGGTTCTAAAAAGACCTGGGAACCGCCCATACTTGCGGCGTATTCGCTGACAGAGACCGGCGTTTCCAATGTCAGTTTGCCATTATCCAGTGCTTCAAAGATCAAAGTAAGCGTCATGATTTTTGTAATGCTGGCGGGAACCAGTTCTTTGTCCTTGTCTTTTTCATAGATAATATCTCCGGTAGAACCCTCAATCAATACGGCAGAAACAGCGCTGATGTCCACAGCACCTCCGGAAGCTGTTTTTTCTTCTGCCAGAGCACTTCCGGAAATAGTAAACAGAAAAGCGGACAGACAGACGAAAAATAAAGTGAGACGTAATTTCATAATATAACCGTCCTATCATTTTTTATGCTATATTTTATGCAGCGACAAGGGAAAACATACCGGTTATTTGATGACGATTACTTTACGACCGTTACTTTACAGCGGTAACATTTTTTGTTTGAGATTACTTGGATGATGGCGACTCCGGTCCGCCTGCCTGTGATTTTTCCAAAAGGGGAGACACTGGCGATGTAGGGAGCAGTGGAATAATAGCGTACCGGCTTTTTCGAATGCTGTAAATGAACATATGCGGTTTTTCCAACCTTTAATGTGAGAGCAGTAGCGGTTAATTTCCGCTTTGGAATGATTGGTTTGTAATATGCGAGGCGGGTGTGGGGATAAAGAAAATAGGCACACAATACAAGCAGAAGAATAACGGTAACTTTTTTCATGGATATCTCAAAAAAGGGGATTACTTTATTCTATGCAGAAAAAGGAGCCGCAAACATAGAAAATACTACATTTGCGGCTCGGGTATTTAATAACTATTCAGGACTTCCCCGACCGCACATTCGCATTTCGAACACTTTGTGTTCTTTTCTCGCCTTTGGCAAGGCTAAAAATGCTCATGTGGGGCGGGGGAGCCCTATTCGGATTTAATGTACGGAGATTAATGTCTCTTACGTGCAAGCACGATAATCCATTAATCTCCGTACATTAATCCTGAATAGTTATACTTCAAAAATCAGGTCTCCATAAGAAGGTACCGGCCAATATTCTTTATCAACAAGCATTTCCAGCTCATCGATTGGAGTACGCAGCTCTGACATAGCAGTAAATACAGAGTCACGATAGAACTCAGCCTGCTCTTTTCCTTCTTCCATTGCGCAGCCCTTGTCGGTTGCTTCGATCAAAGTATTCAGAGCACTCTGCGCTTTGGCAAGAAGTGCAGAACATTTGGTAAGAAGTTCTGTCTGAACGGAAACGGTAGCTTCCGGACAGGCACTCTTGATCTGATTTACAGAATCTGCCAAACTTGTTGTATATTTGATGATGGATGGGATGTACTGTTTTGCAGCCATCTCGATCATTGTCTTTGCTTCGATATTGATCGCCTTTGCGTAGGCTTCATAGTTAATCTCGGCGCGAGATTCCAATTCTACTTTTGTCAATACGTTCTGACGTTCAAAGATTTCGATTGTCTTAGGATCTACGAGAGAAGCAGTGGCATCTACCATTGTTTTTACATTTGGAAGGCCACGGCGTTCTGCCTCAGCAACCCATTCGTCAGAATAACCGTTTCCGTTGAAGATAACTTTCTGATGTTCTTTCAATGTCTTCTGGATGAGAGCATCGACAGCAGAATCAAAGTCTGCAGCACCGGCAAGTTCGTCTGCCATGCCTTCCAAAACATCAGCAACAACGGTGTTCAATACGGTGTTTGCACCGGCGATGGACATGGAAGAAGCCACCATACGGAATTCGAATTTGTTTCCTGTGAAAGCAAATGGTGATGTACGGTTACGGTCAGTAGCATCCTTCTTAACCGGAGGAATAGAACTTACACCGATATCCATTTTCTCGCCTTTAATACTGTGAGTAGCCGTACCGGTAGCGATAATCTGCTCTACGATATCCTCAAGCTGTTCGCCAAGGAAAATAGAGATGATTGCCGGAGGTGCCTCGTTTGCACCAAGACGGTGGTCATTTCCAGGGTTGGATGCAGACATACGAAGCAGGGCAGCATTTTCATCAACCGCTTTAATGACGGCAGATAAGAACAAAAGGAACTGTTTGTTGTCATGTGGAGCAGGACCCGGGTTCAATAAGTTAATACCGGTATTGGTAACGATAGACCAGTTGTCATGTTTACCGGAACCATTGATGCCGGCAAATGGTTTCTCATGAAGAAGACATTCCAATCCATGACGGCGGGCAACTTTCTTCATGGTCTCCATAACAATCTGATTATGGTCGGTTGCAATATTTGCAGTATTATAGATCGGAGCCATCTCGTGCTGTGCAGGAGCCACCTCGTTATGCTGCGTTTTGGAAAGAATTCCCAACTTCCACAATTCGATGTTCAGGTCTTTCATGTAACCTGCCTGACGCTCGCGGATGGTACCAAAGTAGTGGTCATCCAATTCCTGTCCTTTTGGAGGCATTGCTCCAAATAAAGTACGACCGGTAAAGATCAAGTCATCACGTTTGAGGTACTGATCATGGTCGACTAAGAAATATTCCTGTTCAGGTC
>ERZ827496.529-NODE-529-length-52951-cov-18.578815_pt1 | contig 52951 bp, 42 predicted proteins | sample MGYA00519769_ERZ827496 | MGnify/ENA primary metagenome ERZ827496 (study PRJEB31778, sample SAMEA3449327) | human gut metagenome | biome: human gut; feature: human-associated habitat; material: faeces | place: United Kingdom | collected 2010/2012 ...
CTTATTCTGGAAACAATTAACTTCCTTAATATCGGAGATTGATGCGTTTTCTCTGGCCTGTGCCGTACATTCTTTCCTAAATCGCCAAGAAGAAAACACAGGGAGACCTACCATTCTTCAACCGTTTTACAAAGAATATCCTTATCCCTTTTTCTCCTTTTTTATTATCTTTGCGAGCAAGTATCATTTTAATACGAAAATATGAAAATAAGCAACATTTTATTCTTTATTGGGATTACCTTTTCCCACCTTGCTCTCGCACAACAGACTTTGCCACGCGATCCGGATTGCTGTACCAGTATCATGGTGGGGAAACTGGCCTCAACCGACGGTTCTGTCATGACGAGCCACACGTGCGACAGCTGGTACCGTACGTGGGTAAACGTAGTACCGGCAGCAGATTTTACCAACGACACAGTGATGAACATTTACGACGGACGCATGCACACGGAATCGGTCAACGACCAGACGAAACTGACCGTGAAAGGGCAGATTCCGCAAGCCAAACATACCTACGCTTTTCTGGATACGGCCTATCCGTGTCTGAACGAAAAGCAATTGGCCATGGGGGAAACGACCATCAGCGGACGGGATACCCTGCGGAATGCCAAAGGAATGTTCATGATTGAAGAACTGGCCCGTGTGGCACTGCAACGCTGCACCACAGCCCGTGAAGCCATTCAACTCATGGGAAAGCTAGTGAAGGAATACGGCTATGGTGATTCGGGCGAATGTCTGACCATTGCCGACCCGAAAGAAGTGTGGCACTTTGAAATCTTCGGCGAAGGTCCCGACCAGATTGGCGGTGTATGGGCTGCCGTCCGTATTCCTGATGACGAAGTAGGAGTTTCGGCCAACATTTCCCGCATCAGCACACTGAACCTGAAAGATACAGACCATTACATGGCTTCGGAAAACGTGTTCAGTGTGGCCAAGAAACTCAAACTGTGGGACGGAAAGGAACCGTTCAAGTTCTGGAAAGCCTATGGAGGGCCGAACTATTTCGGCAAGATGCAGGCATTCAGCATCCGGGAATTCTTTATCCTAAGCACACTGGCCCCATCGCTCAAGCTCAGCATGGACGATGAAGAACTTCCCCTGAGCGTGAAGCCGGAAAAGAAAATCAGCAATGCCGACGTAATGGCCTACTTGCGACAGACGTACGAAGGTACGGAATGGAGCGTAACAAAGAATCTGAAAGTAGCTGTCAAGGACCGGAAGACCGGAAAGACTGACACTATCACCAGCCCGCGCGCCAACCCGTGGATGCGTACTGATGAAGTCCAGCTGTACAATGCACTCCAAAAGGGCAGCGTGACGGCCAACCGGAACGTAGCCGTGCCGCAATGTGCCTACTCCACCGTCATCCAGTTGCGCAGCTGGCTCCCGGATGCCGTAGGAGGTGTATGCTGGTTTGCCATGGACAACCCCGGACAGAGTCCGCGCGTGCCCATCTTCTGCGGCACGACCGACCTGCCCGCCATGTTCAAAGTTTGTGGCAACCACCGCTACCGTCTGGATGCGGCGTTGTGGCATTACCGTCAGGCCAACAAGCTGGCTACCGTGAGATGGGGAAATGCCCGGAAAATCATGGAAAAGAACCAGATGCACTTTGAACGGAAAGGACTGGAAGAATTGCCGATGGTGGAACAGCGTTATGCGGAACTGGTCAAGAGCCAGGGAGAAGATGCCGCCAAGGCCTATCTGACCGACTACACAATGGATTTTATCGGGGCTACCCTGCTCCGCTGGGACGAAATGACTGCCAAATACTGGAATGACTATCGCTTCGGCTTCTGATTCCATCATTTATACACGTAAAAAACATAGAAAAAGATATGAAAACAGTTACATTTATCTCTGCATTACTTCTTGCTTCGGCCACTCTTCAGGCACAGCCTAAAGCCGAAGGCTACCAATTTACTACCGTCACCAACCAAAAAGTGACTCCGGTCAAGAATCAGGCAGCCACCGGTACCTGCTGGTGCTTTGCCACCACTTCGTTCATCGAAGCTGAACTCCTCCGCCAAGGAAAAGGCGAATTCGACCTCTCGGAAATGTACATCGTCCGTCAGAAATACATGAACCAGTTGAAAGACAATTACCTGCGCCACGGAAAAGGCAATATCGGCCAGGGAAGTATCTCTCCCAGCTGGTTTACCGCCTTCAAGCAAGTAGGTATCGTGCCGGAAGAAGTGTACAGCGGTATCAATTATAATTCTCCCACACACAACCACAAGGAACTGGCCTCTTATATGGAAGTCATTGCCGAAAAGGCCATCCAGCTACGCCAGCGCAGTCCGGAATACGAAAAACTGATCAAGAGCCTGTTCGACATCTACATGGGCGAACTGCCTGAGAAGTTCACCTACAAAGGCAAAGAATATACTCCACAATCCTTTGCGCAGAGCCTGGGCATCCATCCGGAAGACTATGTCATGCTGACCAGCTTCACCCACCAGCCCTACTATCAGGCGTTTGAACTGGAGATTCCAGACAACTGGGAACATGCCAAGATGTACAATCTGCCGCTCGACGAGATGATGCAGGCCGCCGACCATGCCCTGGAAAACGGATATACCGTATGCTGGGACGGTGATGTCAGTGAAAAGGGATTCTCCTTCAAGCACGGAGTAGCCATCAATCCGGCCACAGAAAGTACCGGCGACCTGAAAGACACCGACTTTGCCCGCTGGCAAAGCATGGATGCCAAAGAGAGACTGGATGAAGCCTTCAAGTTTGAATATCCGTGTCCGGAAGTGAAAGTGACACCCGAAATCCGTCAGAAAGGATACGAGGCCTTTGTCACTACCGACGACCACCTGATGCACCTCACCGGCATTGCCAAAGACCAGAACGGCACAAAGTACTACATTACCAAGAACTCCTGGGGTACCGACCGGAACGATTTCGGAGGCTATCTGAACATGTCGGAAAGTTATGTACGTGCCAAAACCATCTATATTCTTCTGCACAAGGATGCCTTGACCAAGGAACTGAAGAAAAAACTGGGACTGAACGAATAAAACCTGGCTGAAAAACAACCTGGTTGCCCAAAAGGATGCTTATCTTTGCAGCAAGTCACAAGATAAGCATCCTTTTTTATGAAAACAGAAGACTATGCCACAATCCTGGAGACAGCCGGCATCCGTCCCACCTCCACCCGACTGCTCATCTATGAGGCCATTGCCTCGCAAACCGACACATTCAGCCTGGGCACGCTGGAAAAACAGCTCGACAGCATTGACAAGTCGGTCATCTTCCGCACCCTTGTCCTTTTCCACGAGCATCATCTTATCCACAGCGTGGATGACGGGAGCGGCTCACACAAATATTGTATCTGCCACAACCACGGCCAATGCAACGAAAGCGAAGAGCACTGCCATTTCTACTGTGAGGTATGCCACAATACCTATTGCCTGAATCAAGATCTCATTCCACACATCGATCTTCCCGAAGGATTCATTGCCCGAAAAGTCAACTACATCGTGAAAGGAGTATGCGCCAAATGCGCATCCAAACGTCATAACTAACATTTTTTTGACCTACATCAATAAAACATACCCTTTTCTCATTTTTATGTTCTAAAGCATATATTCTATTCCAAAAAGCCCTATCTTTGCAGCGTAATCAAGAACGGAAGTTCAACGATTGACAAAGTAGAAAGATTGTTTTTTTAGATTATAAGATTGTTTTCAACCTCGTCGAGAGACGACGTTTTTAGATTAGATTGAAAGGTATTAAAGTTTTTATTCACTAAAAAGAAAGGGTAACAACATGAAAACAATGAAAAATTTCATTCAAAAGATCTTCAAAGGAGATCCGATGATTTGGGGTTACGTAATGCTCAGCTAATGAGCAAGTAACCCCTTTTGCGGGCAAGGATGCCAGCATACACACCGAAAGTTGTAAAGTTTACTGCATATTTTGTACCGGATTCCTTGGTACGAGTTTCAAAATATCCTTCCGAAGTCCTCGGGAGGATATTTTTTATCCTCTTGTTCTTCCCCGAATCTTCCTTAAATTCTTGCCAGTTCTAAATCTTTTCCCTAACTTTCCTGCAAATTTATAAAACCAACACAGAAATGTCGTTAATCAGAGTCATTCTCTCTATTATTTTTCCGCCCCTTGCCGTCATCGACAAAGGATGCGGTTCGGTATTGATTGTCTTTATCCTCACGTTGTGCGGATGGATTCCAGGCGTCATCGGTGCCCTTATTATTCTGAACAAGCAAAATTAAATTTCTAATTCGATATCCTAAATACGAAAATCATGAAAGAATTACATGTACCCGAAATTACCGGACAGTCTCGCGTAGCCGCCCAAAATATTCCGGCCCTGCTCGATGAATATCAGGTAAAGTTCCAACCTGTTTCCTGCGTGAACTGGAAAGATTATCCTTACTGTCCGGAGGTCGCATTTCGCATTGCCCATACAGGCGATTTCATTCTGTTGAACTACCGCGTGAAAGAAGAAAGCGTACGAGCCATAGCCGCCGAAGATAACGGCAGAGTATGGGAAGATTCCTGCTGCGAATTTTTCTTCCAGCTTCCGGAAGATCAGGAAGAAAACGTGTATTATAATTTTGAATGCAACTGCGGAGGTACCCTCCTTATCGGTGGCGGACAACCAGGCGACAGACCTCATGCTCCTCAAGACATTCTCCAGCAGGTAGACCGCTGGAGTTCACTTGGAAAAGCTCCGTTTGAAGAGCGTATGGGAGAATGCAACTGGCAACTGGCTCTTTGTATCCCCAAAGAAGCTTTCTTCCGCCATCAGCTGAAGGGCTTCAAAGGACTAACTGCTTATGCCAATTTCTACAAATGCGGGGACTTACAACATACTCCACACTTCCTGTCATGGAATCCCATAGATTTGCCGAAACCTTGCTTCCACTGTCCGGAGTTCTTTGGTAAGATTATCTTTGAATAAAACCCAATCCAATCACATTTCAGCGGCCTGTCTTCGAGTACACAATCTTAAAGGCAGGCCGTTGTTCATATCACCTCCTGGCAATCCATACATAGACACTTTTCTTCCCCTTAAACAGCCACAAGACAATCAGAGAAATAATCCACGCCATAGCTAAGAGCACATAAAGAAACTCCATGAAAGCTCCCCATCCGTGATCCGACAACACGATGCCGGACAAGGAACCTACCAGACTGGAACCAGCATAATAGAACAACCAGTAAATGCTGGTGGCACTGCTTTTCATCTTCCCGGCGTGCACCGATACAATCCGACTTGCCAGCGTATGTGTCCCGAAAAAAGCAAAAGCCATCAGCCCTAATCCCAGCACGATGGCCCAAAGCTGCATCCATAGCAACAACGCCATCCCTACTCCCATCAGCCCCAACGTGCCTTGCAAGAGCATCTCCGGACTGTACTTGTCTGAAAGACCACCAGCCACGACCGAACCGATGATTCCTGCCACATACATGGTGAAAATCAATGCCACCCAATGATGGGGCAACGAGAAAGGAGGTGCTTCCAGCAAAAAAGACAGGTAGTTGTAGATACTCACAAAAATGCCCATGGAAAGCGCGGCGATGAGATACATGGAAAGAAACGTGCTCCGGGTTAAAAGAAAACGCATCTGACGCAATTTCTCCCGAAAAGAGACCGACACTGCGGAGAAGTTTTTCCCAGCCGGAATCTTCCAGCAGAACAATCCGCCCAGCAGCAGACTCACAATGCCAATCAGCCACACGGCTGACTGCCATCCACCCCATCCAGACACCAACGTGGCAGCCACTCGTCCCGACATTCCTCCCAGTGTATTGCCACTCAAATACAAACTGATGGCCAGTCCAATCATGGCTTTATCCACCTCTTCCGAAAGATAAGCCAACGCCACCGACGACACTCCAGCCAATACCATTCCTTTCAACAGATTCAAGGCCAACAGAAGGGAATAATTGCCAGTGAAGGCAGACACGATGGTCAACAGGGAAGAAAGCAGCAACGAAGCTCCCATCAGGCGTTCGCGCGACACGGAATCAGCTTTAAAGGCCATGACAATCAGCCCCAATGCCATGCCGGCAGTAGAAGCCGACACCGACAGACTGCTTTCTGCCGGACTGACGCCAAAGTTCCGGCACATTTCCGAAAGCATAGGTTGGAACAAATACAGCTGGGCAAAAACCGACAATCCGGACAAAAACATGCAGTTACGTATCAGGCGAAACCGTGCAACCACCTCACGTGAATGATTCATTTCTTTCATCTCCCTTTTTCTTTCATGATTATGGAAACAAAGGTAGGCAGTCGGGATCAATCTTTATCTATCGAAAAAACTCTTTTTCTCGATAACATCCATCGATAAAAGCTATAAAGATAAAAGCAAATGCCCTTGACTGTTTTTCTCTGTAAACATGAATGTGAAAATGAATATAAGTATGAGAGAGAATGAGAAAAATAAGTCAAGAAACATTTGCTTGCAACACAATAGAAACTAAAAAAGAGAACTAAATATGTTGTCCACCACCCAATGCCTGATACAAGTTGATAAGACTCTGTATCTCTTTGAAACAGTTGGCCGTTTGTGACAACTGTGCACTGAGTAGCGTCTGATGAGCCGTCAACACCTCCAGGTAAGTCGTATTCCCATGCTCCATTAAGAGTGAAGTGCTGGTAAAGGCCTTCTCCAATGCGGTTATCTGCTGCTCATAATTATCTTTTTTCTTCTTACTGGTCTGATAAGATACCAATGCATCGTTTACTTCCGTTCCGGCATCCAGCAGTTTCTGTCTGAAGGTCAGAAGTGCCTCCTCCTGCTGTGCCTTGGCGATGCGCCGACGAGCAATAAGCGTCCCCCTGTTGAACAGAGGTTCGGTCAATGAAGCCAAAGCAGAAGTCACAAACTTAGCGGGATTCGTAATCAGCCCTCCTACGGAATTGGTCCAACCCGCACTTCCACTCAGCGTAATCGCCGGATAAAAGGCCGCATTGGCCTGGTTGGTCACATAAAATGCCTGTTCCACATCGCGTTCCGCCACACGCACATCCGGACGGTTAGAGAGAAGCTGAAGTGGTATACCTACCGACAAATCCTTTGTAAAACTTTGTGCGGAAAGTTTTCCCCGGGCTATCCGGTGAGGAGTTTCTGCCAACAACAAGGAAAGACTGTTTTCCACCTGATTCACTTGTTCTTCCAAGTCAATCACCGAATTCTCCACTTCGTAATAAGTAGCCCGCATCTGTGAAACAGCCGCCTCATCTGCCTGTCCGGCATCCATCAAAGCCTGTGTAGAGGCCACTGTTTCTTTCCATGTCTCAGCCGTCTGCCGGGAAATCTCCAGTTGTTCATCCAACATCAACAAGGTGTAATACGTATTAGCAATATTGGCTATCAGACTGGAATATACTGCCTGCTTATAATCTTCACTTTGCAGATAAGCCGCTTTAGCCTGACGCTTGGCATTACGCAGTTTCCCAAAAATGTCCAATTCCCAACTGGCAGTCACCGGCAGTGTATAGGTATGCGACGCCTTACTGCCTTCCACCGTATTGACCCCTCCTTGCGGAGACAAGGCAAACGACGGCAGAAAAGCCAGTTTGGCCGAAAGCAAAGAAGCCTTCGCTTCTTCCACACGCAGACTGGCTGTCTGCACATCCGTATTCTGTGCCAGTCCCTTTTCAATCAGCTCCTGCAAATAAGGATCGGTAAAGAAATCCCGCCAGTGAATGTTTCCGATACTTGCCGTATCGGAAACTGTGACCTCTTCGCCGTACAAGTTCTCGGGAACCGAGGTCTGTGGTTCATAGCTGGTATATATTCCGCAACTGCTCAACAAGAGCGTTGCACCACATACGATTATCTTTGATATGTTCATATTATTCATTTACTTTTCTGTATTAAAGACACTTTTTTCAATCAAGGTCTGCTCCTTTTCATAAAGAATCTGCTGATCAGGCTCTTTCTTCATAGGATTTCGTAACTTTTCCTGCAAGTATTCAAACACCACGAAGAATACAGGCACCACGAAGAGCAAAGCCAAAGTTCCCACCAGCATACCTCCTACGACACCCGTAGCCAGCGAACTGTTGCCATTGGCTCCGGCACCGGAAGAAAACATCAGCGGAAGCATACCGAAAATCATACACAACACGGTCATGATGATGGGACGGAAACGAGCCTGGGCTGCCGAATAAGCAGAAGAAATGATGCCCATCCCTTTACGCCGACGTTCAATGGCATACTCTGTAATCAGAATGGCCGTCTTGGCCAGCAGACCAATCAGCATAATGGCACCTGTCTGCAAATAGATGTTGTTTTCCAATCCTGCTACACGAGCAAACAGGAAACTTCCCATCAGGCCGAAAGGTACGGATAAAATGACAGCCAAGGGCACCAAGAAACTTTCATATAAGCAAGACAGAATCAGGAATATCAATACCACACAAATGGTATATACAAAAACAGTCTGCGCTCCTCCGCTGCCCGCTTCCTCACGAGCCATTCCTCCATATTCATAACCATAACCCGAAGGAAGAATCTCTCCAGCTACTTCCTTAATAGCCTTCTGCACTTCACCGGTTGAGTATCCGTCGGCTACGTTCACATTGACGTTAATGGTGTTATACAGATTGAAACGCTTGGCTATTTCCGCCCCCTGTTCCGAACGAAGTGTCACAAACTGGCTGACCGGAGCCATCTCTGTTCCATTACGCACAAACATGTTGTCCAATGCATGCTGGTTCAAACGTGCATCAGGTGAAGCCTGGATCATGACACGATATACTTTTCCATACTTATTGTAATTGGAGACGTACGAACCTCCACAATAGGCTCCCACCACATCGAGTACATCACTCGGACTTATTCCGGCACGCTTGCACTTAGCCGCATCCACATCGACAGCTACCTGAGGGAAATTCATTGCATACGAGCTATAGGCCATAGCCACTTCCGGACGTTGGTTCAAAGCCATAATAAACTGCTGTACAGACTCATAGAAAGGCTTCATATCACCTCCAGTCTTGTCCTCCATATACAATTCTACGGCATTACCGGTTCCGTATCCCGGAATCATGGCAGGCTGGAAACAGAATACCTGTGCCTCCTTTATCTCACTGAACTGGGTATTCAGGCGCTTCATGACAGCTTCTACTGAATGTTCCTTGCCTTTTCGCTTGTCCCAATGATACAAACGGATAATGACCGTACCGTATGACGTTCCCTGTCCGGAAATCAACCCGTAACCCGTAATACGGGAATAATGTTCAATCTCAGGAGTAGCCTTTAGTATATCCTGCACTTTATCCATGACCTTGTTCGTCTCGGCCAAAGAATTACCCGGCGAGGTACTGATGTTAATCATCATGGTTCCCTGATCTTCCTGAGGTACCAGACCTGTCTTAGTAGTAGACATCAAATACACCAATAATACAGAAGCGACTCCCAACGAAGCCCAGACCATCCATCGGTGATGGAAGAAAAACATTAGCCCTTTCTTATACTTACCCAATAAAGTATTGAAAGAAACATTATAAGCCGCACGGATACGTCCGCTAAAACTCTTGATACTCTTCTCTGTATCCGAAGGACGCATCATCATGGCACACAATGCCGGACAAAGCGTCAGGGCATTTACACAGGATAGTCCTACAGCCACCGCCATCGTAATACCAAACTGCGTGTAGAACACCCCTGACGTTCCCCCCATAAAGGTGACAGGAATAAATACGGCCATGAACACAAGGGTACATGAAACAACCGCCATCGTCACATCGTTCATGGCATCCTTGGTAGCCAAATATGGCGAACGATATCCCACATCAAATTTGGCCTGCACGGCCTCCACCACAATAATGGCATCATCTACCACCGTACCAATCGCCAGCACAAGGGCAAACAAAGTCAAAATATTGATACTAAATCCTGCTACAGACAAGAAGGCAAACGTACCAATCAGTGACACAATGATGGAAATGGAAGGAATCAACGTACTTTTAAAATCATGCAAAAAGAAATAGACAACCAAAATCACCAGAATAATGGCAATCACCAACGTCTCAATCACATTGTCGATAGAAGCAAAGAGGAAATCATTCACACTCATCATCTGAATAAATTCCGTGCCTTCAGGCAAATCTTTTGAGATTTCATCCAGCAAGCTAGTAATTTCCTGATTCACAGCGGTTGCATTAGCCCCGGCCACCTGAAAGGCCATAAAAGTAACACCCGGAACTCCATCTGCTTCCCCATGAAAACTATAAGATTCACGCCCCAGCTCTACATCAGCTATATCCTTCACACGAAGTACGGAACCATCTTTTTGAGAACGTATCACTATATTTTCAAACTCTTCCACACTTTTCAGTCGTCCTTTATATTTCATTGTATACTGAAATACATTGTCCGAACTTTCACCCAACGATCCCGTAGGAGCCTCAATGTTCTGTTCTCCCAATACAGAAGTCACATCAGAAGGCACCAGACCATATTGTGCCATCTTTTCCGGCTTCATCCAGATACGCATACTGTAAGTATCTCCCATCAACTGCACATCGCCGACTCCCTGGATACGCTTTATCTGCGGAATCACATTGATGTCAAGATAATTGGCCAAAAAGGTTTCATCATAACGTTTATCTGGACTAATCAAACTGTTAATCTGAAGAAAACTGTTCTGACGCTTCATGGTACTGACACCGATAGCCGTTACTTCAGAAGGCAGAAGTCCCTGAGCCTCAGACACACGATTCTGCACATTGACAGCGGCCATATCCGGGTCGGTTCCCTGCTTGAAATAGACCAATATTTCTGCCGTACCCGCATTGGTCGCTGTAGAAGTAATATAAATCATGTTCTCCACTCCGTTGATACTTTCTTCCAACGGCATAATGACACTGTTCATCACCGCATCGGCATTGGCACCGGTATAAGTGGCTTCCACACGTACGGTAGGTGGAGCAATGTCAGGATATTGTTCCACGGGAAGTGTATAAAGTGATATAAATCCCACTATCAGAATCAAGACCGATATGGAGAGGGCCATCACCGGCCGTTTAATGAATATATTTCCTTTCATAATCGTCTGTTATTTTACTTGTGTTCCTTCACAAATCATTCCGGCTCCATCGGCTACAATCTCATCTCCGGCTTTCAGACCATCCAGCACGATGTATTCTTTCCCATCATTGACCGGAGCTACTTTTATTAGAGTAGATACCGCTTTCCCGTCTACTACCTTATAAGCTAAAATTTTATCCTGCAACTGTACGGTAGCTCCCTGGGGAATGACAATGCATTTCTTATAGACACTTGGAATCAGCACATTGCCTGATGCTCCACTATGCAACAAACGAGAAACATTCGGAAATACCGCACGTACACCTACCGTACCCGTCTCTTTATCAATCACCCCACTGATAGATTCTATGCGCCCTTTTTCTTCGTACATGGAACCATCGTTCAGCTGAAGCTGGATTTCAGGCATTTCCTGAATAGCCTTATCCGTGGTTCCATACTGACGGGCCAGCGAGAGAAACTGGTTCTCAGTCATCGAAAAATAGACATACATTTGGGTATTGTCGGAAACCGTAGTCAACGGCTGAGCCATATTCGAACTGACCAGTGTCCCCACACGATAAGGCAACATACCAATCACTCCGTCACTTGGACTCTTTACCTCTGTATAAGAAAGGTTATTCCGCGCATTTACTTCCTGTGCCTTAGCCTGTGCCAATTGTGCCTTGGCAGTCAAAAACTCATTCTCTGTTGTCTGCAAATTAAAGCTGGAGACCACCTTCTTAGCATACAATTCCTTTGTACTTTTATAAGTAAGTTCGGCTGTAGCCAGACTGGCTTTCGCTACTTCTACATTGGCAAGTGCTGTTTCCAAAGCCGCCTTATAAGGAACCTGGTCAATCACAAACAAGACTTCTCCCTTGCGTACGACATCACCTTCCGACACATTCAACTTTTCAATATATCCTGACACTTGCGGATAAATGTCGATATCCTGCATACCTTCAATGGAAGCTGAATACGAGGTCATGATTTCCTTATCCGTATCTGCTGTAAGCGTTACAAGCTTATAGCCTTTCTGAGTGTTTTCTTTCGTTTCCGTCTTACAGGAAGTTATCCCCATCGTACAGCCAACCAGCAACATCAGCCATACGTTTAATTTTCCAATCTTTTTCGTCATATTCGTTTCTTTTTTTGTTCGCGCAAAAGTAGCAAGCATGCAAAAAAGGAAGACAATCAATTTTCGCACAGAAATATTCAATTTTCTCCACCCTTCTGTCAATTTCATAAAATATGGAAAATAAGACATACTTAAGAGAAAATAAAACATAGCACCTTGACCAAAAATCTTCATCTTTGCAAAAAAGTAGTATGGAAGAGATTATTAAACATATTCACATGGAAATGCTTCAAGTGCATTGCGATGCCCAAAGCTATATTGACGATTACATGTTTCTGACCGAACGTCTGGAGAATGTGTTCCAAGAAAATAAGAATGTGAAACTGGAAGTTTTTCTGATGCTCTATTGTAAGGAAGGAGAGGTAAAATTAGAGCTAAACAATGCAACCCTGCACTTACAAGCCAACGACCTGCTAATCAGTCTGCCTAATACAATTATAGGCCAGGTAATGGCCAGTCCCAACCATAAAGTAAAAGTATTCTGTTTCTCCAACCGCTTTGTCCAGCGGCTGACCCAGACTCAGAAATACAGTTGGAAATCGATATGTTACATACAGGAAAATCCCATCAAGCATTTTGGAGAAAATCGGAACGAAACGTTTCACCAATACCTGAAACTGATAGAGGGCAAGATACAGACTCCGCCCGACAAACACCAGAAAGAGATCCTGCTACATATTGCTTCAGCTTTTTATGGCGAGATGGTGGCCGAAACCACTCGCAAATCCATTGAAAAAGAAAAACAAGGATACCATATTACTGTTAAACAACCCGATTTCATCTTCAAGCAATTCATGGAAGCTCTGACAGCCGACAACGGAAAACATCGTACACTGACTTATTACGCCGACTTATTTTGTTACTCACCCAAGTACCTGTCACGCATCATCAAGCAAGTCAGTGGGAAAAATGCATTGACACTCATTCATGAAAACGCTATTGAACATATTATTCCTGAACTGAGGCATTCCAATAAAAGTATCAAGGAAATTTCTGTAGATTTTGAATTTCCCAATGTGTCTTTTTTTGCACAGTACGTAAAAAAACACTTAGGAATGACACCTACAGAATATCGTAGCAATATCCAACAGAATGCATAAAATACCTATTGATATTTTGTTTGTTTTTCGCTTTATATCTGTATATATCACATTCAGAAACAGACTCTTATAAAAATAAGTGTCGAAAAGTACACTAAAAAGCAAATTTCACTGAACAAAAGTCCCTCAAATTTCGTTTAAGAACAAGAATAGGCAAAAAATATAATTACATAAACAAATAAGGCTAAAAAACGAGCGATTAATTACTTTTTACGAGGGAAAAATAAAAAACATTAGTTTACTAAAAAGATTGTGATTACTGAGAAAACAACAACAAAATGAGAAAACTTACTTTTATTGCATTTTTATGCACTTTGCTATTGATTTCTTGTAACCAGGAAGAATATTCAGAGGCATCTTCCACTTCCAACCAGTCTGGAATAGTGTTCAAATTACAAAAAGAAGGATACGAAGGAAAAGAAACCCGCAGTTCGGAAAATGAGTCCTCACCTTACGATCAATTATACTATTTCATTGTAGACGAGAACGGGAACCGGATGGAGAATATAAAGAGCTATTATAAAGCCAGTACCTCGGAAATTTATGCTGAGGGTCTTCACAAAGGAGAATACCAACTGCTTGTATTAGGCATCAAAGGAAATGCCATCAAAGACCGGGCTATTGTTCGTACTCCCGGACACATTGATGACGAATGGCTTGCATTTCCGGATGATCTGCAAAAGCCCTTGGAAGCTGAATACTTCTATTCCAAGACACCTTTCTCTATTATAGAGAAGCAAACGGCAGATGGAATTCAGGAAACCGTATCGATTTCGCAAGCTGTGATACAGAAACGAATCATGAGCCGGGTAGATTTCGACTTCGCCTACAACAATCCTTACGTGCAGAATGCGGTGACAGACAAAACACTGTCACTTGGAAAAATAAAATTTTATACCACACTTTCCGGTAATGGTGAATTAGGTGGAGAAAGTAATGGAATAACCAATACGATTTCACTGAATCAACATACGTCTTATTTCTTCATGCCAATGTGCAACGGTTCTACGTTCCATGGAGAGATTACACTCTCTACACGTAATTACCTGAAGGAGGACAGACGACAGATTTATAATTTTGACCAGGAAACTTTGACTGCCAACCATATACATCATGTGGAAACGCATGTGAATCACCCGGATGATAAGGCTGTTACCATGTTGATTACCCCTGCGGCATACAATGCCGGCGACCACACATTGATTCTGCAAGACGACGAAACCAAAGAAGTCTATACAAATGCATCGGTACGAAAATTCAATACCGCTCAACCACTTCAGGTTTCTGTGACAGAGGAAGGTAAATTACATATACGCTTTTACTCTCCACGCCAACTGAACAATGTGTTAATCAAGATGCAACTGCCACAAGTAGGCAATGAATACTTTGACTTGGCTTATTTCGATTCCATACCGGCATTCGCTGACTTCTTTGAGGAAATTCCGTTGATACAACGTACAGCTATGTGTCGCACTGAATCCGGGAAATACATTGAAGTACAGAAAAAGACAGAATCAGAACTGGCAGAAGCCACCTTTAAAATTGAAGCAAACGACCCTTACTGGGACAAATTGCAGAAGATTGAACATGGATGGACAATCTACTGGGGATTGTACGGAGGAGATCCGGAACGAGAAGATGGTGAACCAGTCGGAAACTGGATGGGCATACGTCCTGTACATTGCCGGGAATCAGTGGCCTTCTTCCTGAACTTCACCTATATGATTGATATGCCAGAACATGAACAAATCTTGCATGACAATGCAGACCAACTTTATGATGACAACAAGCAGCTCGTAAAGGTAGAAGAAGTATTGAAAAAGATGAGAGCCAGCAGAACACTTCAAGTTGGACTGGTATATACAGGTAATGGTATTATCGGATTAGGTAGCGGAAGTGTATTCGGTGCATATCAAAGAGGATGGTTCGAACATTATTTCAACACGTATGCATGCAGCGTAATGTTCCACGAACTTGGACACGTAATGGGATACGGGCATAGCAGCTCATTTACTTATGGACCATGGGCTGAGCAGTTGATGAATAACTTCTATGTCAACAATTTGCAAAAAATGCCGATTAATTCTATCAATTACCTGAATAGTTCCCAAAATCCTCACCAATACAAATAAACTGATGAAAAAATAAAACTTACGAATAAAATGATGATTAAATATATACTCACATTGGCAAGCGCGAGCTTATTTTTACTGAGTGGATGCAACCATGAAGACTTTCAGCACACACAGGAAGCCACAGGAACATTAGCCGTTCATTTTTCAAGAACGGGAATGACAAACGGAACAGCCAGCGACACAGAATCACAAATAACCACACTCAATGCTTACCGTTTTGAGAATGGAATATTAAAGGAAACATTTAATTCTCTGCAAATAAACGAAGAAGGTACTTGCCAGCTTCAAATTGAACAACGGAAAGGAAGTCTGTATTTTCTGGCCAACAGTGCAAAGGTTATTGCCAAGGAGAATCTTCAGAAAGATATCACTACATTGAATGACTTTCTGAAGCTGACAGCCACATCAGAAGAGATGACATCTGAAAACTTGCTGATGAACGGAAAAGCGAACCTGAATATCGAAAACAATTCTTTATCGATTGCACTAAAACGTGCTGTAGCCCGTATTGATTTGGATTCACCCTTCCAAGATGCAGTGGTAAACAGTGTAATTGTAAAGGATGTGGCATTGACCGGATTCGTTAATGAACAAGATGCCAACCAGTCACCTGGAGAGTTCGAAAAGACTAGTTTGACAAAAGATTTTGGAGATCAACCCTTTAAAAATGGGAAAACGAATCTGTTCTATCTTCCGGAACAATATACAAACGGGCATGAAGTAGAAATTATGATGACTGCAAACGGAGGATGGCACCGACTAAAAACAACTCTTCCGGTACTGAAGCGCAACACCATTTATACATTGAAAGTATATGGAAACGGAGCAGACTTGAAAGTAGAAGTGTTGACCGACAATTGGGAAAACGGATCCTCTTCTGATGCCGACCTGTCTTACAAAGGACTCGTCGACAAAGAAAATTCGCAACTGTCGGATGGAGTCACACTGAATGCTCACTGTGATACGGTATTCGTTCCTTGTTGGGAAAGTAATTTCCAACTTACCTTGGCCGCTGAAACCGGAACAGAAGTAAGTGTCAAAGGGCAAGTTGACGGTGTTACCATTACTCCTGTCAGCCGCTCACGAAGTTTATTGCCTATAGCGCAATTCAATGTATCCAGCAGACAAAAAATGCCAGGTAGCACATACGAATATATCTATCTGGATGTACACAAAGGAAACCTGCAGACTGGAAGAGTGGTGCTGGTTTTCATTCCCAATCCGGTATTTGTTAAAGGAGCTATCCAATTTAATGAAAACGGAATATGCGATTTCAACAAGTACATTGATGGGGAATTGGGTTTCATCACCGTTCCAGAAGGAAGAACATTGAATCTAAAATTCAATGAAGGAGAATCTCAGTGGATGCAACTAATAAACGAAGGGAATAATACATATCGCTTGTTAGGAGGATGGAAACCCAATGACCCAAAAGCCGATGGAAGGGAACAAACTGGTGAACTGATCATTTCAGATTCAAATGGTGAACATCCAGAAATCTACACCATCAAAAGACGGAACTGGGGACTACCGGTAGTCAACATTAACGGAGTATGGTGGTGCAAATATAACCTGAGAGGCAACGTAAAGAATTTTAACGACCAGATTCTAGTTCATACAGATCCGGCAAAAGATAAAAGTCTGGCAGAATATTTAACCAATTGTTCCGATGAAGAATTTCTGAATATTTTAGGAGACCAATATCAAGCGGGAAATCTCAATGGATTAAAACTGACTCATAACGACAGCATCTTCTATTATGAAGGCTATAAAAACCAGTCAGACAATTTTGGTACATTGAATCCCACCTCTATGGCCCCCGACGGATATCAGATTCCGGATTATAACAATTACCGTTTCTACACATGGGGAACAAACTGTAACCTGGCCTATTACAATCCTGGCGCTTTTAACAACGGACTGGGACAACGTCTGAATTTCAATGTAGTAGAACGTAACGCAACCTTCAAAGGACTACAGTATGGACCGATTACCTTCTATGACTTCGAATATGGAGGAAATCATCTGACTCTGTGCGGACTGGGACATCAATGGAGTGAGACCAATATCTCCAGCATGATGATTCTATTCGCTACGTATGGTAGTTCAGGAAACACTTGGCTAATCGAAGGGTATGCGCAAAGCACCGGAAAAGGAAACTGGTTCAAATATGCAGCCAATAATGCGCAAAAAACTCGTACGATTCGATGCATCAAGACACCTGTAGAATATACCTACGAATAAAAATAAAATAGAAGAATTTGAAAACAGACAAGTAAACCATAGATATGCACATAAAAAAATATATACAATTTTTCGGTATGCTTTCCGCCGTATTTCTGACAACTTCCTGCAACGAGGAAATGACTAAAGAAGGAATCGGCAGCACATTGACACGAACAGTAAAAGCCGATATCGGTACCTTCCACATTGACGGCAGAAATGCAACTTTACCGGAAGAAAACCAAATCGATGACCTGCAGGCCTGCTTGTTTGAAAATGGCACACTGACAGAGATTTATACCGAGTTCGGGAAAGAGAATGATCAGTATGTATTACAAATCAACCAGAAAACAGGACATCTTTACATGCTAGCCAATACTGCCGACCGAATTGATCTGCAGGAAATAAAGGCACATGGACTTTCCGAGGAAGAATGGTTGACAACGACTCTGTCTAGCTCAGAAGGCAATATACATGCAACTGATTTCTTTTCCGGTATGCTCGACTTATCAGAAACAACAGAAGGTACACTGCCAATGACTCTGAAAAGAGGTGTAGCCCGTTTCGATCTGTCCATTCGGACCCTCAAATCAGTGCAGGTAGAACAAGTGGTGCTGAAAAATATAACGAAACAATCTTATATCTTCCAGCAAAACCCGGTATCTGCACCCGAGAATGAAACGGTACAAGACATAACTACAGACTTTCCGCAGGCACTGGAAACTAGTACGGAAGGGATTGCTTATGTCTACGAACAGAGCGGAACAGATCTGAAAGTCTGCATCAAAATGAAAGTAGAAGGACAGAGTAGAACTGTAGAAGCCAATCTTCCGGCTATCCTGAAAAGAAATACAGTCTACACCTTGAACATTGGTACAGACCCGGTGACAACAGATATCAAACTAAGTGTCATCGAATGGGAAAACGGAGGCGATCATACGCTTGCTTCTGAAGCTGGCAGTTTGAAAGTCGACACAAAAGCTTCCGACTTACCTGGAACCGTTACAGTTACAGCAGACAAGAACCGCGTGATTCTTCCTTATATGGCTACAGAACTGACACTTGCTGTAGATTGTGACGATGAACTGGAATTCATTCCAGATGAAATGCCACTGACTGTAGAGACCTTGGGAGGAACGAGCCCGGAAACAATGGGGAAAAACTTGTTCCGCATACAAAAGGAAAGATGGAGACTGGGAGTACCAGGAAAGGAAATCAAACTACGCTTTCATCGTAAAGGATTGAATCAAACCTATCCAGACGACTACCTTACACTGGTTTTGTCTGATAATCCAACCAAAATAGAAGGGCTGATTCAATACAATGATAGCTACGTATACGATTTTGGACGTTATATCGACAATGAACTGGGAATACTCACCCTACCGGAATCCAAGAAACTGACCGTAGAATATGAAAGCGGTGAAGACCATTGGATTAAACTGGCAGAAAGACCCGAAACAACCAACTCATTCCGTGTCCTGGGTGGATGGAAGCCCAATGACCAAACAGCCAACGGACGAGAGCAAAAGGCAAAACTAGTAATCTGCAACATTGATGGTTCTGAAAGAGAGGAATATACCGTCATTCGCCGTAACTGGGGACTTCCGGTAACTTACCTCAATGGAGTATGGTGGTGTAAATATAACGCCATGGGCGATTCAAAGAATTTCAATGACCAGATCTTGTCTTCAAACGATCCGGCAGCCAAAGAAGGAAAAAGCCTTTTTGACTATTTACGCGACTGTACGGCAGAAGAGTTTTTCAACTTATGGAAATGGCAGTACCAAGGCAAAACAACACAAGGTATGCAGGTAATTGATGACAATGGAGTAGCCAAAATGGAAGGATACGGAACTTCCACTGTCCATATCAATAAACTGGCACCCACCGCTATGGCTCCCGACGGATACGAACTCCCTTCCATGGAAAACTTTGAAAGAGTTCTGAATTCTACCAGCGGATATATTTGGATGATGTGGGATGGTGGACACACCACTGCTTGGAATGGTGGCAGCAACATCCAGCGACGCCAACGGCGAAGAAACGACATCACTGTAGGAACGGTGGCAATGACTGACTTGATTTACATCCAAATGTACAACCAGGCTGAATCACAGTACGAACCACTCGTATGGTACGGTCCAGGAGCTCAATGGGATGCCAACGGTATCAAGCATGCACACTATAACTCGATGTTGTGGGCAACTTATTCTCCTGACAACGGACAAGGATGGTACTTCGTAGGTGCAATGAACGCTTACTATCCAGCTAAAAACGGAGCCGGTTCGAGTGACACCCGTATCCTCCGATTCAAAAAGTCTGATGTAGAATACATCTATCAATAAACATAAAAATATCCTTGTGCTTGAATTCAAGCGCAAAGATATTTTATTTGAAACGCCTTTACGTTTAAATGAAAATGACTTTGCATTTCAATCTGAACGTAAAGGCGTTTCTTCTATTCACCAGGAAATGGACTTTCCCCTCAAAAATCTTTCAAGAAACAATCCAATAAACTACGGCCATCAGAAACAGCATCAATCCCTCTGCCAACCGATTGATACGAATGGCCCGACGCATGTCGTCACTATTTACCGGACGAGGATGGCTGCCGATGAAAGGCTTATAGACTGTTTCCCCGAAATAATCGTGCGGCCCGCCAAAACGGCAGTTCAGGATACCGGCCAAAGCCGCTTCCGGATAGCCGGAATTGGGACTGGCATGCATCCGGCCATAATGGGCCACAAACTTCAGCAACGACCAGCGACCGGACACCAATACCATAAGCAAGGCGGTCAGTCGGGCCGGAAGAAAATTGGCCACATCGTCTATACGGGCAGCCCAGCAACCGAAGTCCTTGTAACGCGCGTTCCGGTAACCAATCATGGAATCGAGGGTATTCACCATCTTATACGCCAGCATACCGGGCACGCCCAGCAGGAAATACCAGAAAAGAGGGGCAATCACCCCGTCGCTCAGGTTCTCGGCCAAGGTTTCCAAGGCTGCCGTACGTACCTCTTGGTCCGACAAGGCAGAAGTGTCCCGACCTACGATGCGCGACACTTGTTTCCGTCCGGCTTCCAAGGAGATGTCGGCGGCTTCAAATACCATCCGTACTTCATCAATCAACGTTTTCCCAGCCAGACAATAGAACACAGCCACCACAGAAAGGATTACCTTTAACCAGGGATTTATCCGATTGGCTCCTTCCAGCAGCCCCCAGCTCACGAAAAAGACCAGCAGAATCAGTCCCACGGCTGTCAGTGCTCCGTTCCGCTTGCGGTGTGCACCCTGATTACCCCGCCGTTCACACCGGGCTATCAGTTTCCCAAATCCTACCACCGGATGGGGCAGCCACAAAGGGTCGCCCAATAACTTATCAAGCAAGCATCCTCCCAACAGGGGAATTAGTCCCATTTCTATCCATGTATCCATTCGCGTATGCCTTCGATTAATAAATTGTTCTCTTCTTCTGTCTGTATTGCAATGCGGAAATAACGGGTGTCCAGTCCTTCAAAGTTGGATGCATCCCGAATGAGCAACCCATGACGTTCGGCCAAATAGGCTTTCAGGTCGGACGCACTTCCCTTCTGCAAACGGGCCAGGAAATAGTGGGTATCCGAAGGGAGCACCTCCACCCCACCCGTAGCTTCCAACGCCTCGGCCACTCGTTTCCGTTCTGCCAGCAAATCCGGTACCTCCATCCGGTACTCCTCCAGGTGACGCAACAAATACTGTCCGGCTTCCACGGCCAACGCGTTCACCGACCACGGCATGCGACAAGCCCGTATCCGCTGAAGAAGGGCTTCGTTGCCCGTCACGGCCCCCAGTCTCAGTCCCGGTACCGCAAAACATTTGGTCATGGAATGTAACAGCAAGACATTGGGACGGGCCACGGTCTCGGCCACGGAAAGCACCTCTTTTTCCGTAAAAAGCGCGTACGACTGGTCAATGACAAACAAGGTCCGAGGATACTGCGTAATCAAACGCCACAGTGTATCCGTCTCCCACGTCTGTCCCGTCGGATTGTTGGGATTGCACAACCAGCATATTCCTTCTTCCTCCGTCAAGGCCTCCACACTGGAGATACCTTCTACCCGATGAGCGTGCAGACGACAGGCATCGGCATACTCGCTGAACGTAGGTATCCATACCTGGGAACGACTGCCCCGAAAAGCCTGCGCGATGAGGTAAATGGCCTCCGTAGCCCCATTGGTCACACACACTTCCTCCGGACGCACCCCATACAGCCGGGCCAATTCTGCCCCCAGCGTATAGGGTTCCGGTTCCGGATAGGAACGGATGCACGAGAGCCGTTCGGCCAAATAGCGGTTCAACCCATCATGATTCACCCGGTGATACACATTCGAACTGAAATTAGCCCGAATATGCGCATAGCGAAAGGCATCGTCTCCGTGTCCGTTAATCATTTTTCGTCAGTATTTGGTAAAGCAACGGCAGGTTCAGGTGTTTCCGCACATGGTCTGCCAGTTTGTTGTATTGTTCTTCCTTAAAAGCGGCATAATCCAATGCCGGTTGCGTCAGTTTTTCGGCATAAGGTGCCAACAGCCACTCGATGACCGCCGGATTATCCAGTATCCCATGAATGTAGGAGCCTGCACATTTCGGGTCTGCCACACATCCGTCCGGAGTTCCATCCTCCAGATAAACCAATGGAACCACTGGTGCCCCGTCTACTGCCGAGGTACGCCCCATGTGGATTTCATACCCCGTACAGTCCGGCGTACCGGATTCCAGGAAAGAGAAACGCACCTGCCGCGTCACTTTCTCTCCCTCCATGACCGTTTCCACCGGCAGCAATCCCAGTCCCGGCAACTGACAGACATCGCCTTCCACCCCGTTAGGGTCGGCAATGCGTTGCCCCATCATCTGGTATCCGCCGCAGATTCCCATGACAGTTGCCCCGTTGCGACGAGCCCGAAGGATGGCCTGTGCCACCCCGTTACGGCGCAGTTCGTACAAATCGCCGAGGGTATTCTTGCTTCCCGGCAACAGGATGATATCGGCTTTCAGCAAATCGTCCACGTTGTTCGTGTAGTACAGATTCACCCGTGCGTCATGCTCCAACATATTGAAATCGGTAAAATTGGACAGGTGACGAAGCAAGACCACCGCCACATTGACTTTTCCCTGCACCGCTTTTCGCTGCTTCTGGGAAAGTTCCACCGAGTCCTCTTCTTCGATGTAAATATCCTGATAGTACGGTATCACGCCCAGTACCGGAATACCGCAAATCTCTTCCAGCATCTTCACACCCGGCTCAAACAGACGAAGGTCACCCCGGAACTTGTTGACGATGATTCCCTTGATGCGCTTACGGTCTTCAGGAGTCTGCAGCGCCACCGAACCGTAGGCACTGGCAAATACACCTCCCCGGTCGATATCGGCTACCAGAATCACATCGGCATGAGCATGACGCGCCATGGGCAGATTCACCAAATCTGTATCCTTCAGGTTGAGTTCCGAGATGCTGCCGGCCCCCTCCATCACAATCGGATTATAGCGGGCTGCCAGTCGGTCGAAAGCCTGATTGACTTCCCGACGTAGCTCCTCACGCCCTTCGGTACGGAAATATTCATACGCACTCCGGTTACCGATAGGTTTACCGTTCAGCACCACCTGGGTCGTCCGGTCGGAAGTCGGTTTCAACAACAAGGGATTCATATCGGTATGACACGGGATACCTGCCGCTTCAGCCTGCACCGCCTGCGCCCGGCCAATCTCCAGCCCTTCGGGTGTGGCATACGAATTGAGCGCCATATTCTGAGCCTTGAACGGGGCCGGATGATACCCATCCTGCAAGAAAATACGGCACAAGGCCGCAGCCAGCACACTCTTTCCCACGTCACTGCCCGTACCAGCCAGCATGACCGGATGCAAGCGGGGAAGTGGCAAATCGATTTCCACCATTCCCCCGTAAGGAGGCAATGCCTGCATGGCATCTTCCAGTCTCACCTTTCCCGCATAGACCTGTGCAGCCACCAGTACCCCGCCATGGGCAAAAATCAGCACCGGACCTGAGGTACGTTCCAAGTGGTCCAAAAAATCGGATACCCGGGCCAGCACGTCCATGAAAGACTCTCCGCCGGTAGTACGTACCCGCAGGTAATCCTGGTACCACTCCTGAATACGTGGATCGGTGATTTCATCAAACCGCTGCATCTCCCACTCGCCCATGTGCATCTCTTTCAACCGGTCGTCACGTTCCGCATCTGGGAAGCCGCAATAGGCAGCCAGGCGCGTGCAACGAGACAACGGACTGGCATACACACGGGTAAAGTCGATGCCGGTGCGCCGGATAGCTTCCTTGCACACCGCCGCTTCTTCTTCAAACGAAGCCCGCAGAGGCACATCAGTCTGACCGTAACACGTACCGGAAGGCACATCGACCGAAGTATGTCGAACCAAATATACTTTCATCTTCTATTTATCCTTAAAAATTATAAGTAACCGCCACCGCTCCCAGCCAGCACACCAGCTCGCACAACAGGAACAGAGCTCCGCAACAATCGCCGGTATATCCTCCCAGCCGATGCTTGAGCAAACACACCAATGCGGCAAAAAGCACGCAGGGAAACAACAGCATCCCCCAATAGGCAGCAGGCAGCAAACACAGAGGCAACAGTCCCCCTACCGCATTGGCCACCCACTCCAAAGTACTCATGCGGGTATAGACCACCTTGGCCTTGCTTTCTTCCACCTTCCGGGCGTAGGGCAAAAACACCAGCATGAAACTACAGACAAACTTGCAAAAAGGATCGGCCACCCATAACACCCAGGGAATCACCGGCACCGGTAAAGACACAAGCAGGAAAAACGACAACAGGTAATACAGAATCAGCCCCAGCACTCCGTAACTTCCGATGTGGGAGTCCTTCATGATGCGAAGAATCCCTTCCCGGTCGCGCCCGCCTCCAAAGCCGTCGAAGAAATCGGCCAATCCGTCTTCATGCAAGGCACCCGTGAGAAAAAGACGGGCACACAATGCCAGCAACACCGCTACGTGGATTGGAAACCACAGGGAAAAAAGCCAAAAGGCAAGGGCCATCACCCCACCCGTGAGCCATCCGCACAGACTCCAGTAGCTCACCACGTGCCGAAAACATTCGGAGGGCACAGAGCAAATCCGCCAAAAAGGAAGGCGGGTGAAAAACATTAAAGCAGCCAACAGATTATGCATACGCTCAGAAATATTTGGTAATAGAAGCATGGGCAAAGGTGTCCATCTCGTTCAACATCCGTATCGCAGAATCGAGTATCGGATAGGCACAGACCGAACCGCTTCCTTCTCCCAAGCGCAATCCCAAATTCAATAACGGACGGGCATGCAGATAGTCCAACAAAAGTTTGTGGCCACTCTCATCGCCCTGATGTCCGTACACGGCATACGAAAGCACTTCCGGATACAGGCGGGAAGCTGCCAGCATGCAGTTGGTCATGATGAATCCATCTACCAAAATCACCATGCGCAGCTCGGCCGCACGCAGCATGCCGCCTACGGCCATCATCATCTCATACCCTCCGAAACGGCACAGGATTTCTTCCACCGTATGCTCTCCCGGGAAATGTTGGAGGGCCTGCTGAAGCACTTTGAACTTATGGGTCATGGCTTCGCCATACAAACCGCTACCTGCACCGACGCACTGTTCCAAAGGGATTCCCGTCAGGCAGTTCATCCACAGAGAGGAAGCGGAAGTGTTTCCCACTCCCATCTCGCCAAAACTGAGGACGTTGCAACCAGCTTCCTTCACCCGGTCCACACATTGCGCACCTCGCTCCAGACACAAATCCATCTCTTCGGGAGTCATCGCATCGCCATACAGAAAATTGCGGGTACCTCGGCGTACCTTCATATTCACAATCCCTTTTTCATAAGGCAAGTCATAATCCACTCCGGCATCGACAATCACCAGTCGGAAACCGTGCTGGCGACACAGGAAATTGATACCGGCCCCTCCGTGAAGGAAATTACTGATTTGCTGCCAGGTAATTTCTTTAGGAGATGCACTGACGCCTTCTTCCACAATGCCATGATCGGCTGCAAAAAGCAGGTTGTGCGGACATTTTAAGGAGGGTGACAAAGTCTGCTGTATCATACACACCTGCAAAGCCAGTTCTTCCAAACGCCCCAGAGAACCCTTGGGCTTCGTCAGGTTGTCAATCTTTTCACGGGCTGCCTGTTCCAACTCCGGACAGGCTATAGGGGAAATAGTAAATTTACGCATGATTTATCCTTTCACTTTAAGCGGAATACCAGAAACCATCAGAACGACCTGATCAGCTTTAGAAGCGATGTATTGATTCATCCAGCCCTGCAAGTCGGTAAATCGGCGCTGCACCTCGTTGGGGGAAACACCTCCCATTCCAATCTCATTGGTAACGAAGATAAACGTCGCCTCCTGCGCGGTAAAGCGGTCGAATTCCCGCTTCAAGGCCTCCAAGGCTAAGGCTACATCCTGCTGCTCCACAAAATAATTCGTACACCAAAGCGTCACACAGTCGATTACTGCCACCCGACCGGTGATGTCGTGACGGCTCAGCTCCTTTTCTTCCTCGATATTCGTCCATTCGGGTCCACGATTCTGCTGATGACGCTCCACTCGCTTCCGAAATTCCTCATCCCAGATTTTCGCTGTGGCCATATACACCGGCGATGAGGTCAACTCATGAGCCAACCGTTCGGCATAACTGCTTTTTCCTGAGCGTTCACCGCCTGTAATCAATATAATCTTTTTCATATCTTCCTTACTGTCGTTTGAGGCTTCCGGGCATATAATAAAACTGTCTCAGGACAAATGCCGCACTCCGTAGCCGGAACAACGCATCCGTTTGTCCTGAGACAGTTTACTTTCTTTTCACCGTACGCTAACCGTACGTATTTCGTTTATTCGGCCGCTTTTTCTGTTTCTACAAAATCAGTTTCTCCGTTTGAGACCAACAGGTTATACCACTGAATCAGTTTCTTGATGTCGCTGGTATGTACGCGGTCACGGTCGTAGTTCGGCAACACTTCTGCCATAAACGCATGCAACTCTTCTGCAGAAGCTTTCTTGTAGTCCAACGCAGTCACGTTACCGTTTTCTTTTTTCTTGACAGCTTCCAGCACTTCACCCAGAGGCACTTCCTCTGCATCGGTGTACATGGCAATATCGCCCAATGAAATCACTTTATCGCTGGCATAAACTGGAACTCTTTTCTTTTCTGCACTGACGGTTTCCACAATCAGCATATTCTTTGCCTGAGAAATCAGTTTGTACAAACCAGGTTTTCCAGAAATAGCTAAAATAGTCTTCAACATAGTCTTTTCTCTACAATTAAAATTTGATTACGAGTGACAAAAATACAACGGACGAACGACATACACAAACTATCTGCCCGTTTTTCTACTGGCAAGCCATGCTTCCAATGCAGCAATCTGCATCTCCAACGACATTTTTTCATCATTAAAGAGAACATAGTCGGCTCTTCTTCTCTTTTCCTCGTCGTCCATCTGCGCGGCAATGCGTGCTTTTATCTGCTCTTCGGATGCTGAATCGCGAAGCATGGCCCGCTTTATGCGCAAATCCAAAGGAGCATATACCATCACCACATAATCTACTGCCGTTTGGAACCCGGACTCGAACAAAATGGCACTTTCCATCGCTACAACCTCCGCTCCGGCTTCTGCCTGACGGTCTGCCCACAATTGGAAATCATCGTACACACAAGGATGTATAATCTGATTAATATGTTCGGCATGCTCCGGAGAAGAAAACAAATAACCGGCCACCAAGGGTTTGTTCAACGTTCCATCTGTATGATAAACCTCCGCTCCAAGCAAAGCCGACAGTTTTTCCCGTATCTGAGGATGCGTCACAGTCAATCGTTTGGCCTCTCGGTCAGTATCATATAATGGAATCCCTTTCTTCTCCAACAAGTGGGCCACATACGATTTGCCGCTTCCAATTCCTCCCGTAATCCCAATCTTAATCATCCGCCGCATCCTTATTTTTCACCACTTTCTCCACGGTTTGCTGTTCTATCAGATAATCTACTGATGAAGGGCTTATCCGAATATGCGTAGCCACATCTGGATACCGTTTTAAAGTAAGCTGTAATTTTTCAGATTTATTGTTCACTACATCACTATACGATACTCCCACAAGAAAATCATGAGCCTTCACCGACTTGAAATTCTTCAATCCTACTTGAAAAGTGACTTGTACCTTAGAAGGAAAAGTTCGCAACACTTTCCCTTTAGGAAAATCAATTCCAACAACCGGCACTTCCAATGTCTTCTCAGAATACATGTCCACACAAGCAGTCACATCTACCGATGAAGGCACAAATTTCACACCATGAAGTTTCTGCAAATTAATATGCTTCTTAAGAGTATCGGTTACATTAGTCCAATGAAATGGTTGAGTATAGGCTGTCAGAATAGAATTCAAAACCCCAGGAGGAGCATATACAACTACAGAATCCGGAGATACTCTTACATCAGACACATAATATTGCCGACCCGCAGAGACCTCTCCTCCCACAGCTACAGGAACTTTTTTTGCAACTCCTTTCGAATAAATATAATCCAATGTATCAGGACGTATAGACAGAAGCTGAGTAGAATTATTCAACTGGGCTGTCACTTTCTTCAAAACTTCTGTTTGGGGAATACGCACATAAGAGCCTTTATCCTGATAATCTTCAAAATTGAAAGTTAACGGAAAAAAAGTTTTTCCCAACATATAATTTAACAGGATCGTACCTCGATCTTCTACTTTTACCCGAACTTCATTCGGAAGCTCTGAGGTCATCACTACCTCCTTTGGTACATTCTTCAATCTCACTGGAATCTTGAATTCAGTCTGATACACATCATTCATTGTCTGTAAGAACCAAAAGCACAGTGACACGAAGACAAAAAATAGAAAAATCAGAAACTCCCTGCTCTTTTCACTGAGCAAGAAGTTCCTGATTTTCCGAATGATAATCAAGTAATATCTCTTTATGTTCTTTCTATCGAACATAGCCATAATGACAATTATTTCGCAGGCTGAGCCTGTGCATCCGCATAAATAGAGTTTTTGTCTACTTTGATTTTTACACCAGCAGCTATTTCAACTACGACCGTATTGTCTTCTACTTCTTTTATCTTTCCATAAATACCTCCTGCAGTCACTACAGATTGGCCTACTTCCAAGTTTTTACGGAATTTGGCAATTTCTTTCTGCTTCTTGTTCTGAGGACGAATCATAAAGAAGTACATAATGGCGAAAATCGCCACCATCATAATAAGGAAAGAGTAATCTGCTCCTCCTTGAGCCTGTAATACAACAGCTAACAAATTCATACGTTTTCTAAGTTTAGATTAATAATAGTCTGACAAATATATCAGTTTTTAGTCAGCTTATTTTCCTTTTTTAATTGATTAACAATCCCATCCAATGTACCATTGATAAATCCCCCACTCTTAGGAGTACTATACAACTTCGCTATTTCCACATACTCATTCAAAGACACATTCACCGGAATATTCGGAAAACTGAGAATTTCAGCCAAAGCAATCTGCATGATAATCACATCCATTAATGCCACACGATCCAAATCCCAATTTTTTGAGTTCTCACTAATCAAATGACGATAATAATCCGCATTTAAAATAGAGCGACGGAACAAACGACGGGCAAAATCCTGATCCTCCTCATCCTTGAATTCAGGAAGGAGTTCCTGTTTTTCTCCATTCTTCGGGTCAAAACGCTTAATGGTCTTCAAGACAAAAGTATCCACGATTTCCTTGTCATCATTCCAGTACAAACTCTGATCCTCCAAGACTTCATCAAGAGCTGTATTATTAAAAATAATTTTCTTATAGACCTTTCTCCACAATTCACGGTCTTCATCATAAGAGGAGGTTTCACTTGCCATATATTCCTTATATATATCGCTCTGCATAATCTGCTCACACAACTTTTTAATAAAGTCACCTTCATTTTCCCACGTTTTCTTCTGAGAAGCAGCAAAAGCATTCAATTGTTTATTCACTTCCAGTTGTGCAATGAAACGGTTTTCCACAAATTTCATGTTGGGAGACAAATCTTCTTTGGTAGGAACCAACTTGTTTTTTGCTGCATCCAACCGCTTGCTGGCATACCGGGTTACTTCTACCATTAAAAGCAAAAGATAGTTATACAAATCATACGCTTTGGATAAACTGAAGAACAACTCTTTTTCTGCAGTATCCAAATTTTTACCGCCGTTCTGATAATACGCATAGATTATCTGAACTATCTTCAGACGAATAAGAACTCTGTTGATCATAATATATAAACAAAACTACATTTTTAGGTGCGCAAAAATAAGTAATTTTCTTTTACCGCCCACCATAAGGCACCATATTTTTTCTTTTTTTTTCAGAGATTCGATATTTTTTCTCTATTCTCTCTTGCCACATTGCAAAAAAATATTCAAATTTGAGCGCATTTTTATTAGTAACAGTGAGTTATGGAAGAACTGAAAAAGAAAAGTACAACTATTGAAAACGACAAAGAAATCGTATTTTCCAAAGCAATCAAGGCTGGAAAGCGAATTTACTACCTGGATGTAAAGAAAAACCGAAAGGAAGAAATGTTCATTGCTATCACAGAAAGCAAGAAAGTAGTGTCACTTGACAAGGATGATCCGCAAGTGAATTTTGAGAAACACAAAATATTCTTATATAAAGAAGATTTTGAAAAATTCATGCATGGTCTGCAACAAGCTATTGATTTCATCGGACATGAACAAGGCTTCAACACTGAAGAAAATCATCAGGAAGCTCTAACGACAGAAAAAACGCCCCAACAGGATGGAGAAATAAAAATCGACATAGACTTTTAATTTAAAGGAAGAGTATTTTCCAACTTTCCACTGAAATACAGGATTTTATTCAGCAAACATTTGGAAAATAAAAAGAAAATGCATACCTTTGCGCCGCTTTTTCAAGCTCATCGTGTGATATACCACATCGTGTGATGGCGAATTAAGCAAAGAGAATCAACTTAATTTAGAGTAACACAAAAATTTTTAGAAAATGAAATCAATCGAAATCAAAGGTTCTTTGAGAACTGAAACAGGTAAGAAAGCCACTCGTGAACTTCGTAAAGGAAATGGTGTTCCTTGCGTATTGTACGGAATCCAGAAAGATGAAAACGGCAACCAAGTTGCTACTCATTTTACTGTTCCTACTGAAGGCTTGCGTAATTTGGTATACACACCGCATATTTATGTTGTAGACTTGAACATCGATGGTAAAGTTGTAAATGCCATCATGAAAGATATCCAGTTCCACCCTGTAACAGACCAAATTCTGCACGTTGACTTCTATCAGATTGACGAAAACAAACCTATCGTAATGGAAGTTCCTGTAAAACTGGAAGGTTTGGCAGAAGGTGTGAAAGCCGGTGGTAAATTGGCTCTGCAAATCCGTAAATTGAAAGTGAAAGCTTTGTACAACATCATCCCGGAGCGTCTGGTTATCGACGTAACTCCGCTGGGATTGGGTAAGACTGTCAAAGTAGGTGAATTGAACTACGAAGGTCTGGAATTGCTGAACGCAAAAGAAGCTGTAGTTTGCGCAGTTAAATTGACTCGTGCCGCTCGTGGTGCTCAGGCTGCTGCTGGTAAATAATTCAGTAACCTACACACTCAAAAATCCTTTCAATGAAATACTTGATTGTTGGACTGGGGAATATCGGTGAAGAATACCGTGAAACCCGTCATAATATAGGATTTATGGTATTGGACGCCTTGGCTAAGGCGTCCAATATTGTTTTTAGCGATGGACGTTATGGAGCAACTGCGCACCTGTCGTTAAAAGGACAACAGTTAATCCTGCTCAAACCGTCCACCTATATGAACCTCAGTGGAAACGCTGTACGCTACTGGATGCAACAGGAGAAAATTCCTCTGGAAAATGTGCTTATCGTAGTGGATGACCTGGCCCTTCCCTTCGGGACGTTGCGACTAAAAGGAAAAGGCAGTGACGCCGGACACAACGGTCTGAAACACATCGCCGCTACCTTAGGGACTCAAAACTATGCCCGCCTTCGCTTTGGCATTGGCAACGATTTTCCAAGAGGAGGACAAATCGATTTCGTATTAGGACATTTCGACGAGGAAGCCATGAAACTGATGCCGGAACGCCTGGAAGTGGCGCAGGAAATCATCAAAAGTTTCTGCCTGGCCGGACTGAACAATACCATGAACCAGTATAACAACAAATAAGCACATGCCAGAAGCAAGAATAGATAAATGGATGTGGGCCGCACGTATCTTCAAAACAAGAACAATTGCGGCCGAAGCCTGCAAAAAAGGAAGAATCTCCATCAACGGTGCGCAGGCCAAACCAGCCCGGACGGTCAAACCGGGGGATGTGGTACAGGTCAGAAAACCACCCGTTACCTATTCCTTCAAGGTGTTGCAGGCCATCGAGAAACGGGTGGGTGCCAAACTGGTTCCTGATGTGATGGAAAACGTCACGACACCCGACCAATATGAACTGTTGGAGATGAGCAAAATCAGCGGCTTCGTAGACCGCGCAAGAGGTACCGGACGTCCCACCAAAAAGGAACGAAGAGATCTGGACGAGTTCTTCACACCGGAATACATGGATGATTTTGACTTCGACTTCGACGAGGAAGAAGACAGTGAAGAAGAATAACGCAAAAAACCATTCAGAAAAGAATCGGGCTTTGCAAGATTGGAATCTTACGAAGCCCGATTCTTTTTATTCCCTATTCATTCCGCCATCTCAGGCTCAGGAACTTCCGATACCGCAAACAAAGTCTTCAAATCTTCTTCCTCTCCTACGACCCATACCACATCACCTTTCTGCAAAGTGAAGGAAACCTCCGGTTGCCGAAGCTTGCTGTCATCTGCCGATTCGATTCCCACTACCAGACAATGATATTTATTACGGATACCGCTTTCCCGGATAGTACGTCCGCAGAACGGCGATTTACGGGATACTACAAACTGCTTCAGAGACATCTCATGTTCCTCGAAATCCTCATCCGTATGTCCTTTTGCTACCTTTTCCAGCTGGGAAGAAAAGGCGGACAACTGTTCATCGGTACCGATTACCTGCAATTTGTCGTTGGGGAAAATGCGATTCCCTCCGCCTGGAATATTAATCCGATGCGCTCCCCGGATGATGGAAGCCACATGCACACCATATTTCTTTCCAAAGTCCAGCTCCATCAAGGTTTTCCCGCCCCAAAGCGAATCGGCCGGGATAACAAAATCCGACAAGTGCAAATCTCTGTCGAGCAAGCGCCCGGCATATTCCGGCTGGCTTTCTCCCAAATACGCCTTACGCATCTCTTTCGAACGTAAGTTCTGTACAAACGTACGTTCCAGCCCGATGGACTGCTTTTTCAAGAAACGGGAAGCAATCATGAGCAATACAACCAAAATGGCGATACCTGCCATCAATGCTACGGAAGCTTGGAACAAATGTTTGATGATGTAAATTACAAACAACACAGCCAACACAATACGCAGCAACACGATGGATATCAAGGGAGCATGATTGAAACGGCTGTCCGCCCATAACGCTTTAAACTCGATGGAATGGTTTTTCTTCATAATCATGGCCCGCAGGAAAGGCGCAATCAAGGCGATGGTAACTACGGCTCCTGCCACCTTTCCCCAAAAATCTCCCGCAGCGGATACCAACAATGGCAGGAACAGATTGAAAGAGAGTACCACTATCGCCACAGAAAGCACCAGGTAAATCAGGGTGATACGCACGATGGATATCAGGAGTTTCTTCCAGTTATTCTGATGGTTCACCGGTTGCACACCAGCCGTGTAGCGTTCCAGCAAATGCCGCCAGAATACCGGCAAATGACGGTCTATGAAAGTATAGGCAGGCCCCGACAAACGAATCATATATGGAGTAAGGAAGGTCGTAATGACGGATACTGCCACCACAATCGGATACAGGAAATGACTCGTAACGTGCAGACTGACACCCAATGCGGCAATGATGAATGCAAATTCACCAATCTGTGTCAGACTGAATCCGCACTGCATGGCAATCTTCAACGGCTGACCGGACAGCAACACACCTCCCGTACCGAAAATGGTCTGCCCCACCAGAATGGCCACCACAATAGCTAGAATCGGCCAAATATATTCCACAATCATGTTCGGGTCGACCATCATGCCGACCGATACAAAGAAGATGGCCCCAAACAAGTCTTTCACCGGAGCCACCAGCTTATCGATATGCTCCGATTCAATGGTCTCGGCCAAAATAGACCCCATGATAAAGGCTCCGAAAGCGGGAGAAAATCCCACCCTTGCCGCCAGCACCACCATACCGAAACACAAGGCCAACGACACAATCAGCAACGTTTCATCACTCATCAGCTTGCGGGACTTTTTCAGGAACAACGGGATGAGGTAAATTCCCACCACAAACCACAGAATCAGGAAGAACACCAGTTTGCCGATGCTGTAAATCATCTCACTGCCTTCAAAGTTCTTGCTCACCGCCATTGTGGACAACATCACCATCAGTACGATAGCCAAGATATCTTCCAGAATCAGGATACTGAGTACCAAACCTGCAAAACGTTGCTGCCGCAATCCCAAATCATCGAATGCCTTATAAATAATGGTCGTGGACGACATAGCCAGCATACCTCCCAAATAGATACAGTCCATCTGCTTCCAGCCGAACAGCCATCCTACAAAAATCCCGACCATAATCATACAGAAGATAATGGTACAGGCTGATATCACTGCTGCCCCTCCTACCTTCATCAACTTTTTAAAACTAAACTCCAGTCCTAAGGCAAAGAGCAAGAAAATCACGCCAATCTCCGACCAAGTCTGGATATTGTCTGCATCTGCCACCGAAGGAGTAAACGTAAAATGAGGACTGCACACAAAGCCAGCCACGATATATCCCAACACAAGGGGCTGCTTTAATTTTTTAAATATCAACGTGATAACTCCGGCACTGATCAAGATCAAGGCCAAATCACTGATAAGAGGGGCCAATTCCGACATAATAGTTGTATTTTATTTTTGCGCAAATGTAACTAATTCTGTTCAAGAATCGTTCCTTCTCTTGATAAATTAATATGAAACAGAAATTTTAGAATCCGACAGGAATGTTGTAATTTTGTTCCATTCTAAATAAAGACTTTAATGGACACATCTAAAACCACGCAAATATTCCCTGTACTAGAAATGAGCTGTGCCGCCTGCGCTGCACGAGTAGAAAAGACCCTGAACCGTCAGACAGGGGTGTATCATGCCAGCGTGAACTATGCGGCTGCCACCGCCACCGTGGAGTACAATCCCGAGAGCTGCTCACCGGAAGCGCTGAAGAGTGCCATCCAGGCAGCTGGTTACGACCTGGTCATCGACACCCGCGCTAACAAAGAAGAAATAGCAGAAGACGCGCACATACAGAAATACCGTAAACTGAAGTTCCGCACCCTCTGCTCCCTGGCCTTGTCCATTCCGGTAGCCGTCATCGGCATGTGCTTCATGGACTGGAGCTATGCCAACTATGTGATGTGGATACTTGCCACTCCCGTTGTCTTCTGGCTGGGGCGGGATTTCTATCGCAATGCCTGGAAACAGCTGAAACACCGCACGTCGAACATGGACACGCTGGTAGCCGTCAGCACGGGCATCGCATATATCTTCAGCCTCTTCAACCTGTTTTGGCCGGAATTCTGGCTGAGCCGCGGAATTCATCCCCATGTCTATTTTGAAGCCGCCAGTGTCATCATCTCGTTCATTCTGCTCGGACGACTGCTGGAAGAAAAAGCCAAAGGCAACACCTCCGAGGCTATCAAGAAACTGATGGGCCTGCAACCGGCCACCGTTACCCTCCTGAGTCCGGACGGCACCCAAAAAGAGATTCCCGTGGAACAGGTACAAGCCGGACAACGCCTGCTGGTGAAACCCGGTGCCCGTATACCCGTAGACGGTACGGTAGATGAGGGACGTTCGTATATAGACGAGAGCATGCTCACCGGCGAACCGCTTCCCTCGGAAAAAGTCCCCGGCGAAAAAGTCTTTGCCGGCACCATCAACCAGAAAGGAAGTTTCAGTTTTACAGCCGACAAGGTAAGCAGTGAGACCGTGCTGGCCCACATCATCCGCATGGTGCAGGAAGCGCAAGGCAGCAAGGCCCCCGTACAACAGCTGGTCGACCGCATTGCCGCCATCTTTGTTCCCACCATCCTGAGCATCGCCCTACTGGCCTTTCTGGCATGGGTGCTGCTGGATAGTCAGAACGGATTTACCCATGGACTACTGGCCGCTGTCACCGTGACCATCATTGCCTGCCCCTGCGCGTTGGGACTGGCCACGCCGACCGCCATCATGGTGGGCATCGGGAAAGGCGCTGAAAACGGTATCCTGATCAAAGATGCCGACAGCCTGGAGACCGCCCGCAAGGTCAATGCCATCGTTCTCGACAAGACCGGTACCCTGACCGAAGGACACCCGACCGTGACCGACCTCTCCGCCGGCCTGTCGCAAGCCCCCCTGTCACGCATCCTTTTCACCCTGGAAAGTGCATCGGAACATCCGCTGGCACAGGCCATCGTACACCATCTCGCTGCGCAACCTCTCCCCATGGAAGGGTTCGAAAGCCTGACGGGACTGGGTGTCCGTGGAAAAATCAACGGAACCTATTATTATGCCGGCAACCGTCGCCTGCTGGAGCAACACGAATTTGCCATTCCCGCCTCTCTGGCCGAAGAAGCTACCCGCCTGAGCGAGGAAGCCAAGACCGTCATCTGGCTGGCCGATGAGAAGCAAGCCTTGGGAGTAGTGGCCATTGCCGACCGCATCAAGCCGACCTCCAAAGAAGCTGTGATGCAATTACAGGAAATGGGAATCTCCACCTACATGCTGACCGGCGACAATCCGGAAACCGCCCGGAAGATTGCGGAACAATGTGGCATCACCCATTTCCAGGCAGAAGTGCTTCCCCAGCAGAAAGCCCAGTTCATTCAGGAACTGCAACACCAAGGGAAAGTGGTAGCCATGGTGGGCGACGGCATCAACGACAGTGCCGCACTGGCCCAGGCCGACCTCAGCATCGCCATGGGAAAAGGCAGCGACATTGCCATGGACGTGGCCAAGATGACCCTGATTTCCTCCGATTTGAACAAAATCACCGATGCCATCCGCCTTTCCCAAGCCACGGTACGCACCATCCGCGAAAACCTTTTCTGGGCATTCATCTACAACCTGATTGGCATCCCCGTGGCGGCAGGTATCCTGTATCCCCTCAACGGCTTCCTGCTGAACCCGATGATAGCCGGCGCTGCCATGGCCATGAGCAGTGTGAGTGTAGTAAGCAACAGCCTGCGGTTGAAACGGAAAAAATTGGCACACACCCACACATCGGCAGCCGTCGCAGAAGAAGTTCGTCCCGTGGAAATACCACCAGTGGAAACACGACCTATAGTAGAACAGGCGAAAACCGCACAGCCAGTAACCTCCCTCTCTCCTGCCTCAGCCGCTTCCGGCGTCCAGAAGACCTACCTGGTGGAAGGCATGATGTGCGACCACTGCCGTACCCGGGTAGAAAAAGTGCTGAACACCGTAGAAGGCGCCACCGCCCAAGTCACCCTGATTCCTCCGGAGGCTGTCATCAACTTCCAGGAAAAAGTTCCGTCACTAGAAGAGCTGCAGCACCTGATTGACGAAAAAGCGGGCGACTACACCCTGAGTGAAAAAGCCTAATTCCAATGGATTGCAAGTAGCAAACCCCATAACTTCAAAAAAGTCGTATATTTGAAATATAAAATCAATTATACGACTTATCTATCACCTCATAAATAATAACACCGACTCGCCATTTTTCGCACATGTCCCGTATCGAACTCCAATCTTTCGATTTGTTCCGTCGCATCGAACAGATTCACCGTCAGCCGACGGCCGCTCCCGACAATTTACAAGCCAAATACATCCTGCTCCACAAAGTGCTGGAGCAGGCTTGTTATGAACTGACCACGGGGGTCACCCTCTCCTTTGCCAACTTGTTTTCCCGTCTGGACTACATCTGCAAGGAGAAAAAGATGACTCCTTCCGACCGGTATGCCATCCAGACCATGCGCCGCAACTGTAACACTGCTATGAGCGACCGTTTTCAGGCCGACATGCAGGAATACCTTTACGACCTGCGTGCCCTGGTACGTTTTGTCTCGCTAGGCTTTGAAGAAGACATTCCGGCTTCCATCCTTCCGGAAATCCCTCACTCCAACCGTCCTTATCAAGGCACACGCCTGTCGCACATTCCCTACGTACGAGCTTCCGTGACCAGCTGGAACGACACCCAGATTTTTGCGGCTACCGACAGCGAGACCGACCCTTTCATCATCATCAACTATGCCAAGGGAGGCTATCAGGGCGATTTACTGTATCTGAAGGAACTGCTGACGGAGAATCTGCCCCTGAACCTGCTCGATGTGCGGGTGGACGAAGAGAACCATTACATTCCGAACCTTATCGTCATCCACCCCGATTACCTGATTGACATCAGTTCGCTGGCGGCCTGTTTCCGGGAATACGGACATCATCCGCTCAACTATTTCATGAATAAAATCAAGCCGAGAGCCCATACGGCTCCCATCCTGATGGGTAACCTGGCCAGCCAGTTTCTCGACGACTACATCAACGAACAGCCCCAGGAGCCGGTCACCTACCCGCGTACCATCCAGAAATTCTTTGCCGCCTCGGCCCTCGACTTCTGTACCTGTCAGATTCCGGCCGACTTCCATGCCCAGGCGCAGGCCCAGATGATGAACATCCGTTCGTTTGTACACGACGTGCTACCCCGCAACATCCGGCATTTCAACAAGAAGAATACCCTGCTTGAAGCCTCTTTCATCTGCGAAAAACTGGGGCTGCAAGGACGTGTGGACATGATGCAGAAAGACTTTCAGGTGCTCATCGAACAAAAGGCCGGGAAGCGCGACGAGTACAACCACCGCCACAAGGAAGACCATTTCATCCAAATGATGCTTTACCAAGGTGTGCTGCGATACAACTTCGGACAGGAGACGGAACACATGCAGACCTTCCTGCTCTATTCCAAGTATGCCGACGGATTGTTGCTGGAGCATTTTGCCGAAAACCTGTTCCGGGAAAGCATCAAGCTCCGCAACTACATCGTGCACAACGAGATGCGGCTGGGCGAAGGAGCCATCGGCGAGGTGGTGGATTCCCTCAGCACCGACTTGCTGAACGAGCTGCAGGTGAGCGGAAAGCTGTGGAACGACTACCAGGAACCGCAGTTGCAGACAGCCATCAATACCCTGAAACGCTGTACCCCGCTGGAACGGGCTTACTTCAACCGCTTCTTCACATTCGTGGCAAAGGAACAGATTCTCAGCAAGACCGGAGGAAGCAGCGATGCCTCGCACGGATTTGCCGGCAACTGGCACATCCCGCTGCACGAGAAACTGGAGGCCGGCAATATCCTGCTGGGACTGACCATCCTGCAGAAACAAAGCAGCGGACCGGGCAAAGGATACGACCTCATCGAACTGCACATTCCGACTCAGGAAGAAGATTTCCTGCCCAATTTCCGGACAGGCGATATGGTGATTCTGTATTCCTACCAGGGAGAATCCGACCTGCGAAAACAGATTCTCATGAAGGGAAACATCCTGGCACTGCGTCCGGACCGCATGACACTGGTCTTGCGCAACGGACAGCAGAACAAAGATATTATCGGGGGCGGAGATGACCTTTTCGCCATCGAACATGATTTTTCCGATACCTCGGCCAACAACGGGTTCCGCGGACTATATGCCTTTCTGTCTGCCCGGGCCGACCGGAAAGAGTTGCTGTTAGGCGTACGTACCCCTGAACTGAAAGAGGAGGAAATCACTCTGAACGGCGAATACGACCGTTTCAACGAGCTCATCCGGAAAGAGAAACAAGCCAAGGATTACTTCCTGCTGGTAGGCCCTCCGGGTACCGGAAAGACTTCGTGTGCCCTGCGCTACATGGTGGAAGAAGCTCTGAGCGAACCGGATACGTCCATCCTGCTCCTGTCGTACACCAACCGGGCAGTGGACGAAATCTGCGGCATGCTCCTCGATTCCGGCATTGCCGGGAAAACTCCGTTCATCCGCATCGGCAGCGAACTGTCGTGCGACAAGCGTTTCGTACCTTACCTGCTGAAGCACAGCCTGTCCGACTGTCCCAAGTTGACCGACATCCGGCAGAAAATCGACCGCACCCGCATCTTCGTGGCTACCACCACCTCTCTCAACAGTCGCCTCAACCTCTTCACGTTGAAGCATTTCCAGTTGGCGCTCATCGACGAGGCCTCGCAGATACTGGAGCCTGACCTGCTCGGTATCCTCTCGGCCCGCCATCAGCAGCATAACGCCATCGACAAGTTCGTACTGGTGGGCGACTACAAACAGCTTCCGGCCATTGCCCAGCAAAGTGCCGAAGAAGCTGCCGTCACCGACCCCCTCCTGCGACAAATCGGACTGGAGGACTGCCGCAACTCCCTCTTCGAACGCCTGTATAAGTCGAGTCCCGACACGTGCCACAGTGTGCTCCGTCGGCAAGGACGCATGCATCCGACCATTGCCGAGTTCCCCAACCAGACCTTCTACTACCGGGAACAACTGGAGTGTGTGCCGCTACCTCACCAACTGGAAGAAACGCCCTACGAAGCTGGATTAGCTGCCCAAGACCCCATCGACCGCCTGCTGCTGGAACGGAGAATGGTCTTCATCCCGGCAGAAGTTCCCGAAAGTCTCAGCGGCTCTGACAAGACCAACCCGCACGAGGCCCGCATCGTGGCCACCCTGCTGGCTCATATCTACCACCTGACGGAGTCACATTTCGACCCCAACCGGACGGTAGGTGTCATCGTGCCCTACCGCAACCAGATTGCCATGATCCGGAAAGAGATTGCTCGTCTCCAACTACCTGCCTTACTAGACATCTCCATCGACACGGTGGAACGTTATCAGGGCAGCCAGCGGGATGTGATTATCTACTCGTTTACCGTACAGAATTTCAGTCAGCTCAATTTCCTGACGGCCCACACGTTCCAGGAAGACACCTTCCTGATAGACCGCAAACTGAACGTGGCTCTGACCCGGGCCCGCAAGCAACTCTTGCTGACCGGCAACCCGCACATTCTCGGGGCCAACCTTACGTTCTACAAACTGCTGGAATACATCCGCCTGCACAACGGTTACTTGGAAACAGATAGCGAATCGTTCTGTCAAGGCAATTTCACCCTCCCGTCTTACCGCCGGAACTGGGAACTGGAGGAAGGCAGCTATTCCTTGCCCGCCCACTTCCAGCAGGTTTTCGAGCAACTGGTTCTGCCTCCGCAGGATTGGGAGGCAAACGAGGTGCACTACCGTGAAACCACGGCTTACGGTCGGTGTGACTTCCGTGCCCTACCCGAGGAGATGACTCCGCAGACTTTCTGCCAGGCATACAACTATTTCTATCTGCGGAAACAATATGCAGCAGCACAGGCCCTCTTCACCGGAAGCGGCAACTGGCTGTACGACCTGATTCGGAAAGTCTCCGGCCGGGTGGTGTTCTGTGACCTGTCCTATGAGGCGGGTGCTTCGGGACTGGCCTTTGCTGATGTGTGCCGTTCCCTGCCTCACCTGGACCTGACCTACGTGGGTATCTATCCGATGCAGGAGATGGGGGAAACCGCCGAAGCCTTTTTCCAGACCTCGGCCTACAAGCACATTCAGACAAGCTCGTATCCCCGCTTGTCGGCCGTGAGACCGATGTTCTGGCAGGCTCATTCGGTACTGACCGAGCTGGTGATTTTCAACCTCTCCAGCCTGTTCGACCGCATTTCACCACGGGAAGCGCGCGACCTGGCCCTGCAAATCAACCAGCTGGTGCATGCTCGTCCCCTGAACCATTACGTACTGGTGTATCGCGACGATGCAGGACCTTGCAGGAACAACCACTCCTATACGGCCTTCTGCAACCACCTTTCCCCCGAGCTGAAACCGCTCCAGCCGCAGATGCCCCTGTACGGAAAAATCCATTGTAACCCGACCGAAGGACTCCCGCTTTCGCAGGAATTCCTTTATGAAATACGTACCAACTAATGAAAAAGAAACCTATCCAGCGGGCCCTTATCGTAGGGGCCACTTCCGGCATCGGAAAAGAAACGTCCTTGCAACTGCTCCAGAAGGGGTGGATACTCGGACTGGCAGGCCGACGCGAAGAAAAACTGAAAGAATTGCAGCAGCTGGCTCCTGACCGCATCCACATCCGGGCCATCGACATTTGTCAGGAAGAGGCACCCGACCGCCTGCAGGAATTGATTGAAGAAATGGGAGGCATGGACCTCTACCTGCACTGTTCAGGCATCGGGCACCAGAATTACGCACTGTCACCGGACATCGAACTTCAGACGCTCGAAACCAACGGAACGGGGTTCGTACGGATGGTCACCGCCGCGTTCCGTTATTTTGCCCGGCAACAAGGAGGACATCTCGCGGTCATCAGCTCCATTGCCGGTACCAAAGGACTGGGAGCCGCTCCGGCCTACTCCGCCACCAAGCGTTTCCAGAATATCTACATCGACTCCCTGGAACAGCTGGCCTGTATGCAGCATCTTCCTATCCGGTTCACCGACATCCGGCCCGGATTCGTGGCCACCGGCCTGCTGAACGACGGCAAGCACTATCCCATGCTGATGTCCACGGAGAAAGTAGCCCGTCACATCGTGCGAGCCCTGGAAAAAAAGAAACGTATCGCCCTCATCGACTGGCGCTACCGTATCATGGTAGCCCTCTGGCACCTGATACCGCCTGCCGTCTGGAAACGACTGACCATCAGGAATTGACGGGCACCCGTCTTTCCTTTGCCACAATCTCCTTCAAGCGACGGTACACATAGATGAAAGCCGGCACCAGGAACAGGTTGGCAAACAGCCAGGCCGTCGGGTCGCCGAAGCAGACGCCCCAAAACTTCCAGGCCGGTACGAGGAAAAGACTGACCAGCACACGGGCTATCATTTCAGCTACGCCCGAAAACATAGCCAGCCGCGTATAACCTGCCCCCTGAATGGTGTAGCGGAGAATACTCAGCGACCCCAGCAGGATGAAGAAAGACGTGTTGATGTGCAAGAACAACACGGTATCTTTCATAATCTCCGTCTCCTCGGGCGAAATGAACAGCAAGGCAAACTTGTCGGCCAGTCCCCACATTACAATGGCAATCGCTACGGAATAGACCAACATCATCAGCGTAGCCGACTTGATACCCATCCAGATGCGGTCGGGCTTTCCGGCACCATAGTTCTGTCCGGAATACGTGGCCATGGCCATACCCAGACTATCCAGCGGACACATCACGAACATCTTGATACGCATGGCCGCAGTGAAGGCAGCCACACAGGCCGTACCCAGTGCATTATTCGCACTCTGCAGCATGATACTGCCGATAGCCGTAATGGAAAACTGCAAGCCCATCGGCACCCCGATAGACAAAAGCTGACGGGCCAGGTCTTTCCGGAAACGGCGGTCGGACGGCTCGGTTTTCAGAATGTCAAATTTGCGGTACATATAGATGTAGCACAGCAAAGCCGAAAGTCCCTGAGAGAAGACCGTGGCGATGGCCGCTCCGGCTACACCCCATCCCAGCGTCAGGATACAGAACAAATCAAGTACAATGTTCAGCAACGTGGAGAACAGCAGGAACCAGAACGGGGTCTTGCTATCTCCCAACGCACGGATGATGCTGGAAAGCAGGTTATAGAAAAACGTACACGGCACGCCGATAAACGTGATGAGCAGATAGATGTAAGCCCCTTCAAAAATATTCTCAGGTGTCTGCATGGAACGTAGGATAAATCCACAGAGCAGACTCGTGACAATGGCCACCGCCACCGACATCACGGCCGCTAGCTTCAAGCTGACCGACACATAACGCCGCATCGTGACATAATCGCGGGCCCCAAACTTCTGGGCCACCGGAATGCCGAAACCACCACAACACCCATTGCAGAATCCCAGTATCAGGAAAACCACCGATGTGCTGGCTCCCACGGAAGCCAAGGCATTAATACCTAAGAATCGCCCTACAATGGCCGCATCCACCAGCGAATACGTCTGCTGAAGCAGGTTGCCCAGCAACAAAGGAAATGTAAAATTCAAAATCAGCGGCAGACTTGGCCCTGATGTCATCTCTCTAGACTGTGCCATAAATATCCTCTCGTTATCCTCAAAAAATAATAAGTGTGCAAAAGTACACTAAAGTTGTGAAACGAGAGAGAATCAAGGCGTTAAATAAGGTAATCCGAGGCGCTTTTTTACTTTAAATCATCTCTAAAAAAGCGCAAGGACGTTTTCGGCTCCCCCCCTTTTCAGACAGCAATTTATTATCATTTGTGAATTTTTTAGTGCCGGAATTGACTTACCTTCGCAGCCAAATTCAAGAAACAGAGAAAAGACATGAAAGACAGTATTGACTTCGGAAGCATGGACATTCCGAAATTGTTCCGAAAATTACTTATCCCTACCGTACTGGGAATGATTTTCTCGGCCATCTTCATCATCACCGACGGCATCTTCGTGGGGAAAGGCATCGGCAGCGATGCCCTGGCCGCCGTCAACATTACGGCTCCACTCTTCCTGATTAATACAGGCGTGGGATTGATGTTTGGCATCGGTGCCTCGGTCGTGGCCTCCATTCACCTGTCGCAAGGGAAAGTAAAGGTGGCCCGCATCAATATTACGCAAGCTGTCGTAGTTTCCTCCTTATTGCTCATCGCCTACGCCGCGGTCATTCTCTGCAACGTGGAAGAAATAGCCTTACTGCTGGGAAGCTCACCCCGCCTGTTGCCTCTCGCCGCCGAATACATGTACTGGTTCGTGCCCTTCCTGGTGTTCAGTGCCCTGCTGAGCTCGGGCATGTTCTTCGTGCGACTGGACGGCTCACCCAACTACGCTATGGTGTGCAACATCATCCCTGCCCTACTCAACATCGGTCTGGACTACCTGTTTATCTTCGTCTGCAAATGGGGCATGTTCGGAGCCGCCCTGGCCACCAGCCTGGGCTACATCGTCGGTGCCGCGATGATTCTGGTTTATCTGATGCAGCCTCAGCGCGTCCTCCGTTTGTGTAAAATCAAGCTGTCCTGGAAAAGCCTACGGCTCACCCTCCGCAACACCGGCTATATGTGCAAGCTGGGATTGTCCAGTTTCCTCTGTGAGGCAGCCATCGCCACCATGATGTTTGCCGGAAACTACGTCTTCATCCACTACCTGGGTGAAGACGGGGTAGCCGCCTACAGCATCGCCTGCTATTTCTTCCCCATCATCTTCATGGTGTACAATGCCATCGCCCAGTCGGCCCAACCCATTCTCAGCTACAACTTCGGAGCCGGACACCCGGAACGCGTGCGGGCAGCCTTCCGACTGGCCCTGCTGACTGCCATCTCCTGCGGCATCATCGTTTTCGCCGTCACGGCCTTGTTCTCTTCCCAAATAGCCTCCTGGTTTATCGACAGCCGCTATCCGGCACACGACCTGGCCGTCGAAGGACTTCCTCTGTTTGCCTCCGGCTTCGTATGCTTCGGCATCAACATCGTATCCATCGGCTACTTCCAGAGTGTGGAACGCGACCGCCCTGCCATGGCCATCACCCTGCTGCGCGGATTTATCCTCGTGCTACTCTGCTTCTGGCTGATGCCCCTGCTATGCGGAGTGCCGGGAATCTGGCTGGCCGTCCCCGTTTCCGAGCTACTGACCTTTCTTTTTGTCCTCACTCTCTATTGCCGCGGCAAACGAAGCTAAGATTTTATTACCTTTGTAGCGACATAGATACCCAAAGGAATGAAAACTTTTAGTGAGATACTGCACGAAAAATATGGACTGAGTGCCTCGGAATCTGAGCAATTGCTGGCACAGATGGAACGACTCACCTACCGAAAAGGGGAACACATCGTACGGGAAGGAGAACGCAACAGCAGTCTCTACCTAGTGGCCCAAGGCATCTGGAGAGGACATTATCTGCGCGACGGAGTGGACATTTCACTCTGGTTTGCTTCCGAAGGAGACACGCTCTTCTCTTCGTGGAGCTACGTGGCCGACCGTCCCTCTCTTACCTCCATCGAAGCCATGAGCGACAGCATGGTCTTCCGCATCTCCAAGCAAAAGATGGAGACTTTTTTTACCTCTTCCATCGCCTTTGCCAACATCGGAAGAATCATTTTCGAACGGCAGTTTCTGGACATGGAAAACTGGATGATAAACGGAGGAGCCGCACAGGCGAAACAACGTTACCTTGCCTTGCTGGAGCAGAATCCAGAATTGCTGCAACATGTCCCGCTAAAGCACATCGCCTCTTATCTGATGATTACACCTCAATCGCTCAGCCGCATACGGGCGGAACTGAGCAGAAAGAAATAACGGAGTAGAATTATTGAACGCCAGTGATGGCACTAATCCAATATCTGCCTTCTTGGTATGTAGTCTGAATATTCATTTGATGTGTGTACTTTCCTGCCTGATAAGTAACCTGATAATTATCAGTGTCCAACGGAAGAACTTTCAGACTCTTGAACCACATACTGTCGAAATCAAAATTCGTCACCAAAAGGTCATAGCCCTCGAAAGTATCCTGCAAATACTCCTGTTCTGCTTTCTTGAATTGTTCCAAAGCTGTGTGAGACAGATTGGACAGACGTAAAGACTGCAACCTAGCATTCAAATCGCCGCACATGCTGCAATAGGTAGCCAAATAAACTTTATAAAAACTTTCGACCAATGATTTTCCCGATGAACTATCTATTTTATAAGAAGCTACATTTTCAAAACAGGACAACCACTCATCTCCATATTGGGTATCGCTTTCAATCGGGGTAATATATACAATCTTACATTGGTCATTCACATATCCCACTTTCAATGGTATCTCTACCAAACTGGTACTATCTTTTTCATCCCAAAGATAACTTACCATATACCAGTCGTCTGCAATTTCTCTTACATTCAATGTTTTGATTGCATCTGAATTCACATCTTGTGCCCGAATAATCGGATTGCCTCCAGTAGCATAAGCCATTCTATGGAGTTTGGCAGCCAATTCTTCGGTTAAATACTTCTTACACAATGCTTCATTATTCGAATCCACATTTAAAAGATTCGTCATATAATTCGTATAAAATGTACGCACTTCATCTATACATGCACCAGAACAGATTACGCAGCAACCAAGCCACAAAACCGATATAAATAAGAGTTTCCTTTTCATTGTTTAATCGTTTACGTAAGCGTAAGACAAAAAGTATTAGATTTATAGCATCCAATGATAACCTTTAAATAATTACCATAAGATTTTTCAGCGCCTAAAGTACAGAAATTTATGATATAACTAATGATTTTTGTAAGGAATTTGCATTACAAGAGGAAAAACGACCACTTTCTCCATACTGATTTATAACCATATCTTATCAGGAACACACTCATTTCATCTTGGTTCGAAAAAACTTTGTATACTTTTGTGGACTGTAAACTGAATGTATGATAGAAATAGATGAGAGATTAAACCAAAAGTTCCATCAACAAATGGATGGAGTACACGCACAAGACGAGGAACAACGCCTGTGTCTTATCGCACAGTCCTACTCTATCTGCGAAAACTCCATTGCCGTATTAAGTAATTTGCGTACGGGGAAAAGCCATATCTTCTTCGGAAAGTCCTGCAAAATATTGGGACTAGGTAGACCAAGCACCATCCAAACGGTGGATTCCGTATGGGAAGAAGAGATTTACAACCGGATTCATCCGGACGACTGGAAAAAGCGATGTCTGCAAGAATTAACTTTTTTCCGTAAGATAGCTTCCTCTCATTCGAAAGATATATTTTCCTGGTATCTTGAGAATACCATGAGAATGTGTGACAAGGAGCGTGAATACCACTATTGGAAGCATCGTATCTTCTATTTCTCAGGCAGCGGACAGCAGGGAATAAGTTATTCTCTCTGCCTGTACAATCTGACATCCGAAGACAGCGAAGCAGCTTATCTGATAAATACGATGACGGGCGAGAAAAAAATTCTTCTCACGGATGAGAATCAACTTCTTTCTGAGCGGGAAAAAATCATATTACAAATGATACAAAATGGGAAATCCAGTAAAATGATTGCAGACAGACTGGAAATCAGCAAACATACGGTAGACCGTCACCGGCAGAATATCATAGCCAAACTGCAAGTGAATAACACCACCGAAGCATGCCATAAAGCAAAAAGGTTAGGATTGATTGCGTAAGCAAACAGCCCAAACATTGCCTAGAAGGCGAAAGGTTCCACCATCTCCACATTGACGCGATGGCGACATCCGCATCTCTTCTATATAGACAATACTACTATTTTATACGGATATAAGAACATTTTTAATCACTTACTTAAAATAAAACCTACCCAAAAAAATGACAGAATGGAATAAAATGCAGGCACATCAAATCTGCAATGATTTTGATGCGGATTTGTTTGAACGAAGAGTGAAAGCCAAAAAACTATTTAAAGAATTTAACCGTACAGAAGACCACGAAATTGAACGTCGTCAGGAAATCATGCGGCAACTCTTCAAGAAAGTGGGTGAACGCGTTTGGCTGGAACCAAACTTTACCTGCGAATTCGGCAAAAATATTACGATTGGGAACGATGTCTATATTAATTTCGGGTGTACACTGCTCGATTGCGGACAAATCACAATAGGTAATTACACGTTATTAGGACCGAATGTAAGTGCATACTCAGCCAATCATTCACTCAATCCAGCTGAACGGATAGCCGGTGCCTTAATTCCAGAACCTATTACGATAGGAAACCGAGTCTGGATTGGAGGCAGCAGCATACTCCTCAGTGGTGTTACGATAGGCGATGATACCGTAATTGGTGCTGGAAGTGTCGTAACTCATGACATACCTTCAGGGGTCGTGGCCGCCGGAAATCCTTGCCGTGTATTAAGAAAAATCACCGAGAAAGATAAAGTCGGTTTTCCTTTCTAGAGCAGACTGCCTTTTCAGCGTAAAGTGAGGATACTCCTAAGTCACACTTTCGAAAGAGGAAAATATTCAATTTGATTTATGGAAAATCCACAACGGTGTGATCCCGTGCGCCAAGCAGGATCGACCCTTCCGGCCATTTTGTCATTGCCCACTTATGCCAGAATAAGAATAAGAGGCTGTCTCAAAATAGAATTGCAAAAGTAAAAATCTTATAGATTAAAACCTAGAAGTAAAAAATCTCCTGCTTTAGCCCTTGTTTATTGCAATTATAGGACTAAAAGCAGGAGATTTTTATGTTGTAGCTTATAGATTGTAAGTAACCCTATCTCTATTTTCTATTTTGAGACAGCCTCATTTTTCTGTATTTTCGTTTGCCATCCTGGCCGACGGTTTAAACAGTTAATACAATGGTAAAATTAAAAAATGTCCTCCGTTGTTATGTAATGAGGATGGGAATAAAAGGCATAAGCAGTGCTTTCGGCCTTTCCCGCAACACAGTGCGTAAGTATGTCCGCGCCTATCAGGAGAAGAATATATCGGCAAACGTGTGGATGTTGTTTATGATGCCGACATGCTGGAAATCTGCCACGGGCTCAGACACGTGACCACCCATCACCGTGACGACACGCCTTATGGCTATACACAAAAGGCTTCGCACAATCTGCCCGGCCGGCATGGAAGCTACGAGAAAGACTTGGTGCCGAAGCCGCTATCCAAAGGCTCATACGACTGGTCTCCTTCCGTTACAAAGCCTAGACGAAAGAGATTGACTATACTATCGGCTAGGGACTTGACCGTAACCAGATGGAGCGGCTGGCTTCTCTAGAGTTCATCCTACAGGCACAGAACCTGTCCATCACAGAATCTTCGGGAACTGGGAAAAACTTCCGGCTACCGCATTGGGATACTAGGCATGCAAATCCGGAATACGAACTTTCTATGCGAGCGCCTCGAAACTCCTGGAATTCCTGAAAGTGGCAAAGGCAAAAGGCACAATCGAAACGGAACTCAGAAAAATAGAGCGATGTCCGCTACTCATTCTAGACGACCTGTTCCTCGTACCGTTTGATTCCAAGGAGTACCCAATCCTGCTGGACATCATAGAGAACAGGCATGGAAGGAAATCCATCATTATCACTTCATAGGTTTCCGTCTCCAGCTGGAATGACGCTATCGGAGATCCTACAGTAGCCGATGTAATACTTGACCGTATAGTACACTCGGCACACCAGATTGAACTGAATGGTGAAAGTGTACAGAAAATCAAGGCTAGGAAAAACAAATAATCTCCACTAACCAAAATAAAAATACCCCCCGCCGGCTAGGACTAATACGGGATATATAGCATTTTTTCTGAAGAGTCAATTCTGTTTGGTGCATGGTTTCACACCGTTGTGGATTTTCCAATATTAGAGTTTGAGTATAATCTTAGGATTATAGAAAGTTTGTATTTTGATTTCTATAAAATATGACGATTATAATAAATATTCAAATTAAAATGTTACTTTTACCGAAGAAACAAAATGTCTAATTTAAAATTGTACTCCAATGGGAAAGTTGATTTTATCTGCGATAGTATTATAATTATTAATAGGTTAAAAAAAGTTTATGAGAAAATTTAGTTATTTGTTAGTGGTTATTGGAGCTTGTCTTTTTAATTCTTGCTTAGAAGAGAAGATTCCTTCTTCCAAGACATCTGCATTTCCTGATGCACAAGTATTGATCTCTGATTTTAATGTTGTTGATAATTCTGATGGAGTCCCAGAATTAGAAATGACTCTTGGTGAAGATAATCGTATAATAGGCAATATGGACGGTTATGTAAATACTCTGTTTATTTCTCGAGAAGAAAAAGATGGTTACGTTTTTTATACTTTTAAAGAAGAAAGTCAATCTCGGGCTTATACTCATATCTCTTGATGGGGCTGTGTTACCCGATTGGCAAGTAATCCAACTAGAGCTACCATTGGACTTGTAACAAGAGATATACCACTTGCTGGAGCTTTGGCATTAATATGTTTAGATGATAAAAATCGTTGGGAGGTTAATTTATGATAAAACAAAAAATTATAGGATGGGCTATATTATTCATCTATGCAATTTCTCTTTTGATTATCTTTAACTTTAAATTATTAGAAAATTGGGATGAAGAAAAATTATTAGTGAACATTTTTGCGGTATATACATTAGTGATGCCTTCAGTAGCTTGGTATTTAATCAAAAAATAGATGAAAAAAGGGGCTGTCTTCAAATTGAAGTGACCCCAAAAAGCTGGGAAGTGAGGGCAATCCCATCACTTCCCGTTCTTTTCCAGATACTCTCTCATGGCCTCGTTCACGATTTCACGGAGAGACATGTTCTTTTCGATAGCCAGGAATTTCATACGGGTATGCACGCTTTTGTCGATGACAAAATTGCAATGCACCTCTGGTTTCTTTTTTCCTTGGCTTTTCCACATAAAAATCAGAAAAATGGAAAAATAAGAAAAGAGGTGCAACTCATTGAGTTACACCTCTTTTCTTATGGATGTTTATCGTTGTTTACCGATATTATTTTACCTCTTCAAAGTCAGCATCCTGTACATTGTCATTGTTCTTGCTGTTTGAACTCTGACCGTTGTTTGCCTGACCTGCATTAGGACCTGCCTGAGCACCACCTTGTGCACCCGTCTGAGCGTACATTTCTGCACTTGCAGCCTGGAAAGCAGTCTGCAATTCAGCGCTTGCCGCATCGATACCAGCCAAATCCTGAGCCTTGTGAGCATCTTTCAGTTTCTGGAGGGCAGCTTCGATAGGAGCTTTCTTGTCGGCCGGAATCTTATCGCCAAGGTCTTTCAACTGATTTTCAGTAGTAAAGATCAAGCTATCTGCCTGATTCAGCTTGTCGATACGTTCCTTTTCCTTCTTATCAGCTTCTGCGTTAGCTTCAGCTTCAGCCTTCATACGGTCGATTTCTTCCTTGCTCAAACCAGATGAAGCTTCGATACGGATGGCCTGTTCCTTACCAGTTGCCTTATCCTTTGCAGATACCTTCAAGATACCGTTGGCATCGATATCGAAAGTAACTTCAATCTGAGGCACACCACGACGAGCCGGAGCGATACCTGTCAAGTTGAACTGACCGATTGACTTGTTCTGAGCAGCCATCGGACGTTCACCCTGCAATACGTGGATGGTAACTTCTGTCTGATTATCAGCGGCAGTAGAGAAGACTTCACTCTTCTTGCACGGAATAGTCGTGTTGGCATCGATCAACTTGGTCATTACTCCACCCATTGTTTCAATACCCAATGTCAACGGAGTGACATCCAGCAATACGATGTTACCTACACCGGCTTCCTTATTCAAAACGGCACCCTGGATACAAGCACCTACGGCTACTACCTCATCCGGATTTACACCCTTAGAAGGAACTTTGCCGAAGAAGTCTTCAACCAGCTTCTGTACAGCCGGGATACGTGAAGAACCACCTACCAAGATGACTTCATCGATATCTGCGTTGTTCAGACCAGCATCGCTCATGGCCTTCTTACAAGGTTCCAGACAAGCCTGAATCAAGTTGTGAGCCAAAGCTTCGAATTTCGCACGAGTCAATGTCTTAACCAAGTGTTTAGGCACACCGGCAACCGGCATGATGTACGGCAAGTTGATTTCAGTAGAAGTAGAAGAAGACAATTCAATCTTTGCCTTTTCAGCAGCTTCCTTCAAACGTTGCATAGCCATCGGATCAGTAGTCAAGTCGGCACCTTCGTCGTTCTTGAATTCCTGAACCAACCAGTCGATGATTACTTGGTCGAAGTCATCACCACCCAGGTGAGTATCACCGTTGGTTGACAATACTTCGAATACACCACCACCGAATTCCAGGATAGAGATATCGAATGTACCACCACCAAGGTCGAATACGGCTACCTTCATATCTTTGTTAGACTTGTCCACACCGTAAGCCAATGCAGCTGCAGTCGGTTCGTTCACGATACGTTTTACATCCAGACCGGCAATCTGACCAGCTTCCTTAGTGGCCTGACGCTGAGAGTCTGAGAAGTATGCCGGAACGGTGATGACAGCTTCAGTGACTTCCTGACCCAGATAATCTTCAGCAGTCTTCTTCATCTTCTGCAGAATCATGGCTGAGATTTCCTGCGGAGTGTACAGACGTCCGTCAATATCTACACGCGGAGTGTTGTTGTCGCCTCTTACTACTGAGTAAGGTACACGAGCAATTTCTTTCTGAACCTGATCGTAAGTTTCACCCATGAAACGTTTGATAGAATAT